>OJBO01000017.1_pt1 | contig 114465 bp, 115 predicted proteins | sample 1590461 | NCBI WGS metagenome assembly OJBO01 (sample SAMN05416836, study PRJEB24817) | seawater metagenome | isolation source: Sea water | place: Canada:Atlantic | collected 2013-07 | reverse complement strand
TAAAGTGGCACGCGAGCTGGGTTCAGAACGTCGTGAGACAGTTCGGTCTCTATCTACAGTGGGCGCAAGAAATTTGAGTGGATCTGATCCTAGTACGAGAGGACCGGATTGGACCGACCGCTGGTGCACCAGTTGTCCCGCCAGGGGCACCGCTGGGTAGCTACGTCGGGAAGGGATAAGCGCTGAAAGCATATAAGCGCGAAACCCACCACAAGATGAGATTTCTTTAAAGGGCCGTGGGAGACTACCACGTCGATAGGCCGCAGGTGCAAGGGCAGCAATGTCCCAGCCGAGCGGTACTAATAGCCCGTAAGCTTATGTACAAAGCCCCCCAGCCCCCGAAGGGGGAGCCATCACTCCGGTGGTGGCAGGGGCGGCGAACTCTTTTTTCGAGTAAAATTCACTTTTCTTCTATTGTTTGTTTTCCGATATGTCACGATATACACCCTCGCGCCCCTACGGGCGCCCAGTGGTTCCCCCTTCGGGGGCTAGGGGGCTGATTTAAGGTGGTTATAGCGACGGGGCTCACCTCTTACCATTCCGAACAGAGTAGTTAAGCCCGTTTGCGCCGATGGTACTGCAATCCTGTGGGAGAGTAGGTCGCCGCCTTCCTTTAAAGTCCTTCATTGAAAAATGAGGGACTTTTTTTATGGGGTAAATCGAAATAGACTAAACTCTTAAAAACAAGGTATCCGGTAAGATGAAAAACGATAGCTGTGTGAGAATCTTAATTCGGCATTAGCAGCTTTCAAAATTTACGACATCTTTCATTATGGTCCTTCGTTGACATAAGAACCCATTTTTATGGAATGAAATACTCATATTGTCAAAAAAATACACTTAAACTTTTTCGTATATTATATAATTAATATGCGTGGGGTTGAAGGAAAAGAATTGTATATACTCTCTTAAAATTAACCGATATTCTTATGCATTTCCAGTAATAAGTGTTAAGCTTATTAAGTCTTTATATTGCTTCAAATTACTTTATAAAAGATAAGCAATAATAATTCCAATAATTACAGCACTCATTTTGGTAAGATTAAACTTGTGGTTTTTGGAGCTTTCAAAAAGAATTGTAGTAGAGACGTGAAGAAATATACCAATAACTACTGATGTGATTTCAGTTTCATAGTGATGAACAAAACCATAATGGTTTGAAATGTAATTTCCTATTGGCGTCATTAACGCAAAGAAAAAAAGAAATGCCAATGTAATTACACGTTTATAACCAGCGGTAATAAAAAAGAAAGACAGGATTATTGCTACCGGAACTTTATGAACAATCACACCTATTAAAAGATTATTTTCTTCTGAAATGGGAAACCCTTCCATAAAGGCGTGAATACAGAGACTTATAAAAAGTAACCAGGGAAATTTTTTGCTTTCCGTATGCAAATGTACGTGCCCGTGTTCAGCACCTTTTGAAAAGAATTCTAAAAATATTTGCAGTAATATCCCTATCATTATAAAAACGCCAATACGCTTTGAAGGTGTTTCAAAAACGTGGGGAAGCAATTCAAAAACAGTGATGGAAAGTAGAAAAGCTCCACTAAATGCAAGAAATACCTCCATATTCCTAAGTTCTCTTTTCTTAAGGAATAATGCAATTACATACCCAAATGCAACTGACAGGAAGAGCAGTAAATAATTCATCAATTAAAAATTAGTATTAGGCGTTCGGAAGTATTTTTGTCAAATTTATTTAAATGATAATCACCAAATGTATGCTTAAGCTCGATAGAAGCTTCTTCAAAATAACTTTGAAAATCTGCTAAAGTCAATGCTCTCACGCGTTCGGTGAAAAAGTAATCCTCACCGTCATCACTGAATCTTATGTTTTTTACGATATATCCATTTTCTAAATATTTTTCAATATGAAAAAGGATATTGCCCATTTTTTTCTTTTCACTGGGAACCAAATTTTTAATTGCCAATTCCACATTCAGAAAATCGATAACCCCACACCCATTGGGCTTTAGCTCAGTTTTTATTGATTTAATGGTGCGCAGGTTATCTTCTTCGTTTTCGAAATACCCAAAACTGGTGAAAAGGTTGAAAACCGCATCAAATTGCTTCGGATAGGGCAGGCACATATCGTGGACTTCAAAGTGAAGGCCCGGTTTTTCATAGTGTTTTGCGTGCTGAATACTTTCTTCGGAAAGATCTACACCCGTAACATCAAAACCTTGTTTGTACAGATATTTTGCGTGGCGACCTTTCCCGCAGGCCAAATCCAAAATAGTATCTTTTGGTTTTAAGCTTAAAAATTCGGTAAGCTGGTTCATAAAAAGTGCCGCTTCCCGATGGTTTCGGTCTTTATAAAGTATGTGGTAATAAGGAGTATTGAACCACGAAGCGTACCAATTATCTTTTTCTTTTTGCATACTTATCGTTTCGCCCTGCTAAAATACTGTATTTTTGTGGCGTTATTAAACTGAAGTTTTTTAATTTCATCAAAATATACAATTAATTAAAAAGTTCCCAGTCTTCACAGGGATGACTTATGACAAAGAATTTTAAAATGGTTGCGAAAACCCTATTCGGAATGGAAGAGTTGCTTGCGCAGGAGCTTCGCCAATTGGGTGCTTCGTCTATTGAAATCGGCACCAGAAATGTTTCGTTTGAAGGTGATACAGGGTTTATGTATAAGGCCAACCTGTGCTGCCGTACTGCCATAAAAATACTGAAGCCAATTACCGCTTTCAATATTTTCACCGAAGAAGATCTTTACAAAAAGATTTATGAAATGCCTTGGGAAAATTATATGGATATTAAAGGCACCCTGGCCGTCAATGCTACCGTTTTTTCTGATGTTTTTACACATTCCCAATATATTGCCCTAAAAACGAAGGATGCCATTGTGGACAGATTTCGCGATAGGGAAGGAGAGCGGCCCGATGTGGATCTGGACCATCCCACACTTCGAATAAATATCCATATTGATAGGAATATCTGTACTGTTTCCCTTGATAGCTCGGGAGAATCGCTGCACAAGCGTGGCTATAAGGTTGAAAGTACGTTGGCACCTATAAATGAAGTTCTTGCGGCAGGAATTATAATGCTTTCTGGTTGGCAGGGACAATGCAACTTTTTAGACCCGATGTGCGGTGGTGGAACTATGCTAACCGAAGCGGCGATGATAGCCTGCAACATTCCGCCAAACTTGAATCGTGAAGAATTCGGTTTTGAGACCTGGCCTGACTTTGATGTTGACCTTTATGAAAAGATTGAAGAGGCGGCCCTAAAAAAGGTTCGAGACTTTCCGCATAAAATCTATGGTTTTGATACCGACCCGGTAGCAATACATAAGGCTAAGGAAAATATCAAAAGCGCCAATTTGCAGGATTTTATTGAAGTGAAGCACCAGGATTTCTTTGAAAGTGAAAAGGAAAATGACAAACCCCTATACATCGTCTTCAATCCTCCGTATGACGAGCGGATCTCGGTAAACGATGTGGAAGCATTTTACAGCTCTATTGGCAATACCTTAAAGCGCGGTTATCCGGGAACGCAGGCGTGGATGATTACTTCAAATATGGAGGCATTAAAATTTGTTGGACTTAGACCTTCAAAAAAGATAAAATTATTTAATGGAAAGTTGGAATCTAAACTTGTGCGCTATGAAATGTATGAGGGTAGTAGGAAAGCTTCTAAACAATAATGAATATAACTTTAAGCAAAATTTCTATTTTTCCTCTTCAGTGGGTATTTCAGTTTTTTTGAAGATGGGTATTAGGTAAGAAATAGAATATCCATAACCTACTCCAAATTCGCTATAATCATAAGTTCTGTTGAAACCGGGAATGTAAAGATTAGCAAAGTTTTCGGGTTCAGTTTCTGAAATTTTTCTTTTTAGCTGAACGTTTAATGACAAATAAAGATTGTTTACTATTTCAGTTTTGATTCCCAAAATAAATTCTGCCCAATGCGCATTTAGGCCGCTGTATTCCTGAGGTGCATATATAGTTTGTGTAGGAAAGGCAGGGTTGTCTGTATAGACTCTAGAACTCAGCAACTCTTGTTTAAAGGTTGAAAAACCGTAGCGTAATCCAAGGGTGATGGCGTTTTCCATACCGAGCCAGTTTTCATAGGCATTGTAATCGAACCCTATTTTGGCATAGCTACCGCTGGTTTTTGAAGAAATGTATGGTTCATCCCAATCTTTTTTTTCATTTCCTAATTCTATGGCGGCATAAAACTTTTTGGTAACCCTAAAATCGCCCATTATTTCAAAACCTGAATAACCGTCTTCTATTAAAGTTCGTATAGGTTTTGCCAAATCTACACCCACACGAATCCCAAACTTCTCAATTTTTGGAACGGTATCGGTGGAGATATTAGAGCTTTCTTGCGCCACAAAGGAATGGGTGCCGCAAAAAAGACTAATGCAACACAGTAATATGGGCGCTATTTTCATCATTGACGATATCTCTGTTTACGATAATTTCTTGTATCCAATTTTCTGTTCCTTCACTCTCGAGGACTGGATCTATATTAAAATATTCAACTTTAAAACCACAGGCACGGTTTACGTAATCTTCCCTCCGTTGGTATACAAAAGTTATTTTATCAATATTATTAATTGTATCTGAACTTGAAATAAGACTCCTTTTAAAAAGATATTTTGTAGTATCTGAAGTAGTGTTAAGCGGAATTGCAATTTCAGTCGTATTTTCAAAGGAAATTATTTCAACGGCATCATCATTATCTGTAATTACACTCAGCACATTTACACTTTTTGTGTTTGAAGTATTTGCAATATCATTAAAAGCAATAACCAAATTTGCGGTAGTTGCTGTATCAGGAGGGCAAATGTCATCTTTTGTACAGCCTTTAAAAGCATAAGTGATGAGGAGTAGAAAAATTATTCTTTTAACCATTGCTTTTTTTATCGTTTTTCCAAAAGTACAACATTTTCTACGTGGTGCGTCTGTGGAAACATATCTACAGGCTGCACTTTTGTCACTTTATATTTTGCATCCAAAAGGGCCAGGTCACGGGCCTGGGTAGCACTGTTGCAACTTACGTACACAATTTTTTGCGCTTCTAAATTTATAAGCTGTGCCACTACATCAGCGTGCATGCCGTCGCGAGGGGGGTCTGTGATGACAACATCAGGTCTGCCGTGAGCAGCAATAAATTCTTCATTGAAAACTTTTTTCATATCGCCTACGTAGAACTCAACATTTTCGATTTTGTTTAACTGTGCATTGGCTTTAGCAGCCTCAATGGCATCTGGTACGGCTTCAACGCCAATAACCTTTTTTGCCTTTTTTGCCACAAATTGTGCAATGGTACCCGTTCCGGTATAAAGATCATAAACCAGTTCATTTCCACTTAAACCTGCAAAATCACGGGTTATTTTGTAAAGCTCGAAAGCTTGTTCGCTATTGGTTTGGTAAAAAGACTTCGCGTTTATTTTAAATTGTAACCCTTCCATTTCCTCAAAAATATGGTCCCTTCCGCAGAAAAGTTCTATGGCCTGGTCGTATAAAGTGTCATTTCCTTTGGAATTGATTACATATAAAAGAGAAGTAATCTGTGGAAATTCTTCGGCAACGGCATTTAGCAACAGTTTTCTATTTTCTTCATCTTCGTGAAAAAATTGTAGCAAAACCATTATCTCTCCCGTTGAAGAAGTACGTATCATCAACGTTCGTAAAAACCCTTCCTGATTTCGGGTATTAAAAAATGAAAGGTTCAATTCTTCTGCCTTTGCTTTTACAAAATCGCGAATTGCATTGCTGGGATCGGCTTGTAAATAACAAATGTCCAGGTCTAAAATTTTGTCCCACATTCCTGGAATGTGAAAACCTAAGGCATTACGGTTTTCTATAATTTCGCCACTTTTAATCTGCTCCAGGGTAAGCCATTTATTATCGCTAAAGGAGAACTCCATTTTGTTACGATAAAAATATTGCTTTTCTGAACCTAAGATAGGTTGAAATTCCGGCAATTCCACCTTCCCAATGCGCTGCAGGTTTTGTGCAACCTCCTTTTGTTTGTAATACAGTTGATGCTCGTAGCCAAGATTCTGCCATTTGCACCCACCGCAGACCCCGAAGTGGGGGCACACGGGCTCAACTCTTTTTTCGGAATATTTTGAAATTGAAGTGACGGAAGCTTCATAAAATGCTTTCTTCTTTTTGAAAGTCTGAACGGTTACCACATCGCCGGGTACAGCATTGTTTATAAAAATCACACGACCATCCGGGGCTTTAGCTACAGCTTTACCTTTAGCGCCAGCATCTACCACTTCAACATTTTCAAAAACCACTCTATTATTTTTTCTTGCCATAGGCGCAAAAATAGCATAATTGTTAGGTTTAAATCCTGTTAAGGCTTCAAAAAATGTGGGATATATTTAGTAATTTGCAACCCACGGATGATTTCTCTCCCTAAAGTAGGAATAACAACTTTTTTACTTCAAAATTATTACAACTTTATGTCAGTTTTAGAGCAAACAGCTTCACAAAAAGCTATCGATTTAGAAAACAAGTACGGAGCCCACAACTATCATCCACTTCCTGTGGTTTTAAGCAGGGGAGAAGGCGTGTATGTTTGGGATGTGGAAGGCAAGAAATATTATGATTTTCTCTCAGCCTATTCTGCGGTAAACCAAGGACACTGTCATCCAAAAATAGTGGGCGCAATGACGGAACAAGCCAAAACATTAACGTTGACCTCCCGCGCATTTTATAATGATATGCTAGGGAAATATGAAAAATTTGCTTGTGAGTTTTTCAATTTCGATAAGTTGCTCCCAATGAATACGGGTGCCGAAGCCGTGGAAACAGCTTTAAAAATTTGTAGAAAGTGGGCTTATGAGAAGAAGGGCATCGATGAAAACGAGGCCGAAATCGTAGTTTGCGAAAACAACTTTCACGGAAGGACCACCACGATTATTTCTTTTAGCAACGATCCCGTTGCGCGCAAGCATTTTGGACCTTACACCAAAGGTTTTATAAAGATAGAATACGACAATCTTGAACAACTTGAGGAGCATTTGGAAAGCAATAAAAATATTGCTGGATTCTTGGTTGAACCCATTCAAGGAGAAGCAGGAGTTTATGTGCCTTCGGAGGGATATTTGAGAAAAGCAAAGGCCTTGTGTGAAAAGCACAATGTTCTTTTTATAGCTGATGAAGTGCAAACTGGGATTGCCCGTACCGGAAAGATTCTTGCTGTTGACCATGAAGATGTAAAACCTGATCTTTTGATTTTGGGGAAAGCTTTGAGCGGTGGCGCTTATCCGGTTTCCGCGGTACTTGCCAATGATGATGTGATGAATGTAATAAAACCAGGAAATCACGGTTCCACTTTTGGAGGAAACCCTGTAGCTGCTGCTGTGGCTATCGCAGCGCTTACTGTGGTACGTGATGAAAAGCTTGCCGAGAATGCTGAAAGGCTTGGAAAAATTTTCCGCAGTGAACTTAGCAGTTATATTGAAACAAGTAGTATAGCGAAACTTGTTCGTGGAAAAGGATTGCTGAACGCGGTATTAATCAATGACTCTGAAGATAGCGATACAGCTTGGAATATCTGCCTAAAACTTCGTGACAATGGCCTGTTGGCAAAGCCAACCCACGGAAATATTATTCGTTTTGCACCTCCCTTGGTGATGAATGAAGAACAATTGAGGGATTGTGTTTCCATAATCATAGAAACATTAAAATCGTTTGAGTAATTATTTTGCAGAAACTTTTATATATAAAAAGCGGCCACTAAGGCCGCTTTTTTAATAAGAAATAATGAAGAACTACATACCATATTCCTTCATAAGCTCTTCATTCATATTCATAATGCCTTCCATTCCTATAGTTGAAAAGAGGTAGATTACGTAAATTAAATAAATAGCGCTGAGTATAATGCCTATTATAGAAAGGATCTTTCCCGTTTTAACGTTCTGGTAGCCTGAATAGAGTTCAGGGTTTGCCATATACACCTTAGTGGCTTTGCCCGCCATAACAATAGCGACAATTCCGAATATAAGTCCTAAACCATAGCAACAACAAGTTACTATAGAAATTATTCCGAAGATGAGAATTAAGGTTGCGTTGGGTAGTTTTTGTTGTTCCATAATTTATTTGATTTTTCAGTTGTGCCTTAAATGTACCCAAAAAATTTAAAATTTTAAACAATCTATATTAAATAAAGTGGTTCATCTTAATGAAATAACTCACCACCATTATAATGGCATTCAGCAAGATAAGCCCAATTTTTATTTGATAATCAAACTTGAATTTAATAAAGAAGTTTACTGCAATTACGGCCAATAGGAGGAAAATGGTATAAATAGCAGGATATATTTTAAAAGCAGCTTCAAACTGTCCTGAAAAAAGAAGGGCTGTAGCACGTTGCATGCCACAGCCCAAACATTCTACACCGAAGATTTTCTTGTTTATACAAGGAACCATATAATCTTCGAGGCCCTTTATGAACATAAAGGAAATATTTTATTTATTATGAACTATTGCTTTATAGTCAATGGCAATATCATCTGCGGTCATAAGTTTCACCAAATAAACACCATCACTCAAATTACCGGTATAGAAACTATATTTTGATTGATCACCTAAGTTTTTCTCTTGGATTACCAATTTTCCGTTCATATCGTACACTAAGGCAGATTTAATAACATATCCTTCAGGATTGCTAATTTCCAATTGCTGTAGTGGATTGTTTTGGAAAAAAGTAACATTTTCCATTACAATTAGTTTTTCATTAAGTTCCGTTTGGGGAATGTCACGTTTTACATTTGGACTACGGAAAACAACAAAAAATCTGTTATCGTAAGTACCGGGAGGTAGATTTAAGGTTGCGCTCATGCCTCCAGTTATTTGCTGATAGGTATTTTCAACCCTGTCAAAAATATAGGCATTGGTATATGGTTTTTTTACTTCCTCTACTACCTTAATATCCAATTTGGACTGGTTTTGTATTTTAAATGAAACAGGCACCTGCTTGTTTTGGTCAAATTTGATACCGTTAATTACATACGGTTTACGGTTGTTGTCATCGCCAATAGGGAAGTAGGCATCTGTTTTTAAATCTTGGGCACTCAAGCCGTCGAGGCCACGGTCATAGCCATCTGTAGCTTGGTCATAAAATGCAATTACCATATCTCTGGTTACTGCTTCATCAAAAATAGACCATATACGCATGATAGGAGTACGATAATTCTCTCTGGCAGTTTCTGCGGCTGTAGACAAGCCTGTATCATTTGGTAGGTTAATCTGTGAGCCACTATCGCCTTCTGGTCTTTGGAATACAGAACCGGCCGTATCTTCTTTAAAGAATACTCTATACTCGTTTTTAATTGAAACGTTACCGGTTGCATCCCCCACAAACATAATGCCTTGGCCTATTGGGGCGAAACGTTTGTTGTAGTCTATAACTCCACCTCCTGTTCCAGTCCCACCATGTGTGCCTCCTGAATTCCATATGAAAAAGGGCGGGGAAACGTACGTGCCTAAATTATCTCCATCGTATGGATCCCCATCAGTATCTTCAAGGCCTACAGTATAAACTCCATAGCCGAAGGGTTTTTGCGAATAGTAATGGCTTGCCACAGTTCGGTCTTCATCATAGTACCAAAAAGTTCCTAAAGCATCATTTTCAGGAAGATCATAAAAAAGCTCGTTTAAATCCATAGCAGAAGGATAAGGATTTCCAGCAAGGGTCATTAATTGGTCTTCCACTGGAATAGTAAAAGTACCGCTATTTGGCCTTCCTCTAAAATCATAAGTTTGATCGAGTTGTGTTGGTGTTTGAATGGGACCAACACCTTTCATGATAAAGCCATAACCCGCAGGGGCAGCGTTGTTGCCGTTCATACGTTGGTAATTTCCTTCTGCCTCAGTACCGGGAAATCTATGGGTGTATAACCAACGTGTTGAAATGGTCATCTGGGGTATTAAAGTACCATCCCTATCAGTTGTCGTTAGCGCTTGTCGTGCTGCAGTTAAGCTTATTCCTGGTTGTGGTTCATATAAATGCTGTACGCCAAAACTTCGATTGCCGGCTACAGCTGCAGGATGGGTAACGGGCGAGCACCAATAATAGTACGCCCAAGCATTGGTTTCCGGAGTGTTTTGCTGTACGGAAAGTTGGCCGTCTCCACTATTTAATGCTAATGGATTACCTTGAATTAATTGCCCGTCATTGCGCAAGTAAATACTGGCTTCCTGATCGTTTGCAGTGCCATTACGAGTAAGATTTATTTCTTGGGTTACAAAGACAACCTCATCATTAACATATATGTATGAATCGGCACCTCCGGAAGTTGGCTTAACGGTTAGCTGTGCAAAAACACCAGCCGTAGTTAAAAGTAAAGTTGAAAAGAGTAGTAGGTTTTTCATATTTTTACGGTTTTTAAAAGCTTCGTTATTGGGGTTAGCAAAGCTTTTTTCACGGTTTAAATTTAAAAATAATATTTTATATATTACATACAATGCTACAAAATACGTAAAAATTTCGTTTATAGAGGGTTAAGTGATAGAAAGTATTAAGTAATGGGTGCAGATTATATTTTAAAATTTTAATATTTCAGAAATGATTATCGGCGATAAAGTTTCAGTCTTGGACGATGCCATTTCAGGCGTGGTTACTGCTATTAGGGGTAATGAGGTGACAATTTTGACTAAAGATGGTTTTGAGTTGGATTTTTCAAAAAACGAATTAATCGTTGTGGATGGTTCCCTTTCAAAAGGAGAATTGGCAAAGATGGATGTCTCTGAAATTATGTCAGAAAAAAACCACAAAAAGCCAGGAAAAAGTAAGCGCATTAAACCCAAAGAGCGAAATTTACCACCCATGGAGGTGGATTTGCACATCAATCAACTAGTGCCAAAGACCCGCGGCCTTAATAATTATGAAATGCTAACCATACAATTGGATACCGCAAAAAGGCAATTGGACTTTGCCATTTCAAAACGCATACAAAAAGTAGTTTTTATTCACGGTGTAGGGGAAGGGGTTTTGAGAACTGAATTGGAATTTCTGTTCAATCGTTATGATAATGTAAAATTTTATGACGCCGATTTTCAAAAATACGGGCGTGGGGCTACCGAGGTATATATTTTTCAGAACACGAAGTAGGGATTCGCGCTTCTACAAATTAAAATTCTGGGGTGGTTTCCTTTTCAATGACCTCAATACTTTCTATGGTTCCCATATTAAGGGACTCTTGGGTTATTTCTTCTTCGCCACTTACCAAAACAAGGTTTTTCAAAACAATTTTTACATTTTTATTGATGGTATATTCATGCAGGCGGTATTCGTTTACCAAATAAGTGTCTGTTACTTCAGGATTTAGGTAATCTGCGCCCACGTTTGGATCTGTCACATCGTTTCGCGGATTTAAATCCATGTTTTTGTCTTCATTTCGGGTCAGCACTCCGTCGCCATCATCATCGTTATCTAAATAATCTGGGACGCCATCACTGTCAGTATCCAGAAAATTTGTAAGTGGATTGTCATCGCCGTCTTCATTTTGAATGTCTAATTCCAGTACTGTCGGAACGTTATCGCCATCGTCATCTTCATCATAAATATCTGGAATCCCATCGCCGTCAGTATCGCCATCAAATTCATCTTCTGCGGGAACACCATCATCATCATCAAATAAAAAAATTGTAGTGAGTTCAGCCGAACCGGATGCCGCCAAATAATCAACGGTCACAATTGGAGCAGTGGGAGGAATACTGCTACAGAAGTAACTAGCACCCAAATCACCATCGTAAGTTCTATAATTCACAAAATTTGTGGTGCCATTCAGGCTATAAGTTTTAGGCCCTGCGTCTTTATAAAGACTATCAGAAACACCTAATTTTAGCGACAAACTTTCCAGGGCCTCGGGATTTATTTTATAAAATACATAATTGCCCTGTTGCCCACAGGCCTTAAGCTCCGCATCGTCAAAGTTGAAAGAGGTAATAATTATATCGCCATCATCACAGCTTTGAAGAAGCAATGAAGCTATAAAAAGGAAAAGAATTTTTTTCATCGGAAATTTTAAAATCATCATCGATTACAAAGTAACGCATTTCTTTTTAACTGAAATGTGGGCAAAACTGTTTTAATATGTATTTTTGCCAACCGAAACAAAATAGAAGCCTGTGCTCAAAATAGAACTCGGTTACTAGCCGATTTTTATTAAAAAACTTACCCAATGAAGAAAGTATATTTTGATAGCGCCGCTACCACGCAGTTGCGCGATGATGTTATAACTTGTATTACTGAAGTTTTAAAAACTGAATACGGAAACCCTTCATCTACACACTCTTACGGAAGATCATCAAAATCTTTACTTGAAAACGCTCGAAAGGAAATAGCAAAACTTTTAAACGTTTCTGCAAGTGAAATTATATTTACCTCCGGAGGTACCGAAGCAGATAATTTAATTCTTTGCAGTGCGGTGCGGGATCTTGGTATAAAACGAATTATATCTAGCCGCATTGAGCATCATGCCGTTTTGCATACCTTGGAGTGGCTTCAAAAAGAATACGACATTCAACTCGATTTTGTAAAAGTTGACGAATGCGGCCAAGTAGATTATGGTCATTTGGAAAATCTTTTGGCAGATACATCACAAAAAACATTAGTGAGCCTGATGCACGTTAATAACGAAATTGGTAGCCTACTTGATTTAAAAAGAGTTGCACTTCTCTGTAAGGAACACAACGCGCTTTTTCATAGCGATACCGTACAGTCTGTGGGCCATTTTGAACTTGATTTTAAGGAAATTCCTATTGATTTTGCAGCTGCTGCTGCCCATAAGTTTCACGGACCAAAAGGGGCGGGGTTTGCTTTTATTAGAAAAAATTCAGGGCTTCGCTCATTAATCCATGGTGGCAAACAGGAACGCGGACTTCGTGCTGGCACGGAAGCGGTTTACGCTATTGCTGGAATGGCAGAAGCGCTAAAACTATCGTATCACAAACTTGAAAAAGAACGAGCCTACATTACCGAGCTGAAGGATTATTTTAAGGAACAACTACTAACTGCCATTCCTGGGGTAAAATTCAACGGTAGCTGTGATGATAATGAGCGAAGCACGTATACTTTATTAAACGTTTGTCTGCCCATTTCTGCCGAAAAAGCAATGTTGCTATTGTTTCAGTTGGATTTGAAGGGAATAGCGTGTTCCAAAGGGAGCGCTTGCCAAAGTGGGAGTGAGGGCGGCTCGCACGTTTTAAATGAGATACTTTCCGAGGAAGACTTAAGTAAGCCTTCCATTCGTTTTTCTTTTTCCAGCTTCAATAAAAAAGAAGAAGTGGATTATGTGGTGGAGGTTTTAAAAGAATTTATTGATAGTAGTATTACCAAATAGCGTTAGATTATCAATTGCCAATTTTGAATTTGTTGTAGGCTAAACAGCGGTGTTTAAAACTTCGCGGTAAGCCTAACGTTAAACACACGAGGCGTCAAATAATTTGGGATTGCATATTGTACCTTGGTGTAAACATCCCTTACAAAAGTGTTTGTAATAGAGTTTTGCACATCAAATATGTTGAAAATTTCAGCGCCGATGGTAAATTCCTTAAAAGGTTTCAACCAGCCACTGTCCCTTAATTTTGTATCGTCCACAATAACGTAACTCATCCCCAGATCTGCTCTTTTATAATCATTTAAACGGGTTTGATATTTATATGGGTCAGCATAACTTGGAGAACCACCGGGTAGTCCCGTGTTATACGTTAAGTTAAGGTACATTTTAAGCGAAGGAATCACTTTTACATAATCCTGGAAAAGCATTCCAAACTTTAAGCGTTGGTCTGTCGGACGGAAAATGTAACCGCGATCGTCAATATTTTCTTCTGTCTTCAAATAACCAAAACTTAACCAGCTCTCCGTACCGGGAACAAACTCACCCGCTAAGCGTAAATCAAGCCCGTAAGCGTATGCAACCGCATTATTGGTTGCACGGTAACGGATGCGTACATTTTCCAAAGTATAGGGGTTTACGTCAGTTAAGTGTTTGTAGTAAATTTCAGAATTTAATCTAAACTTGCGATCCCACATTTTGAAACTATAATCGTTTCCAAATACAATATGGATAGACTTTTGAGCTTTTACACCAGGGCGTACGGTACCCGACGAGTCGCGCAATTCTCTATAAAAAGGAGGCTGGTGGTACACCCCGCCCGAAAGTCGGAAAAGCATATCCATTTCCCAATCGGGCTTTAATGAAACCTGTGCGCGTGGACTGAAAACAGTTTGCGTAGTGCTTGTGATGTTTTTTCCACTCACAGTCCAATTATGGGCACGTACCCCTGCATTCATCCATAGTTCACTGGTTCCAAGTGTTGATTTTCTACTCCATTGTGCATAACCTGAAATTCTATCAATCTGTGTATCGTTTTGAGCACGAACATTAGTATAAGGCACAATAGGAGAAGTATCAGCCTCATAGGGTTGATTGTTTGGAGGGAATATAGGCGGACGGATAGAAAATCCTGCCGAATCAATAATTTCATATTCCTGAACCCGATCGCGAATATCCTCACGTGTATATTTTATGCCGTATTCTATATTATTTTCTTCTAACGCTAGATTTCCCTTGTGCTCTACATTCAGGATTAAAGCGTCCAAATCGTTTCGAGCATGTGTAAGTTGTCCGCCGATGCCACGTGTAAATTCAACCTCGCCCAATTCCTCACTGCCAATTTCAGTATTTACTTCACCTAAACGATATTCGGCAAGTATATCATAATATTCCTGTTCGGTGGTTTGGTAAAGGGAAGCTATAAATTTTGCAGTATAGTTGTCTGAAACAACCCAAGTAGATTTTAATGCGCCAAAATAAGTATTGTAGCGATCCTCTTCACGGCCTTCATAGAAAACGAGTAAAGCGATTGGATCAGTAATAGTCCCAAAATTTGTCTGTCTGGTTAACGGTCTATAATTGTATTCGTTAATGGAAAGATTTCCCAAAAAGCTCAGTTCAAATTTATTGGTGAATTTATAAGTGAGATAGGTTTGCGCATCGGCAAATTTTGGTCTGTAATTGGTTTCGGTTTGCTTTGCTTCAACAAATAGGCTGTTGTCACGATAGCGAATTCCGAATATTCCCGAAAAACGACCGTTTTTTGAAATTCCTTCCACAGAACCGCTTGCGCCCAAAAGGCTAAGGTCTATGGAAGCGCCAAAATCAACGGGACGACGATATGTAATATCCAACACCGAAGAAAGCTTGTCGCCATATTTAGCTTGAAATCCTCCCGCAGAGAAATCAACATTACTGGTAAGGTCGCTGTTTACAAAGCTTAAACCTTCCTGTTGTCCGCTTCTAATTAGGAATGGACGATATACTTCAATTTCGTTTACGTAAACTAGGTTTTCATCATAATTACCACCACGCACAGCATATTGCGTGCTCAATTCGTCATTTCCACTCACTCCGGGAAGGGATTTTAGAAGGTTTTCTACACCAGCATTGGCACCCACCATCTTTCTGATTACCTCAGGTTCTATGTTTACAAGCCCTTCGATACGTCGGTTTTCACGACCAGAAATCACAACTTCAGGAATTTGTTCCACATCCATCCTTAAAACGGGATTCAATTCATAATCCTCATTCGGACTTAAATTGAAACGAAGCTTGGCATTTTTATGGCCAACGTGGGAAAAGGTAATAACGACTTCTTGATTTGCGGGAATTTCCAGCAAATAAAAACCATTAAGATCTGAAATGGTACCATTGTCCTCATACGTTACGTTAACTCCAGAAAGTGGATTGTTGGTTTCGTCTAAAATAACTCCTCGTATTGTTGCCTTTTGAGCAAATACAACGGTTGCAAAGAAAAAGAAAAGGAGCGTAAGCGGTAGTTTAATTGTTTTCAAAAGCAAGGGTTAGGGTTGTTTTCTGAAAAATTTTGCTTCAAATGTAGCACTATTTCCCACATTATCTATTACAATAACTTTCAAATTATTTTCTGTTTCCAGATTTACGTTATCATTGAAATTATAAGTTAGAACGTCTTTTTTGTAATCATATTCCATCAAAATGAACTTTTCATTAATAGTGGCACGGTAGGAGCTTATTCCGCTAAGGTCGTCTGTAATTTTCAATTGAAGAAAATTCTGGTTGCTAATCCATTTACCTTCAGAAAAATTGACCGGCTTTATGGTGGGAGGAGTCGTGTCTGAGGCAATAGTGTAACTTCCAAAGGTTCGGGTTTTGGCAGTTAGCTTGTCTCCGTTGCGGGGTGTGGATGTATAATACGGCTGGCCGCGATAGTTCAATCTTCCAATATAGAGTTTATCACGGTCAGCTTCATTGTATGATGAAATATCTGCCGTGATTGAAATATTGCTGTGAATTGGAATTAAATCTTCGTGAAATTCCAGAACATCACCTTTATCTTTAATATTCAAATAGGTGTCTTCATATAAACTATTTGCAGGAATGTAAATGCTCCACTTGCCTTTGGTGATAGACGTGGCGTGGTCTGCATAGATATAATCGTCGGTCTTTTCAATATTTTTTTGATCTAAAATTTCAAGCTTTGCACCCTCAATGGGCACTGAGATATACATACGATTGCCATTAAAATCATTTACTTCAATGGTATAAATAGATTGCAAACTGTCCTGAACTGTTATAAACCCATTTTCGTCTTCTTCTGTAATTATGCTCAATGGGTTGTTGGTTTCACGGAAGAGCTTTTGAACCATACTTTTGTTGGTTTCATAATAGTTATAATCAGTATATCTATTTAAATACCGCGTTTCTGAAAAAGAAAATTTATCAAAAAGAACCTTGAATTTCTGAGAACCGTTAAAGCGGGTTTCAATACTGTATGCGCCGTTTTTGTTTGAAGCACCGTCCTGTTGATCGTATGTTGTAATTCCAAAGCCAATCTTTCCGAAAGCCTTTATGTCCTCAGTTTTATAATTGCCGTCCTTTTGTTTTATCATCCGCAATTTTGAACGGTTTTGGCTTTGGTTGATGTGCGCATCTTCTCCAACGGGATAAGCAAATATTGCACTCACAATAGGTTTTTTTGAATCTGGAACCTCTATGCCAAAAAGCAATGGGTTCATGGGCCGTTGTGAAGAATCGCGAATTTCAAAGTGAAGATGTGGTCCGCCGCTGCCACCTGTATTTCCGGTATAGGCAATTAAATCTCCTTTTTTTACTGGTAATAGCGTTTTGTCGGGAAAGAGCTCTACTTCAAATGTTTCCTTACTGTATTGTGTGTCTTTTACATACTTTTCAATATCGCCGGCAAAACTTCGCAAATGTCCATAAACAGTTGTGTATCCATTGGGGTGAAGAATATAGAGCGCCTTTCCATAACCGTAATGTTGCACGTTTATTCGGCTCACATAGCCATCCGCTGGGGCATATACCGGCAGCCCTTCGCGTTGTTCAGTTTTAAGATCAAGGCCACTGTGGAAATGGTTGGCACGCATTTCACCAAAATTGCCTGAAAGCACTAAGTTTATATCCAAAGGATTGGAAAAATAATCTGTCGGTATACCGTTCTGTCCGTACGCAAACCCGCTAAAAAGGAGGAGCATTGATAAAATTTTCTTCATAGGGTAAAAATAAGAATACACTAGAATTAAAAGGGGAGAGAATTGGTTTATTGTAACTATTCTTCAATAATACAAAAAATAATGGAAAACTGTTTGCTTATTAACGATGGTATGCTAACTTTGTGAAAGAAGTATTGAACACAGATTTTAATGAGTAATCTTTCTGAAATAGTTGATTCTCTTGAAAATAGAATTGACAAGCTGCTCAAAAGGCACGAAAAATTAAAACAGGCCAACGCAGCATTAGAGGAAGAACTTAAGGTTTTACAATTAAAACAGCAGCAATTTGAAAATGAAATTGAAGCTTGGACCGAAAAATGTAACTCATTAAAAATGGCAAATTCAATGCTTGGCAGCGACCAGCATAAACGAGAAACTAAACTCAAGATAAACGCTCTCATTCGGGAAATTGACCATTGCGTAAACCAACTTTCCGAATAAAATATAACAATGGCCGAACCATTAAAAATAAAACTATCAATTGCAGACAGGGTTTATCCCCTTACCATAAACCCTTCTCAGGAAGAGGGACTACGCTTGGCGAGCAAAAAGATAGAAGAGATGATTAAGAAGTTCGAGCAGAGTTATGCCGTACGCGACAAACAGGATGTTTTGGCAATGTGTGCCCTCCAGTTTGCAGCACAGGTTGAGCAAAAACAAATTGATAATTCCAGCGATACGCAGGAAACGGAAGCAAGGCTAAATGCTTTGGACCGTTTATTGCAAGAGCAGTTATCATAACGTTCTTTTAATTAAATAAGGTTACTGCCTACATTAATACTAATTTTTGGTAAACTCAACAGGAATTCTTTAAAAAGGGTGAGTTGAAGTTGTAAAAGCGAGCCGTCTTTGAGCGGATACTTGACCAGCTTGTTAACCCTAAACTTGTTTTTAAGGAGTTTATTCAAAATAATAATATTGATGTAGGCTTTTTTTATACATATAATTCAACTAAAAATGGACATCATAACTATTGTAATTAGCGCCATAGTTGGTATTGCGATTGGTTTTTTTATTGCAAAAATAATGGAGCGCAATAACGCCTCCCAACTTATAACGAGAGCAAAAAAGAGCGCATCTTCAATACTGAAAGAGGCAAAATCTGAAGCCGAAACCATAAAAAAGGATAAAATTCTTCAGGCTAAAGAGAAGTTTTTGGAACTGAAATCTGAACACGAAAAAGTAATCCTTAACCGTGACAAAAAGATTTCAGAAGCAGAAAAGAGAACACGCGACAAAGAATCTCAAGTTTCCAGTGAACTCGCAAAATCAAAAAAATTAAATGCGGAGCTTGAAGAAAAAAAGACAGATTATGACGAGAGAATTTCCATACTCGACAAAAAACAAAGCGAGGTAGAAAAGCTTCACCGTAGTCAAGTTGAGCAGTTGGAAGTAATCAGCAGTCTTTCTGCCGAGGATGCAAAGGCTCAGTTAATGGAAAGTTTGAAAGATGAAGCCAAAACCCAAGCAATGGCTTATGTTCAATCCTCTATGGAAGAAGCAAAAATGACAGCCCAGCAAGAAGCCAAAAAAATTATAATCAATACCATTCAACGCATAGGAACGGAAGAAGCAGTGGAAAACTGTGTATCTGTGTTCAATCTTGAAAGCGACGACGTAAAGGGTAGAATCATTGGCCGCGAGGGTAGAAACATTCGCGCCATTGAAGCTGCTACAGGTGTGGAAATTATAGTTGACGATACTCCGGAAGCTATTATCCTGTCGTGTTTTGATTCCGTACGCAGGGAAATTGCACGACTGTCACTTCACAAATTGGTTACCGATGGACGTATTCACCCAGCACGTATTGAAGAGGTTGTTCAAAAAACTACCAAACAAATTGAAGAGGAGATTATTGAAGTGGGAAAAAGAACCGTTATCGATCTGGGAATACACGGTCTGCACCCCGAACTTATAAAAGCGGTGGGGCGTATGAAGTACCGTTCGTCCTACGGCCAAAATCTTTTGCACCACTCGCGCGAGGTTGCAAGACTTTGCGGTGTAATGGCCGCGGAATTAGGATTGAATGCAAAACTGGCCAAAAGAGCTGGACTGCTGCACGACATAGGAAAAGTTCCCGAAACCGAGACCGAAATGCCACACGCACTTTTGGGAATGCAGTGGGCCGAGAAATATGGTGAAAAACCTGAAGTTTGCAACGCAATAGGCGCCCACCACGACGAAATTGAAATGACGGGACTCCTGTCCCCAATCGTACAAGTATGCGATGCTATCAGCGGCGCAAGACCTGGTGCGAGACGTCAAGTACTGGATAGTTACATCCAGCGATTGAAAGATCTGGAAGATATAGCGTTCGGATTTGGCGGTGTGAACAAGGCGTATGCCATCCAAGCGGGGCGTGAGCTTCGTGTAATGGTTGAAAGCGAAAAAGTGAGTGATGAAAAAGCCGCGCAGCTTTCTTTTGAAATTTCACAAAAGATACAAACGGATATGACCTATCCAGGACAAGTAAAAGTTACCGTTATTCGTGAAACACGAGCAGTGAACATTGCAAAGTAAGACCTGTTATAACATCAAAAAAAAAGCTCCTTTTGGAGCTTTTTTTATTTATATAATTCAGGAGATTATTTAAAAACATTCTTTACGGTATCAATACCTTTTTTGATACTTTCAACAATTGGAGAATTTTCATCATAAATATCTTCATAACCTTTGCTCGGTTCCTCAAAAAACTTACCGGTTATAAATCGATAATGTTCATCCAGACTGGCAATTGCTTTCATATCTGCATCATCCAGTTCTATAGAAGCCGCTTTAAAGTTTTCTTCTATATGTTCTTTGCTTGTAGATTTTGGGATAGCAGCAGTGCCGCGGTGCGCATGCCAACTTATCAAAATTTGCCCTTCCGAAGCATTGTGTTTTCTTGCAATTTCTTTAATCGTTTTAATTTCCAAAATATTGGGTTCAGCTTTTCCCTTCATAGAATCAGATCGATCTCCCGAACCCAAGGGGGAATAGGCGGTAAGGTGTATGTTTTCTGATTTGCAATATTTTAAAAGATCATCCTGCTGCAGGAGGGGGTGAAGTTCAACTTGGTTCATTTCAGGTTTAGTGGCAGCTTTGGCAATAAGTTCTTTTAATTTTATATCGCTAAAATTGGAAACGCCAATGTGACGTGCAAGCCCGTCTTTTTTGGCCTTTTCCATTTGTTTCCAAGTTTCAATTATAGGGGCTTCCTCGGGCGTTAAATAATCATTAGGTTTTTTTGGGAAGTCTACACCATGCTTGAAAGCCACTGGCCAATGGATTAAATATAAATCTAAATAGTCTAGTTTTAGTTTTTTAAGTGATTCTTCCAAGGCGGGTCTTACCTGTCCTTCGGCATGCGAATCGTTCCAAAGTTTAGAGGTAATGAAGACATCTTCCCGAAAAATATCACCTTCGGCAAAAACCTCGGCTAATGCTTCGCCAATTGCTTCCTCGTTTCCATAAGCAGCCGCAGTATCTATATGGCGGTACCCAGCGTAAATTGCATCTTTTACTGCCTTTTTAACATCGTTGCCGGTGGATTTCCAAGTACCTAGACCTATTGCATGCATTGCATCTCCATTACTAAATTTTAATATTTTCATTTCTCTTTTGTTTGATTTAATTTTTTCTTTTCAAAATACAAAAGGTTGCTTTCAGAATAAAGTAATTGGGAGGGTTTAGCTTTTTTTTAACCTGTAGGATTAAGTCAATGAGTCGATAGGATTATAAGTTTAGATTTTAATTTTACAAGCTGATCGACTCTCAACTTCTCGATTTTTAAACTTTTCAATTATCTTCTCGGGTGGAAGCGGTTTATTACCTCGGTTAAGTGTTTGCGGTCTATGTGCGTGTAAATTTCTGTTGTGGTAATGCTCTCGTGTCCTAACATTTGTTGAATGGCGCGAAGGTCTGCACCATTCTCCAACAGGTGTGTGGCGAAGGAGTGGCGAAATGTGTGAGGGCTTATGGTTTTAGGGATACCAGCTTTTTCTGCGAGGCGCTTCACGATGGTAAAAATCATCGCGCGGGTTAGAGACTTGCCGTGTTGGTTGAGAAAGAGAGTATCTTTGGCCTGTGGCTGAATCTTTTGATGTCTGCGAATTTCTTTTCTATAAATTTCAATATATTTTTGGGTGGTTGGCCCTATAGGCACGAGGCGCTGTTTATCGCCTTTTCCCGTTACTTTAATAAAACCTTCTTCAAAATATAAGTCCGAGATTTTTAGGTTTGTAAGTTCTGAAACGCGGAGACCGCAACCATACAGCGTTTCTATGATGGCACGGTTACGTTCACCTTGCTTTGAGCTTAGGTCTATTGTTTTTATGAGAGTATCTATTTCTTCAATGGCTAGAGTGTCTGGTAGTTTTCTTCCTAATTTTGGAGCTTCAATCAGTTCCAAGGGATTGGTTTTTCTGTAATCTTCAAAAATTAAGTAGTTGAAAAATCCTTTGAGGCCCGAAATGAGACGGCTTTGGGAACGTGGATTTACTTTTTTTGCGATCTCATAAATGAATTGTTGAAGAGTTTCTTCAGAAATAATGATGGGAGATACTTCTATTTCATTGGTTTCCAGCCACTGCATAAGCTTTTTGATGTCCAGGGAATAATTGATGATGGAATTTTCGGAAAGACCGCGTTCCAATCGGAGATAATTTTGATAATCCTTTAAAATGTTCACCCACTTCATACCGCTATATTACTACTAAAAACAATAGTTAACAAAAAACTAAATATATTTTAAGCCATAACATTAAAGGTATCTTTGCGTTTTAATTGAAACCTAAAAATAGTATTATGAAAAAATTGATTGTAGCAGTTATTACATTATTTATTGGAACCACCGCATTTTCGCAGGAACTAGATCTTGGAATTAAGGCAGGGGCCAACTTTGCCACTATTTCTGACGCAAATATCGATCTTTCAAATAGAACGGGTTTTCAGGCCGGTATTTTTGCAGGTATAAAATTTACCGATAAGGTCGGTATTCAAGCAGACTTGCTATACTCACAGCAGGGAGCCGAATTTGATGCTGGAGAGTTTGATTTAACTTATGTAAATGTACCCGTAGTTCTAAAATACTATTTGGTTCAAGGATTAAATATACAAGCAGGACCACAGTTCGGGTTTATAGTTGACGATAATATAAAAACGGTGATAGGGGACATTGAAAAGCAAATAGAAGCTGAAAAAACGGATGTGTCAGGCGTTGTAGGTGTTGGCTATGATTTTCCATTCGGCGTTAGACTGGATGCCCGATATAATTTTGGACTTACCGATGTTTCAAAAGTAAACGGCTCGGAAGGGAAGAACAGTGTATTCTCCCTTGCTTTAGGATATTCATTTTTATAAACAATGCAAAAAGCTCGGAAGATCATAGAAGTTTGACAGTTTTCTTATAAAATTTTTAAGACCAATTGCTAAAAAGCCCCTAAAACCAGGGCTTTTTTCGTTAAAAGAAAGTAAAAACCATGGCGATTCAATGAATAATTGTTTCATTTGAACCGTTAACTAAAAAATCACAGATATGAAAAAGCTAGTAATTATTGCTGCAATCGCAGTGTTTGGCATTACCTCTGCCAATGCCCAAGAAGTACGTATAGGTGCAAAGGGAGGTGTAAATTTGGCAACCTTAGGGGGTGATGTGGAAAACGCAGATCACAGAACGGCCTTCCACCTTGGTGGTTTGGTAGAAATCCCCTTAAGCGAAAGATTCGCCATCCAACCAGAGATATTATATTCAGCACAAGGTGCAGAATATGAAGATTCGGGCTCCTTTGCTGGGGTACCTTATGATTATACTGTTACTACCAAATTAGATTATATTCAAGTTCCAGTTATGGCCAAAGTTTATTTGGTTGAAGGACTTGCCCTGGAAGCCGGGCCGCAGGTGGCATTTTTGGTAAATGATAAATATGAATATGACGGAGATTTAGGTCCATTTGGAGATAGCGGCGAAGGCGATTTGAATGAAAACGATCTTTCCTCCATAGATGTCTCAATTGGTGCCGGAGCTTCCTATAGACTCCCTATGGGTTTGTTTTTCGGAGCTCGTTATAATTTTGGATTGGGTAATGTAAACGATGGTGCCGATAAGGATGACTATAAAATTCATAACAACGTATTACAAGTTTCGGTAGGTTATTCATTTTAAATGAAAATCTAACATTTAGAACAGATGAAGCCGTCTCAGTTTTTGGGGCGGCTTCTTTTTTATTTTATATTTACGACTAATTTGTTCTATTTAAAAGTTTTAGCTATTTTTAACACTACTAATCTTAAAACTTTTAATTATGAAAAAACTTTTACTCTTTTCTGCAATTGCCATACTTACGTGTAGCGTTGCAAAATCACAGGAATTACGTATCGGAGCCAAGGCGGGTGTGAACTTTGCCTCAGTAGGTGGAGATTTCACAGATGACTATGATGGTCGAACTAGTTTCCACATTGGGGGTTTAGTCGAAATTCCTATTTCTGAAAAATTCGCTGTGCAACCTGAACTTTTATATTCCTCCCAAGGATTTAAAGTGGAAGATTCTGACAACTTTGCTGGAACCACAATCACTTATAAGGATGTAATAAAATTGGACTATATTAATATTCCTATTATGGCTAAATATTATATAATTGACGGCCTAAGCGCAGAAGCGGGACCTCAATTTGGAATTTTAGTTTCGGCAAAGGATGATTATGAAGTTTCTGGGGGGGGTGAAGATGAATCAGGAGATGATGATATAAAGGATTTCTACAACACTTTGGATATCGGATTCGGCTTTGGAGCTTCTTATAGATTGAACAACGGGGTGTTTTTCAGTGCCCGCTATGTGATCGGTCTAACAGATATTACTGATGATGACGATGTCGATTTTGGACCTTTTGATATTGATGGTTATAAACAACGCAATAGTGTAATTCAACTTTCCGCGGGATATTCATTTTAATCTACCGTAAACTTTAAATTTTATAGGGCCGCTTTTTAAAAGTACGGCCCTTTTTTAAAATGAAGAAATGGTGTTTTTCCAGACTAAAAATTGGTTCATAGTATTTATGTAAGTTATACTGTTACATATGTTTTAGGTTTTGTTACATTATTATAGAGCGCAATGGTGGCATAAGTTTATTTTTGATTCGACAATAGTGTCAAATCCAATAAACCTTAAACTTAATTATTATGAAAAAACTTTTACTTTTTATTGCAGTAGCATTATTAGCATTAACGTCTGTACAATCGCAGGAATTCAGAATGGGTGCGAAAGCTGGATTAAACGTCGCTTCTTTGGGAGGCGATAGCTACTATGGTGGCTTAGGAAGTCTTGGCTCACGCACAAGTTTTCACATCGGTGGTCTGGTTGAAATTCCTTTGATGGGAAAATTTTCCATACAGCCTGAATTATTGTACTCTTCAGAGGGTTCGGATTGGAGTTTCGGCACTTTAGGAGAAGATACAAAATTGGATTTTGTTCGGGTACCTGTAATGGTAAAGTTCTATGTTATCGAAGGCTTAAGTGCTGAGGCGGACCTGTATTTGGAGTTTTGGTTAATGCTGAAGGAACCTATTACGATAATAATGGCGACTTGGTAAATGGTGATGCTAAAGATTATTATAGAAGTTTTGATGCCCAATTTGGCATTGGAGCTTCATATCGATTGAACATGGGTGTTTTCTTCAGCCTACGTTATAATAAAGGATTGTTGAATGTAAATGAAGAATATAGAGTTTTGGGTACAACCTACAATTCCGGTAAAAATCAAAGTAACGTTTTCCAAGTTTCCGCGGGATATTCATTCTAAATTTCAAATTTTCATATTTCAAAAAAGCAGGGCAAGGTTCCTGCTTTTTTTATTTATGTTCAGTTTTGTTTGTTTTTTTTGAGTTTTAGCTATCTTTAATGAGATAACCTTTAAATCTTTAATTATGAAAAAACTTTTACTATTTATTGCAGCTATAATAACTATTAGCACTGCCCAATCCCAGGAATTGCGGATAGGTGCAAAAGCTGGTGTGAATTTCGCCTCGGTAGGCGGGGACTTTACAGATAATTATGATGGGCGTACAAGCTTCCACATAGGTGGTTTGGTTGAAATTCCCCTTTCCGAAAAATTTTCCATTCAACCTGAACTTTTATATTCCGGACAAGGTGCAAAATCTGAATATGATAACAGTTTTGGAGATAGTTTGGTGATCGGGAAGGAAAAATTAAAATTGGATTATATAAATATTCCCATTATGGCGAAATATTATATTATTGAAGGTTTAAGTGTGGAAGCAGGGCCACAGTTTGGAATTTTGGTTTCTGCAAAAAATGAATACGAGGAGTCCGGCTTTAGAGGAGAGATATCTGGTGAGGAAGATGTAAAGGAATTTTATAATACGTTAGATATTGGCTTTGGATTGGGTACATCCTATCGATTGAACAACGGGGTATTTTTCAATGCTCGCTATGTGATCGGTCTAACAGATATTACTGATGATGACGATGTCGATTTTGGACCTTTTGATATTGATGGTTATAAACAGCGCAACCGTGCAATACAACTATCCGCTGGATTTTCCTTCTAAAAATTCTATATTTAATTAATTTCAAAAAGCAGGAGCGATGTTCTTGCTTTTTTTATTTTATATATTTACGAGATGAAAATCATCATAATAAACGGCCCAAACCTGAACCTGCTCGGTAAGCGTGAAAACGATATATACGGGAACGAAACCTTCAATGATTTTTTTGAAAAATTAAAAACGAAATACGCAAACCAAGAACTTTCCTATTTTCAATCAAATATTGAAGGGAAACTGATAGATAAACTCCAAGAAGTAGGTTATGACTATGATGGGATAATTCTAAATGCCGCTGCTTATACACATACTTCCGTAGGCATCGCAGATGCTGTTAAAGCAATAACAACGCCTGTGGTGGAAGTGCATATATCCAACACCTTTTCAAGAGAGGATTTTAGACACAAAAGCTTCATTTCACCAAATGCGAAAGGGGTAATTGTTGGCTTTGGGCTGCAGAGTTATGAATTGGCTTTGCAAAGTCTTTTAAAATAAAGCGAAGAGGAATTAGCGATGAGCGAAAAATTCCACTAAAATATGGCAAATAAAAAAACCGCAACATTGCGGTTTTTTTATTTTTCTAACGTCTAACGTCTAACGTCTAACGTCTTATGTCTATAAGTGAATCACTTCCCCATAAGCATCGGCGACCGCTTCCATCACAGCCTCGCTCATAGTAGGGTGCGGGTGGATCGCTTTTAATACTTCATGGCCAGTGGTTTCAAGTTTTCTTCCCAACACGGCTTCCGCAATCATATCGGTAACGCCGGCGCCAATCATATGGCAACCCAGCCATTCGCCGTATTTGGCATCAAAAATCACTTTTACAAAGCCATCCTTTTCACCGGAAGCACTTGCTTTTCCACTTGCAGAGAAAGGGAATTTCCCAACTTTCAGTTCATATCCAGCTTCTTTGGCTTGCTTTTCGGTCATACCAACACTTGCAATTTCGGGAGAAGCATACGTACAGCCTGGGATGTTTCCGTAATCTATAGGTTCTACATGAAGGCCAGCAATTTTTTCCACACAGGTTATTCCTTCTGCGGAAGCCACGTGGGCTAGGGCAGGACCGGGTACCACATCGCCAATGGCATAATAACCGGGAATGTTGGTTTGGTACCAATCATTCACCATAATTTTTCCTTTATCGGTAACGATGCCGACTTCCTCCAATCCAATATTTTCAAGGTTTGAGGCAATTCCCACAGCAGATAGTACAATTTCGGCTTCCAGCGTTTCTTCGCCTTTTGAAGTCTTTACGGTAGCTTTAACCATTTTTCCGGAAGTATCCAATTTCTCTACGGAAGAATTCGTCATCACTTTAATTCCCGCTTTTTTGAAGGAGCGCTCAAATTGTTTTGAAACGTCCTCATCTTCCAAAGGCACTAGGTTTGGCAAAAATTCAACAATAGTGACTTCCGTCCCCATGGAGTTGTAGAAATGGGCAAACTCAACGCCTATGGCACCACTGCCCACAACAATCATACTTTTTGGCTGTTTCTTTAGCGTCATTGCCTCTCGGTAGCCAATTACTTTTTTGCCGTCCTGTTTTAGGTTTGGCAATTCGCGAGAACGCGCGCCAGTTGCAATGATTATATGGTCTGCGGAATATTCCTTTCCGTCAACATCTACCTTTTTTCCGGGTTTTAATTTTCCAAAACCATTAATGACTTCAATTTTGTTCTTCTTCATCAAAAACTGCACGCCCTTGCTCATTCCCTCGGCTACGCCGCGGCTTCGCTCAATAACCTTTCCGAAGTCCTTATCAAATTCCTTTACGGTTAGCCCGTAACTGTCAGCGTGTTTCAGATAATCAAAGACTTGGGCGCTCTTTAAAAGTGCTTTGGTAGGAATACATCCCCAGTTCAGACAAACGCCCCCAAGGCTTTCCTTTTCAATAATGGCGGTCTTTAAACCTAATTGTGAAGCCCGTATGGCGGTAACATATCCCCCCGGACCGCTTCCTAAAACTATTACGTCGTATTTACTCATTATGTAATTTTAAGTGTATTTCTTTTGAAGCAACGAATTTACGAAATACCAAGGGAAATACTCAATTCCTATTTCCAAATTCCAAATAAATTTTCTTGGCCAAGGATGAGTAAAAATCTCCAACCGTAATCAAAGTAATGCTTTACAGAAAGTTTAAACATAATATTAAAGTTTACATTTATTTTTTTGATGAAAATTTGCAAAGCCCTATATGAATGTCGTACATTTAAAATTTGATAGTCAAGACTCCCCAAAATTAAGTCAAATTTCAAACCTTCGAAATTTGGTATGCCGACTGTAAGCCGACTGTAAGCCGACTGTAAGCCGACTCTAAGCCGTCTCCATGCCGACCTTACCCCACAGATACTTCATTGCTGCTCCCTAATTTAACCTATTAATCTCTCCTTATAATAGAATATTAAGGCGACAGTCCTTTCCAAGTTTTATAAAGGTTTATGGATAGAAGGATTGCCAATAAAAATGGAATAAACGCTAGCAAACGGACTGGGGTCATGATGGACTGAAAAGGCTAAATTAGAGAATATCGAGCGTTCAAACATAAAAAACATCAAAATCCAAAATTTTAAAGTTTTGGATTTTGATGTTTTTTATCCTTTTGAGAATCTAAAACTTGAAGTTAAAATATAGGGATTACTTCTTATTAAAATTCAATGAAAGTGAATTTACACAATACCGCTGTCCCGTTTCCGTAGGGCCATCATTAAAGATATGCCCTAAATGGCTACCGCAAGTAGAGCAAAGAATTTCAGTACGAAGCATGCCGTGCGAAGTGTCTTTCACATATTCTACTGCGCCTTCAATTGAATCGTCAAAGGAAGGCCAGCCGCAGCTGCTATCAAACTTGTTCTCGCTTGTAAATAGCGGGGTAAGGCAAGCGCCACAAACATAAGTGCCGTTTTCAAAATGCAGGTTATACTCCCCCGTGCGGGGGAACTCGGTGCCCTTCTCACGAAGAATGTGGTAGCGTTTTTCGCCCAATTCCTCGCGCCATTCGGCTTCAGATTTATTGATGGGATATTTATTTGGATTCTCCATTTTCGGGTATGAATTTTAAAGCGACCCCGTTAATACAGTGCCTTTTACCAGTAGTTTCAAGAGGTCCGTCATTAAAGACATGTCCTAAATGGCCCCCGCAGGTTGCACAATGCTCTTCTGTTCGGGTATATCCAAGCTTAGTGTCTGTTGAATACGCAACATTTCCTTCAATGGCACGGTCAAAGCTTGGCCAACCTGTGCCGCTATCGAATTTGTGTTTACTTTTAAAAACGGGCGTTCCGCAGCCAGCACACACGTATGTACCCTTTTTATGATTATCATTTAATCCACTTGAAAATGCACGTTCGGTACCTTCGTGGCGTAATACCTTATATGCTTCAGGTGATAGCTGGTCTTTCCATTCGGCATCCGTTTTCGTAATTTCAAAAGTCTCTTTCTTGGATTCCTTGCTTTTCTGTGCTGGTGAATTACAGCTGAAAAGCATCATGCATAATACAAGGAGCGTGCTTAATATTTTCATATATTAAAGTTCTATTTTTTCAATTTGTGAACCATCGGCTTCCATCACTTCCAGAATATCTCTCATAGAAGGATTTGTTTTTGCAAATTCGGCAGGGACTACAGCTACACGGAATGTTTGACCATTCACATCATTGGGATCAATATTCGTCAAGTCGAAATTTCCTTCAATCGTGAATTGAACACTTATAAAGGTGCTATTGTAGTTATATTGAAAAATATCTCCAGTACCATCCTGATAATAGATGCTTTGTGGAAGTTGTGTCCAAATATCGGCTGGAGGTGATACGGTATTATCTTGACCTGATAAACGGTAAACCAAAACTACGTCGCTCTCATACACCTCAAAAGGATAATTATAAACCGAAGTAAAATATATATTTTCGGGATAGTCACTATAACTGAAAGCGGGACTTACCTCAAATACATTAGCAAACACTAAACCTCCATCTTGTCCCGGAGGTCCTGGGTCACCTTCGCAAGAAGAAAATAAAACTGTTGATGAAAGGGCTAAAAAAAGAAGTATGTTTTTCATATTGAGTAAATTTTTAAATTACGACTTTATTTATTCAAAAGTCGTTCCAAGTTTTTTAAAGTCTATAAATTTAAAGGCTTGCGGAACATTTCACTATTAAAAAAACATTAAAGTTTAAAAATTGTGGAACAATTGTTGGAAAATTAATTTTACAATAATTTTAGGAGTGTAATAAAATTTATATATCTAATTTTAACATTTAAACAAAACCATCATTTATGAAATTTATAAAATCACTTTCCATTTTACTTATAGGTGCACTGGTCGTTGCGTGTAGTACCAACCCTTTTACGGGAAAACAAACTTTGGCATTGGTTCCAAATTCGCAGATATTGCCAATGGCATTTCAGCAATATCAAGAATTCTTATCTGAGCATAAAGTTGTGAATAATACTGCGGACTCACGAATGGTAAAAAGTGTAGGACAAAAAATTGCAGCTGCTGCAGAAAGATATTTGACCGCAAATGGTTATGCTGGATATTTGGCAGATTATAGATGGGAATATAATCTTGTGGATAGCAAAGACGTAAATGCTTGGTGTATGCCTGGCGGTAAAATAGTAGTGTATACAGGCATTTTGCCAATCACAAAAAATGAAGCAGGATTAGCTGCGGTAATGGGGCACGAGGTAGCACATGCGCTTGCCAATCACGGACAGCAACGTATGAGTGCGGGTCAATTGCAACAATTAGGGGCTGTAGCTGGAAATATTGCTTTGGCTAATAACCCAGAAAATGCGCAAATTTTCAATACAGCATACGGACTGGGTACAAGTGTGGGCGTAATGCTTCCTTTTAGTAGAAGTCACGAAACAGAAGCAGATCATATAGGTTTAATTTTGATGGCAATTGCGGGTTACGAACCGAGTGTTGCCGCAGAATTATGGCAGCGTATGCAAGCCCAGGAACAAGGTGCGCCACCAGAATTTTTGAGCACACACCCTTCAAGTAGTACAAGAATTCAAAACATACAGGCTTGGGTGCCCGAAGCAAAAGCTGAAGCTAGAAAATTTGGTGTTACAACTTTTAAAAGATAAACAGAATTACATAAATTTTTAAAATCCCGCATCACGCGGGATTTTTTATTAGATTAGTGGCGTCAAAAATTTAAAAGAATATGCCCAATTTAGCCAAAGGAAGTAAGAAGCTACTAAATGCGTGGGCTTTTTATGATTGGGCAAATTCAGTTTATAGCCTTGTGATTGCATCGGCTATATTTCCTATTTTTTATCAGGCATTATTTAAGACCGCGGGGGTAACGTCAGTTTCTATTTTTGGTGGTACAATTAGAAGTACTCCATTAATTAGCTATACTACAGCAGCAGCTTTTTTGTTGGTTGCCATTATTTCTCCCTTACTTTCGGGTATTGCAGATTATGTGGGAAACAAGAAAAACTTCATGAAATTTTTCTGCTATCTGGGCGCACTTTCGTGTATGGGGCTTTATTTTTTCAGTATTGAAACTATTCATATTAGTCTGCTATTTTATTTTGGTGGGCTCATAGGTTTTTGGGGAAGCCTCGTTTTTTACAATTCCTATCTGCCGGATGTTGCTTTTAATGAGCAGCAAGACAGGGTGAGTGCACGGGGATATTCCCTTGGGTATGTAGGAAGTGTTGTATTACTGCTGTTTAACTTAGCCATGGTAATGAAACCTGAACTTTTTGGATTCGGTGAAGGGGGAGAAGCCAGTATGAAAGCAATGCGGTGGTCGTTCGTTACCGTAGGAATTTGGTGGATACTTTTTAGTCAGTACTCTTTTTATTTTCTTCCGAAGGGAAACAAAAGTGGAAAAAAAGTGAGTACAAAAATACTATTGAATGGTTTTAGGGAACTGAAAAGTGTTTATAGTTCATTATCGGAAAATATTCAACTAAAGAGGTATTTGGCGGCGTTCTTCGTATACAGCATGGCCGTACAGACCGTAATGCTTGTGGCTACCTATTTCGGTGAACAGGAAATTGCTTGGGGTGGTGACAACGCAAAAACCATGGGGTTAATAGTGAGTATTCTTATTATTCAATTGGTGGCCGTGGGGGGCGCAATTATAACTTCCCGAGCATCAGAGAAATTTGGCAATATTCCCGTGCTTATTGTAATCAATATTATTTGGGTGGGCATTTGCGTGGTTGCATTTTTTATTATAGAACCTATTCAGTTTTATATTACTGCAGGAGTGGTAGGCTTGGTTATGGGCGGGATACAATCACTTTCACGCTCTACATATTCAAAATTTTTACCAGAGACAAAGGACACCACTTCCTATTTCAGTTTTTATGATGTTGCCGAGAAAATAGGGATTGTTATAGGAATGCTTATTTACGGATTTATAGATCAAATAACAGGAAGTATGCGTAACTCAATATTATTTTTAGTCATATTTTTTATGACCGGAGTATTTTTATTGGCAAGAGTGCCACGAAATAAAAACCGTTAAACAATTTTTGTTTAAGTTTGCGTTTATTACCTACAAACTACTTATTTATGAAGAAAATGTATTTTTTAAAAGGAATGCTTTTAGTATTTCTTGCATTTCAATTCTTTTCCTGTGAAAACGAGCCCCTTACAGGTGAATTTGTCCAAGAAGAACAGAACGATGCAGATGAGGGACAGTTTAAGGCACAAATAGAAGGCCAAGAGTTTATTGCAAATTCTGTTTCTGCTACACTTACTACCGATAACCAATTGGTAATTACAGGTTCAAAACCAGGGGGCGAAAATATAACTCTTGCAATTGTGGATGCTGCAGTAGGGTCTTTCAACCTATCCCTTGGTGGGGCCATTCAAAATTCTGGCTCATATTTTGACGGTTCAAATAATCCGCTTCCTTATATCTCGGCAGATGCTTTGGGAGGATATGGGTTAATGAACATTACCGCTCTGGATGCTAGCGCTGAAACCGTTACAGGAACATTTAGTTTTGTAGGAGTACGAATTAAAGTTGATGGTGACGGCAATCCGATTCTTGATGGCAATGGAGATCCCGTGTTAGAAGAAATTGCAATAACAAATGGAGCTTTTAATGCCATTCCTTACATTATTGATGATACCGGAGGTGGGGGAGGAACAGGCGGAAACCCTGAAAATGAATTTTTCGCTAAAATAGATGGAGTTGATTTTGTAGCTGATACTATTTCGGTTACAGAACCGATGGTTGGCGATGTACACATGATAAAGATTGAAGCTAAGTCCAATACCGGAGAGCAAATACGAATTGACGTTCCCCGTTCCTTAGGCGTGGGTACATTTGAGATGGTACAAATTTCTGACGGAACAAAATTAATCGGAGTTTACAACGCAGGCAATGGCGCCGAAAACCTGACATCAAATCCAGGGACAATTACAATTTCTGAATTTGATTTAGAGTTAGGGATATTAAAAGCAACCTTTGCCTTTACGGCAACCGATCCATTAAACCAACTTCCAGATGTTGTTGAGGTTACCGAAGGTAGTTTTACAGCTTACTTTGAGGGGGTGCCCGGAGCCAATAATGTGTTTAGTGCCAACGTGGATGGTGCAGCTTACAATTCTGAAGATATTACAATAACTACCGATGTTTTCAATCAATACCCTACTATAACCATTACTACCCTGGTAGGTGACCAAAGAATGAAACTTACTTTTCCAGCAACCATTACTGAAGGTTCATTTGAAATGAGCACTGAAGTAATAGATGGAGATGAAATTGTAGCAACTTATACCCCAGTTGTGGGAACCTCGATAACGTATGTTTCAAACCCAGGAACTATTGTAATTACAAATTACGATATTCCAAATGGTATCATTGAAGGAATTTTCAACTTTACTGCTGTAGATGCCACCGGGCAAGACCCAACGGTATATCAAATAACTGCAGGAGAATTCTTGGCAGTGCTTCCGTAAATAAAAAATAAACAAATTTTGAAAAGCCGTTTCTGGAATTTCCAGAGACGGTTTTTTCTTTTTAAAAAAGGAAGAACAGATAATATCCAGTACCAAAATGTTTCACTAAAACAGTAAGGTGCCAATAAAATATAACTGGCACAACTCTTGACCTATAAAGGATAAGAACACATAAAGCTATTGAGAATCAATACTTTTTTATTAAGAAAAACATAAATTATAAATTTTACACATTGTGCTTACTACATTTGTGACACAATGTCTTAAAAACATATATGGCGAATTCAAAACTTACATCGTTAGACAAGTTGTCATTTCAAGATTTAAAGGAAGATGCAGAGTTCATCCCACTTATGTCCGCTGAGGATGAAGATGCTATGCACAAAGAAGAACTCCCTGAAATACTACCTATCCTACCTTTACGAAATACAGTACTTTTCCCCGGAGTAGTTATTCCAATTACTGCAGGACGGGACAAGTCTATTAAGCTTATTAATGAAACCAATAAAGGCAACAAGGTAATAGGCGTTGTTTCCCAAATAGATGAAAACGAGGAAGAGCCCGGTATTGGCGATATAAATACAATTGGTACCGTAGCCCAAATACTTCGTGTTCTCAAAATGCCCGATGGCAATACCACAGTAATTATTCAAGGAAAAAAACGCTTTGAGGTGGCTGAGGTAATTACTACCAACCCCTATATGACTGCTACCATCAGAGAAGTTGCTGAAGCGCGTCCAGAAAAAGAAAGTGACGAGTTTAGAGCCATAATAGATTCTATAAAGGAAATGGCACTGAGGATTATTAAAGAAAGTCCAAATATTCCTTCTGAGGCTGCCTTTGCCATTAAAAATATTGAAAGCTCTAGCTTTTTGATAAATTTTGTTTCTTCAAATTTAAATATTGAAGTAGAGGAGAAGCAGGCACTTTTGGAGATTAACAATCTTAAGGATCGTGCACTGGAAACGCTCCGCTATATGAATATGGAAATTCAGAAGCTCTCACTTCGTAATGATATCCAGTCGAAGGTTCAGAGTGACATAAACCAGCAGCAGCGTGAGTATTTTCTTCAACAGCAAATGAAGACCATTCAGGAAGAATTGGGTGGATCATCAATGGAAGAAGAAATAGAAGAAATGCGTGAACGTGCTACAAAAAAGAAGTGGAACAAAGACGTTGAAAAGCATTTTAATAAAGAACTCTCAAAAATGCAGCGCATGAATCCACAGGTTGCTGAATTCAGTATCCAGCGAAATTATTTGGACCTGCTTTTAGACCTTCCGTGGAATAAATACAGCAAAGATAAATTCGACTTAAAGCGCGCCCGAAAAATTTTGGATCGTGACCATTATGGCCTTGATGATGTTAAAAAGCGCATCATAGAATATTTGGCCGTTTTGAAACTAAGAAACGATATGAAATCACCCATTCTTTGTCTCTACGGACCTCCCGGTGTGGGTAAAACTTCTTTGGGAAAATCTATTGCGGAAGCATTAGGCAGAAAATATGTGAGGATGAGCTTGGGCGGACTTCGCGATGAAGCTGAAATAAGGGGCCATCGTAAAACCTACATTGGGGCCATGCCGGGGCGTATAGTGCAAAGTATTAAAAAGGCTGGTACAAGCAATCCTGTTTTCGTTTTGGATGAAATTGATAAAATTTCCGCAAGCAATCAGGGCGACCCTTCTTCAGCAATGCTCGAAGTTTTGGACCCAGAGCAGAATAATGCCTTTTACGATAACTTTTTAGAATTGGGCTATGACCTTTCAAAGGTTATGTTCATAGCTACTTCAAACAGTTTGAGTACCATTCAACCTGCTTTGCGGGATAGAATGGAAATAATAAACGTAACAGGATATACCGTAGAGGAAAAGGTTGAAATAGCAAAGCGCCATTTGCTTCCCAAACAATTAAAAGAGCACGGAATGGAAAGTGAGGCTTTGAAAATAGCCAAACCCCAACTTGAAAAAATTGTGGAAGGTTACACACGTGAAAGTGGTGTACGTGGATTGGAGAAGCAAATTGCCAAAATGGTTCGCTATGCAGCAATGAAAATTGCAATGGAAGAGGAGTATGAAATAAAAGTGACCAATGATATTATTATTGAAGTCCTGGGCGCTCCCAAACTGGAACGCGACAAATATGAAAATAATGATGTAGCAGGCGTGGTTACTGGTCTAGCTTGGACCAAAGTGGGCGGAGATATATTGTTTATTGAATCTACCCTTTCCAAAGGAAAAGGTGCGTTAAATATGACCGGAAATTTGGGTAAGGTTATGAAAGAATCTGCTACAATTGCTTTGGAATACATAAAATCCAATGCTGAAAAACTTGGTATCAATCCAGATATATTCGATAATTATAACGTTCACATTCACGTGCCGGAAGGTGCAACGCCCAAAGATGGCCCAAGCGCCGGTATAACAATGCTTACTTCATTAGTATCGCTTTTCACACAAAGAAAAGTAAAGAAATCCATCGCAATGACCGGTGAAATTACTTTGCGAGGAAAGGTATTGCCCGTTGGCGGTATTAAGGAAAAAATTCTTGCAGCAAAACGCGCACGAATTAAAGAAATTCTACTTTGTGAAGACAATAAACGCGACATAAACGAAATAAAACCTGAATATTTAAAGGGGCTCACTTTTCATTATGTAAAAGATATGAGCGATGTCTTAGAGTTAGCCCTAACCAAGGAAAAGGTAAAAAACGCCAAAAAGCTATAATTTTGAGCAAAAAGATGATTAATGCAGAGTTGCCAAAACCAATTATGCATTAATCATCAATCATATTATTGCCTACGTTATTTTTAAAGTTTAATTGGAACTTGCAGCTATCAAGCCCAAGCATTATAAAAATTAATCATGGATGTTTCTTTCCTTTGCAAAAATAAATTATACTTGCATTCGTTTAGTTTTTAGTTACGGTAACTTACGTCTATGACCCAAAAGGTTTTCTTAGTTGTTTCCTTATTTATATCTCAGCTTTTGGCAGCCCAGATAGGAGGTAAGGCAACTTATCAGTTTCTAAACCTTGTTAATAGTCCTAGAATGGCTGCTTTGGGCGGAAAAGTAGTTACTAATTATGATTACGACCCTACCCAGCCACTATTCAACCCCGCAAGTATTAATCCTGCAATGGACAATCAGCTTTCGCTTAATTATACAAACTACATTGGGGATGTAAACTACGGTACGGCTACTTATGCCTATCTATGGGATCGAAGAACACAGGTTTTGCATGCGGGTATTACCTACGTTAACTATGGGCAGTTTGACGGCTATGATGAATTGGGAAACCCAACAAACAGTTTTAGTGGGGGCGAAGTAGCCCTTTCTTTGGGACATGCCCGAAATATTGCATTCACAAATTTTCACGTAGGTGTAAACCTAAAGCTTATTTCTTCTAAACTGGAAAATTATTCTTCATTTGGAGGCGCTTTGGATATTGGTATTATGTACGTTTATGAAGATTGGGATCTTCATATTACGGGAGTTGCTAGAAATTTGGGAACACAATTCACACCCTATCACGAAGAATATGAACCCCTTCCGTTTGAACTTATTTTTGGAATTTCACAAACATTGCAGAATGTGCCTATTCGCTGGCATTTTACCTTGGAGAATATGCAACAATGGAACGTAGCTTTTTCTAACCCTTCAAGAGAGGAAACTGATTTGGAAGGAAACACTACCGAAGAAAATATAAATTTTATAGACAACGCTTTTCGGCATATGATTGCGGGAATTGAACTATTTCCCGAAAGCGGTTTCAATATTCGGTTGGGGTATAATTTCAGAAGAGGTGAAGAGTTGCGAATAGCAGAAAAACGGGCTTTCGCAGGAGTAAGCGCCGGCTTTGCAATTAAACTGAATAAATTAAGATTGAGCTATTCCTATTCAAAATTTAGCACCGCTGCTTCATCCAGCTTTTTCGGCTTAAATATAGATCTTCAGTAATGGGAAAAATTACTATTGCCATTGACGGATATTCCTCTACCGGAAAAAGTACGGTTGCCAAGCAATTGGCCGATTATCTGGGCTATGTTTATGTGGACAGTGGTGCAATGTATAGGGCTGTTACGTTTTACGCAATGCAAAATGGTATTATTTCCAAAGATCATTTTGACACTTCCAAACTTATAGAATCACTTTCATCAATCCATCTTAAGTTTTATAAAGAGCCTGATTGGGGCAAAGCACATATCTTTTTGAATGGAAAAGATGTGGAAGATAAAATAAGAAACCTTGAAGTATCAGAGTTTGTAAGTCCCATTGCGACAATTCACGAGGTAAGAGCAAAACTGGTTGCCCAGCAAAAACAGATGGGCCTAGAAAAAGGAGTGGTTATGGATGGTCGTGATATTGGCACAATAGTTTTTCCCCAAGCCGAACTAAAAATATTTATGAATGCATCTGCTAAAGAGCGTGCCCAAAGAAGGTATAAAGAGCTTTTGGAACGTGGTGAGAACATACAGTATGCTGAGGTTTTAAAAAATATTCAAGATCGTGACCACATTGATACTACCAGAAAAGACTCCCCATTGGTAAAAGCAGCCGATGCTATTGAAATTGATAATTCTGAAATGAATCTGGAAGATCAGTTCCATACAGTACTACAGCTTGCAAAGGATCGAATTGCTGGTCGCGTTTAACTTCTTTTTTCTTTCTGAAATCTTTTCTATTATTACACTCTAATAAAAAATCAACACATGGCTTCATTTTTTCAGGAATTTAAAAACTTCGCCATAAAAGGCAATATGATTGATATGGCGGTGGGTATCGTAATAGGTACTGCCTTCAATAATGTGATAAGTACAATTGTAAAAAAGATTGTAATGCCTCCGCTCTCAATGCTTACGGATGGTGTAAACCTGGCCAATAAAAAGTATATACTGCAGCCTGCAAGTGAGACATCTGAAGAAATTGCCATTGGTTATGGGGAGCTTATGGAAGTGCTGATTGACTTCTTCATTATTGCCTTTACCATTTTTATGGTAATAAAATTCATCAATCGCTTTAAGAAAAAGGCAGAGGATCCTCAAGATAAAACTGTGGAAACGCCAAAGGACATCCAATTGCTATCAAATATTGAAAAACTGATGGAAGAGCAAAATTCTTTCATGAAATCAAAAAATAACATTTCAAAATAGAGTTTTTAAAGAATTTTTAAACAGATCTTTAGAATAAAAAAAGATAATCTTTTTTAACTTTAAAAATGCTTCAAAGAAGAATAATAGCTAATTTCCACAAAAGCAAATTTGCCTTGCTTTCTATTATTTTATTTTTATTCCTTTCAGCTTTATGTGTTCTAAGTTATTATAGAACTATAATTGATCAAAAGCAAGCTAAGCTCAGGCAGTTGGACATTGCGGGCACATTGACCCATCAGGATTTTAAAAAAATAATTAGTCATAATATTACTTCGCTAGAGGATATGCGTGACCGTATAGTTGAGAGCAATGGTAAATTCAAAGCCTATTTAAAATCTGATACGGAACGGATTATCAAACAAAACAAGTCAATTAAATTTATAGAATATATAGATAGCACGGGTATAATAAACTTTGTAGCTCCTTATTACCCAAATAGGGAAGCACTTAACTTAGATATAAAATCCGTAGGGTATCGTTACCAAAGCTGGATTGAAAACTCTAGGGATACATTAGTAAATATAACTTCCTGGGTCAATCTCACCCAGCACGGTAAGGCTTTTTTGGTAGATGTTCCAATTTATTATGACAACAGTTTTCAGGGAACAATATCCGCAGGCATGGATTTTAAAGACCAATTTGACAATATAAGCTCCAAACAAAATCTTTTTAGTGTCCGGATTACAGACAATGCGGGAAATATTTTTTACAGCTACAATAATCCCAAAATTGAAGATTTTCAAAGCGATCAAATATTTGCGCAAAGCTTAAATCCACTTGCGGATAGGGCGGAGGGTGATTGGAAATTTGAATTTATGTTTTATTCCCGTCAAGAATTAAGAGCAACCACATTGCAGAATTTTATATTGGCACTTGGCATATTTTTATCATTTCTTATTGGTTTACTAGCCTATTTCTTTTTATTGGCCAAAAGACAGTCTCACAGGTATAAAATTATGAACCAAAAACTGCAGATGCTTAATGCAGAAATTGAAAAAGAAAGGCTTAGGGCGGAAGATGCCTCTGTAGCAAAAACACAATTTCTTTCAAACATGAGCCATGAAATAAGGACTCCATTAAGCGCCATATTAAGCATTTCTGAAATACTGGAAGGCAAACAACTTTCAACAAGTGAAAAAGAATTTTTAAAATTAATGCAAAACTCATCGAAGGTATTATTAAATCTGGTCAATAATATTCTCCATATAGATAAAATTGAATCAGGCCAAGTAGAACTTTCACAAGATGTTTTCAGTCCTTTTTTCATACTTCAAAGAATTGTCGATATTTACGCACCCACCATAAAGGTTAAGGGAATTGAGGTAAAAACAAATTTTGCGAGTATTCTGAAACAGAAAAACGTAATTGGTGACGTTTCGCGTACCGAACAGATTTTTACCAACCTTATAAGTAATGCGACGAAATTTACAGAAGAGGGTTTGATAGAAATTTTTTACGAAGAAAAATCAGAAAATGGTAGGCTAAGAATACAGTTGGTTGTAACTGACTCTGGTATAGGAATTGCCCCTTCGAAAATGAATGATATTTTTGAAAGATTTAAACAACTGGATTTTGGAATCACTAAAAAACATCAAGGGAGTGGATTGGGTTTGGCAATCACTAAAACTTTGGTAGAATTGATGGGGGGTACAATTAGTGTGCAAAGCAATGCAGGGAAAGGGTCTATTTTTACGGTATCTCTAGATTTTCCTAAAGTTGAAAACCAAGATGAAAACAAAAAATTAAGGCACTACAGGAATTTAAGCTATTTAAAGGTCTTAATTGTTGATGACAATCTCTTGAACCAAAAAGTCTTGGCAAAAATACTTTCAAAAAGCCAAATTTCTGCAGATCTTTCATCAGATGGAAACGATGCTTTACTTAAATGTGCTTCCCGCCATTACGACCTTATTTTTATGGACGTACATATGCCCGGAAAGGATGGGTTTGAAATTGTACAACATTTGAGAAAAATAGATAATACTTCAGTAATACTCGGGTTTTCAGCAGATGTAACAAAAGAAGCCATTGAACGTGGAATTAAGGCAGGTATGAATGAATATCTTACAAAACCCGTTGAGCAGGGAATATTATTTGGTATTTTAAATAAATACTTTTCTTGATCCAGTTTATTACTTACAAATAATTGGGATATAAGATTACTTAACTTTCTTTGCCGTAGCCTTGCTCGTTTTAGTTTTACCCACTTCACTGAATTCAAAAGTGTAGCTATCTTTATCAGTGGTTAAAATTTTGATGTGAATGGCTTTCTTTTCAGCTTGGTTCTTAGGATTTATTTTTTTTAGGACATACTCACAATCGTTTATCCATCTAATAGAAGAAGAATCTGTTTTCCCCTGAAAATAATCAACCTCTATGGAATCATTGCGAATTATGGTTGTTTTGAAGACCTCAGTTCCCGAAAGCGCTTCAAACTCGAAGGTTCCGGTTTTAAAATCGGCACAATCTCGTTGGGTTTCATAGCACCCAGCCAATAACAGAAAACTTAATAAAGCTAAAAAAAAACGCATGCTTAAAATTTATGCGAATTTCCGAAAAATTACTGAAACCATTTAGTTTTGGTAAACATTAAAGCTACCGTCAGTATAAAAAATTACAATTCTCTCAATATTCTTTACATTTTGATTCACTTGAATGTTTCTTTTGACCTCGGTGTCTTTTTCTGCAGAAAAAAGATTCAATGAGTTTTCTTCATTTGAAGTTTTAATTTGGTTTTGATTGTCCGGACTTTTTAAGTTTTCTCCGGTAGAAGGGAAGCTACCTTTTCCGAAAAGTAACCAATCCATATCAACCTCTGGAAATTTTTGATAGAGCTTCATCACAAATTCCAAGCTCGGTTTATTTCTTCCTGAGAGTAAATGTGAAATAGTGGAGCGGTTAAAATCAATTTCTTCCGCAAACGCAGCGGCAGATAATGAGTAATAATCCAGTATTTTTTCCAATCGTTTTGTAAAATCCGAAGTGTTTACCATTGTAACATATTATGAATAACAATAACGGTTACAAATGTAATTTATTTCTTTTCACAGGCCTAAATAAATGATAATAATTACAAATACCGTCAAATTAATACTTTATTTAATTAATTCTAAAATACTGAAAAACAATATTATAATCACATAATATAAATGATGAACTATAATTCAATAAAATGGTGACAAATCAACAACATCTTCGTTTACAGAAGTAATCAATAACTGACAACGCATCTGTTTACAATTGTAAACAAGCCATTGTTTAACTTTGTAAACTATAATTTAGAATATGAAAATAGAAGACTGGTACAAGAATCATTTTGAGACTCAGTTAAGAGGTCGATACATCACTATGGAACACATTTATCCGTTACTGGATATGTATAAAATTAAGTATGAGGTTTCGGTACCTGGAGTGTCAGAAAAAGGACAGGATATTCCCTTGATTAAAATTGGAAATGGTAAACAGGTGGTTTTGGGATGGTCTCAAATGCATGGAAATGAATCTACAACAACGAAAGCTCTTTTTGATTTTATTCGATTTATTGATCAAAAGGAAAATTTTCAATCAGAAATTGATGAATTTTTAGGCACATATACTTTTTATCTATTTCCTATGTTAAACCCCGATGGCGCCCAACTTTACACGCGTGAGAATGCCAATGGAGTGGATTTGAATCGAGATGCCCAGGATTTATCTCAAAAGGAAAGCAAATGTCTGCGCAAAGTATTTGAAGCGCTTAGACCTGATTTATGCCTTAATTTTCATGATCAGCGCTCTATTTATGGCTTTAAAGATGGCAAGGCTTCAACTATTTCGTTTTTATCTCCAGCAGCAAATAAGGAACGAACTATAACTCCTTCCAGAATAATTGCGATGGAACAAATAGTAAAAATGTATAAATTGCTGCAACGTTACATTCCCGGGCAAGTGGGCAGGTATGATGATAGCTTTAATAATGCTTGTGTGGGCGACACCTTTCAAAATGCAGGGGTTCCTACTATATTATTTGAGGCGGGGCAATATTCCCAAGATTACCATCGTGAAAAAACACGGGAATTTATCTTCTATTCCTTACTTGTCTTATTTAATATTATTGGGGATAGTAAACCTGCATTAAATTACAGAGACTATTTTAATATTCCAGAAAATCTTAAAAATTATAATGATTGTATTTTGAGAGATGCAAAATTGAAGGATAAAAGAGAGCAAGTATCAGTTGCAATCCAATATCGTGAAATTTTAAGAAATGAAACCATTGTCTTTGAGCCATTTATTGATGAAATTGGGTCATTAAAGAACAAGTTTGCATATATTGAAAATAATGTGGAAGGCGCTGAAATTTTAACAAATTCACAAAATATTTTAACAGTGGGTGATAATATTTCAGAAATTATTGATAAAAATGATAAATCAATGATTTATTTTCAAAGAATAAATTCTATTATAGCTTAAAAGTTTATAATTTTGCAAAAAAAAAATAGATATATGCCAAAGTTTAAATTAGACGATGTAGACCACAAAATTCTTGATTTATTAATTGATAATACGCGAATCCCCTTTACAGATATTGCAAAAAAATTAGAGATTTCTGCAGGAACAGTTCATGTGAGAGTGAAAAAAATGGAAGAAGCCGGCATCATTACCGGTTCATCACTTCAAGTAGATTATAAAAAGCTTGGATATTCCTTTATTGCTTATGTGGGAGTTTTTATTTTTAAAACTTCACAAACTCAATTTGTTTTGGAACGAATAAGTGAGATACCCTTTGTTACTGTAGCCCACGTAACAACCGGAAAATTCAATATTTTCTGTAAAATTAGGGCGAGGGATACTGCCCACGCAAAAGATGTAATCTATCAAATAGACGACATTGAAGGCGTAAGCCGTACCGAAACAATGATATCAATGGAAGAGAGTATCAATGATAAAAAAAGATTGCTACATTCCATTTTTAACGAAATTTAAGTAGCACCTCTTAATTAAATTAAAAACCTTTGTTTAGCGACAAAGGTTTTTTTATCTTTAAAAGAAAACTATGAAACCTACTGAAATTAATCCTTCAGAATATAATTCCTATTATCAAAAATATATTGACTTGGTTGACGATGTGTCATTATCCGAAGCTTTGGAAATGGGCTTACACGATACCCCATCATTTTTTAAGAATATTTCACAAGCAAAATGGCACTATCGGTATGCTGAAAATAAATGGACTCCAAAGGACATTTTACAGCATATTATCGATACGGAAAGAGTTTTTGCATATAGAGCACTTTACTTTTCAAGAGCCGATAACGCAAACTTGAAAGGTTTTGATGAAAATATATTTGCCCAAAGCGCCAATGGAAATAATAAAAGCATCAACAATCTTTTAGAGGAATACAGTGCTGTGCGCAATGCAAGTTTCCATTTATTTAAAAATTTTAATGAAATAGAACTCAAACGAACAGGTATAGCCAACAACAGTGTTATGTCAGTAGCAGCCGCAGGATTTATCATTTGCGGCCACGAGATTCACCACCAAAATATTATTAACGAACGTTACCTTTAAATGAAGGTTTTTAAATTATTAAAGGATACTTATCTTAGTTGGGACAAAAACGATCCGTGGGCCAAAAGTGCTGTTATTGCCTACTACGCTTTGTTTTCATTACCTTCTTTGTTAATTATTACTGTACATTTTGCGGGTATTTTTTTTGGAAGAGATGCAGTAGAAGGAAGAATCACAGGGGAGATTGGAGGGTTGATAGGGCAAGGAAGTGCTGAGCTTATTCAAGCTATGATAATTAATTCTGCTTTATCGGAAAGTTCTGTGCTATTTATAATTTTTGGAATTGGGGTGCTTATCTTCGGTGCAACCGGTGTTTTTTTTCAACTTCAGAAAGCACTGAACGATATTTGGAGTGTTCGTGCTAAAAAGAATACTTTTTTGGACACATTAAAAAGACGGGTTATTTCCTTTGGGATGGTTCTGGCTATAGGTTTATTGCTGCTCATATCGCTGGTAATCACTACGGCTATCAATGCTTTGAGCGATCTAATTGGAAACTATTACACCGACCTTTCTTCACAACTTGTTCAGATTCTGAACTTTATTTTTTCGCAAATAATAATAACGGCACTTTTTGCAACAATCTTCACTTTGCTCCCGGATGTAAAAATAAAATGGAAAACTAATCTGATAGGTGCATTTATGACTTCTTTGTTATTTTTAGCAGGTAAATACCTTATTGGGTATTATTTTGCAGCGTCAGACCCTGCTTCAGTTTATGGTGCGGCGGGAAGCCTGGTACTTATTCTGTTATGGGTATATTACACCTGCCTTATTTTATTCTTGGGAGCAGAATTTACCGTGAATTGGGCGTTGCTCAGAAATATAAAAATTGAACCCTCCGGCAACGCGATTTTATCTTACGAACTTGAAATGCAGGAACTTCGGGAATACAAGCGAAAAGTAGAGGAGGATAAAAAAAAAGCCGAAACCTTAATGGATAACGGTACTTCTTAGCAATTCTTAACAAAGATTAGTAAAAGATTAATATCAAAAAATTGATAGTACCTCTTGCGCTTAGTATCTTCACTGTAAATTAATTGTTTAACCAAAAAAAAAAGAAAAATGAATAAGAGAATTGCAATTTTAGCTACAAACGGTTTTGAAGAATCTGAATTGAAATCACCCAAAGAGGCGATGGAAAAAGAAGGATTTACCGTTGAGATTATTAGTGAAAATGAAGGTAAAATAAAAGGTTGGGCAGATGGCAATTGGAGCAATGAATACAACGTTGATAAAACAGTCGGAAATGTTTCTGCAACTGATTATAACGCCCTAGTGTTGCCAGGAGGAGTTATAAACCCTGATAAATTAAGAAGAAATGATGATGCATTAAAATTTGTAAAACAGTTCTTTGAGTTGAAAAAACCAGTTGCTGCTATATGCCACGGTCCTCAAGTTTTAATTTCTGCAGGAGTAGTGGAAGGTAGAAAAATGACTTCCTTTAGCTCAATTAAGGATGACTTGATTAATGCAGGAGCTAATTGGGTAGATGAAGAGGTAGTTGTAGACGAAGGTTTTGTAACCAGCCGAAACCCTAATGATTTGCCTGCGTTTAATTCTAAATTAATCGAGGAAATTAAAGAAGGTAAGCACGAACTTCAGCATGCGTAACAGCCATGAAGTTTCAAAATAAAAAAAGAGGCTAGACAGCCTCTTTTTTTTGATAGAAAGATTTATTCTTCCTCATCCATTTTCTTTTTATCCGGAATTTCACTTATTGGCTCATTAAAGTCAGCGTCATCATAATCGTCTTCATCAAAATTAGCCATTGTTGTTTCTAAGCGAGAACTTACTTTAACTAAATATATTGTATCATCCGTTCTTACTTCAACAGCTTCAACGGTTTCATTTTTAGCATTTTTAAAAGTTATAACATGGTCATCATCATATCCATCGGGATATTTTTCTACTAGTAAAGAAAGTATTTCTGGGGTTAGCTTTCGGTAGTCTACTATAATTCGCTTCATTTAATATTCAATCTTTTGGTTTGTGGTTATAAAACTATTCAAAAAATGAAGAGATAAAAATATTTTCAATAAAATTTTCAGAAATTTTTATAATACTCAAAAGCCTTGTAAATAAAGCTATTGTCTACTTCGCAATCAGTTTCGTAACGGCCAATGTCTTCCAGAAGTACAAATAACACTTTCCCGTTTCTGTTTTTTTTGTCAAAAACCAACAACTTTATAACAGTATCAATATCATTTTTACTGAAAGTTTGTTTTGGAAAATGATTTAGAACGGTTTCAGTAACATCATTCAATGTACGCTGAGGAAAACCAACAATTTCTGCTGAAATATGGGTTGCTAAAATCATTCCTATTGCTACAGCTTCGCCATGGAGCAGCGTAGGCTTATCATCATTTTCTAGAAAATACGATTCAATTGCGTGCCCCAGTGTGTGGCCATAATTTAAGGTTTTTCGAAGGTTATTCTCAAAAGGATCTTTGGCCACAATTTCTTTTTTTATTTCTACTGAATCCCAAATAAGTTTCTCAAACTCCACTTTATCTGAGAAATCCACATTTTTTATACGCTCCCAGTACGTGTGACTATGGATAAGGCCGTGTTTCAACATTTCGGCTAAGCCTGATGTTACGTGTTCATGTGGCAAGGTTTTTAGAAACGCCGTGTCCAATACTACCAATTCGGGAAGATTTATTACGCCAATTTGGTTTTTTATATGGCCAAGATCGACCCCATTTTTTCCACCCACTGAGGCATCTACCATGGCGAGTAGGGAAGTGGGGATATTTATAAAAGGAATGCCTCGTTTAAAAGTGGAAGCTACAAATCCACCAAGATCGGTAACCACTCCGCCACCTAGATTGATTATTAAGCTTTTTTGGTCGGCTCCTTTTTCAGAAAGTGTTTCCCAAACATTGAAACAAGTGCTTATGTTTTTGTAGATTTCCCCAACGGGAATGGTGATGGTTTCTGATGAAAATTCAAACTTTTTCTTCTCTAAAAAAATAGATAAGCATAATTTATTGGTGTTTTCATCGGTTATAATAAATATTTTGGAAGGACTTTTTTCCTTTACATATTTTGCTAAAGCTTCCCACCCAGTATCATCTCTTAAAACCTGACCTTTTTCATTTGAATTTTTTCCCATGAATTTATTGATTTTTCTCATATAATCAAAGTCCAAATCTAACTATATTTGCACACATTATTGTAAATTTTATGACTTCAAATTCCCTTTTTGATAATACCGAAACGGCCTTTCAACTAAAGAGCGATTCGGAACTGGAACGTGCGTATTTTCTTTTTAAGATGATTTCTAAGGAACCTTTAGTGAAAATTGGTTCTGCCGTTACAAAATTTGCCTTAAATATTAACCTTCCGGTAGAGGGGTTAATTCGTTCCACGGTTTTTGACCATTTTTGCGGGGGTGTGAATGAAAGGGATTGTATGTCTACGGTAGACAGATTATATGACGTGGGCGTTTCTTCAGTCTTGGATTTTTCAGTAGAAGGAAAGGAGGAAGAGACACAGTTTGATGCTACGGCCAATAAAGTGATTGAACTGACCGAGTTTGCAAAGAACAAGATGGCGATGCCGTTTTCAGTTTTTAAACCCACGGGTTTTGGAAAATTCAAAGTTTGGCAGAAAGTCACCGAAAATGAGCCTCTGAGTGAAAGCGAAAAAACTGGTTGGAAAAATATTGAAAAACGCTATGACCGAGTTTCAAAAGTAGCACACGATAATGGAATCCGGTTGCTTATTGATGCAGAAGAGTCTTGGATGCAAGACGCCGCTGATGATCTTTGCGAGAAAATGATGGAAAAATATAACAGGGAGCGACCTATAGTTTTTAATACTTTGCAATGCTATAGATGGGACCGTTTGGATTATTTAAAAAAGTTGCACCAAAGAGCTAAAATGAAAGGTTACAAGCTCGGCTTTAAAATTGTTCGTGGCGCTTATATGGAAAAAGAAAATGAAAGAGCAATTGAAAAAGGTTATAAAACACCAATTTGTGAGAGTAAAAAAACAACTGACGACACATTTAATGAAGTTTTAAAATACATACTTGAAAACATAGACGATATAGGGCTGTTTGTTGGCACCCACAATGAATTAAGTACCTATCTAACGATGGACTTGATGAAAGAAAAAGGAATTTCAAAAAGTGATGACCGTATCTGGTTTGGCCAACTTTTTGGGATGAGCGACCACATTACATTTAATCTGGGAGCAGAGGGTTATAACGTTGCAAAATATATTCCCTTTGGACCAGTTAAAGATGTGATGCCCTATTTAATCCGCCGCGCAGAGGAAAATACCTCGGTGGCGGGGCAAACAAGTAGAGAGCTTACGCTTTTGAAAAAAGAAAAAGAGCGAAGAAAATTATAAGGGGTTTAAATTACTTTTCGAGAACCTTTGCCTCTATAACAGTGACTAACTTCTCACAATTTTCAACCGTTATTTTTAGGTTTTTTTCTAAAATTTCACCTTCAATAACATAAATTCTGCAAGAGTCAAGCTCGGTATTGCTTTCTGAAAAGAGGACATCACCATCATCCAAAAGAATTGAAATTGCTGAAGTGTCCATTTTATTTTCACGAAGAATCTGCAAAGTACTTTCGGAAAAAGCGCGTTCCTTTAAACGGATGTTTTTAAGTGTTCTGGATTCTGGGCCATATGCGCAGGATGTTTTTTTTCCGCTGAGAATAAAAAATAAAAGGGCTATTCCTATTAAAAATCCACCGGAAAAATAAGCCAATCGGTATGCTAATTTCATTAAGTTTTATTTTGGGATTTTGGAAATTGAGCAGTATAACCTTTCGCTTTAATTTAAAAGATCAAAAGGTTGATATCGCTATAAGACATGTTGAACCAATCTGCACATGCCTTGTTGGTCAAAATTCCGCGGTAAAAGTACAAACCATTTTTTAAACCATTGTCAAAGCGGATGGCATTTTCAAGACCGCCACTTTCTGCAATTTCTAAAATATAGGGTGTGAAGATATTGCTTATTGAAATTGACGCCGTTTTTGGATAGCGCGCAGGAATATTAGGTACGCCGTAGTGTATCACTTCATGTTTGATAAACGTAGGGTTGTCGTGGCTTGTCATTTCCGTGGTTTCAAAACAGCCCCCCATATCTACGCAAACGTCTATAATAACAGCGCCCTTTTTCATATTGCGCACCATTTCCTCTGTAACGATTATGGGTGCTCGGTTGTGTCCGCGAACTGCACCAATAGCCACGTCGCATCTTAAAAGAGCTTTCATTAAATTTTTGGGCTGTACGGTCGAAGTGTACAAAATCCTTCCTACGTTAGTCTGGATTGTTCTCAGCTTTGTAATAGAGCTATCAAAAACTTTGACGCTTGCCCCTAGGCCAAGTGCAGACCGAACGGCAAATTCGCCTACGGTGCCGGCGCCAATAACTACCACTTCAATTGGAGGTACACCACTAATGCTTCCGAAAAGAAGGCCGTTTCCTTTTTTTGCATTAACCATAAGTTCGGCGGCAATAAGCACCGATGCGGTACCCGCAATTTCACTCAGGGCTTTTACGGCTGGATAGCTGTGGTCTTCGTCTTTAATGAATTCAAAAGCAAGGGCAGTTATTTTCTTTTTCGCAAGTGCATCAAAATATGACTTCTGTCTCGTTTTTAATTGCAATGCGGAAATTAACACTGTCTTGGGGTTTATCAGTTCCAGTTCCTCAAGGGTGGGCGGTTCAACTTTTAGAACCATTGGACAGCCAAATACCTTCTTTTTGTCACCGGTTAACTCTGCACCGGCTTCTGAATAATCTTTGTCTGAAAACCCTGCTTCATCACCAGCTCCATTTTCAATAAGCACTCGGTGTCCATTATTTACGATTGCGTTGACCGCATCGGGAGTTAGGCAAATTCGCTTTTCTTGAAAATAGGCTTCTTTGGGAATGCCGATAAAAAGTTCTCCTTTTTGTCTTGATACTTCAAGCGTTTCTTCTTGTGGAAGTAATTGGGCTCGGGTAAAAGGTGATTTTGGTTTTGTCATGATACAAGCTTGGCAGTTTCAATTTACGGAATAATTTTCACAAATTTGAATGGATAATTATCGAAAGAGGTCTTTTATCTGCTGCCAAAAAGATCTTTTTTGAAAAAGCTCTTCTTCAAATGATTTCAAATCGTTCTGCCTCATTTGGCTGAAAAGTTTAGCTCTAATCAAATAGACAAATGGAATTATCACCATCATTATTGGAATTACATAAATAATTTCAACTTCATCAACACCAAAATTTTGTTTAATTAGGTTGAATAATTGAAAAATATACATAGATAGGGGTACGAGAATAATCCAATGCCACCAATGTTTGCAAGTAAAAAACCATATAAGCAATAAAAGAACGGGAATGATTTTACCTGTTAAAAACCAAGCATATTGGTAAATAGAGGGAAATTTAGTAGTAAATGTAAACAAAGAAGTTTCCCAAACTTGAGTATCGCTTGGGAAACTTTCATATGCGTAATATAGTAAAGGAGTACATGCCATTATAAAAACAATGATGCCTCCTTGTATAAGACTTTTTCTATCCGGCTGGCGGAACCTTAACCGTTCTCGCGTCGATTTGTTGTGGGGTTTGTTCATCCTGGATTCCTTCTGGGGTACAAGAAGCAAATAATCCTGCGGCAAAAATTGCGGCTACAATAATAACTTTTAAGTTTTTCATAATAATAAGTTTTTGTGAGGTTAATATGGGTCAAACTTACACTGAAAAAACTTAAACATAATAATTATGTTAATTGTATCTTTACAGGTTATAATGCAATTAAATCCTTTGAAATTCATCATAAGGTTCAATTAATTGTTAAATTTTAACATTTATTACAACACTGAATTTTTAATTGTTACTTCACCGGCAATTTACTTTTGGTTTTATTTTGCTTAGGGTTTTAGTTAGTTTTAATTTTTATTCATTTTATTTTTCATCTAAACAACTAATGATAAAGTCAGGAATTTAAGTAGGTTTTCTTTATTTAGGTTTAAAGATGAAAATTGCAAAGTACCAAGGTACATATAAAAATTGAAATTGTATATTATGAATAAAAATCAAAAAAGATCCTTGATTTGTTGCAAGAAACTCTTTTTAGACCCTAACTCTTCCTCAAAACTTTTTAGATCCTTGCCTAAAAGTTTATTTGATAAGCGCGCTTTTATTAAATAGATTAGCGGTACAATCACGAGCATTATAGGGAAAAGCCACCAAATTTCAACCTCATCGGTTATACCTACATCATCATTAATGACACTGAAAAGCTGAAACGCAAACATTCCTATGGGTATAAGTATCACGTGGTACCACCAGTGTTTGCATGTAATAAACCAAATTATTAAAAGCAACATCGGCACAAATTTCCCCATCATTGTCCAAACAGAAACGTACACTTCTTGATACCAATTTGCGTGATATGTAAATAAAAAAGTTTCCCACGATTTTGTTTGTGGGAAACTTTCATATGAATAAAATATGTAAGGGGTTGCCGCTATAATTAGGGCTATTATACTACCCGTTACTAGGTACGATGATTTTGCTTTTGTGGATTTGTTGGGGTGCTTGTTCATCCTGGATGCTTTCTGGGGTGCAAGAAGCAAAGGTTCCTAATGAAAAAATTGCTGCGATAAAAAGTACTTTTAGAGTTTTCATAATAAATGGTTTTGTGAGGTTAATAATACTTCAAACCTACTATGAAAAAAGAAAGTTTTTTTAATTTTTTTTGCGTTATATTTATAAATTTTTTTGAAAATAGATTCCCAGCTCTATAATTTTTGCGATTTGGGGCAAACAACTAAAAAGTAATTTATAAATATTGTATTTTTCGCTGCAATGTTATTTCACTGGCATAAATTTTAAAGTTCTACTTCCTATATTATTATTTTTAATATCTATTCTATTCGCGATTTCTGGTAAAAGTTGATCGATTTTTTCGGGCCATTCAATAAATATATAGTTTCCGCTGTATAGATAATCTTCCAGGCCAATGTCAAACGCTTCATTAATATCTTTTATTCTGTAAAAATCAAAGTGATAGATAGCGCCACTTGGCGTATCGTATTCATTTACTATGGAGAAGGAGGGACTGCTTGAAATTTCCATAACCCCAAGCTGTTTAACTAGCTCCTTTATTAAAGTTGTTTTACCAACACCCATATTGCCATAAAAAAGGAATATTTTTGAAACTGAATTTTTTAAAAGTTGTTCAGCTACCTTACCAATTTCATTTTGGGTATATGTAAATTCCATAGTAAAAACGGGACGAATATAGATAATTTATCAATCAAAACCGAAAATATCTAATAATTCGGTAATTTTCCTACATAAATATTTTAATAAGAATTACTTAGGAGTAAATACTGAAAAGGGAATAACCATCTCTTCCAAAGAGACTCCACCATGTTGGTAAGTGTTTCTATAATAGCTTACATAATGGTTATAGTTATTCGGATAGGCAAAGAAATAATCGCCTTTTGCAAATATGAAAGAACTGCTCATGTTAATAGTTGGCAGATGTATTGTCTTCGGGTCTTTTGCAGCTAAAACTTCTTTGTCTTCATAAGTCAAACTTTTCCCGGTTTTGTAGCGAAGATTAAGACTCGTGTTTTTGTCACCTATTACTTTAGATGGATTTTTCACGTTAATGGTTCCGTGATCTGTAGTAATAATTAGCTTAAAGCCCAAACGTGCAGCTTGTTGGATAATTTCCAGTAAAGGCGAGTTTTTAAACCAGCTTTGTGTAAGGGAGCGGTATGATTTGTCATTAGATGCCAACTCTTTTATAACTTCCATTTCAGTTTTTAAATGTGAAAGCATGTCGACAAAATTATAAACTACAACCGTTAAGTCTTCATCTTTGTGGCTTTTGAAGTTTTCAACCAGTTTTTTGCCCTGCTTCAAACTCGATATTTTGTGATAGCTCCAATTTAATTTAAGCCCCGAGCGCTTTAATTGAGCAGCCAAAAACTCTTCCTCCTTCATGTTTTTTCCACCCTCTTCGGTATCGTTCAACCATAAATCTGGATGAAGTTTTTCCATATCACTTGGCATTAAGCCTGAAAAGATAGCGTTACGGGCATACTGGGTGGCGGTAGGAAGAATGCTGCAAAAAAGCTCTTCGTTCGTCTTTTTATAGATATTGGCAACCGTAGGTTCAAATGCTTTCCATTGATCAAACCTCAAATTATCGACAACCACTAGTAGGGTGGGGGTTCCTTGGTTCAATTGCGGTTGAATTTTTTCTTTGAAAAGCGTATGCGACATAATGGGCGCCTCGCTAGGGTCTTCAAACCATTTTGGATAATTTTTATCTATAAATTTGCAAAACTGACTATTAGCTTCAGTTTTTTGTGATTCAAGAATTTCAAACATCCCAGAATCTTCTATATCCTCCAGCTCTAATTCCCAATAAACAAGCTTTGTGTAAAGGTCTTTCCACTCTTCAAAACTATTGACCATTGAAAGATCCATCGCTATTTTTCTGAATTCCTGTTGATAGCTTGATGTGGTTTTTTCAGACACTAGCCTACTATGGTCCAAATTCTTCTTCAGGCTCAATAGAATTTGGTTTGGATTTACTGGCTTTATAAGATAATCGGCTATTTTAGCGCCAATGGCTTCCTCCATTATATATTCCTCTTCGCTTTTTGTAATCATCACCACCGGAACAGAGGCCTGTTGTTCCTTTATTTCGGCTAAGGTTTCCAGTCCCGTCAATCCCGGCATATTTTCATCCAAAAAGACAATATCAAAATTTTCCTTTTTAATTTCCTCAAGTGCTTCCGTACCGCTCTGGGCCGTAGTTACTTTATAATTCTTGTTTTCTAGGAAAAGAATGTGTGGTTTAAGCAAATCAATCTCATCATCTACCCATAGTACTTTTATGTCGCTCATATATGTATATTTGTCTTTATACTCCAAGGCTTTAGCGTGGGAGTATCGTTAAATTCGATTTTTTAAATAATTCTGCACTTTGTCGAAGAATTTTCTTCAAAAATAAACCTGAATTATTTCAAAAAATTTTTGAAGCTATTAATTTAAAGTTAAAGTTTGAAAACCCTTCCAAAACACAAAATTATAAACGACCCAATCTATGGTTTTATTACCATACCCAGCAAGCTGGTTTTTGATTTGATGGAGCACAAATATTTTCAAAGACTCCGTCGAATTTCGCAAATGGGGTTTTCATATATTGTATATCCGGGCGCGCACCACACTCGTTTTCATCACGCACTGGGCGCTATGTTTTTGATGCAGAAAGCTGTGCAAGTGCTTAAATCAAAAGGAATTGCTATTTCTGAGAAGGAAGAGGAAGCACTCTATTTAGCCATTCTTTTGCACGATATTGGGCATGGTCCATTTTCCCATGCCATGGAAAACAGCATTGTTGAAAACATAAGCCATGAGCAAATATCGCTTCTTTTTATGGAGGCTTTGAACCGAAAGTTTAACAAGCAATTAACGCTCGCCATTCAAATATTCAAGGATGAGCACCCACGTAAATTTCTACACCAGTTAGTTTCTGGGCAGTTGGATATGGATAGATTGGATTATCTAAAACGCGATAGTTTTTATACCGGTGTGCCAGAAGGCACGGTAAACGCACAACGCTTAATTGCCATGCTGCACGTTAAGGATGATAAGTTGGTGGTTGAGGAGAAGGGCATCTATTCGGTGGAGAATTTTCTCGTAGCGCGGCGGTTAATGTATTGGCAGGTTTATCTGCACAAAACGGGGATTGTTGCAGAACAGCTCTTAGTTCGGGTCCTGAAGCGTGCCAAGCAGCTATCTGCTAAAGGTGTAGTGCTTCCAGCAAGCAATGGTTTAAGTTTTTTTCTGAATAACAATATAAGTATCAATGATTTTTCTGAAGAGGTACTGGACACCTTTTCAAAATTAGATGATTACGATATTATTTCGGCCATGAAGATTTGGGTAAGCAACGATGATTTTGTTTTAAAAAATCTGTCCAAAATGCTTCTTAATCGCGATTTATTAAAAATTAAAGTAAAGCCACAGGATTTTTCAAATCAAAAAATTGAGGAAAAAAGAAAAAAACTAGTTGAAACATATACTATTTCTGAAGAGGAGGCATCCTATTTTGTATTTAAAGGAAAGCTTGAAAACCAGGCCTACAGTATGGAAAAAGATACAATAAACCTCCTGAAGAAAAATGGAAAAATCATAGACGTTGCAAAGGCAAGCGATCAGCTGAATTTGGAGGCGCTTTCAAAGTCGGTGGTGAAATACTATATGTGTTATCCAAAAAACAATAAGGATAGCTATCGAGGCTAAATCCTTTTTTTCTATTTTTGCAAGAATGAAAACGAACGACCGAAAATCAATTCATTTAAAATTTATTACTTTGTGGTTGCTTTTTATATGTACTTCGGTTAAAAAAAACCTTAACGCCAAATGAAATTTACAGCTGCCCAAATAGCAGGAATCCTTAACGGAACCGTTGATGGCGATGAAGGTATAGAAGTTTCAAAACTTGCAAAAATTGAAGAGGGCAGTAAAGGCAGCTTGACCTTTTTGGCTAACCCAAAATACACACATTATATATATTCCACACAGGCTTCAATAACCATCGTCAATGATGATTTTGTAGCCTCTCAAGATCTATCAACAACGCTTATTCGGGTAGAGAATGCTTATAAGGCATTTTCGCAGTTGTTAGAATATTACAACCAAGTAAAAATGAATAAGACCGGAATTGAAAACCCGGTTTTTATTTCAGAAACCGCCAAATATGGTGAGAATTTATATTTGGGAGCTTTTTCATACATAGGTGAAAATGTAAAGATTGGTGATAATGTGAAGATTTATCCAAACGTATATATTGGCGATAATGTAAAAGTTGGGGACAATTCCGTGCTTTTTACAGGCGCTAAGCTCTATTCCGAGACAGTAGTGGGGGAATCGTGTGTTATAAACAGTGGGGTTGTAATTGGTGCAGATGGTTTTGGTTTTACTCCTAATGAAAAAGGTGAATACAATAAAGTTCCACAAACGGGGAATGTTATTTTAGAAGATAATGTAGATGTTGGCCCTGGAACAACTATAGACAGGGCGACTTTGGGTTCAACCCTCATCAAAAAAGGGGTAAAATTAGACAATCAAATTCAAATTGCGCACAACGTAATTATTGGAGAAAATACTGTTATTGCCGCCCAAACAGGTATAGCGGGTTCTACCAAAATAGGGAAAAACTGCATTATTGGTGGGCAAGTAGGTATTGCTGGACATATTACCATTGGCGATAATGTAAAAATACAGGCCCAAAGCGGAATAGGAAGAAATGTGAAGGACAACGAAACCTTACAGGGCTCTCCCGCGTTTAGTTATGGTGATTTTAATAAAAGTTATGTATATTTTAAAAACCTTCCCAAAATTATGGAAAGGTTTAATATAGTTGAAAAAAAACTGGATAATGAATGAAAGTGTTGTAAAACAGCGCACCATTGGTAAGGAAATTTCACTTACCGGAGTGGGTTTGCATACAGGTAAAGAAGTTACTATAACTTTTAAACCTGCACCTGAAAATCACGGATATACATTCGTGAGGATTGATTTGGAGGGCCACCCTGTCATTGAAGCAGATGCCAACTATGTGGTAAATACCCAACGTGGTACAAACCTTGAAAAAAAGGGTGTTAAAATACAAACTTCTGAACACGTGCTAGCTGCATTAGTAGGGCTTGAGGTTGATAATTGCATTATGGAACTTAATGCTTCCGAACCTCCAATTATGGATGGATCAGCCAAATTTTTTGTTGAAGCAATAGAAAAAGCAGGAGTAGTAGAGCAAGATGCCCCGAGAGAAGAATATGTAGTAAAAGAAGTAATCTCATTCTTAGACGAAGAGACCGGAAGTGAAATAATAGTAATGCCTGCTGATGAATACCAAGTAACCACCATGGTCGATTTTGGAACAAAAGTTTTGGGCACTCAGAATGCTTCCCTTAAAAATATTTCTGACTTTAAAAATGAAATTGCAAATGCTAGAACCTTCAGCTTTTTACACGAAATTGAAATGTTGCTGGAACATGGTTTAATAAAAGGGGGCGATCTAAACAATGCAATAGTTTATGTTGATAAAGAACTTTCCCCGAGCACAATGGAAAAGCTACGAACAGCTTTTGGAAAAGATACTATTTCTGTAAAACCAAACGGAATTTTAGATAATCTTACCCTGCATTATCCCAATGAAGCTGCCAGACATAAACTTTTGGATGTAATAGGAGATCTAGCTCTAATTGGCACTCGCATACGCGGAAAAGTGATCGCCAACAAGCCAGGCCATCACGTTAACACCCAGTTTGCTAAAAAACTTTCTAAAATTATAAAGCTGGAAGCTAGAAACAATATTCCAAAATTTGACATTAACCAACCTCCAGTAAAGGATGTCAACCAAATAATGGCCATGCTTCCGCATAGACCGCCATTTTTGTTGGTTGATAAGATTATGGAAATGACAGACACTAGTGTTGTGGGCCTTAAAAATGTAACAATGAACGAGCCGTTCTTTGTTGGCCATTTCCCTGGTGCACCTGTAATGCCGGGAGTTTTGATAGTTGAGGCAATGGCACAAACAGGCGGTATATTGGCATTGAGCACTGTTCCAGATCCTGAAAATTATCTTACCTTTTTTATGAAAATAAACAATGTTAAGTTTAAGCAACAGGTTAATCCTGGCGATACCTTAATTTTTGTTTTGGAATTGATCTCTCCCATCCGCCGCGGAATTGTCCATATGCAGGGCAATGCATATGCCAATGGCAAATTAGTAACAGAGGCCGAACTGATGGCCCAAATGGTAAAAACAAAAAATCTATAGATGAACCAACCACTTGCATACGTCCATCCGGGCGCAAAAATAGCCAAAAATGTAGTGATTGAACCTTTTACGACCATTCACAATAATGTCGTGATCGGTGAAGGAACTTGGATAGGCAGCAATGTGACCATTATGGAGGGCGCGCGCATTGGGAAAAACTGTAATATATTTCCTGGGGCTGTAATCTCTGCAATACCACAGGATTTAAAATTTAAGGATGAAGATACTACTGTAGAAATAGGCGATGGCACAACCATCCGTGAATATGTTACCATAAATCGCGGTACAGTGGATCGTGGCAAAACTGTAGTGGGAAAAAACTGTTGGATTATGGCCTATTGCCACATTGCGCACGATTGCATTGTAGGTGATAACTGCATTTTTTCAAACAATAGTACTCTTGCTGGGCACGTGACTGTTGGTGACCATGTAGTTTTAGCCGGGATGACTGCAGTCCATCAGTTCTGTATGATCGGAAACCACGCTTTTGTAACTGGAGGTTCACTTGTACGTAAAGATGTTCCGCCATTTGTAAAAGCAGCTCGTGAACCACTTAGTTATGTGGGTATTAATTCTATTGGTTTAAGAAGAAGAGGATTCAATTCTCAAAAAATCACTGAAATTCAAAATATTTACAGACTTCTTTATCAAAAAAACTATAACACTTCACAAGCTTCCGAAATTATAGAAGCCGAAATGGAGGCCACTCCGGAAAGGGACGAAATACTTCAGTTCATAAAAAATTCCAAACGCGGAATAATGAAAGGCTATTTTAATTCAAACTAAACGTAATCAATAAAACATTAAACCACACACCTAGTAATGGCAACATCATCAGATATTAGAAAAGGACTTTGCATCCGCTATAACAACGATATTTATAAAATAATTGAATTTCTTCACGTAAAACCTGGAAAGGGACCTGCTTTTGTTCGTACAAAACTAAAAAGCGTTACCACTGGAAAAGTAATTGACAATACTTTTTCCGCAGGGCATAAAATAGAGGACGTTCGCGTTGAAACCCATAAATTTCAATATCTATACAACGAAGGTGATATGTATCATTTTATGAATACTGACGATTATTCGCAGATTCGCTTGATGAAGGATATACTCGATACACCTGAATTGATGAAAGAAGGTGAAATTGTTACAGTTTTAATAAATACTGAAGATAGCGCACCGCTTTCAGTTGAAATGCCAGCTCATGTAGTTTTGGAGGTTACTTCAACCGAACCTGGCGTTAAAGGTAATACAGCCACAAACGCTACCAAACCTGCAATTGTTGAAACTGGTGCTGAAATTAATGTTCCTCTTTTCATAAACGAAGGTGATAAAATTAGAATTGATACTGAAAAAGGTCAGTATCAGGAACGAATGAAAGAGTAAACTGGAATGTAATATTCAATCATTACAACAATTCAATAATCTATTAATCCGAAAAAGTGAAATTCCCAACTCCCCAAACTCTTGAAAATATAGCTGTCATAATCGGTTCAGATTATGTGGGGGAACCAAATTTTCCAGTTTTTGGGATGAATGAAATTCATGTTGTTCAACCGGGAGATATTGTATTTGTTGACCATCCAAAGTATTACGACAAAGCGCTGGAATCACAGGCAACGGTAATTCTTATCAATAAAAAAGTAGAATGTCCTGTTGGGAAAGCGTTGTTGGTTTCCAATGATCCGTTTCGCGATTTCAATAAGCTTACACATTATTTTAAACCTTTCCGAAATGCTAACAGTGCAATTTCAGAATCCGCTGAAATAGGTGAGGGCACAGTAATTCAACCCAATGTTTTTGTTGGAAATAATGTGAAAATTGGTCGAAATTGTCTAATTCATTCCAACGTAGCTATTTACGACAATACAGTTATTGGTAACAATGTAACTATCCATGCAGGTAGCGTTATAGGAAGCGATGCATTTTATTACAAAAACCGCCCTGAAAAATTCGATAAACTTTTAAGTGGCGGCAACGTAATAATTGAAGACAATGTTGACCTTGGTGCGCTTTGTACTATTGACAAAGGAGTAACTGCCTCAACGACTATTGGAGAGGGCTCAAAACTTGACAATCAAGTTCACGTTGGGCACGATACGGTTATCGGTAAACGTTGTTTGATTGCCTCCCAGGTTGGTATAGCGGGTTGTGTTTTGATTGAGGATTTTGTTACCATTTGGGGGCAGGTGGGTATCACGAGTGGAATTACTATTGGTGAGAAGGCAGTAATTTCAGCACAGAGTGGCGTGAGTAAGTCACTGCCCGGCCATAAGGCGTATTTTGGAACTCCTGCAGATGAATTCAGAAAAAAATATAAGGAATTAGCTTCCATTAAGCTTATTCCAGACATTATTGAAAAATTGGACAAATTATCATGAGCAAAAAAGCAAAACAGATTGTAAGGGATTTTTACAGATCAGATATTTTAAGAGACGATACAGTTTTGGAGCGTTTTTTCCACCCTGAACTGGTGCTTATTTGGAACAGTGCCAACGGATTATCTATCATGAACTATGAGGATATTGTAAATTTCTTTGGTGAAGTAAGACGATCTTATAATGATTTAAGAATTGAGGTGAGCCATTTGCTGGCTGATGACAACCACGTAACAATTCGTTATAAATATTATATCAGAACCATGGAAAATCCTGATGAAGAGTTGGGAATTGCACATTTCATTGCAATATGGGAAGTGAAGGACGATAAGTTATATCGTGGTTACCAAGTGAGCCAACCGGTTACGGATAAAGATGATACTAACGAAAGCTACCACAGAGTTAAGGTTTAATATCCTTTAAATCCACATTAGAAAGCTGTATCTTTGCGGCGATTCTTAAAAAATCAATCAAAGATATTACTTCAATAATAAATCAAAATAAACAATAGAAAATACTTAAAAATGAGCGTTTTAGTAAATAAAAATTCAAAAATAATAGTTCAAGGTTTTACCGGAAGTGAAGGTACTTTTCACGCCGAGCAAATGATTGAGTACGGAACCAATGTGGTAGGAGGAGTAACACCCGGAAAGGGCGGGCAAGAGCATTTGGGTAAGCCAGTTTTCAACACAGTTTCTGAAGCAGTTGAAAAAACTGGCGCCGATACAACTATTATTTTTGTACCACCGGCATTTGCTGCAGACGCCATTATGGAAGCTGCAGACGCTGGTATTAAGGTAATTATCACCATTACCGAAGGAATTCCAGTAAAAGATATGATTACTGCATCAAACTATATAAAAGACAGAGATTGTCGTCTTATTGGTCCTAACTGCCCAGGTGTTATTACTCCGGGCGAAGCAAAAGTGGGTATTATGCCTGGCTTCGTTTTCAAAAAGGGAAAGGTGGGCATTGTTTCAAAATCAGGAACACTTACCTATGAGGCTGCCGATCAAGTTGTAAAACAAGGCCTTGGTATTACAACTGCTATTGGAATTGGTGGAGATCCAATCATTGGTACCACTACTAAAGAAGCTTTGGAATTGCTCATCAATGATCCTGAAAGTGAAGCTGTAGTAATGATCGGGGAAATTGGAGGTCAACTTGAAATAGATGCTGCAAATTGGTACAAAAACAGCGGTATAAAAAAGCCTATTATTGGCTTTATTGCCGGTGAAACTGCGCCTGCAGGACGTACTATGGGTCACGCTGGAGCAATCGTTGGAGGAAGCGATGATACGGCTCAGGCAAAGAAAAAAGTAATGCGCGAGTGTGGCATCCACGTTGTGGATTCCCCAGCGGAAATCGGAAAGAAAGTAAAAGAAGTTTTAGGCTAACAAGCTATTCTCGACCTGCAAGGTTTTAAGAACCTTGTAGGTCTGAATCATTAAGTAGCTCTGTGAAATTCGCAGGGCTTTTTTTATGGAGAACCCGCAACCTTTTGCTATATTTGACCATAAGATAGAACCTGCAAGGTTTTCCAAACCTTGTAGGTTTTTTACCAACCATCAAAACACCTTTTAAAAATATGAAATTACTGGAAGGAAAAACAGCAATCATTACCGGCGGTAGCCGTGGAATAGGAAAAGGAATCGTTGAAACCTTCGCCCAGCACGGCGCCAATGTAGCCTTCACCTATAGCTCTTCGGCTGAAGCGGCAAATGCTTTGGCAGACGAAATTTCAAAATCTGGTGTAAAGGCAAAGGCATACAAAAGCGATGCAGCTTCCTATGACGAATCGCAAAACCTGGCCGAAGAGGTTTTGAATGATTTCGGAAGCATTGATATTCTTGTAAATAATGCAGGAATTACCAAAGACAACCTTTTGATGCGTATTTCCGAAGAAGATTTTGATAAGGTAATTGAAGTGAACCTGAAATCGGTCTTCAACATGACCAAAGCTGTACAGCGCGCTATGTTGAAACAACGCAAAGGTTCCATCATCAATATGAGTTCCGTTGTTGGTGTAAAAGGAAATGCCGGACAGACCAATTACGCTGCCTCGAAAGCGGGAATCATTGGTTTTACAAAATCGGTTGCACTGGAATTAGGTTCGCGAGATATTCGCTGTAACGCTATCGCTCCGGGTTTCATAGAAACCGAAATGACCGGAAAATTGGACGAAGCCACAGTACAGGGTTGGCGCGATGCCATTCCGTTAAAGCGTGGCGGCTCTCCTGAGGATATTGCAAATGCCTGTGTTTTCTTTGCCAGCGATCTTTCTGCATACGTTACTGGGCAAGTGCTGAACGTGGATGGAGGTATGTTGACTTAATTGAATTTTCCGCACAGAATGCTTAAAATCTTCAAATTAGAATTTATGAAGAAATCAGTTTTATTAACGGCTCTCTGGCTATTGGGTATAAGTTCAGTTTTTACTCAAAATCAGCAGACATATTCTGAATTAGTCAATGAAGCTTGGGGTTTGTATGAAAGTAAAAATTTTCAAGAATCAGCAGAAAAATATTCTGAAGCATTTAAGTCAAAAGGGGATAAAGGAGCAATTAATGATAGATATAATGCTGCTTGTTCATGGGCCTTGGCAAAAGAAATTGATTCATCATTTGTTCAGTTATTTCGAATTTCTGAAAAAGGAAATTACACGAATTATTCACATATTACTACTGACTCCGATTTGTCAATTCTACATTCCGATAAGCGCTGGAACGAGGTTATAAATCTTGTGAAAGTTAATAAAGAAAAGGCAGAAGCAAATTTAGATAAACCGCTCGGTGCAATCTTAGATAGTGTATATAAATACGATCAGGGCTTGCGTATGCAAGCCAATACGGTTTATGATAAATACGGGCGCGACTCTCAAGAAACGAAAGATCTTTGGAAATCGATTGCGGAAAATGATTCTTTAAACCTAATTATTGTTAAAAAAATATTAGATGAACGCGGTTGGTTGGGAGCAGATATTATTGGAAATCAAGGTAACACCACATTGTTTTTAGTTATTCAACATGCTGACTTAAAAACCCAAGAAAAATATTTGCCAATGATGCGCGAAGCAGTTAAAAAGGGAAACGCAAGACCTAGCGCTTTGGCTTTATTGGAAGATCGGGTAGCCCTTGGACAAGGAAAACGACAATTATATGGGAGCCAAATTGGTTTGGATAGAGAATCCGGTGTATATTATGTTTTACCTTTGGAAGACCCTGAAAATGTGGATAAAAGAAGAGCTGCTATGGAATTGGGAGATTTACAGGATTATGTTTCAAATTGGAATATTGTGTGGGATGTAGAAAAATATATTAAAGAACTTCCCAATATTGAAGCCAAACAAAAAAAGTGATTGAAATTACCTTCTCAACTTAAATTGAAATTTATAAAATTTAGTGACCACAGAAACAATTCTTTATATAATCATCGCCGGAGTAGTATCCATTGCCCTGGCGGTTTTTATGTATGGATATAAGTCAAAACAAACGGGTTCCCTTCGTTGGATTTTTGGAATACTCCGCTTTATAACTTTGTTTTCCATTCTACTTTTAATCATAAATCCAAAATTTAAAAGTGAAACCTATACCATTGAAAAGCCGAAACTTCCCGTACTTATTGACAATTCAGCTTCAGTCGGGGAGTTAAACCAAAGGGAAAATGTTTCGTCTTTACTTCAAAAATTAAAAGAAAACAGCGAATTAAACGACAAATTCGACGTTTCCTATTATTCCTTCGGAAGTGATTTCCGTGAATATGATTCACTTTCTTTTGATGAAAAAAATACGAATGTTTCCAAAGCGCTTGCTTCAGCAAACGAGCTTTTCAAAAACCAATCCGCACCAACAATCCTTATTACTGACGGAAACCAAACCCTTGGGAATGATTATGAATTTTCTTTCGCAACTTTTAAAAATACTATTTATCCTGTAATTCTGGGTGATTCCATAAAATATACGGATATAAAAATCGAACAGTTAAACACCAATAGATACGCATTCTTAAAAAACCAGTTTCCGGTTGAAGTTATTTTGAATTACAGCGGCACAAATCCCGTGAATTCTGAATTTGTCGTTACGCAAGGCGCTGCAACGCTCTATAGAACAAACGTTTCCTTTTCGGAAAATGAAACTTCAAAAACGCTCAATTTCACGTTAAATGCTTCCAGCGTTGGGCTTCAAAAATACACAGCGCAAATACTTCCACTTGTGGATGAAAAGAACAAAACCAACAACAGCAAGCAGTTCGCCGTTGAAGTGATTGACCAGGCCACCAACGTTTTAGTGGTCAGTAAAATAACTCATCCCGATTTAGGTTCGCTTAAAAAAGCAATTACTACCAATGAACAACGCACCATTTCATTTAAAAAACCTGCAGAAGCTGCTTCATTTTTAAATGATTATCAATTGATAATCCTTTATCAGCCCGATAGAAGTTTTGCCGCAATATTTTCTGAAATGGAGAAATTGAACAAGAATAGTTGGGTAATCTCCGGCCTGCACACGGATTGGTATTTCCTTAATGGGGCGCAGGATAATTTCAATAAAGAAGCCTCCAATCAAAGTGATGACGTGCAAGTTGAACTAAACAGTAATTACGGAACTTTCGCTGTTGAAGATATTGGTTTCAACAATTTTCCACCATTGCACACAGAGTTTGGTGCATTGACAATAACGGTTCCAAACGAAGTAATGCTTGAACAAACAGTTAGCGGAATTTCCAATGGAAACCCTTTGCTCGCCACAATGGAAATAAACGGCAAACGAGACGCAATATGGGACGGAGAAGGTTTTTGGCGATGGCGTGCACGCAGTTTTCTGGAAACGGAAAGCTTCCAAAGTTTTGATGATTTTATAGGAAAACTTGTTCAATATTTAGCTTCAAACAAACGGCGAAGCAGAATGGAAGTGTCTTCGGAAACGTTTTATTACAATAACAATCCAATTAAGATTTCTGCCCAGTATTTCGACAAAAATTATGTTTTCGATAATCGTGCATCGCTGAATATAACGGTAAAAAATACGGAAACCGAAAAGCAAACCGTTTTTCCAATGCTTCTGCGGAACAATTATTACGAAGTAGATTTAAACAGTCTTCCCGCTGGGGAATATAATTATACTGTTTCGGTTTCAAACGAAGCAGTTTCCAGCAGTGGCAATTTCACGATTTTGGATTTTAACGTAGAGCAACAATTCCTGAATGCCGATGTGTACAAACTTCGTCGGATAGCCCAAAATTCTAACGGAAAAGCCTATTATGTAAACCAAACGGAAGCGTTAATTGAAAATTTACTTACCAATGATAACTTCCAAAACATTGAAAGAAGCGAACAAAAAGTAGTACCTTTGATCGATTGGAAATATCTTCTCGCACTTATCGTTCTCGCACTCGCAGCAGAATGGTTTATAAGAAAATATAACGGACTCATCTAAAAATTAACCCATATAAAAATATACAATGGAAAAATTACCCAAACTCACAATACCCGTCATCGTAGGAATTATTTTGCTGATAATTTTAGTATCAAAATCTTCCGTAACTATTGGCTCTGGTCACGCTGGGGTGCTGTATCAAACTTTTGGAAACGGTGTGGTTACGGACCAACCGCCTCTTGGCGAAGGTTTTCACATTATTGCACCTTGGAACAAGGTTTTTGTTTACGAAGTACGACAACAAGAACTCAGTGAAAAAATGCAGGTACTTTCCAGCAACGGACTGGAAATTAAATTGGATGCCTCTGCATGGTATCAACCCATTTATAGTGATGTTGCCAAATTACACCAAGAAAAAGGAGAAGATTATTTGCAACGTGTTATTCAGCCGGCAATTAGAAGTGCGGCCAGAAGTGTTGTAGGTCGTTATACGCCCGAACAATTGTACTCTACCAAGCGAGATGCAATTCAAGAAGAAATTTTTGAGGAAACCAAAAAGATTCTTGACAAACAGTACGTGCAATTAAATGAAATTTTAGTGCGCGATGTAACCCTCCCGCCTACCATTAAAGATGCAATTGAACGTAAATTAAAACAAGAGCAGGAATCCTTGGAATACGAATTTAGACTGGTAACTGCTGACAAGGAAGCGCAAAAAGTTAGAATTGAAGCCCAAGGAAAAGCGGATGCAAATGCTATTTTAAGTGCTTCATTAACAGATAAAATCCTTCAGGATAAAGGAATTGACGCAACTCTTGAACTTGCAAAATCACCTAATGCTAAAGTTGTAGTAGTTGGTTCTGGCGACAGTGGTTTGCCTTTGATTTTAGGGAATAATTGATGTAATTTTTAGTAGCAAATGTAATATTGCAACAGAAAGTAAATCTCGAGGAATATATTCTATTGGTAAAACAATGCTTGGTCTTCAATATTTAAGTATTGAAGTTTTAGCAATTACAAATCCACTCTTGTTCTCCAAGAGGTAAGTACCACTGACATCCAAGTTCTTCACAACTTTCTTTCGCATCTTCTTCCTCACAACTTGTAACAAAAACTGAAACAAACAATAATAAGATAAATAATATTTTAGTTTTCATATTCGATAAATTTTTAGTCTAAAATGACATGTTTCAGTGCAATAGTAAGATTATTGTGCAATTTTGAATATTACGAATGTTTCAAACTATAGAACAAATGTTTCCAGTACCAGTTACGAATCGGTTTTTTGAAAAGATTTAATAATCACCAAGCCGCAAATCACGGCCACTGCAGTTAAACTAAAGGCTAAAATAATATTGTTATAAATAAAGTTTCCAATAGCAAACAACGAGCAGTAAACACCTACCACGCCTGCAAAAAATCCAAGAATTTTCATTCCAAACCCTTTGAATTTTGATTCATCTCCAAAAATAAGGCTGTTAAAACTGTTTAATGTTTCTGCATTTGAAGGTTTGGTTAAATAGGTTACAAGAACCCATCCAATCGTTGTTATGGCTACACTTAATACCAATTGCCAATGCCCGGCCATTTCAACAATTGGAGTGTCCATTTTTCCGTTTACAAAGAAAAAAGCTGCAATTACAAAAGAAATAACCATTGCGGCTATTTCACTATACGGGTTTATTCTGCTCCAGAACCAGCGTAGAATAAAGAGTAAACCTGTTCCAGCGCCAATGGAAAGCAATAGATTGAAACCATCCCGGGCTTCTTCCAATACAAGTGCCAGCAAACCTGCCAAAATCATCATTACCACCGTGGAAGTTCTTCCAATTGCTACTTGTTCTTTCCCGGTTGCTTCTTTCCGAAGAAATCGCACGTAAAAATCGTTCACCACATAAGAACTTCCCCAGTTTAAATGAGTTGAAATAGTACTCATAAATGCCGCGATAAGCGATGTGATTACAATTCCCAAAAGTCCAGCCGGCAAAAATGTAAGCATGGCGGGATAGGAAAGATCATTTTTTACGAATGCCGGATTTAAATTTGGAAAAGCTGCCTGCAAACTCTCCAGATTTGGATAAACAATTATAGATGCCAACCCAATAATAATCCACGGCCATGGACGAAGCGCATAATGAGCAAAGTTGAAAAATAAAGTGGCCCACGTGGCGTGTTTCTCGTTTTTGGCAGCAAGCATCCGTTGTGCAATATAACCGCCCCCCCCGGGCTCTGCGCCGGGATACCAAACGCTCCACCACTGTACGGCAAGCGGAACGATAAGCAGCGGAATTAATAATTCAGGTTTTGAAAAATCTGGCAGCATCGCGGTTTTGGCTGTAACGGTAGGGGTAGAAAGCAGGTTTTCAATTCCACCAATTTCAGGCATATTTACTATAAAAATAGTTGCCCAAATACTGCCCACCATGGCAATTATAAATTGTACGAAATCTGTAAGTAAAACACCTTTTAAACCTCCAAACGCCGAATAAATTACCACAACGGGCGAAGCAATCAATAAAACTTCATACGAAGACAGGCCAAACATTACATGCCCAATTTTAATTGCTGCCAAACAAACATTCGCCATAATGACGATATTAAAGAACACACCCAGATAAATTGCTCTAAAACCTCTTAAAAATGCGGCGCTTTTTCCGCTGTAGCGCAATTCATAAAACTCCAAATCTGTTGTTATTCCGCTTCTTCGCCATAATTTGGCATAGAAAAAAACGGTAAGCATTCCCGTTAGCAGAAAACTCCACCAAATCCAGTTTCCGAACACTCCGTCTTCCCGAATAACGCCAGCAACAAAATTGGGTGTATCGGCGGCAAACGTAGTTGCAACCATACTTACACCAAGCAGCCACCACGGCATATTTCTATTGGATAAGAAAAAAGATTTGGAGTCTTTTCCAGATTTTTTGGCCACAAGCAGCCCAATTGCGATAAAAACAATAAAAAATGAAACTATAATTATCCAGTCAAGTGTCTCTAAATGCATAAATAGGAATGGTTTTCGGCTGTTTAAAATTGCTTGGGTGAAAGTAAATAAATTGTACCGAAATATAATAAAGCGTTAAAATTTTATATTCACAGTTTAATAAACAATCTTTTTATTTAGATTTGCCATCACAATTATGAACAATTCATTTTTACATCATCACCATATTTCTCTCCACGCGCTCGCGAGGTGATATGGCTATTGTGTAAACCCAACAATATTCAAAACCCGTTTGAGCAATCAAACGGGTTTTTTTATTCCTAAAACTGAACAGAATTTTATGAAAAAACTAAAAATAGCGGTACAAAAATCAGGGCGACTTCACGATGAATCCCTTGCATTGCTAAAGGATTGTGGTATTTATATAGACAACGGCCGCGACCAATTAAAAACATCTGCAAGCAGTTTTCCTTTGGAAATCTATTACCTGCGCAACGGCGATATCCCGCAATATTTAAAAGATGGCGTGGTGGATTGTGCAATTATTGGCGAAAATCTATTGATTGAAAAAGGCGAAGGAATTTCAATTGCCGACAGATTAGGGTTTTCAAAATGCAGGGTTTCCCTCGCGGTTCCGAAGGCATTTAAATACACCTCAATTGCCGATTTAAATGGGAAGCGAATTGCCACCAGTTATCCCGAAACTACCCGTAATTATTTGGCGGAAGTGGGGGTAGAGGCAGAGCTTCACATTATTAATGGCAGTGTGGAAATAGCACCAAATATTGGTCTGGCAGATGCCATTTGCGATATTGTGAGTAGCGGCAGCACGCTTTTTAAAAACAATTTAAAGGAAGTTGAAGTCATTTTAAAAAGTGAAGCCGTGCTCGCGGTCTCCCCAAATATTTCAGAAAATGCAAACAAAATTCTGGATAAAATCCGCTTTAGAATACAGTCAGTCCTGCAAGGCCGCGATTCGCGCTATGTGCTATTAAATGCGCCGAATGATAAGATTGATGAAATCATCAAAATTTTGCCCGGAATGAAAAGTCCAACCGTGTTGCCACTGGCAGAAGAAGGCTGGAGCAGCATTCATTCCGTAGTGAATCGCGATGTTTTTTGGGAAGTAATTGAAGAACTGAAACAAGCTGGCGCCGAAGGAATATTAGTTTGCCCTATTGAAAAAATGATTTTGTAAGATGAAAAAAATATACAATCCAAAACCCGAAAGCTGGAGCGAACTTTTAAAACGCCCCACCCAAACCATCGCCGATGTGGAAACTACGGTAAACCAAATATTTTCAGAAATAAAATTGAAAGGTGATACTGCCGTAAAAAAATACACTCAACTTTTTGATGGAATTTCTATTGAAAGTCTATTGGTTTCAAAAAACGAAATTGAAACTGCGGAAAAGGAAACCTCTGAAGAATTGAAAAACGCCATCAATCTTGCAAAAGCAAACATCGAAAAATTCCACAGCGCACAAAAAACGGAACGCATTACTGTAGAAACTACCGAAGGCGTGGTTTGTTGGCAGGAAAAAAGAGCCATCCAAAAAGTGGGGCTTTACATTCCCGGAGGCACAGCTCCGCTGTTTTCTACTGTATTAATGCTTGCTATTCCGGCAAATATTGCGGGTTGCAAAGAAATTATTTTATGTACGCCGCCCGATAAAAACGGCAAAATTAATCCGGCTATTTTATATACCGCAACTCTTTGTGGGGTAACCAAAATTTTTAAAATTGGCGGTATTCAAGCCATTGGCGTAATGACTTTTGGCACCGAAAGCGTTCCTTCGGTTTATAAAATTTTCGGCCCTGGAAACCAGTTTGTAACCGTTGCAAAACAAATCGCCACCAAACACGGCGTGGCAATAGATATGCCCGCGGGACCTTCGGAATTACTGGTGTTTGCCGATGACACAGCGAATGCTTCATTTGTAGCATCAGATTTATTGTCGCAAGCCGAACACGGGGCGGATAGCCAAGTTGTTTTGGTTACAACTTCGGAAAAGCTTTTGAATTCAGTGGAAAAGGAGGTTGAAGAACAACTTCAACAGTTGCCACGAAAAGCTATTGCAGAGAAAGCTATTGCAAATTCACAATTGATTTTGATCGAAAGCAATTCGGAAGCTATCAATCTTATCAATGAATACGCCCCGGAACACTTTATTGTGGTTTCAAAGGAAGAAGATTTTTTTATTGAAAGTATTCAAAATGCCGGGTCTGTTTTTATAGGCAATTTCACCCCCGAAAGCGCCGGTGATTATGCTTCTGGCACCAATCACACTTTACCGACCAACGGGTATGCAAAGCAATATAGCGGCGTAAATCTGGACAGTTTTATGAAAAGTATGACTTTTCAGAAAATCTCAGAAAAAGGAATTCAAAACATTGGCAATGCCATAGAAACAATGGCGGAAGCGGAAGGCCTGCAAGCGCACAAAAACGCTGTGACATTACGCTTAAAAAGTTTAGAAAAATTGTCCGGTCGAGCCCAGTCGAGACCTTAACTTGTACAAATATGACGAACAAAATAGATATACAATCTCTCATCCGCCCAAACGTAGCCAAAATGAAGCCATACAGCTCGGCCCGCGATGAATTCAAAAATTTCGATAGCGAAATGATTTTTCTCGATGCCAATGAAAATCCGTTTGAGACTAACGTAAATCGCTATCCCGATCCGCAACAACGGCAACTTAAGGGCATACTTTCAAAACAAAAAAGTATCGCCACCAATCAAATTCTTTTGGGAAATGGCAGCGATGAAGTACTCGACCTGATTTTTAGGGCATTCTGTGAACCCGCCAATGACAACATAATTACCTTGCCGCCAACTTACGGTATGTACAGTGTTTTGGCAGATTTGAACGTTATTGAAAATAGGGAAGTTTTTCTCGATGCAGATTTTCAGCCCGATTTGGACGAAATTTCGAGAACTGCAGATATGCGTACCAAACTTCTATTTATCTGCTCTCCCAACAATCCCACGGGAAATTTAATTGCTGCGGAAAAAATAGAGTGGCTTCTCAAAAATTATAATGGTTTGGTAGTGGTCGATGAAGCTTACATAGATTTCGCAAACGCGGAAAGTTGGATTTATAAACTGGATGAATTTCCAAATTTAATAATTACCCAAACCCTTTCAAAAGCATACGGATTGGCGGGAATCCGTTTGGGATTATGTTTTGCTTCCGCGGAAATAATTTCGGTTTTAAACAAAATAAAACCACCGTATAACATTAATGAACTTACACAGCAAAGCGCTATCGAACAACTTCGAAATACAGGAAAGATAAAAAATGACTTGTCTTCGTTGAAAGAAGAAAAGGAGTTATTACTTAAAGCTTTACTTCAAGTTAAATTTATTGAAAAAATTTTTCCGACCGATGCAAATTTTATTCTAATAAAAGTAGATGATGCTGAAAAACGCTACACACAATTATTGAAAAACGGAATTGTAGTTCGCAACAGAAGTTCACAGCCGCTTTGCGAAAACACGCTACGAATAACCATTGGTACAGCTTCAGAAAACAAAGAATTAATCAGAACACTAAAAACATTAAAATAATGAAGAAACGCGTACTGTTTATAGACCGCGACGGCACCATCATAAAAGAAACCGTGGACGAGCAGATTGACGCCTTTGATAAAATGATTTTTTACCCAAAAGTGTTTACTTATCTCGGAAAAATCGCAAAGGTACTCGATTTCGAATTGGTGATGATAACCAACCAAGACGGTTTGGGAACCAACTCTTTCCCCGAAGAAACCTTTTGGCCCGTGCATAATTTTATATTGAAAGCGTTTGAAAACGAGGGTGTTACTTTCAATGAAGTTTTAATTGATCGCACGTTTCCATACGAAAATGCTGACACGCGCAAACCGGAGATAGGATTACTTAAAAAGTATTTTTCCGAAGAATATGACCTTAAAAATTCATTTGTAATCGGCGATAGGTTAACGGATATCGAGCTTGCCAAAAACTTGGGTTCCAAAGGAATTTATATTAACGACAACACGAATTTGGGTACTGCTGAAATTTCTTTGAATGCCGAAGAACTTCAGCAATACATTGCTTTGGAAACCAAAGACTGGCAACAGATTTATGAGTTTTTAAAACTGAAACAACGCGTTTCGGAAATCCAACGAAAAACCAATGAGACCGATATTTCCATTAAACTGAATTTGGATGGCACGGGTAAGAGCACTATAAACACTGGCGTTGCTTTTTTTGACCATATGTTGGATCAATTGGCGCGCCACGGGCAAATGGATTTGGAAATCACCGTAAAAGGCGATTTGGAAGTTGACGAACACCACACTATTGAGGACACCGCCATTGCCTTGGGTGAAGTTTTCAACCAAGCCCTCGGCGATAAATTGGGGATGGAGCGTTACGGCTTCTGTTTGCCAATGGACGACTGTTTGGCGCAGGTTGCCATTGACTTCGGCGGTAGGAATTGGCTGGTTTGGAATGCAGATTTTAAACGTGAAATGATTGGAAAAATGCCAACCGAAATGTTTCAGCATTTCTTTAAAAGCTTTACCGATGGCGCCAAGGCAAACCTCAATATTAAAGCCGAAGGCACTAACGAACACCACAAGATTGAAGCTATATTCAAAGCTTTTGCAAAAGCCATAAAAATGGCGGTGAAACGCGATGCCGAGAAAATGATTTTACCATCAACAAAAGGCTTGCTATAAAAGCCCCCTAACCCCCGGAGGGGGAACTATTATGAATGCAGAAACAAACAAAAAATTAAAAGTCTCTCCCCCATTGGGCGCTGGGAGCCTAGTAATTATTAATTATGGCGCGGGCAACATCCAAAGCATCAAATTTGCTTTGAAAAGATTGGGTGTAGAAGCAATTTTGAGTAATGATGAAGCTGAAATCCGCCAAGCAGATAAAGTGATTTTTCCGGGAGTGGGCGAGGCGAGTAGCGCGATGCAAAAACTGAAAACTTCAGGTTTGGACCAAGTAATTCCCACATTAAAACAACCCGTTTTGGGCATCTGTTTAGGAATGCAGTTGTTATGTAATTCTTCGGAAGAAGGAAATACGAAAGGCTTGGGGATTTTTGACGTTGAAGTGAAACGTTTTTCAAATGAAGTGAAAGTGCCACAAATAGGGTGGAATCAAATTTCAAATTTAAAATCCGGCTTGTTTGAAGGTATTTCAGAAAACGAATTTATGTATTTGGTGCATAGCTATTATGCGCCTTTATGTAAAGAAACTATTGCAACTTCCGAATACGGAATTCAGTATTCATCGGCAATACAAAAGGATAATTTTTATGGCGTTCAGTTTCACCCTGAGAAAAGCAGTACAGCCGGAGCACAAATTTTAAAGAATTTTTTAAATTTATAAACGAGATTCCCGCCTTCGCGGGAAATATATTATGCGAATAATACCAGCAATAGACATCATAGACGGCAAGTGCGTGCGATTGGCAAAAGGTGATTACGGCACAAAGAAAATTTATAATGAAAACCCTTTGGAAGTTGCGAAACAATTTGAGGCCCACGGAATAAAGTACCTGCACTTGGTGGATTTGGATGGCGCCAAAAGCAAGCATATTGTAAACCATAAAATTTTGGAAGAAATAGCTTCAAAAACAACTTTAAAAATTGATTTTGGCGGCGGACTAAAAACTGATGAGGATTTGCGGATTACCTTTGAATGTGGTGCCAGCCAAATTACCGCCGGGAGTATTGCCGTAAAAAATCCCGAAACTTTTAAAAGTTGGCTGCAAAAATTCGGAAGTGATAAAATTATTTTAGGCGCCGATGCAAAGAATGAAAAGGTAGCAATCGGTGGGTGGATGGAAGATTCAGATTTAGAGTTAATTCCTTTTATACAGCAATATGTTGAGAACGGAATTGAATATGTAATCTGTACCGATATCAGTAAAGACGGGATGTTAGAAGGCCCCTCGTTTGATTTGTATCATAAAATTTTAAAAGAAATTACAGTGTCAGGTCGAGCGCAGTCGAGACCTACGAAGCTAATTGCTTCGGGAGGTATCTCAACTTTTGAAGAACTCCCAAAGCTCGCCGAAATTTGTTGCGAAGGTGTGATAATTGGAAAAGCCATTTATGAGAATAGAATATCTTTAAAACAACTTGAAAACTACATTTTAAATGCTAACTAAAAGAATTATACCGTGTCTCGATATCAAAAATGGCCGAACCGTTAAAGGAGTCAACTTCTTAGATTTGCGCGACGCCGGCGATCCGATAGAATTGGCAAAATTCTATTCTGAAAACGGAGCTGACGAACTTGTTTTTCTGGATATTTCGGCAACTGAGGAGCGCAGGAAAACCTTGGCCGAATTGGTTTTAAAGGTTGCAGAAACCATCGATATTCCCTTTACTGTTGGCGGAGGAATTTCTTCCGTTGAAGACGTGGAAATCCTTTTAAACAATGGTGCCGATAAGGTTTCGGTGAATTCTTCTGCAGTGAAAAATCCACAGTTGATCAATGAACTGGCTTCAAAATTTGGCTCGCAGTGCGTTGTGGTGGCCATTGATGCAAAACAGATTGACGGCAATTGGAAAGTGCATTTAGTGGGAGGAAAGGTGCCAACAGATCTGGATCTGTTTGAGTGGGCAAAGGAAGTGGAACTGCGCGGTGCTGGTGAAATTCTTTTTACGTCCATGGACCACGATGGAACGAAAAACGGTTTCGCTAACGAAGCTTTGGCAAAACTTTCAACAGAGCTGAACATTCCAATAATTGCCTCGGGCGGAGCGGGAACCATTCAGCACTTTACAGATACTTTTATTGAGGGAAAAGCAGACGCAGCTTTGGCTGCAAGCGTATTCCACTTTAAGGAAATAACTATAAACGATTTGAAAAAAGAATTAAAAACCCAGGAAATTCCTGTTAGATTATAAATTAGATGGAAATAGATTTTAAAAAATACAGCGATGGCCTTGTACCGGCCATAATCCAAGACACAAATACCAGCAAAGTGCTTATGCTTGGCTATATGGACGAAGAAGCATTTTTGAAAACCAACCAATTAAAAAAGGTTACTTTTTTCAGCCGAAGCAAACAGAGACTTTGGACAAAAGGGGAGGAGAGTGGCAATTTTCTGGAGCTTGTTTCCATTGCTGTTGATTGTGATAAAGATACACTATTAATAAAAGTGAACCCTGTGGGGCCCGTTTGTCACAAAGGAACCGACACCTGCTGGAACGAATATAATGTTTCGAGTTTTGGCTTTCTTTCAGATTTGGAAAGCATCATTCAAAACAGAAAGGATAATTCGGAAAATGAAGATTCTTACATTGCATCCCTTTTCCGAAAAGGTATCAATAAAATTGCCCAAAAAGTAGGCGAAGAGGCAGTGGAAGTTGTCATTGAATCAAAAGATAGCAATGATAATCTTTTTCTTGATGAAAGCGCCGACCTGCTTTTTCATAATATGATTTTGCTTCAGGCAAAGGGTTTTACGTTGAGCGATGTGGAGAAAACACTTCGGCAACGCCATAAAGTGGAATAATCTTTTTACTTTTTCCTACCTTTAAAAAATAATCAACGTTTTTTATGGCCGCACGAAGAAGAAAAAAACCGCAAACCACCAAAATTCAACCCAAAAGAGCAAGAAACCTTTCTCCGGGAACGGTAACCTATACCGGTAAAAAAACCACTACGGTTACGGAACTGGACATTATTGATTATTCCAAAGAGCATTATGACCGCTTTGAGACCAACAATATACAAGAAGCATTTACATATGAAGATTCCAGCAACATAACGTGGATTAATGTAAACGGTCTCAGCAACACCGATGATATTGTTACCCTTGGTAACCATTTTGAATTGCACCCGCTAATCCAGGAAGATATTGTTACCACTAATCAACGCCCAAAAATTGATGAATATGAGGAGTATTTGTTTATCGTTTTTAAAATGCTGCACTATGATGAAAATGAGCATCTAACAAACGAGCATATAAGTATGGTAGTTGGGAGTGATTATGTAATCACTTTCCAAGAAGCAGAAGGGGATGTCTTTGGCGACTTGAGAGATAGGCTGGAACACGGAAAAGGGAGAATTAGAGGCTATGGTTCTGATTATTTGATGTTTGCCATACTTGATGCCGTTGTTGACAATTACTTTACGGTAGTTGAATTTTTGAGCAATAAAGTGGAAATACTTGAAGACAATCTTTTTGATGATAAGGATGATGAAAACATGACTGAGGAAATCCAAGAACTTAAAAAAGAAATCCTAAAAATTAGAAAAGCAGTTTTACCATTGCGTGAAGTAATAAACCGATTGGAAAAAATAGAAAGCCCCCTCATTGAAGAACGCACCAACAAATATATACGTGATCTTTATGACCACATTATCCAAGTAAACGAAAGTGTTGAAATATACCGCGATATGATCTGGGGCTTGATGGATATGTACATGACTACCATCAGCAACAAAATGAACGAAGTGATGAAGGTGCTTACCATCATGGCTTCTATTTTTATTCCTTTAACCTTTATGGCCGGTATTTATGGGATGAACTTTGAGCATATGCCCGAACTACACTTAAGGTATGGCTATTACTACCTTTGGGCCGCAATGATTCTTGTGTTTTTTGGTCTGCTTTGGTATTTTAAGAGAAAGAAATGGTTGTGAAGTGAATTGTTGAATTGTGAGTCGTGAGTCCTGAATCCTGAAGTGTGAAACGCAAAACGGTGAACTTATTGCTCATTGATTTCTCTATGTCCACTGTTCCTCTGTGGTTAAAATTTATTGATTGAGTCTATACTTGCTATACACTATGGCAACTACAACACAGGCTCCAACACCTCCCAAACAGTATTGGCAACAATTTTATGTCCTTCGGCAGTGGGATGTATCCCGTCATTCTGGTTTAATTCCTTAACACCCCCTACATCCTTTAAAATAAAGGGAATGAAGGCAATATTATTTTCCATAGCCAAATCAGAAAAAATAGCGCGAAACTGCGTGGTATAATCTTGCCCCATATTGGGTGGCAATTGCATTCCTGCCAAAACAATCTTTGTATCTGGGCTTTTTGTTTTAACAGCATCTATAATTGCCTGTAGATTAGCTTTGGTTTCAGAAATTGGAACTCCACGTAGTCCATCGTTTGCGCCTAGTTCCAAAACAAATATATCTATGTCCTGATTGAGGATCCAATCAATTCTGCTTCTGCCGCCGGCGGAAGTTTCCCCGCTAACCCCAGAGTTTACGACTTCATAATTCAAGCCCAAGGAGTCAACTTTAGTCTGAATAATTCCCGGAAACGCATCGTTGGTATCATCCAGGCCATAGCCAGCAGTAATGCTGTCACCAAAGAAGAGGATGGTTTTGATTGTAGTGGTTGCTGAAGCTTCGGTTTCGGTAGTGGTATTTTCGTTTGTATCTACAACGGCTTTCGTTTTTGTGTTATTTCCGCAGGATAGCACTATAAAAACAGTCAAGAAATAACAAAACTTTAAGAGGTTCTGAGACTTGGAAACTATTGTATCTAAAAGGGTTTGCGTAATTTTGGGCTTCGGCATAAGATCGAGAAATATTATAAAATTTAAATGACAAAGATATTAAAGATTAACGGGCTGGAGAAAACTTATAAAAACGGTTCGAAGCAATTAACGGTTCTTCAAAATGTTTCGTTTGAAGTGAAAAAAGGACAAATATTCTCTATCGTTGGGCCCTCTGGAAGTGGAAAGACAACTTTATTAGGTTTAGCTGCAGGCTTAGACACCCCCAGTGCTGGGACGGTGGAATTATGCGGACATAATTTAAGCAGCCTCAACGAGGATGAACGCGCACAACTGCGCAATGAGGAAGTTGGGTTTATTTTTCAGGACTTTCAATTATTGCCAACCTTAACGGCGCTTGAAAATGTAAGCGTGCCTTTGGAACTGCAAGGCGCAAAAAATGCTGATAGCAGAGCAAAGGAACTATTAGAAAAAGTGGGTCTGGCAGATCGCGTTCACCACTATCCATCACAACTGTCTGGGGGCGAACAACAAAGGGTAGCGGTGGCAAGGGCATTTTCCAACAAGCCTTCAATTTTATTTGCAGACGAACCTACCGGAAATCTTGACGAAGAAACAGGAGAGAAGGTAATACAGTTGCTTTTTGAACTCAATGAACAGGCAGGTACCACGCTTGTGATCATAACCCACGATTTGGATTTAGCAGTAAGAACACAGCAAATTTTAAGATTGAAAGGTGGTAAGATTTTAACGAATGAAACAACTGCAACAATTTGAACAAACCTCAGTTACAATCAAACTTAAACAACGCTTGGCTTTTTAAGATGGCTTGGCGCGATGCAAAGGCGAGCAGAGCGCGATTGCTACTGTTTATGGCGTCCATTATTTTGGGGATTGCTGCCGTGGTTTCCATACAGTTATTCAGCCAAAACCTTACCGATAATATCCAACGACAATCAAAATCGTTGATGGGGGCCGATTTTACGATTGATAGTGATCAGCTTCCCAACGAACGCGCACAAGCAATTATTGATTCATTAAACCCAGATGCTTCGGAAGTAAACTTTGTGTCGATGGTGGCTTTCCCCAAAAACAATGGCACTAAATTAGTACGTGTGCGTGGTTTGCAGGGGGATTTTCCTTTTTATGGAGAGCTTAAAACACAACCTGTTGGCGCCGCTACTTCCTATCTAGCTTTAGGCAGTGCTTTGGTAGATGCTACCTTGATGTTGCAATACAACCTTCAAGCTGGCGATTCAATAAAAATAGGTGAAATAACCCTGCCCATCGCTGGCGCATTAAATGCTATTCCCGGTAATAATGCCGTCTCCAGTTCAGTAGCGCCTTTGGTTATAATTCCATATAGGCTTGTGGCCGATACCGAATTATTACAGTTTGGAAGCAGGAAGGAATACCAATATTATTACAAACAACCCAATGTAGATCTGGTGGCACTTGAAGACAGTTTGCAACCGATGCTCGAGGCAGAAAATACAGATTTGGATACGCACACTAGCACCAGCAGCAGATTGGGGCGCAGGTATGACAATGTTAGTTCCTTTCTTAACTTAACTGCTTTTATTGCACTTTTGCTGGGCTGCGTAGGAATTGCCAGCTCGGTTAATATCTATATTAAGGAAAAAGTAAAGGCAATTGCCGTCTTAAAATGTTTGGGTGCATCCAGAAAACAAAGCTTTTTAATATTTCTGATTCAGATTGCAGGAATAGGCATCTTAGGAGGTATCATCGGGACTGCGATAGGAGTGGGGCTGCAGGAACTTTTCCCTTTTGTATTAAAAGAGTTTTTACCCTTCGATATAACCATTAGCATTTCTGCCCAACCTATAATCATGGGCGTTCTCTTGGGCTTAGTGATGTCGGTTTTATTTGCCTTGCTACCGTTATTGCGAACTTGGTACGTTTCGCCATTGGAAGTGCTGCGCTTTAGCGGGGAATCCTCAAAACAATCAAAAAAAGCCACCTATGGCGTTATTGCTGTAGTTGTTTTATTTCTTTACGCCTTTTCCTATTGGTTGCTGAAAGATTGGTTATTTGCATTAGCCTTTATTGGCGGTATTCTTGTAACCTTCGGAGTGCTAGCAGGTATTGCAAGTGGAACCATGAAATTGGTTAAAACCTATTTTCCAAAAGGCGCACGGTTTACCACACGGCAAAGTTTACTGAATTTATTTCGGCCTAACAATCAAACCATAGTGCTATTGGTAGCCATTGGTTTGGGAACTTTTTTAATCAGTACGCTATATTTCACAAAGGATATTTTGCTGGATAAAGCAACCATCGGCCAAACCTCAGAAAGTGCAAACTTGATAACTTTGGATGTGCAACCAGACCAAGTAACAGAGGTGATGAATACCTTTAAAGCAAATGATCTGAATGTATTGAATAATATTCCGCTGGTTACCATGCGGATGCACAGCATTAAAAATGAGTTGGTAAGCAGTTTACGAGCCGATACTACAGCCCAAATAAAAGGCTGGCTTTTAAACCACGAATTTAGAACCACTTATCGCAGTGCCCTTACAAAGTCTGAGGAAATTGTAGCAGGGGAGTGGGTTGCTGAGCACAAACAGGGTGATAAAATCCAAATCTCTATTTCCGAAAACCTAGCCGAAGATGCCAATGTAACGCTAGGCGATGCACTGGTTTTCAATGTGCAGGGGGTGCTTATGGAAACGGTTGTTAGCAGCATTCGAAAAGTGGATTGGACTACCTTGCAACCCAATTTCTCTATCGTTTACCCAAAAGGAGTCTTGGAAAATGCGCCACAATTTAATGTATTGTCAACCTATGCGCCAACAGAGGAAAGTTCGGCCAAGTTGCAACGTGACTTGGTGAAGAAATTCCCCAATGTGTCTGTGATAGATCTAAGACAGATGTTTACTGTAATAGAAGATATATTGGACAAGGTAAGTTGGATCATCAACTTTATGGCGTTTTTCAGTATTCTAACCGGGATTATAGTGTTGATAGGCTCCGTGCGAACCAGCAAATACCAGCGCATAAAGGAAAGTGTGCTACTGCGCACTCTGGGTGCAAAAAACAAACAAATAATCGCTATTACCGCCCTGGAGTATCTGTTTTTGGGAATCTTGGGAAGTCTCTTGGGTATCCTTTTGGCGTTACTTAGCAGCTTGCTATTGGCAATATTTGTATTTGAAGAACCCTTTATGCCTTCGCTTATTCCGTTCCTGATTTTCTTGCCGGGTATATCACTTTTGGTTTTGGGGATTGGGTTGAGCAATATTCGAGAGGTTTTACGGAGCTCACCGCTGGAGGTGCTTCGGAGGAGTTAGGCGTGGGGCGGTAGTCTGTATTCTGTTGTCTGTTGTCTGTTGTCTGTTGTCTATTCTGTTATAATGACTTCTTTTTGGTTTCTTTAGTCTTTCTTCTTTTTTCACGGCTTTGGATATACTTCGGAAAAATGTATGATTTATTGATTATATTTTATTAAACAAGCTATTAATAACGAAGCCGAATTTCTTTTTCTGAATAATTATTTATATTTAATCATTAATAGATAAATAGCTGCTTATTAAATACATACAGCTATATTAAAATAAGAAACAATTACCGAAGTAGTTCGTCCTATAAATAGAGTAACCATCCAAATAATGCAATATGACAATTTTAGTAGTAGGAGCAAGTGGTGCCACGGGCAGTAAATTAGTGGAACAACTTTTAATGCTAAACCACAGGGTGAAAATAATTGTACGATCTCCCGAAAAACTTCCTGACGCTTGGAAAACGAATGATAATCTTCAAATAATAACTGCCAGTGTTTTGGATTTAAGTGATGCCGAAATGCGCGAAATAGTAAAGGATTGTGATGCCGTGGCGTCTTGTCTTGGGCACAATCTAACCTGGAAAGGTATTTATGGACAACCTAGAAAATTGGTAACGGATGTTACGCGACGGTTATGCGATGCGATAAAATTCAATAAACCGCAAAGGGCAGTGAAATTTGTTTTGATGAACACCACAGGAAACCGCAATCGCGATTTAGACGAATCTATTTCCTTCGCCCAAAAATGTGTTATTGGGTTGCTTCGCTTGTTGCTGCCGCCGCATGTTGACAACGAAAAAGCGGCGGATTATTTGCGTATTGAAATTGGGCAAAATAATCCCTATGTTGAATGGACAGCAGTGCGACCCGATGGTTTGATAAATGAGGAAATGGTAACGGATTATAAGATTTATCCTTCTCCAACACGAAGCGCCATTTTTAATGCAGGCAAAGTAAGCCGGATAAATGTGGCCCACTTTATGGCCCGTTTAATCGATGATTTCGATTTATGGGCTAAATGGAAAGGAAAAATGCCGGTAATCTATAGCGCAACGGTGTAATTTACTTTTTGGTGAATGCTATCAACCGTTATTGTGAGCACAGGGTGACAATCTATTGAACATTTCCGCTAGTATGGATGTGCTATAGTTTTATTGCAAAAATGAAATTATAATGGGATAGCTGTAAATATAATATATGTTATTTACGCTATATACATACTATAAACATACTATATATACGCTATAAATACGCTATAAATACTTTACACTTTACATTAATAGGTATATTTATTATTCTAGTTATTCTTTTTAAACCTTATTAATATATTCTTCTCTCGTTATGAAACTTGAGGTTTACTCGCTTCATTTCTATTTGATAATTAGGTGTTTGCGAATCTCCTTCGTCGGTTTGGTTAAAAGCGGAAGTTGTTACTATAGTGTCTCGAAAAAATTTATTCTAAAATTTTCTTCTGCAATGTTAATAGAAAACTTTTTATGCGACTGGCCTGTGGTGAGCGTAGTCGAACCATAGGAGGAAACCGTAACATGTGTGGAATGGTAATTAACTGTTATATAGCTTGTTTACATTGCTTTTGTATGTTTGTCCTATAGGAATTTTATAATCGTCTATTAAAATACGATTACCTTCTATAAATTTAATTTTATCTACAACAACAAGAAACGATTTATGAACTCTTAAAAAATTATCGTTATTTAAAATAGATTCAAAATACGATATTTTTTCGTGGCTAATAATCATTTCATTCTTTAAAAATAGTTTGGTGTAGTTTCCGTAAGCTTCTATATAAAGGAGATCTTTCAAATCTATTTGATGATGCTTTTTATCACCTTTTATAAAGAATCGCGTGAAGGTTTCAGGGGTAAATTCTTTTGAGACTGTTTTGGACAATTGTGTTTCAGAAACTTTATTTACAGCTTTCACTAAACGGTCAAAACTAAAAGGCTTTAAAATATAATCTACAACGTTTAACTCAAAACCTTCAATTGCATGCTCTTTATAAGCCGTTGTAACTATGGTTTTTGGAGGATTTGATAATGTTTTTAAAAAATCTAAACCTTTTAATTTAGGCATATTAATATCCAAAAAAATAAAATCGACAGTATTTTCATTTAAGTACTGCATGGCTTCCATAGCGCTGTAGCAATTTTTTTCTAATTGTAAATGTGGTAACATGCTACAAAACTCTTCAATTATTTCATGAGCCAACGGTTCATCATCAATAATTATAAACTTAAGCATGTTTAGCAATCTTTAAGGTTGTTTTATATAGGTTATTTGATACATCCACTTTTAATTCATGTTTATTTTTATATAATAAAGATAGTCTTCTTTTTAAATTTTGTAATCCTATTCCGTTTGATATGCTTATTTCATTAGGATCAAAATTATTTTCAATTGAAAAAACAATGAAATCTGTTTCTTCATTTAAGTTAATATGTATAAAAGCGTTTTCAGCTAAAGTTTCAATGCCATGTTTGAAGGCATTTTCTAAAAGAATAATATACAGTAAAGGAGCAATAGTTAAACTGGTATCCACATCATGGTTAAATGTAATCTCTACAGACTTTTTATATCGTATTTTATGTAATTCAATGTAATTATTTAAATATTCTATTTCGTCCTTAATTTTTACCATGTCCTTTTCACCTTCATAAATGGTATATCGCATCATATCCGATAACTTTAAAATTACTTCTGGTGCTTTCTCCGAGTTTTTAACTGTTAATGCATACAGATTATTTAAGGTGTTAAAGAAAAAATGAGGATTTATCTGCGTTCTTAAAAGGGAAAGTTCAGTTTTAGATTTTTCAGCTTTTAAATCTCTAAACCATTTCCACTGTTCATAAACCCAAACGAAAAATAAAACTGGAATGGGTAAAAAGAACACGTAGAATGGATAATCTTTCTTAATTTCTAAATAGGCTTCTAAACCACCAGAAAACAGCCTTAAATAAAGAAAATAAATAAATAACGGTAAATAGATAAGTACAATAAGTTTCCAATACTTTTTTATGAATGAAGGAATCAGCAAATACACAACACCTATCCAAAACCCCATTAGTAGTATAAAAGTCACTGGGTTATCTGGCATATCCATTAAAGTATCCACACCTAATGCTACGATAAAAACAACAATCAGCACTATAACCTTAAGAATGGTAACACCTTTACGCTTTAAATAGTTGTAATTATGAATAGGCAACGCAATCGCCAAGCACCAAAACAGGGTGATTAATATAACTTCAATTGGATCATCATCTGGAACATTTATAACACCAAAATAATCCAACATATAAAATATGGGTATGATAATTAGTGCAATTAAAAAGGCTCTGTATTTTTTGATGTACTCAACCATAGAACAAAAGTATGTATGTAATCCTGCATTAACAAGAAAGTTGATAGACACTAGTAAAATGCAATTCAACGCTATTGTTTTTTGCATGAACAGAATTGATGCTGTTTTTCATTACATATGACTTTATAATAATGTTATACATCATATAAATTATAAAGGAGGCTTTCTTCAATTTATGTTTGTCACAAATTAAAACTAAAACAGCACATCAATTAAAAATCAACAGTTATGAATACGTTACAAATCAATAATTTAAGCAAGACCTATCCTAATGGTGTCAGGGCATTGAACGACATTAATTTAGAAATTACCAACGGAATGTTTGGTTTGTTAGGAGCCAATGGAGCTGGTAAGTCTTCCTTAATGCGAACCATTGCATCCTTACAAGAGCCTTCTTCTGGAAGTATTTTCTTTAATGGTTCTGATATCATTAAAAAACCAGAAAATATAAGAAAACATTTAGGCTATTTACCACAAGAGTTTGGTGTGTATCCAAGGATTTCGTGCGAAAAATTGTTAAATCATTTAGCAGTTTTAAAAGGAATATTAGATACAAAGCAACGTAAAGAGCAAGTAACAGCATTGTTGCAACAGGTTAATTTGTATCAACACAGAAAAAAATCAGTGTATACATTTTCTGGTGGTATGCGTCAACGTTTTGGGATTGCACAAGCCTTATTAGGAAATCCGCAAGTAATTATTGTTGATGAGCCAACAGCAGGCTTAGATCCAGAAGAAAGCAATCGCTTTTTAAACCTATTGAGTGAAATAGGGGAGAACGTTATTGTTATTTTATCCACACACATTGTAGAAGATGTTAGAAACTTATGCCCGAAAATGGCCATATTATCTAATGGTGAAATTATTTCTGAGGGAAATCCGAAAGATTTAGTGGCGAGTATTGAAGGTAAAATATGGACAAAGATGGTACCTAAAAAGGACATTGAAGTGTATAAAAAAACATTCGATGTCATCTCAACAAAATTAGTTGCAGGTGATACACAAATTAGAGTGCTATCAGATTATATACCTGAAGATAGTTTTGAAGCTATTACACCAAATTTGGAAGATTTTTATTTCGCTATGCTTTTTAATAATTCAGTAAAAATGCAATAAGTTATGTTTACAAAATTATTAAAATTTGAAGTTTTTTATCAGTTTAAACAACGTGCATTTCCAATGTTCGCTGTTCTATTTTTATGCTTGGGTGTTTTTGTTGGTAGACAAGGGTTTGCACCAACAGGTGTTAATTATAATTCTGTATATCAAGTATATTTCCACACAAGTTTGTTTACTTTAGGAAGTGTTTTTATCATCATGTTCTTTGCCATTAGTGCTATGCTTAGAGATAAGCAATATAATATGGAATCGCTCATTTACAGTTCTTCAATACAAAAGGCACATTACTTCTGGAGTCGGTTTATAGGTACCTTTATTTTTAGTGTCTTGGCTTTTACACCATTTATATTAGGCTATATCTTCGGAAACTATTTTTCTGATTTAGATGCAGAACGTTTAGGCAAATTTCAATTGCTAACTTATGTACAACCTTGGTTATATATAGTAGTGCCTAACATATTTATATGTTCTGCCATCATATTTTCTGTTTGTACCTTAACAAAAAATAGTATTGCAACCTATGTAAGTGCCGTTTTTGTTTATATGTTATATTTTGTAAGTTCCCTCTTTCTAAATTCGCCATTATTGGCACAAGCCGTTCCAGCATCACCAGAAAGTATGGCTATTGCTGCAGTTGCAGATCCATTTGGTATTGCTGCTTTTTTTGAACAAACACAATACTGGACACCTTTTCAAAAAAACTCACAATTACTATCTTTTTCCGGATTGTTTTTATGGAATAGATTAGTTTGGATAGTTGTAGGTTTGGCTATTTTATTTGGTACTTACAGATTGTTCTCTTTTAGAAAAATCTCTAAAAAAGTAAATAAAACCAAAAAAGTAAAGAGCCAAAATAACCTATTAATAGCGTATAAACCTTTACAGACAATACATAATTTTAAAGCACAGTATCTAGCATTTTTCTCTTTGCTCAAGATAGAATTGAAAAGTGTGTTTAAAAGTTTGCCATTTATTGCCGTATTAATTATGTGGTTAGCTATTGTGTTTTCAGAATTATATAGCACAGTTATTAGTGGTGGAGAATATGGCGTGAGTCAATATCCATTTACAAATCAACTCATAAGTTTAATTGTAAACCCGTTAACGCTTTTTAGCCTCATTTTAATTATTTTTTATTGTTCCGAAATTGTTTGGAAAGAGCGCAGCTTGAACTTCAACTTAATTGTTGATGCCGTACCGACAAAAAATAGTGTGTTCTTTCTCTCTAAGTTCTTTGCCATTTTATTGTTACCAGTTATTTTAATTACCACTGGAATTATAATGTGCATCCTGTTTCAGGTACGCTTAAACTACACAAATTTTGAGTTTAGCCAATATGCATCCTTATATTATCATTACGGATTGCAACTTGCTGTATTTAGTATGATTGGTTTATTTATTAACAGTTTGGCAAAAAGCAAATACTTAGGTATGGGTGTTTTTGGTTTGTTTGTGCTGTTAAGTTTAAAATCTGATGCAATTGGACTTGAACACCCTTTAACAAGTCTTGGGTTCATGCCTAGAATTTCTTATACTAATATGAATGGTTTTTATGGTGCATTAAACCTATTTAACCATTTGGCAATCTATTGGTTATCTTTTGGATTGTTGCTGGTATTCGTCTCTTTTAAAATTTGGAATAGAGGCGTAGTGTCTAATTTTCCGACCAAACTAAAATCACTTAAAAGTGGTTTTTCAAATTTTCAAAAAGTATCTTTTTCATTATTAATCATAGTATTTATAAGCTTCGGAAGTGTGGTTTTTTATAATTTGAATATCATTTCAGATTATGTAACAACAGATGACAATTTAGAATTTAGAGAACAATATGAAAAAAAATTCAAACAGTATGAAGATTTAGAGCGACCGTATGCCATATCCAGAAAAACAGAAGTCGCTATTTTTCCTGAAAGTAGACGCTATACCATAAAAGCAGATTATATGTTGAAAAACGGAAGTGACCAGCCCTTGTCAAAAGTATTTGTCACGGAGCGTCTTCCTTTAGAAGCCATCGCTATTGAAAATGCAAATTTATTAACACATAATAGTGTCTATGGTATTTATATATTTCAATTTGAAAAACCGTTACAGCCCAACGATACTGTACGCTATATTTTTGAATTAAAACATGAACTTAAAGGTTATGAAGAAGACAAAACCATTGTAAATAATGGTACTTATATAACACACAGAGATTTCGAACCTCTATTGGGCTATAGCTCTGGATTAGAAATTACTGACAAAGTAGAACGGAAAAAGAGAAATTTGCCAAAGCGTGAAGAAGAAATCATTTCAGATGAACATATTGCTCTTGAAGATTTTAACAATGAAAAAATAAACTTTGAAACTATTGTATCTACAAGTATCAACCAAACGGCAATGAGTTCTGGTAACTTGGTAAAACAATGGTCAGAAAATAATAGAAATTACTTTCACTATAAAACTAAGAATAAAGTCATTCCAATGATCGCTTATTTTTCAGCAAACTATAAAGCTAAAAAAGTGGATTACAAAGGCATTTCTATTGAGCAGTATTTCGATGAAGCTCATTCATTTAACATTGAAGACATTGAAAACAGCACCAAAAAAACCATAGATTATTGTGAGGAAAACTTTGGAGACTATGCTTTCGATTATGTTAGAATAGCAGAAATTCCTTCACATTGGTCATTTGGAGGCTTTGCACATCCAGGAGTGATAAGTATGGTTGAAGACCGATTATATTTAGCAGATGTTAGAAACGAAGAAACTTTCAATTTGGTTGCTAAAAGGACCATCCATGAAGTAGCACATCAATATTGGGGACATACGCTATCTGCAAAACCAGTAGCAGGTGGGTCTATTTTTGTAGAAGGGTTTGCAAAATATACCGAAGCCGTTGTCATGGAAAAAATGTATGGCAAACGTGCTGTTTATGAATTGAGTGAAAATGCTAGAAGTCGTTATTTTTCAGGAAGATCTTTTGCAAGTGAGCTAGAACCACCAGTTTATAAAGTACTTGGTCAAGGTTATATTTCTTATGGAAAAACATTAAACGTTATGCTCGCATTGCGAGACCTTATCAGCGAAGAAAAAGTAAACCATGTTTTAAAAACAATAAGCGATAAATATCGTAACAGTAATACTTTGGAAGCAAATACTATTGAATTTTTGGATTTGGTTTATGACGTTACACCAAAAGAGCAGCATCATTTAATTGACGACTGGTTTAAAAAAGTAATAACGTATGACTTAAGCATTGTGAAGAGTTCTTATGTAGCCTTAGAAAATGGTACTTATGAAATTACTGCAACCGTAAAAGCGAAGCGTTTTGAAACGATAAATAATGGAGAAATAATCCAAATAGGAATAAACGAACCTATTAAAATTGGAGCCTTTACAACGCATCCATCATTAGTTAAAGAGGGTAGCTCCGTATTGTATTATGAGTCAAATCAAATCAATAAAGAAATCACTGAAGTTAAGTTAATAGTAAGCGAAATTCCCAATTACATTGCTATTGATCCTTATGGAACAAGAACTGATGAGAATTTAGTTGATAATATATTTAGATTTAACAGAGAGTAATTTTATATACCGACAAATTATATTAGCTGTGAATTTTAGGAACAACAAATAGGCTTTTACATTATTGTTGACGATTTCTTTAAAGGTTATAAATCTGATATGATAAAATATGGGGTTGGTATGAACCGCAAATAACCTTGGTTGCTTAAAAGCTGACGATATAGCTTACGGCGTGAAGCAATATCTGATTTTATGTAAAATACGCGGTATGAGCTATTTGCTTTATGCGTTCTATAATTTATATTATGTAAAATAAAATATTTTGAAACATACCCATTTGTTTATACTTATAACCCAACAGTGAATTCTCCAACTTCTATCCCCTAAAATATTTACTACGTTAAAAATTGAAGCTTTAAGAACTTAAGAAATGGATCAGTGGGATTATCAGTCTGCATTAAGCTTACGTATGCATTATAGGCATTAGCGTGTATGGAAATTTTTTGGCGCAGGTCGGCCATCGATGCCGCTTTTGTATAATGCTCCTTAGATTTTTCAAAATCTCCTTTGTAAAGAAATAACTCCCCAAGCGTCGCCAATTTCCACAAACTCGGAAACGGATCTTTTTCGGTGGCTTCAAATGCTTGATCTGCATAGCTTACCATTGCTGCTTTATCTTCTTGCTGCAGGTTTAAAAATGCTAGATTTATGGCGTGAAAATAGATTTGGGAATAATCTTGTTTTTCTTCAGCTATTTTAAGAGCTTCAACATAATGTTTTAAAGCCTTCTTTAAATCTTCTGTACTTGAACTGTTAAGGTATTGGCGTTTGTAGCGTTCTCCTAAAATACCCAACAATTTGGAATTATCTTTTGCCAGTGGATGCTCCTCCAATATTTTTGTTACCTCATCCTCTCTCCCGGCGCCTTCCAAGGCGTACATCAATCGCTCCAAGCCTTTGCTGTCAAGGGTTTTCAAGTTGGGTAACAACGAATTTATTACAGCATTGTATTCTCCTAAAGCAATATTTATTTCTTCCTTATTTGAAAATGTATTGAGGAAACTCTTGTTCATTAAGCTATTCAGCAATAACTGATAACTATCGTCATTTATGTCGTCAATCTGCACCAAGGAAAAGTGATCCGCTTCCACAACCTCTTGAAACTCCTTCGGAAATGGCTCCAAGCTAGAGCTCATGGGTACATACGCATCCTCTGTGGCGGCAATGGTCTTAAATTTAAAGGGATATTTGTGTTGAAATTTTCCATTCCAAGCATTTCTAAGCCTTTGCATATAGGGACTCCCCTCCTTCAGCTCCTTTTCCTCGGCGCTATATGTAAAAAAGTTTTTTAGCTCAATTTCGGGCAAACCATTACTGGGTGTTCCAAAGAAAAGCACATGGCTTATTCTGTCCAAATCATGCTTTTCAAGTTCCAGTAAAGCCTGCTGTGCTACTATGCCACCCAAATCGTGTGCAACAATGGCGATACGCTTATACTTGGAAAACTTATTTTTTATTGAAGTAAGCAAAAAGTCTGAATTACGCTTTATATCACTTGCGCAAGCCCAGATATTCTTACCCATTTCGGGCACTATGTTGCCGCTATAACCTAACGGAAACATATCCCAACCGTCCATATCTTCATTGGCCATCAACAGTTTTGGTGCTTCCGAAAAGGTGTTTTCTGCATCCCCGGAAAAGCCATGCACAAACAGAATGGCACTATTACTGTTTTCTGTTTCCCTAAATTTTGTAACAGGTTCTTTTTTAGGAGTATTAGAAGCTTCTGCTAAAGCTTCAATTTCAGCTTCATCAGCATTTTCATCTATTAATTTTGAAGCAAAGCTCACCACAAAATCCTCAAATACTTGAAGGTTCGCGTATGGGTTTTGATCTGGATATATCTCTGGCACCTTTTTAAATATGTACTGTACTACCTCAAATATGCGTACAAAGGGATCACTTGCATCATATTTGGCGTCTCCGCGTAATACTTCAATCATACATTTGGTGAAAAGGCTGTTTTTGTCACCGTCCAAAATAACACTCAACTGCTCTGCCCGGCAAGCAGAAACTATGGTCATGCCACGGCCATCGTCCAAATTTTGGGCTAGACCATCTGCATTGGTACGCCGGGGCTGAGAATTTAAGCCCGAAACCCCAGCCGTCATTCCCGCAGCGTGGCAGCAGTCCAAAAAGAATATCAACCTTCTGGATTTCAATTGTGAAATCTTGTATTTTATCTCTTCTGCCTTTATCCACGTGTTTTTGTAGTTATTGGGGTCATAATCATTGGGGCACAGGTGGAAATATTTTTGGTTCTCGGCCTCAGGCTTCTTTTTGGCTTCATCCTTTATGAAGGTATTATCGCTATACATACCACCATGCCCTGAATAAAATAGCAGTACAGAGGAATCTTCATCGGTTCGTTCCAACAGATCATCAAAGGCTTTGAGGATGCCTAGGCGCGTTGCTTTCTTTCCGGTAAGTTTTTTTATGTTTTTCTTGTAATAACTGCCGTGTTCCTTATCGCTCAATATTTTGTACAACGCCTTGGCATCGGTTACGGTTTCGGGTAAATCGGCACCTACCCCAATCAATAGTGCGTGTGCGTTTTTGAGTTTTGCCATTGCAATATGGTTTTATAAAGGTTTAAGGGTTATTTCCAAAAGTCCATAACCTCCTCAAACGCTTTTGTTTTATTGTAATCTATGAATTGGGGATCGTTTTTAAAAAATTTCCAATGGTACAAATGTCCATTGGCTGCGGCTTTTAGCAAATGTTTGTATAGTTCTGTTTCATTATCTGTTGCGGCGTAATATTGACCAAGGGCGTAATCTATTTCCCCAAACTGGTGGTCTGCCCGTAAATTTTCCAAAGTGTTTAGGTTTTTTTCAGCATCAGCTACTTTTCCAATCTTTTGGTTGCTAATGGCCAATTTCACCAAAACATCACTGTTTTCCGGCTCCTGTGAATACACTTCTTTTAAAATACGCTGTGCTTTTTCATATTCTTCTTTATAGAAAAAAGCATCGGCCAGCATTTTTGAGACTACCGTTTCCTTTTCAGTATTTATTATTTTATTGAAGTATTCAACGGCTTTCTCCTTTTCACCTTTCAACAAATACTCCTTTCCCGCTTGCAGATAAAGTTCTTGAGCCTCGGCTGGGCTTGAAACGATATTTATTTTTCGGAAAAATTGATCCAATTTCTCCTCTTTTCCAGCCCTTATATAAGCAATTACCAAAGGCCTGTTCAACAGCTTTGCCTCCACCTCTTTCTGGGTGTTCTCCATAAGCTGTATCGCCGAACTGTATTTACCCAGTTCAATATCGGCATAGGCTTTTACGTAGATACGTATGGTACAATCTGCACAATTTTGAAGGTTCATGCTGTCCATAGCCACCGTTTTGTAAATGGCATCCACATCCTGTGGCCGATTCACATATTGAAGCGCAATCACCATGGCAGTTTTATTGGTTTGCAGGTCGAAAGGTGCTATTTCATATTCCTTTAAAATAGTTCTATAAACGGTTCGGTTCTCTCCTTTCAGTAAGGCTTCATACATATTTAAGAGGTTCAACTGTCTTTTGTTTCTATAGGAATCTGGCTTTATTTGCTTTAATAATGAATCTGCAGTTTTGTATTCACCAAGATTGTAATAGTGGGCAACGCGCAAAACCTTCGGTTCAAAATAGGTAGAATCTGCAGTAATGGCTTTGTTTAATAAATTGATATATTCTTCATTGTCATTGCTATATTTTGCTTCAAGCAAATATTTATAGGCGTCATATTTTGGAGGCGCATCCTGCAACATCAGCTTTTTCTGATCTTCCGTTATGAAATAGCCTGTTATGGATTCATTAAGTTCTTCAATACAATTCAAAGGATTTTCGGCCGCACACTCTGTGGGTTTAAAAGAAATATTGGTTTTGTTGGTCTTTCCGTCCGTAAGCATTCCCTGAAAAAGAAGGTTTCCGTTCTTCAGAAAAAAATTTCCGGAAATAATTTTACTTGGCTTTAAGTATTCCTTAACAATGGTGCTTTCATTTTCCTCGATATTCTTTCCCTTTAAAATACTTCGGTATTCATCTACCTGATCTTGCGTTATTACTTGCGCCACGTTGTTTTCGGTTATACCGTGGATAATCCAGTCAGCAGCCATTTTGCTTACTATATCATATTGTGGGTCGCCCGTATTGTTTCCAAACTTGAGCACTGCAATCTTATCGCTTTTTACTACTTTGGGAAGGATGTTGGAATCTGTTTGTGAAAAATTCCTATTAACTATTAGAAAAACAGCAATTACGCATAAAGAAGTAATGATGCCCAAGGAAGAGAAATACATTTTTTGAAAAGCGGTTCTTTTCTTCTTCTCCTTTTCGTCAATTTCCGTTTCCGTTTTATGTAGCGGCGCAACACGAAATTTCCATAGAAAAAATATATAAAGGGGAAAACAAAGCAGCAGTACGATAATTAAGAAAGCAACAGATTTCTGGGGAAGCCCCAAAGGTTGCCAAGTAATGGAAAGTACCTGCAAAATTACCCATGCAGATACTATATAAATGGACAACATTTTAAAGACTTCCTTTTCATGGCACTGCTTAAAAAAGGATTTTAATTTCATACAGTCTGGTTAGTCTTGCTAAGTTACTTAAATTCAAAAAGTTTCGAGGATTTAAGGATAAAAAAATAAAAGGTATCCATTAAATGATTATATTTATATATTGTCTAACTAAAACCCTTTCAATTATGCCAACACCACCAGATATGCCGCCCAAAGATGATGGCAACAAGCCCAAGAAAAAGCCCCAGGCTGCTAAGCCAAAACCGAAGCCAAAGGTTAAGCCAAAACCAGGAGCTAATATTAACCCAGGTTAATTATAGTTACCATTCGCTAAATTAAAACATTAAAAAAATCCCTCTTCGGAGGGATTTTTTTTTCTATTTCACCCAGAAGAACTATATCAACCTTTCACATCGTAAACAAACGCACGGTATTTTAGAAGTGCAACGAAGAAGGCACCTCCCAGGGCATTGCCCAATAGTGCCAATGCTATAAAGGAAAGGTACTCCACAAAAATAATTTTTGGGGAACTTATTAGTCCGGCAAACACTTCCACATTTCCTACAATACTGTGGTGTAAGCCTGTAAATGCAAGTACGGCGGTGATTATATAAATAATCAATATACGGCTTAATGTATCTTTGGAGGCGGCTACCAACCAGGAGAGCAGCCCCATCAACCAGCCCGCAAGTATAGCACTCACAAGTATAACGCTGCCGTGATAATCGGTAACGTGTACTGCAATTTTTTCAATGGTATTTAATTCAAAAATCCCCAGCTTTGGCCCAATCCAGACCATTAAGAAAGCTATTAAATAGCCCCCAATTAAATTACCCAAAATAACCAATCCCCAAAGCCTCAATAAGCTGCCGAGGCTACGTTTTTTGTTGAGAACCGGAAGTGTTAGTAACGAAGTCTGTTCCGTAAAAAGAATGGATTGCCCAAGGATAATCATTATAAACCCAATGGGATATACCAGTGAAAGGCTTTTAATGATGCTATCTTCGGAAATCTTTCCTTCCAAAAAGAAAAACAAGGTACAAATCAATAAGTAGCTGAAACCTATTTCCAAACCGGCGGTCAAGGAACTCAGCAAAATACTCACTGGACTTTTATCATAGGTCTCCTGCCCTTCTATAATTTGCTGTTTCAGAATCTCTCCGTGCGATTTTGCTGAATCGGCCTCAGAAGCTTTCGAATTTTCCAATTCATCGTCAATGTGCTGCTGCTCTTGTGATTTATCGTATTTTTCCTCTGGCATAGGGTGTGTTCATAAAAAAAATCGTTTTCCGAAGATAGAATTATTTACAACATCAGAAAACGAAACTTTAATTTATATATGAATGGTGTTATTTTCGCATCATTTCTTCCAAATGTTGCCTATTGGTTGATTTTCCATAGATTTTTTGGTCTGGGTCCATTATATGTGTGTCTTCCAGCCCGCCTACATATACAGCATCAAAACCAATATCCTCAATAAGCTGTTTGGTAGCTTTTTTACTATCTTCATCCTGCGCAGCAAAAGGAATTGCCAATTTATCGGTATTTCTGAAAGCTTGATCTTTTAAATGTTCTGCATAAATGGTATTGAATGCCTTGGCGGTCTTAGCTGTTCCAAATTTCATAGCGGTATATTCAGATGCATTTCGGTTGCTGTCGCGAACTTCCTGCGCCATCTCGCCATCGCGTTCCGGATAGGGATTTGTTGCATCAATAATTACCTTATTGCCGTATTCCCCGGCATAGAGTTCAGATAATTTATCTATTGCTTTGAACGGAACTGCCAACAGATACACATCTGCATTGGCTTCCCAAGCCTCGTCGAGGCTTACGGCTTTTGACTTCCCTCCTGCTTCTTTTACCAATTGGTTCAATTGTTCGGGATGGCGGGAAGTAAACAATACTTCGTGGCCAGCTTTGGCCCAATGTTTACCAAGGTTTCCTCCTATGTTTCCACTTCCTATAATTCCTATTTTCATGACTATTTTGTTTTAATGTCTTATTCTTCTTCTGAATTTATTTCTTTCAGTGTTTGTGAAATCTTCTTTCCTTCCGATTTGTTTTTCATTTCAGCGTCTTTCTCAACCTTCAATTCGCCATCTCCTTTAATTTTAAGGTTTTCCTCTTGCTGAAATTTTCCGAAATTCGATGATTTTCTATATTCATCCTGAAAATCTGCATGTTTTTTTTTATCGTTCATAACATTTTGTTTATTTGTTTTTATGCTGAAAAATTTCCATTAAAGGCAAAATCTTTCTGTGGCTTTCGTTCACGCATTTCCTTGAGTTCCTGCTTTTTTAAATTGTCTGGCAATTCATCCGGATTTCCACCAAAATAGCCGAAGGCTACTGCAGTTGCCACATGGTAATCATCTGTAAACTCAAATTCAGAATGTGCTTTTTTGAACTGCACCCCAGCCATCTGGTGCACAGCAATGCCCATAGTGTTTGCCTGGTGGATTACATTGCCCATGAACAATCCCAAGTCGTGCAAGGCGTGAAAATTTTCCTTGTCATTCTTCTCCATTGTTTTCTTGAAGGCGTTTATCCACAGTAGTTGGGCATTACCTGCCCAAGTCTGGTTAAATTCATCCAAACAGTTAAAAATTCTATCGTACATTTCGGTGCCCTGTATTCCCCAAATTACCCTCCACGGTTGAATGTTTGAGGCACTTGGAGCCCAACGGCCTGCTTCCAATAATTTTTTGACTTCTGTTTCAGTAAGAGGCTCCTTTGAAAACATTCTGGGGCTCCATCTATTTTTTATGCTGTCCAGAATGTGGAAATCCAATGGGGTAATTTTGTTAACTGTAACTGCGTCTTCCATTTTTTCTTTTAAATGTAATAGCTTTCCATCGGCATAAAAAGTTTTTAAAAAACTTTTAACGCCCTATTTAAGTATTAACATTTTCATATCATATTTAGACTTTAATTGCTATTATTTTTGCTCAAAATTTTAGTTAATGATCGTCTGGGGAATTTTTATCGCATTTATCATTTTATTTTTAGCGTTGGATTTGGGTGTTTTCAACCGAACTCCACACGTAATCAAAACCAAGGAAGCTGCTATTTGGACTACCGTTTGGGTAACATTGGCGCTTGGTTTCTCAGGAATAATTTATTGGCTTTTTAAGGATGGATTGGTGGAAAATCCTACCAACTTGGCTCCAGACGTTGCGGTGCTTAAATATATTACGGGCTATTTGATAGAGCTTTCCTTGAGTATTGATAATGTTTTTGTTATTGCCGTTATCTTTTCCTCTTTCGCTATTCCGCAGAAATACCAACACGAAGTATTATTTTATGGAATATTGGGAGCTATCGTTTTTAGGGCGTTGATGATCTTTTTCGGTGTAGCGCTTATCAATAAGTTTGATTGGATAATTTATGTGTTTGGAGCTTTTCTGTTATTCACCGCCTTCAGGATGCTAACGCATAAAGAGTCGGAGTTTGACCCGAAGAAATCGAAAATGTTTCGATTTCTAAAAAAACTATTTCCAGTAAGCTATAAAATGGACGGCGATAAGTTTTTTATAAAGCGTATGGGTGTTCGCGCCGCCACTCCCCTATTCGTAGCGCTGATTATAATTGAGCTGACCGATATACTTTTTGCATTGGACAGTATACCTGCAATTCTTGCAATTACGGCAGATCCTTTTATTGTATTCAGTTCAAATATTTTAGCGATTTTGGGACTTCGGTCTATGTATTTCCTGATTTCCAGAATGCTTACCAAATTCAGATATATTAATTATAGTCTTGTGGTTATACTTGCATTTGTGGGTGTAAAAATGATCATTTCACACAATGTTGAAATTCCAGAATGGCTGTCACTTACTGTAATAGGTGTGTCTTTGGCCTCTGGTATTATTGCTTCAATAGTTATTCCAGACCCCAATCCTCCTGCATTAGAAGATTAATTTCACAAAATCCTATTAAAAAGTTTGGAAAGGATTTCTGCTATTGTATCTTTAAATTTATAATCAAAACCGAAAAATATGAATATCAATTTCGAGTATCACGAGGTGGCAGCGAGCCCAAGATTGGAAGCTTTTGTAGCTGAAAAATTAAACAAACTTGAAAATAAATATGACTCAATTGTAGGCGCCGATGTATACTTTAAAAGAGAGAATACATCCAATCCAGAAATCGGAAAAATTTGTAGCGTGCGCTTAAGCATGCCCGGGCCTACCATATTTGCGGAAACATCTACCGCATCATTTGAAGCTTCGGTAGCCAAAGTAATTACGGAGCTTCGTTCGCAACTGCAAAAAAGAAAAGAAAAATTGAAAGCACATTAATGATGAAAGAAATGGGAATAATAGCAAGAGATGATAGACAATTAACACTTATATATAGTAGCAATACCCGTGTGGGCACTCATACGTTGAGCTACCTAACGGGAATTGATGAAAAATATTTAGCTATAGATTTAGCAAAAACTAAAGTATCTGATACCCAATGGGCTGAAATTGCCGATGCACTGGGCGTAAAGATTGGAGATTTGGTTGATAAAAGACAATTGGAAATAGATGTGGAAAGTACCTCCGAATTTGATTCCAATGACTGGCTAAAAATTATTCAAAAAAATGATTCCGTAATCTCAAAGCCGATTGCAATTAAAGGCAATCGCACCAAGCAAATTGATAATCCACCAGAGATTATGGAATTTTTTGAAGTGGATTCTGCAGGGCTTGAGCAAAGTCCGTCAAATGATACACAACCAGATATTGAGCGTACCACAAGTAAGGAAAACTTTATTGAAAAGAATAAGTAATTATTTCTTTTCTACCGTTTCCAGTGGCTGTATACTGGGTTTGATTTTTTTGTAAACCACCAATTGTGGCCTAGTTAAAATATCATTCATTTCTGCCGTTTCTTCTTGTTGCATTTGGTATAAAAGATCAAGTTTTTTCTTCCCGGAAAACCCATCTTCTATTTTCGATTTACGAATTAAAAATTCTTCAACTTTTTGCTGAAATATTAATTCCTGTTTTTCGGTTAGAGAGAGTTCTAGGTCATAACTGTTGGTTATTTTAATGGCCTCTTCTTCTGCATTTGCATAGGACTTCTGAAAAACTGGGTCTTGGGAAAATGCAGAAATACTAAGTAATAAAATTAAAATAGAAACTATCTTTTTCATTGTCTTTAATTATTAAATGATTTTTTATCAAATTAATAATAAAAGAACCCTATCCCAATTACTTTAACGGTCTTTAACGGCTTATAACTAAGAGGTTAACAAACTGATAAGGATTTTTTCAGAAATTATACGGCTAAAGTTTTTTGCTTTATGAGCAGAATAGCATCGTTTACATTCCGAAGCTGTTCCATATCTTCGTTTTTAAACTCAATGTTGAAAACATCTTCTATGTCCAAAATTATATCTACCAAATGAGCAGAATTTATATTCAGTTCGCGAGTGAGATCACTTTTGCGACTTATTTCTTTCGCAGATACATCCTCGGGCAAATAAGTCTTGATAATAGGTTCAAGCTTTGTGTATATTTCTTCCGAAGTCATGTGCTTTAAATTTTTTTAAAGATAGCACATGCGTTTACATCACCAAAACCAAAGCTGGCCTTAGCAATGGTTTGTAACGATGTTTTTTGCATTTTCATCGAAATTTTTTCAGAAGAAATCAAAGAAGCTATTTTTGGATGCAGATTTTCACAATTTACATTGGGAAAAATGAAACCTTCGTGCAGTTGAAGAATTGCAGAAACAATTTCTATACTTCCGCTTGCTGCCAAACAATGACCGACCATTCCTTTTAATGAATTTATGTAAGGAAAGTGTTCTCCTTTTTTATTGAGCGCGATGCTCCAGTTTTCAATTTCATCGGGATCTTTAATGGTAGCAGTAAGGTGCCCGTTTATATAATCGATTTCCGAAGCTTCTGTATTTGAGTCTTCCAAGGCATTTTTTATGCATTTTTGGATTGCCAAACTATTGGGTGCAGTCATACTTCCACCGCCTCTCTGGCCGCCATTATTTACTGCTCCGCCAAGGACTTCGGCATAAATGGTTGCGCCTCTTTTTTGGGCACTTTTCAATGATTCAAGCAAATATGCCCCTGCCCCGCTTCCTGGTACAAAACCGCTAGCGTCTGCACTCATTGGGCCCGCAACTTCTGTTGGGGCATCGTTGTATTTATAGGTGGTAACTTTCATGGCGTCAAAACCACCCCAGATATAAGGGCCGGAATCACTGGTACTCCCACAAAGCATAAATTCGGCGTTTCCGGAGGCAATATGTTCATAGCCCATTAAAAGAGCTTCTGTTCCTGTAGCGCAGGCAGAAGAGTTTGCAGTCACCATATTTCCTGCGCCTATCAATCCTCCAAGATATGCGCTCACACCGCTCGTCATGGTTTGTGCTACTGAAGTGCTGCCCAATCTGCGCACGTTTTTATTATCGATTTTATGAATTGCTTCGCGAAATTTATCTACACCGCTTATACCGGTGCCGAAGATTATGCCAAGGTCCCAAAGTGGTTCCTCATCAGGTTTAGCAGGAGTTATTTTTGCATCTTTTAATGCGTCCATTCCCGCAATTACCCCGTATAAAATACCATTGCTGTTGAAATTACGAAGTTGAAGGTCTGAAAGGTATTTACGTTTTTTTTCTTCGGAAATTTTCGGGCTTGCGCCTAATTGGCATGAAAAATTAAGGTCGCGCAATTCTGGCAAGAACTCAATGCCCGAAACCCCTTTTTTTAATGCTTCAGAAAAAGCCGAAATACCAACACCATTTGGCGAAACAACTCCAAGTCCCGTAATTACAACTCGTTTCTTCATTTTAAATCTCTATTCACAATCATTCCACTTATGGTGCCTTTTGCAACTATTTCATCTTTTGCATTCAGCATTTTTACCTTGCATTTTAATTTATTGAACCTGAAATATTCCTTAACGGAGAAAACTTTTACTTTTTCTCCCGGAACAACTGGACAATAGAAATCAATTTCGGTACTGCTCAAAGCTAAATTTATTTTTTCAGAAGAAGTTTCATCCTTTAACAGAAAGATACCCAAACATACCAGTCCAATCTGTGCCATACATTCCGTAAGTATTACGCCAGGTGTTACAGGGTTGTTTTTAAAATGCCCTTCGTAGAAAAATAAGTTTTTTTTAAAAGTATATGTACCCGAAATATCTTCTTCTGAAACCGAAAGCACTTCGTCCACAAACAAAAAAGGTTCGGAATACGGAAGTTGATTTATGATATGTTGATACTCCATTGTTAAATTTTATCTCAAACTTTCCCCTCCATCTACTTTTAATACTGTTCCATTTATCCAATCGGCTTCTTTTTTGCAGAGCAGATAGACAGCATTTGCAACATCTCCAGGTTTTGTAAGTCTGTTTTGCGGGTTGCGGAGTTTCGCCATTTCTGCTAGTTTTTCACTCCCGGGAATTACTAAAAAAGAAGGTGTTTCAGTAGTTCCTGCTTGGATGCAATTTGTTGTAATTTTCAAAGGCGCCAATTCTACGGCCATATTGCGCATCAAAGCCTCCAGCACTGATTTAGCTGCAGAAACTCCAGCATAACCTGGCCAAACCCTTGCACTTCCTTCACTGGTAAAAGCAATATTTCGTGCTCCTTTGGCAAAGCTTTTATGCTCAATCAATGTTTGGCTCCATTCATACCAACTTGTTGCCATAGCGTGAATGGTTATTTCCAAGTCTTGTTTTGTCAATAATTCATCTTTCGGGGCATCCATCTTTTTTAAACTGCCCTTTGCAATGCTGTGAAGTAGAATCTTTACACTTTGTGCGGGGAGGTCTTTAATAATTTCTTCCCTAACGTCTTCCTTTAAAGCATCTTTATTGAAAGTTTTCACAGAAATTCCTAAAGATTTCATCTGCCTCACTTCATTTTCAAATTCTTTCAAGTTGCTCTTGCGATCACGATGGACTATACAAATATTCATTCCTTCGGAAGCGAGTTTTTTTGCGGTGGCAAGACCCAAACCGCTACTGCCTCCAAGTATCAATGCCCATTGATTTTTAAATTCGCCCATAATTAAAATTTCAACAATACACGTTGCGCCGAAAACCCGGGGCCAAAACTGAGCATCAGGCCCAGATCGCCTTTAGGGAGGTCTTTGTCCATAAAACGCTCCAAAACATATAACACGGTTGCGCTGCTCATATTGCCGTACAATTTAAGTACTTCTTTGGTATCATCAATGTTTTTCCCGAGACTTCCGAATAAATCCTCAACAGTTTCAACAATTTTTCTGCCCCCCGGATGAAATATGAGATGGTCGATGTCTTCAATCTTTAAGTTGTTCTTCTTCAAAAAAGGATGTACAATAGCTGGAAAATGTTCGGCAATTTTTTCCGGCACAGTTTTGTCGAGTATCATCTGAAGGCCTGTGTTTACAAGCTTAAATCCCATCATATCTGTAGCATCATAAAAGTGGTACATTTCATCTGCAAGTATTTCGGGGCCATCGTCTTCTTCGTGTGAAGACATTAAAACACAAGCAGCACCATCACCAAAAATTGCGGCGCTAACAATATTCACCATTGAATAATCCTCTAATTGAAATGTAGCCGTAGGTGCTTCCAAAGCGATAACCGCAGCGCGTTTGCCAGGATTGGCTTTTAAAAAGTTGTTTGCATACATAATTCCTGAAATCCCCGCAGCACAGCCCATTTCGGTTACGGGAAGGCGTACAATGTCTTGCCTCATCTTCAGTTCATTAATCAAATAGGCATCTACGGAAGGAATCATAATTCCCGTGCAGCTCACGGTTATTATAAAATCTATGTCAGTAGATCTCCAACTAGCTTTGTCAAGTGCATTTTGAAGACATTGTTTACCCAATTTTGTGATTTCGCGAGCGTAAATAGCGTTGCGCTCTTCAAAGCTTGTATTTGTAAATACCTCAACAGGATCCATAATGGAATAACGTTTATCGACGCCGGCACTTTCAAAAATTTTAACTACTTTTCGTTGAAAGCGGCTTTCTTGCTGGTACATCCATTGTTTTACAAAAGGAATTACTTCTTCAGTTTTTCGGCTATGTTGGGGCAATTTTTTTGCCACCGTGGTTATCTTTACGCTCATAAATTCTTTTTGAGTATCCATTGGTATCGGTAAGCCCAGCGCCATTGAATTATACTCTTTTGATTTGGGATTTGTTCTGATATTTTTTCTAATTCATCCTTTTTGAAACCTTTTGCAATGGAGACCAGGCCATCATGTCTTGCGGTTTTAGTTTTTAAAAACAAGGTACTTACAATTTTAAAAAGGTTGAAAGCTTGTTTATTTCGGTGCAGATCGTTTATTACTGCGCCAATGGTTACTTTATGCATAAGTTTTTTTAATAGGCCTTCAATCTCTTTATTATTGAAATGGTGCAAAAACAAAGTGCATACTGCAATATCGCAATTTGGAATTAAATTTTCTTCCAAAAAAACATCAACTTTTTGAAATTTTATATTTGGGTAACTTGCACTACTCTCTTTTGCATAGGCTAGGATGTTTTCGTTAAAATCCAAACCAATACAATCAAAATTGAAATTATTTTGATTTCCAAAGTCAGTGCATTTCCGAAGCAATTCACCATCGCCACAACCAATATCCAAAATTGTTACCTTCTCAGCCTTGGAGTGGTTTTGTAGCAATTTTTTTATTCCATCAATTGTAATCGTGTTCCCGCCTAGCCATTTGTTGACAACTTTTAGATCTTTCAATAAATTTTTCATTTCAACTCCTTGAAAATCCAAGTCGTCCATTATTTCTGTTTGGCCAGATCTATATTTATTGCTGAAAGTTATCATTTTGTTGGATTGCCGTGTGTTTTTTGAATGAGTTTTGGAACTAGGGACGGAAATGTTTTTACCATTGCGAAACCCGCTTTCGCTAAATATGGATTCAATAATACTCCCTGAATTAACTTTCCAGCCTTTAATCTTTCATCAAATTCATTATGCCATTGACTTGCATATTGCCGTTCCATGGTCGTTCTATCAAATTCTTCTTTTTGAAATAGTTGGATAAACATTTCTGAAAAAATCTGTGCACTCTTAATAGCCATTGCCATCCCGTTGCCGCAAAGTGGATGTATAAGTCCTGCGCTGTCGCCAACCATAAATATATGGTTTTCAACAGGTTTTTTTTCTTGAAAAGATATTTGGCTAATGGTCAATGGTCTATCGAAAAGGGGCTTTGCACCACTGAAAAATTTATCTAAAAAAGGGTTTTTTGAAAGTTCCTGTTTTTGAAAAGCATCAATATCGCCATATTTTTTAAAAGACTTGAACGTTGCCAAATAACAAGCATTTACAGCTCCCGTTTCAGTCTTGCTCAAACCACAATAACCTCCATTAAAGTTGTGCAGGGCAACAGTATCATCGGGAAAATCATAATAGTAATGAGTCTTTACGCCTAGCCAAGGCGAACTCTTCTGCATAAATTTTCGGTTTAGAAAAGTATCAATATTTGATCTTTTCCCGAAAGCGCCCACGACAAAATCTGCCAATAGTACTGATTTGTTTTGAGTAGTAACACGAAATTGATTTTCTTCAAAAATTATTTTTTCAACAGTGTCAAAAATTATTTTAGCTTTATTTTTTAAAGCTTCATAAAGCAAATTGTCAAACGTATAACGGCTAATTCCAAAACCACCGAGTGGTAAGGTGGCTGTTATGGGGTTCCCGTTCGTATCAGTTATTTTAAATTTGGAAATCTGTTTTGCTCCTACTGTAAATGGATCAATTCCGAGGGATTTTAAATAGGGCAATACTTCGTTACTAACATATTCGCCACACACTTTATGGTTGGGATATTCGCTCCTTTCAACCAAACAAACTGAAAAATTATTTGAGGCAAGATGCAAGGCTGTGGTAAGACCTGCAAGCCCTCCTCCAATTACAATAACGTTCCATTTGTGGTTGTGTATCATTTTGTTTTAAAACTAAAAAAAATCCCGCCCAAAAATGGTGCGGGATTTACAAAATTGAATATAATTTTTATTCGCCTGCCTGATTTTGTGCATCTTGCTTCATTTTTTCGTTTGGAATGATAGCAAGGTTAACACGGCGGTTTTTTGCGCGACCTTCTGCAGTTGAATTATCTGCAACAGGAGCTGTTTCACCATACCAATTTGTGGTAAATCTTGAAGGACTTAATCCTTTATTTTGTGTAAAATAATTAGTAACGGCCTGTGCCCTATTCTTAGAAAGAGTCATATTCATTTCGTCAGCACCTACGCTGTCGGTATGCCCCACAACCAACACATTAGTATCTGGGTATTCCTTAAGAATGTTTGATAACTTGTCCAGTGTAGCCTGTGATGCGGAATTTATATTATACTTGGCAGTATCAAAATAAACACCACTATTTTCGTCAAAAGTAACAACTATACCGTCGTCAACTCTTTCTACTTGGGCACCGGGAATTTCTTGCTCAATTTTTTGGGCTTGTTTGTCCATTTTGGCACCAATAAGTACTCCGGCACCACCACCAACAACACCGCCAATTACAGCGCCGAGTTCTCCGTTTCCACCTTTTCCAACGTTATTTCCTATAATTGCACCAAGAATTGCTCCTCCAGTTGCACCAATTACGGCCCCTTTTTGTTTGTTATTGGCATTTCTTGTAGCTTCACAACTTGCTAAACTGATAACAAATGTAAAAGCTAAAGCAATCAATGCGGTTTGTTTAAAAAATGTCTTCATAATTTTTAATCTTGAATTTTAGAAAAGTTCATATTTATTTTAAATGGCTTGCCATCCAAACTTACAGTTTGCTCCCAGCGCATAGACGAATCATTTAGTTGGGCCAAACGTAATCTATAACCAGCATTTGTTTCTGATTTGCCTTTGGCATTGGTTGGTTTTAATAGGAAATCATACAAGCCCGATGTAGGGTCTATTTCCTGAATAGTAAAGATGAAATTGCGTTCACCAGTTGGGCAATTAGAGTTATCTATATTGTAATTACCCGTATTATTGTTTGGTATAAACCTCCAAGAACTTCCTTCCATACATTCTACTGATGTATCATTGAATAAAGTTACATTAAAGGTTCCTGAAGAGTCATAGGTTATATTGTCCAAAGACCAATATCCTTTGATTACTTTTCGAGATTCTTGAACGGTCTTTGGTGTACCGCAAGCGAAAGTCGTGGCTGCAATAACAACCAGAATGAGGAATTTTTTCATAAAGTTTAAATTAGTTTTGAATTGTTTAGGTTGTGATTATCTTCTGAATAATCTTGAAAGTAATGACAGTACTAAAAGCACTAGAAAAATGTAAAAGATGATTTTTGCAATATCAGCAGCACCTTCTGCAATGCCACCAAATCCAAAAATTGCTGCAATAATTGCAATAACTAGAAAAATAACGATCCAACGTAACATAATAAGTAGTTTTAATGATTAGTATGCTACTAAAGTAAATAACAATTTTAACGTTTCGACCGCCTTTATCTAAAGTTTAACAAGGAATGTTAAATTATTAGTAAGACAATAATTGTTGTAGGATTTCTTTAAATTTTTCTTTAGGAAGATAGCCGGATTCTAAATTTGCTGCAAAAGGAATAGGTGTTTCTAGGCTTGCAACACGTTTGATAGGAGCATCTAAATACTCAAAACAATTTTCTGTTACCAACGCAGAAATGTCTGAAGCAATTCCTCCAAACATAGAATCTTCTTGCAAAATTATGGCCTTGCCAGTTTTCTTTACAGAGGTATATATTGCTTCGGTGTCTAAAGGAACCAGCGTCCTTAAATCAATAAGATCTGCATGAATGTCTGGATTTTGATCCAGCGTTTCCAATGCCCAGTGCACTCCTGCCCCATAAGTGATAATAGTAACGTCTTTTCCTTCTTTTAAAAGTGAAGCCTTACCGAGCGGTAATGTATAATAATCTGTCGGCACATCTTGCCGTATACTTCTATAGAGCGCTTTGTGCTCAAAAAACATAACTGGGTTGGGGTCTTCAATACTTGTTGCCAATAATCCTTTGGCGTCGTAAGGAAATGCTGGATAAACTACTTTTAAACCAGGCGTATGTGTAAACCAGGCTTCGTTGGTTTGGCTGTGAAATGGACCAGCTCCTACTCCCGCTCCGCAAGGCATTCGTACAACTACGTCAGCTTTCTCATTCCAACGGTAATGGCTTTTTGCGAGATAATTTATAATTGGATTAAAACCCGATGTAACAAAATCGGCAAACTGCATCTCAACAACAGCCTTAAATCCATTAATGGAAAGTCCCATTGCCGCTGAGACAATTGCAGACTCACAGATAGGTGTATTTCGAACGCGTTCTTTGCCAAATTGCTCCACAAAACCTTCCGTAATTTTAAAAACACCCCCGTATTCCGCCACGTCCTGTCCCATTATAACAAGGTTGTCATGATGCTCCATGGATTGCTTCAAACCTTGGGAAATGGCATCAATCAAACGGATATTCTCTTTGATTGAATTTGCCTTAATTTCTTTATAATCAATTTGTTTGTAAACATCATTTAACTCATCTGTTTCGTTAAATTCTATCTTTGGTTCCGCAAAGGCTATATCAAGATTTTCATCTATTTCTTGTTTAAACTCATTTTTAAAAGTCTGTATTTTTTCTTCGGAAAGAACTCCTTCATTCAATAAATATGTTTCGAAATTTAAAAGCGGATCACGCAAGCCCCATTCGTCAATCAAGTTAGTAGGCACGTATTTTGTACCACTTGCTTCTTCATGGCCGCGCATTCTAAAGGTTTTAAATTCCAAAAGAATCGGACGCGGATTTGTACGCATACTTTCCACTAAACCTTTCAGTTTTGTATAAACTTCCAAAATATCGTTGCCCTCAATAACATGAGATTCCATGCCGTAACCTTTCCCGCGGTCTGCAATATGTTCACAATTATATTGCTCATTAGTTGGGGTTGACAAACCATAGCCGTTATTTTCAACACAGAATAAAACTGGAAGTTGCCAAACGGAAGCTACGTTCAGCGCCTCGTGAATATCGCCTTCGCTTGTTCCGCCTTCGCCAGTAAATACTGCACAGACTTTATTGTTCTTTTTAAGTTTGTTTGCCAGTGCTATTCCATCGGCGACGCCAAATTGCGGCCCCAAATGTGAAATCATTCCCACAATATGAAATTCCTGCGTACCAAAATGAAAACTTCTATCTCGGCCTTTGGTAAAACCGTTCGCTTTCCCCTGCCATTGTGAAAACAAGCGATTCAAAGGAATGTCGCGCATCGTGAATACCGCTAAATTTCTATGCATTGGCAGAATGTATTCATCCTTGTCCAATACAGCTGTAATTCCCACTGAAATAGCCTCCTGCCCTATGCCGCTGAACCATTTTGAAACCTTTCCCTGCCGCAGAAGAATCAACATTTTTTCTTCTATCATCCGAGGCTTAAGCATGCCGCGATAGAGTTTCAATAAAGTTTTATCGTCAAGGTCTTTTCTATTATAATCAAAGAAAATATGTGGGGTGGTTTCAGCTTTCATGTTTATTATTTGAAGATTCAAAAGTAGAAAAAAAGCATTTCTAATACGGATTATTATAGCAAAATTTAGCTGTGGAAAAACTTTCACATTTTGGTATCTTTGTAGCTTAAAATTAATTGTGATGAATAATATACCAAGCGTAGATTTAGCAGACTTCCTTTCAGAAGATCCAAAAAGAAAAAAGAAATTTGTAGATGAAATAGGTACTGCTTACGAGGATATTGGCTTCGTTTCGCTGAAGAATCATTTTTTAAGCGATGATTTAGTTGATGAACTTTATAAGGAAGTGAAAAACTTTTTTGCGCTCCCGTTGGAAGTAAAGGAAAAATATGAAATTGAAGGTCTGGGCGGTCAGCGCGGATATATCTCTTTCGGAAAAGAACACGCAAAGGGCAAAAAGGAGGGCGATTTAAAAGAGTTTTGGCACTTTGGACAAGAACCTGCCGCAGATGCAAATCTTGAGGAAGAATATCCAAAAAATATTCAGGTTAAAGAATTGCCCGATTTTAACCACACTGGAATGGAAGCTTACAGAATGCTTGAAAAAACAGGTATTTATGTACTTCGTGCACTCGCACTTTATATCGGGTTGGATGAATTTTATTTTGACCATTGGGCCACAAACGGAAACAGTATTCTTCGCCCAATCCACTACCCTCCCATCACCGAAGAGCCAAAAGGTGCTGTGCGTGCGGGAGCCCACGGAGATATAAATTTAATTACATTGTTGATGGGCGCCTCTGCTGGTGGTCTGCAAGTTTTACGAAAGGATGGCGAATGGATTGATGCAATTCCCAATGAAGATGAACTTGTTATTAATGTAGGCGATATGCTGGAAAGGCATACTAATAACAAGCTGCGGTCAACTATTCACCGTGTAGTGAATCCCCCGCGTGAAGAATGGGGAAGTCCTCGTTATTCCATTCCCTTTTTCATGCACCCACGTAGCGATATGAAATTGAACTGCTTAGAAGAATGCGTTGATAAAGAACACCCGAAAGCCTATGATGACATTACCGCTGGTGAATTTTTGCACCAACGTTTGGTGGAGATAGGACTGATTAAAAAATAAGCAATTGCCAGTGGCAGTAAGCAGTTAACCCTGAAACCTATAATTTTGAAATCTTTAGAAGACCAACTAAAAAACCTTTTTCCCGACCACGAACCATCGAATAGTCCTGAAAACGAAGAGAAATCTACAGTTTGGATGCAAGACGATCCCTTGATATGTAAATATGAAAAACGCAAAGGGAAACCAATTACAATTATAGAAGGTTACACTGGCGACGATTCAGATTTTAAAATACTTGCGAAGGAACTAAAACAATTATTGAGCGTTGGCGGAAGTTTTAAGAATGAACAAATCATTATACAAGGCGATTACCGCGATAAAATTATGCAGTTTTTGAAAGATAAAGGCTTTAAGGTGAAACGAGTTGGCGGATAAAATTTTTAACAATGAAAATAGAAGAATCTGAGCTTATACTCACCTCCGAAGGTAAAATCTATCATTTAAACCTCGACCCGTCCCAATTGGCGAAAACGATAATAACCGTGGGAGATCCTGACCGCGTTGAAATGGTTTCAAAATATTTTGATTCCATTGAAACTACTGCCGAGCACCGTGAGTTCAAAACTCATACGGGAACCTACAAAGGAAAACGAATTAGCGTTATTTCTACTGGAATTGGTCCTGATAATATTGACATTGTATTCAATGAATTGGACGCTTTGGCAAATATCGATTTTGAAAAACGACAAGCAAAGAAAAAGCTCACATCGCTTGATATTATTAGAATTGGAACTTCGGGAGGTTTGACCCCTGATATAAAAGTAGATAGTTTTTTAATCAGTGCTCTGGGCATTGGGCTTGACAATGTGATGCATTATTACGCCAAAACCGATAAAATATTCAATCGCGATTTTGCGCAAGCATTTATAGACCACACCCAATGGAATCCAGATAATTCTGTTCCTTATGCTGTGGAAGCTGATAAGGCTTTGATACAACAATTCACTTCAGAAAAAACAAAGCAAGGTATCACCATTACCAATGTTGGCTTTTACGGGCCCCAAGGCCGTGTGCTTCGGGCTCCATTGCGGGACGGAAGCCTTAATGAAAAACTTACCTCTTTCCGCTATAAAAAGAAGAAAATTACAAATCTTGAGATGGAAACTGCCACAATGTATGGAATGGCAAAACTATTGGGCCATCACGCGCTGTCAATGAATGCGATCATCGCTAACCGTGCTTCGGGAACTTTCAGTAAAGATGCATCAAAAACTATTGATGCGCTTATTCAATATACATTGGGAAAAATTACGGAATGAAAAACTTTCTAATTGGCGGTGTGCCGGAACATTTCAATTTACCTTGGTACATAGCCCTGCGCGCTAAAGAGTTTCAAAAAGTAGGAATAAATCTTCGTTGGAAAGATTATCCGGGAGGCACCGGACAAATGGTCCGTGCCTTGCGCGAAAAGGAAATTGACATGGCCGTTATCCTTACTGAAGGAATGGTGCGTGATATTATAAACGGAAACGAGTCAAAAATTGTTCAGGTTTTTGTAAAATCGCCCTTGCTCTGGGGAATCCACGTTGCCGCAGCTTCCGATTATGAAGAAGTGGGCGATTTAAAAGGAACTAAAGCTGCCATAAGCCGTTATGGTTCGGGATCGCATTTGATGGCTTTTGTGAATGCAGAAAATCACGAATGGGATTTAAAAAGTGATTTGAAATTTAAGGTTATCCAGGATTTGGATGGCGCTTTGGAAGAACTTCCAAAAGGTAACGGCGACTATTTTATGTGGGAAAAATTTATGACCAAACCTTATGTAGACAACGGTACCTTCCGTTTAGTGGGCGAATCCCCTACTCCCTGGCCAAGTTTTGTTATTGCCGTCCGCAATGATGTTTTAGAAAAAGAATCGGAATCTATAAAATCTATTCTAAACGTAATTAATGGAATAACTGAAAATTTCAAGAACCTGGAAGGTATAGATGAAATGATTGCGAAGCGCTACGGTCAAAAAATAGAAGACGTCCGCGAATGGCTCTCTCTAACTGAATGGAGCGACCGTCAATTAACTTCAAAAGAACTGGAAAACATTCAGCAAAAGCTTATTGAATTGGATTTAATTGAAAATAAAATTCAGGAAACCAGCATCTTACATAATTTCTAAAAAAAATCTTAATATTTACGCAACCCCACTGTGCAACCTGCATCTTGTTATTATAAAACCAAGTATTATGACTACTTTTTTAATCGTTTTGGGGGCGTTGTTAGTCACAAATTTCTTGCTATTGCAGTTTAGCTGCAATGACGCTACAGAGCCCGAAGTACCAGAAGAAGAATAGAAAATTTCTCCCCGTTTCTATTCTTTAATTATTCTAATAGTAATTTACCAATTAATTGGTTCTTCACCATTTTTCTTTAAATACTCATTTGTTTTACTGAAGTGTTTGTTTCCAAACCAATAGCCTCTATTTGCGGCCAATGGGGAAGGATGTCCGCTGGTCAGCACCAAATGCTTTGAGGCATCTAACTTAGCTCCTTTCTTTTTTGCGGGTCCGCCCCAAAGCATAAAAACCAAGCCTTCCCTTTCCTTTGAAAGTTTTTCAATGACAGCATCCGTAAATTGTTCCCATCCTTTATTTTGATGGCTTCCCGCTTGATGTGCCCGAACTGTTAATGTTGCGTTCAAAAGCAAAACCCCTTGGTCAGCCCACCGTTCCAAATTTCCATTGTTTGGAATTGGCGAACCGATATCAGTCCGTATTTCTTCAAAAATATTTTTCAATGAAGGTGGAACGGCAACATTTTCACCGACAGAAAAACACAAACCGTGTGCCTGTTCCGGCCCATGATAAGGGTCCTGCCCTATTATTACAACTTTCACTTTCTTAAAAGGCGTATGGTTGAATGCTGAAAAAATCTGCTTTCCCGGAGGGAAACATTTTGTTGAATTATATTCAGATTTTACAAATTCCACCAAATTTTTAAAATATGGTTTTTCAAATTCATCCTTTAAAATCGCCTTCCAACCCGGCTCGATTGTTACCTGCATTATTGTTACTTTTGTATGATTGCTGAAAAAGTAAAATTAATGGAAATAAAACGGAAAGCCCGTATAGATAGTAAAACTTTAGAAGACCTGGAATTTCCGACCGTTTTGCGGCAAGTTGCAGAATTTAGTGTAACACAACCGGGAAAAGAGCAGGTTTTAAAAATAACTCCTTTTCAGGAATTTACTGAAATTGAGCCAGAATTGCAACGTGTAAAAGAGTTTACAGCTTCATTTGATGGCGATAACAGAATTCCAAACCACGGTTTTGACCCTATTTTTCGGGAGCTACGTTTGCTTGAAATTGAAAATAGCAGTTTGGAAATTTCGGGTTTCCGAAAAATTCTATCCATTTCTGAAACCACGCGGATTCTTTTAAAATTCTTCAAAAAATTTGAGGAATTCTATATTCACCTCAATTCCTTTTCGGAAGAAGTAAATTATACCTCAATCATTTCCGAAGAAATAAACAAGCGTATTGACAAATACGGCGAAATAAAGGACGAAGCTTCTACAGAACTCGGTATCATTCGCAGGAGATTGAACGTTGTAAAAGGAAAGATTAATTCCTCTTTTACAAAAGCACTTTCACAGTACGCACAAAGTGATTATTTGGACGAAATCCGAGAGTCTGTGGTTGAAAACCGCCGCGTGCTTGCCGTAAAAGCGATGCACCGCAAAAAGGTGAAAGGCGCCGTTTTGGGAAGCTCAAAGACGGGAAGCATTGTTTATATAGAACCACAGGAAACGCTGGAATATGCCAACGAACTCAGCAATCTTTTATATGAGGAAGACGAAGAAATAAAGCGAATTCTAAAAGCAATGACGGAATTTGTACGTCCGCACGCTTCACTTTTGGCGAGCTATCAGGAATATTTGATAACAATGGATGTGCTTTATGCGAAAGCGAAATATGCTTTAAAAATAAATGGCGTGTTGCCCATTATCGTTTCGGAAAAAAAGATTTCGCTTCAAAAAGCATTTCATCCACTGTTGTTGGTTTCAAACAATAAAAGGAAAGAAAAAACATTTCCGCAGAGCATTGAATTGGTTCCGGCAAAACGGATTATCGTAATTTCAGGACCAAACGCAGGCGGGAAAAGTATCACACTAAAAACCGTTGGGCTTTTGCAGGTTATGCTGCAAAGTGGGCTGTTGATATCTGCCGAACCACAAAGTGAAATGTGTTTTTTCAAAAGAATTCTCACAGATATTGGCGATAACCAATCCATCGAAAACCACCTCAGTACATATAGTTACCTGTCTCTTATACACATCTGACGCT
>OJBO01000016.1_pt1 | contig 115689 bp, 98 predicted proteins | sample 1590461 | NCBI WGS metagenome assembly OJBO01 (sample SAMN05416836, study PRJEB24817) | seawater metagenome | isolation source: Sea water | place: Canada:Atlantic | collected 2013-07 | reverse complement strand
GTGTTGCTACTTTTTGACGTGACCCGCCATGCCTTCAAAGTAGCGCCTTGAACTGCCATTTTCCTGAAAGCCGCAGCCTCCTCTGCATTAATCAGAGGTGCCTTAACTCTCAGGATATTGATTTTCAGTGCAATATATTGCGTCCATTAAACAAGGAGTGGTTGGATGTAAATGAAACATGAGGGCTGACTCAGTAGTAGTATCGATACGCGATGTTGAAAGAATTCATCGACATGTCTTTAGACGTTTTTCGTTCAGCCCCAAAGGTGAGTAACCCTGATCGACCCAGCTCGATACTGTGATCAAACTTACCGTAATAATAAGACTCACCAGTAGCAGGTAGGGTACTGCCAATCTTTAACCAACTCTTCATCGCGCCTACTTCGTATATCCACAACCCCGCTTGGGGCCTCAGGTATGGAATAAGCTGATCAGAAGTCACCTGCAACCCAGCCCCAAGCATAGCGAACGTGCCAATATCCTTACTCGCTTTGTATGTAGTGCCGACACCCGCCTCTGCGCCTAGATTCATTCTCTCATCCACACTAGCAACTGAATCACGACTAAACGCAAGACTGAAATACCCTGAAACGCCGCCTGTTAATTTGTCGCGAGGATTCAGCGCCAAGGTTTCATAAAGAGTCCAACGATTAAGCTGAATACCTTGACCATCAAGACCTGCCCGCAAACTTAATTCAGATAAACGTAATACGCTTTCACCAAAGTAATTACGGTTGTTGTCTAATAAATCATGAGCCGCAGGTAGCCAATTGAATGTTACCCAATCACCTTGATCCGTTCGCTGCCAACCGGTACTGACATGAGAGTCTGGGGCTGACTGAAGCGGATCACGATAGTCCGTCAATTCCAAACTCACTTCTGGCCACGCCACACTAGCCGTTTGTAATTGTTCATAATGCTGGCCGCTAATCTCAGACCCGACTGCCCGATAACGGGCAAGTTTTTTAGCCAATGCTTGTGTAAGCGGCTGCTCTACATTGACGTCACCGCCACTGGCGACCCACGTATCCGCTAGCTCAGCTTCATCGTTACTCATAAACTCCTGAAGCATGCTGATTTGCCAGCGATCTGACGCGATCACGCGACGTTCACTGATCAAGGTGTGCTTGTCGGCATAACGGACAACATCGATAGGGCTAACCCAATCTCGACGCTCTTCGTTGTCATCAACTTCCAACCTTACAAGATCAAGCGATAATGTCGCGCAGTTATGAGACTGAAAAAGATATGGAATTTCCGCACCGCCCAATTCCCACATATGCGCTTGGATCATTTCAAGCTGTGCTGCAGAAAGCGCTAAAGGGTAGCGCCATACGTTGCGCTGCTCGCTAAATAGGTACTTGTTAAGCGATTTTGACAAGGGCTGCACGATAAAGAAGCCCGGTTTACCACTGATTAACGTGTCTGCAATTAATGACGCTGGGTTAGCAAAATCCAAGGTGGTAAAGAATGACGCCGCGTGATCAACTTTATTACCATCAGAGTTAACACCAGACATCGAAAGCATGACATGCCCCATAATGCTGCTCGGCTGTGTTAAGTGCTCCGAGGCGAAAATAATGCTCATGGTGTCGACAGGCACCCGCCTTTTAAACTCTAAATACTCTGGGCACGACTTAAACGAATCCGCCTCTGATTCTATTCCCCCTTCTTTAACAAGGCGTAAATAACGTGCGGGGAAGCGGCAACGTGCTGTTGGATCTTTTAATAAAAGAGCAAGGCTATTTCTACGAATGTCGTCCACAGACCACTCAGACTGATCACTGGTCAGAAGAAACTGCTCATCATAAATCTGCGGGCTACCTTCATGAAAATGAAGTAACTTCGCCCAGTAGCGCAGCTGGTCGGAAGTCAGAGGCTTGGCCTCGATCGCCATCGAAATGGAAGAAAAGAAAGTTACGAGAAGAACAAGGAAGGCTAGGTCTTATCATTCGATCGAGAGTCTTTACGTGCAGTAGTTCACTCTTCCCACTTTGATCAAACCCGTACAAGTTTCATTAAGGGTTCAAAGGAATACAAGGCAGGCTTTCTTCCAGCGGCTTCTTCTATGGTATGGATGATGTCATGTTCCAATAAAATTCTGGTAAACCGGGCGGCAGTGGGGGCCGGGATGCCGCTTTTGGAGGTAAATTTGTTATTTCTGAATACCGGATTAGTAAATAAATAATCCAACGCCGTCAGACTCCACTTCGATGATAATTTGTCTGTGAAAATCTGCTTCATGTTTTCATACAGGCTGCGGATTTCTTCGGCAATCCGTAAGTTCCGAATGGCCTGTTGCTCTATAGCATCAAGAAAAAACTCACACCACTCGTTCCAATTGCTATGCTCGGATACTTGGCGCATGGCGTCAATGTAGGCGTCTTTATTATCTTCAAAATAAGCACTTACATAAAAATGCGGTGCCGATATCGTTGCCGACTGCCACAGCATCAGCGTAATAAGCATTCTGCCGATACGGCCATTACCGTCTTGGAAGGGATGTAAGGCTTCAAACTCGACATGAGACAGCGCCGATTTAATCAAAGCAGGGTGCGCGCTTTCGGCCATATATTGGAATAAAACATCCAAACCATCCTGGAGCTTTTCAGGGCGAACAGGAACAAACAAAATCTTTCGTTTCGTACGATCAGCCAAATAATTTTGTTCTATTTTAAATTCACCCGGCGATTTTGATGCCCCGCGTCCAAATGATAAGAGGCGCTGATGAATGGCTTTAATCATTGACTGAGATATCGGGTAACCATCCGTCATTGCTTCCTGAGCGGCCTTGAGTGCACGTTGATACAGTATGGTTTCGATAACTTCTACGCGTACATGAGAAGTATCCGTCGAGTCGTTTTCATAATCGGCTTCGTACTTCAAAATTTCATCCATGGTACTGACCGTCCCCTCCATACGAGAGGAGATAACCGCCTCCTGATTTCGTAACGGGGCCAGAAGGATCTCGCTGTTATGCATGTTTTTCAGCATCTGATCATAACGAGCTATCGCGTCTGTGGCTCTAATCAGGCTACTGACAAAGCATCCATAGTCTAAATCTTTCGGAGGAAACTGATCATAGTGATAGTGCACGGCATCGTTCAGATTTAGATCCATAACTTTCTACGGCTCCTCGGAGTGTATATCTACTGATGAATAATTTTGACTATCATATTATTAGTTTTTTGAATATCAAAAAACAAGGATAGTGACAATCAAAGCATTTTGATGCAAATATATGATATTCAAAGTACGTTGTTCATCACTTTTTTACAAATATGATATTCAATAAAGTTTGATGATCACAAATGAACGACAAACGCCCTTGTCTATCATATTTCCACAGATATGATAGACAAGGGCGTTTTATATCGAATTGAAGGCTTTACAGTCTTAAAAGTTTCTAGGTTTCTAGGTTTCTAGATTTTTAAGCACTCATCTTACCCGCCAGGTTGCGCTTCTTAAGATGAATCAGTATCTGACTGATCGCCGCCGGGGTAATACCGGAAATACGAGAAGCCACACCTAAGGTTTCAGGCTGCATGGTTTGCAGCTTTTGCTTCACTTCGTTCGATAGACCACCAATGGCTTCGTAATCGAGATCGGTGGGCAGTAGGGTGTTTTCATAACGACGCAGCTGTTCAATTTCATCTAACTGGCGTGCGATGTAGCCATCGTATTTAGCTTGAATCTCAACTTGCTCAGCCACTTGTGGGTCGGCCACTGGCTCGCCTTTTAGTGACGCCACTTGGGCGTATTTTAGGCCTGGGCGTTTAAGCAAGTCGTGCAGGTTGTATTCGTGACTGATAGCACCTTCGCCCATACCTTCCAGGGCAGTTGCTTCTGCACTTTTTGGCTGAATCCATGTGGTGCGTAAACGCTGCGCTTCTTGTTCGATGCTTTCACGCTTGGTAGTGAAAGCCGCCCAACGTTCATCATCCACTAACCCTAATTCACGGCCAACTTCGGTTAAGCGCAAATCAGCGTTATCTTCACGCAGTACAAGGCGGTATTCCGCGCGACTGGTGAACATACGGTAGGGTTCTTTGGTGCCCATAGTAATGAGATCATCCACCAATACACCAATATAAGACTGGTCTCGGCGCGGTACCCAAGCGTCTTTTTCTAGCGCTTGTAAGGCGGCGTTTGTACCCGCCAACAAACCCTGTGCACCGGCTTCTTCATAGCCCGTGGTGCCGTTAATCTGGCCAGCAAAGAAGAGGTTGTTCACAAAGCGAGTTTCAAGGCTGTGCTTCAGATCTTGCGGATCAAAGAAGTCGTACTCAATGGCGTAGCCTGGGCGAGTGATGTGGGCCTTTTCGAAGCCAACCATGCTGTGTATAAGTTCCAGCTGCACATCAAACGGCAAGCTGGTTGAGATACCATTCGGGTAGAGTTCATTGCTGTTTAAGCCTTCTGGCTCAACAAAAATCTGATGGCTATTTTTGTCCGCAAAACGAGTCACTTTATCTTCAATCGACGGGCAGTAGCGTGGGCCGATGCCTTCAATCACACCCGCGTACATAGGCGAGCGATCAAGGTTGTTGCGAATAATGTCGTGGGTGCGTTCATTGGTATGGGTGATGTAGCAGCTCACCTGTTCAGGATGCTCATCCACAGAGCCTAAAAACGACATCACTGGCAGCGGTGTATCACCGGCTTGCTCTTCCATGACACTGAAGTCGACACTGCGACGATCAATGCGTGCCGGAGTACCCGTTTTTAAACGACCAACGTTAAATGGCATTTCACGCAAGCGCTTGGCTAACGCAATGGATGGCGGATCTCCCGCACGGCCACCTGAATGGTTTTCCATACCGATGTGAATCAATCCACCGAGGAAAGTACCAGCGGTTAATACCACGCTGGTCGCGTGAATGCGCATATTGGTGTTGGTAACAATACCCGCCACCGTCGAACCAACACCATCCCCTTGCATAATCAGGTCATCACAGGCCGCCTGAAATATATCGAGGTTAGGTTGGTTTTCTACAATGTGACGGATAGCTGAGCGGTAGAGTGCGCGGTCAGCCTGAGCACGAGTCGCACGAACGGCTGGGCCTTTGCGGCTGTTCAGGGTACGAAATTGAATGCCCGCTTTATCCGTGGCGCGTGCCATTGCACCACCCAAAGCATCAATTTCTTTCACGAGGTGGCTCTTACCGATACCACCAATGGCTGGATTACAGGACATCACCCCGACGGTGTCTGTGTTGTGCGTTAACAGCAGAGTTTTTGCACCCGTACGCGCAGACGCCAGAGCAGCCTCTGTACCGGCATGACCACCACCTACCACAATCACGTCATATCGAACGGGATAATCCACACACCACCTCAAACTATGAAAACGGGACTCGCCCGACACTCTGCAAGTTCATCTATGGTTTGAAATAACATCAAACGGGAACCTGCCTCAGAAAAGGCGCGCATTGTAACACCGTCAGGGCAAACCCCATAGATCTGTTTGATTTTTGTACAATTGAGTTATTCACAGCCAGAATTGACTCTACGTGAGTGGGCATAACGTTTTACAAGAATATGAACCTTTATGGGTAATTACCGCCAGTAAAGGCCCTGCATTGTGGATAACCCTGTTTACAAATGTGGACAACTCTTGATAACTTTATCAGAAAGAAAAGTTATCCTTTTAAAATCACCGGTTAATCTCAAAAAAACCCCAAGTTACTTACAATGTTATCCACAGCTATTCGGCAACTTCTTCAACCACTTCTTCTTCTGTTTCCTCCTCTCCCTCTGTCTCAGTCTCTGTCTCAGTCTCTGTCTCGGTTACTTCTTCAGCGGCTTCTCTTTCATATAAGGCATACATTAACTCGCCGCCTTTACGGATGAAAAACTCCAAACCCCCATCGACATTCACCGTCGCAAAGCCCGGCGCGCTAGTCACATTAAAACCAGTACAGTTTTTGCGCTCGACCAATTGCAGTGAATAAAGTACTTCTTCTTCGTTTATCAGCTTAATCGTTCCCCGGCTTGTGCAGCCCGTAGATGGGGTCGCTATGCTAACTTCACGAAATGAAAGCTCATTATTCACTTCAGATAAGAACAACTCATAGCCACTAGAAACCCATTTGCCCTTTAGGGCCGCAAAGCTTGAACTGCGCGTCCAGGTGCCATCGTTGTTGAATTCAAATCCTCCCGGAGCAATATCACTTTCGTAATCACCCACTAAGGTGTCATCTGCTTCTGAGGTCGGGAAGAGCAAACCAGAAAAGTCGTATTCAAGGGCGCTGCCACCTGCGATCAGTTGATTCGCTTCAGTATCACTGCTGCTGTAGGTATAGCCATTTAACATCATAGTTGCGGTAGCGCTCTCGTCATCAAGTGCGACGGTTCCGTAAAAACCTGTGGTTGCATCAAACGCAAACAAGTTACCGTTATAAATTAACACGCGGATGCTACCCGCTTGATCCAGCTGGCCATCCCATAGCCCATTTAGCCTTAGGGTAGGATCGGCCACCGTGTCGCCTTGATCGTTAACAATGTCTTCTTCATCTTCCTCTGCAAGGCAACCAAACAACAATGGGGGTAGCAGTAAGAAAATAAGGGCGCGTAACATAACCAATCCTGTTAGAGGGAAGTCTTCTTTAAGATTAGTCCATTGTTGGAATTTTTCCGGCCGGATAACGCTTCTAAGTACCTCTGATGAACGCAAAGACCCCAGCAATAGACACTCGATACTGCCAACATGGCAAGGAAACACGTATGTCAGAGACTCGCGCACAACTCAAGTCGATCGCGATCGATCAGATTCGCCAAGCTAATCTCAGTGCTGCGAGCTTCCGCGAGCTAGGAAAAGCCGCAGGAATAAAATCTAGCTCCGTGCATTATCACTTTCAGAGCCGAGAGAAATTATTAACTGAGCTACTGCAAGATTATGACGTTGATTTTTTTCGCCATCTGAACGCTCAAACGTCAGACTCTCGACGCACCAAAGAAAAATTAATGGCACTCATTAAGGTGTTTGAAGACGGCCATCAGCAAAAACGTCAGTGCATGAGCCTCGCCTACGCCGCCTCCCCACAAGAACTAAGCGAAGCCAACCTTGAAGCCTTCCATACTTTTGTGGCACACCTAGAAGACTGGGTCTCAGAAGCATTAAGCCACGCGAGTTTGTTACCTATTTCACGCCAAGAGCTCGCTTGTTTAATTGTCTCGGCATTAGAAGGCTCGCTACTGTTAGATCGACTCCACCCCGACCCAAAACACCTCAATGCTGCCAAGGCTTGGATCAGTACATTGAGCAGATTCTAACCACCTCATCACGACTCGACGCACCACTTTGGTGCGGAACTTGTCCGAAGCGCACCTGTCACAAAACTTATACAGCGACTATCGTGGTTAACAAATTCGCAATAATTATGTGCATAGGCAGGTAACGTATGAGCAAATCAGCCCGCGAAATCAGCGCTGAAATCACTTTTCCTGGCCGCAAAATGGACTTTGGCTTCGATTTCAAAGACTTGCCTCGTTACTGGAACGACAACGACGCATTTAAAACACATTTCATGAACGCATTGTCGTGCTTATTTCTTGAAGGCGAACGCATGTTTATTGATGCGGTACGTGACCACCAAGATCAAATCACCGACGAAACACTCAAAGAACAAGTAAAAAGCTTTATCAAACAAGAAGCTATTCATGGCCACGAGCACCATTTGTTTAGCGAATTTCTTGATTCACAAGGTTACCCAGCCACCAAGGTGGAAGCCTTTGAGCGTAAAGAAAAAGCGTTCATTAAAAAATGGATGCCCGCACGTCGCCGTCTTGCACTGACTTGTGCTGTTGAGCACTTTACGGCCATATTGGCCCATCAAGTACTCACCAACCCAGAAGCCACCGAAGGCATGGACCCACGTTTCAAAGAAATGTGGACTTGGCATGCCATTGAAGAAACCGAGCACAAAGCGGTATGTTTTGATGTGTATGAACAAACCGGTGGTGGCTATTGGTTGCGCGTGTTCACTATGTTCAATGTGACTTGGATGTTTTTACTGCGTACCGCTTTTGTTCAAGCCATTTTCCTATGGAAAGACAAAAAGTTCTTCAAACTGTCGACGTGGAAATCTGGCATTAACTTCTTCTGGAAAAAGCCCGGTTTAATTCCTAGCGTGTGGAGTGATTATAAAGATTACTACCGTCGCGACTTCCACCCTTGGGATCACGACAACCGTGAACTTCTAGGCGAGTGGCAAGCCAACCACGATAACTATAAAACTGTATAAGCTATGACTATCAATAAAAGTACACCTCGTGAAATAAGCTCCGGCATTGAATTCTATGGTCGAAAAATGGACTTTGGTTTTGAATTCGAAGAGTTGCCGCGATACTGGTATGGCAATGACGCCTTCAAAAGCACCTTAATGAATGCACTCTCGTGCTTATTTCTTGAGGGTGAACGTTTATTTATTGATGCCGTTCGTGACAACGAACATCTTGTCGAAGATACTCGCTTAAAAGAGCAGGTAAAAAACTTCATTAAGCAAGAAGCCATTCATGGCCACGAACACCATATGCTCAGTGAATACCTAGACACTTTAGGCTACCCAGCCACTAAAGTTGAAGGGCAGGAGCGCGCTGTACGTTTATTTATTAAGAAACACGTACCCGCCAAAGATCGTCTAGCGATTACCTGTGCGGTTGAACATTTTACCGCCATGCTTGCCCATCAAATGTTAACCAATGATGAGCTCACGAGTGACATGGACCCACGCATCCGTGAAATGTGGAAGTGGCATGCCATTGAAGAAACCGAGCACAAAGGCGTATGTTTCGATGTATATGAAGCTACTGGCGGTGGCTACTGGAAACGTGTTCTCCATATGGCCACCATCACCATGACCTTTATGCTTCGACTCACAATGGTGCAAGCTGCGTTCTTGTGGAAAGATAAACAGCTGTTTAAATGGTCAACTTTAAAATCGGCCTTCCGTTTTTATTGGAAAACGCCAGGCTTAATTCCGGCAATTGCTAAAGAATATAAAGACTACTATCGTCGCGATTTTCATCCGTGGGAGCACGATAATCGTGAACTATTAGAAGGCTGGAAAGAAGAGCACGATAATTATAAAACCGTATAATTATTACTTTCAATAATGCTAAAAAAAGCCGCATTGCGGCTTTTTTTATTGCTAAGACACCTCTTTAGCCAAGGTGATGTTACATTCAAACAATTAGGCGGTATTTTTATTCAGCATCTCGCTCAAACCACGACTCAAGCCATCAAGCTTCACAGATAAATCAGCAAGCCTGCGCGCATCTTTTAATGCTAAATCACCAGCTTCATTCACACCACTGATGTGATTAACCACCTCGGCCATACGACTTAGCTGCTGCTGTGTTTGCGAAGACATTATTTCGTTTTTATCCAATACAGAACCAACCGACTCACGCACTTCTTTCAGAGAGCTATTTACATCATTCATCGCCGCCTGATTACGATGAGTTAATTCTTGGCTGTGGCTAATAGCATCCACTGCCGATTGTGTACCGGTTTGAATATTTTTAATCATGGCATCAATTTTCTGTGCCGACTCTTGTGTCATATTGGCAAGGCTTCGTACTTCATCCGCCACCACTGAAAAACCACGGCCATGCTCACCGGCCCGAGCCGCCTCGATGGCAGCATTTAATGCAAGCAAGTTCGTTTGCTCGGCAATGCCCGTAATCACTTGCAGTACTTCGCCTACCTGCACGCTGTCGTCCTTTAAACGTGTAATCGTCTCAACCACCTGACTCATATGGCTCACCGACTCTTCCACCGTACTGCTTGATTGAGTTACTTCATCGCTGATACGTCCGGTATTTTTACACGCCATTTTTGATTGATTTAATACTTCTTCAGTGTGCTCACTGACATTACGTAGCTCTTCTTCAGTTAGACGAATCTGTTCATTCACCTGAGCCACGGTCTGCTGCTGATTCTCTAAGCCGCCACGAGTTTCTTCCGCTATCGATGTCAAATGCATAGCGCTTTCACGCAAACTATTCACGGCAGACTCAATATTCACTTCCAATGTATGCCGTGCCTCCGCAGCTTCCTTAAACACCCTCAACGCGCGGGCCATACTGCCAATTTCATCTCTACGTGCAGTATAGGGCACCGATTCTTGCGTATTTCCCCCCGCCAAAGCCCGCATACGTTCACGCAAACGATTAATTGGCTGGCTGATAGTCCAGGCTAAAAAGCCAGCCAGCACCAATGATATAAATGCGAAGCTTGCCGCAATCGCCATGGCCCAATCTTTGGCTGAGACCATCTCTTCACGCGTTTTTTGTCCAAAAGCGGTGGCTTCTTCAACAGTATCCATAACTAAAAAGTTAATTTGCTGCTCAAGCTCCCGCCCCTGATCCGCCATGACAATAGAGGAGGGCAAAGCCAGTGAATTAGACGCCGATAAACGACTTAGCATTTTTCCCTTCCAGTTATCGGCCAAGGCTTTGGCTCTGGCAAAAGCGGATTCTCGCTCTGGTTGACCCGCAGCTAAACTCGATGCTGCCGATAAAGACAAAGAAAACTCGGCATACAATGCTTGAAAATGTTTCTCAACCAAAGCGCTATCGACTGGTTGCGTCATCGATAACACTGAATCTGCGTAATCACGCACATTACGGAACGCGTCCCACGCCGCACGCGTATGATCGACGGATTGCACCGAACGATCACTCTGTTCAAGCAAGGCTGTGTTTCGGCTGCTGAAATCTGACATAAAACCAAATAGCAATACGTTATAAATTCCGATCAGTGCCACAAAGCTCAACATCAAACGGGTAATAATATTCATATTTTTAACTCCGTTAGAGAGGTAGGGCCGGTAAAGACATCGGCTGATCTTCACCCTGTAAAGTATGCAGGAACGCTTTTAAATCAGTCAGGTCATCATTCATTAATGGTAAAAATCCAATATCTGCTGAACGGGAAGGGCGCGGCAGGCCGCCACTTAAATAGTGCACTAACACAGCGTCAAGGTTAGCGAGCGAGCCATTGTGCATATAAGGCGCACGGTGAGTAATGTTGCGCAAACCCGGTGTTTTAAATGCATGACGATTTAACTCAGAAGATGGGTCTATAACAAAGCGACCTTCATCCAATGTCGGCAAGCCAATATCGTGGAATTTATTATCGGTAAAGTTCCAACCGGAATGGCAAGCCGAGCACTTTGCTTTGCCATTAAACAACTCGAAGCCACGCTTCGCCGAGTCACTGAGCGCCGATTCATCACCTTCAATCCAGCGATCAAAGGGTGAAGGCCCCGACACCACAGTACGTTCAAAGGTAGCAATCGCCTTAGCAATCGTTTCGGCGGTAATCCCCTCAGAGAAAATAGAATTAAAATACGGACGGTAGCCCTCAATGCCGCTAACTCGCTCAATCAACACATCCAACGGCATATTCATTTCAACATCGCTTTGAATTGGCCCCAGCGCCTGCTCTTCTAATGTTGCGGCTCGGCCATCCCAAAAGAATTTATCTCCCCATGCAAGATTTAAAATCGTTGGGTTGTGGCGGCCAAGCGCCGTATTCTGGGCACCGACTGCCAAAGGCAACGCCTACTCCCAACCAAACGATGGGTTGTGGCATGTCGCGCAGCTGATATTCTGATTAATGCTTAAGCGCGGATCAAAAAACAACATCTTACCCAGCGCTGCTTTTTCAGCTTGATAGGGGTTATCTGCTGGAAATGGAATGGTATCAGGACGCTGATACTGTGCTTTCATTTCCTTTGTTATCTCTGCTTCGGCAACAAGACCGACGACCAATGACATAATTAAAGCAATGTACTTCATATGAATACCTATCAAACAGCGCGACAATTGCGCATACCTATTTGAAGGCTAGTCAGGGTATGGGATATCGTCAAAAGCGAGCATATGACTTTCTGGTTCATCAAAGCACTAGAGCCCAAAAATCACGTAAATCAGGCCAAATTGGAATTTAATCGATGCAAACAATCCTCGGCGCAACTGGCCAGATCGGGCGCGAACTCGCAAAAGAACTCAACACCGCCTTTACGCAACAGATTCGTCTCGTTAGCCGTCACCCCCAACGTATTAATGACACCGATACCCTAATGAGCGCCGATCTACTCAACGCAGACGATACCGACAAAGCCGTTGCTGGCTCCGACACCGTATACCTTACGGCAGGTTTACCCATGGACACCGAGCGCTGGGTAAGAGAGTGGCCAATTATTATGAATAACGTCATTCAAGCCTGTACCGCTCATCAAGCGAAGCTTGTATATTTTGACAACACCTACATGTACCCGCAAACCAGTACACCACAAACCGAAGACAGCCCCTTTAAACCACATGGTCAAAAAGGCGAAATACGCGCAACCATCACTCAAACACTGTTGCACGCGATGAAAGAAGGAAAAATCGACGGGCTCATCTGCCGTGCTCCAGAATTTTATGGCCCAGGCCACACCCAAAGTATCACCAACACACTCGTCACTGATGCATTAGCAGCGGGTAAAAAACCAAAAGTATTTTTGCGCAACGACACAAAACGCACACTGATCTACACCCCCGATGCCAGCCGTGCGATGGCATTACTTGGGAATACTCCAGACGCCTATGGCCAAACATGGCACCTACCCTGTGATGACAATCGCTTAACCTACAAAGAATTTATTGGGCTCGCAGCAAAACACTATAAAGCCCAACGCTTTAATGTCACCGCAGAACATACCGTACTTAACACTTGGGTACTCAAACTCGCAGGGCTGTTTAATCCACCTCTAAGAGACGCCAGCGAATTGTTGCCGCGCTACAAACAAGACAACATTTTTGTCTCGGACAAATTTAAAGCACGATTCCCAAAGTTCAGAGTAACGACGTATGAGGAGGGATTGAAGGTGATGGCTGAAGAAAAAGCTAATGCTTAAAAACATACTCTCGATGAAACCGAAGAAACTCTTGCTCCGGCATATGGCTTTTGGCTAACGCTAGCGTTTTCCCCTCATAAGCCATAAATTGTTCTTGAAGAAAATTCGATTCTGACGATTTTAAAGCGTCGGAAATAACAATTTCTGCCTGTTCATTCAACGTCCAAAAGCCTTGATCAAATGTTCTGTCGTGAAGAGAAGAAAGACATAATCCGTTGCGGGGGTTTAAACGAATATCTTCTCTTTCAGCCCACGGAACAATATGACTAGCAACAAGCAATTGGGGAATATCAACGCCTGAAAAACAACATTTCGAATCATAATTATCGAGTACCATTTTTCTAAAAATTGACTGTCCAATCCGTGTTTTCACCAGAGTAGTCTTTTCTGTTTTCAGAATAACTGATTGAGATTTTAGATCATCTGAACTTGGAACGTCATCTTCAGAAATTATTTCTAGAAGCGCCTGCGATTTAATTCTAAACTTTTCAGGATACTCTACGTGCCAAGCCCACAACGCTCGATCTGCTTGTGAAGCACCTTGTAACCCCTTTCGGCCTGACTCATAAATTACAGGATCTAAGCTAGCAAAATTACACAATTTCATGGCAACCGAGCTTGGGGTGCGAGCCATAATAGAGGCCAGCGAAATAATCTCTTTTGCACCTTTATGCAGCCGTCCAAAAGGGAGTAAATGATACAAATTCAACGCTAAAATTTGCTCATCTTCTGTCCATGATTTCGCCATTTCTAATCCTTATAAAAATCACTTCCCAATACAAAACGACCCAAAAATCTCACCCAACAAATCATCGGCAGTAAACGCGCCTGTAATTTCATTGAGTGCGTTTTGTGCCATGCGTAAATCTTCGGCAAGCAGTTCGCCTGCGCCCATACCTTCAAGTTGTTGACGGCCAAACACTAACGCATCTTTTGCTCGGTTGAGGGCATCGATATGACGGCGGCGTGCTAAAAAGCCACCTTCGTTGGCGGCGTTGTAGCCCATCACGTCTTTAAGGTGTTCGCGTAAGGCATCGACGCCAGCATTGTGTTTCGCCGATAAGCTGATGGTGGGGTAGTCGCCATTGGTATTGATACCAATGGTTTCTGTCGATAAATCGGCTTTGTTACGAATCACTGTCACTCGTCCGCTGGCCAACAAGTTATCGGTAACTTCACTAAGCCCACGTTCGTCGTAAAGCGCATGAAGAAGTTTTTCTGGGTCAGTTTCATCTGTGGTTGAATCCACCATGAGGAGTACACGATCTGCTTTGCTAATTTCGTCCCACGCGCGCTGAATACCGATACGCTCAACTTCGTCGGGTGCATCACGCAGACCAGCCGTATCAATAATATGCAGTGGCATACCATCAATGTGAATATGTTCTTTTAATACGTCGCGCGTGGTGCCTGCAATGTCCGTCACGATGGCGCGTTCTTGGCCCGCTAATGCATTAAGAAGTGAGGACTTACCCGCGTTAGGACGCCCAGCAATAACGACATTCATGCCTTCGCGCAAGATCGCCCCTTGGCTCGCTTCCTTCAATACTAAAGCCAAGGCATTTTCAACGTCGGTGAGCATGGCATCAACTTTACCATCACTGAGGAAGTCGATTTCTTCTTCCGGGAAGTCGATGGCCGCTTCGGTGTAGATGCGCAAATGAACCAGCTGGTCGAGTAGTTCGTGTACTCGCTTTGAGAATTCACCCTGCATTGAGCGTAATGCGCAGCGTGCTGCTTGCTCGGATGCTGAATCAATCAAGTCGGCAATAGCTTCTGCCTGGGCCAAGTCCATTTTGTCGTTTAGAAAGGCGCGCTCGGAGAATTCACCCGGGCGCGCTAAGCGACAACCTAAGCCAATGACTTCACGTAATAAGATATCCAGCACAACCGGCCCACCATGCCCTTGAAGCTCTAGTACGTCTTCACCGGTAAATGAATGAGGGTTGGGAAAGAAAAGTGCAAGACCTTCATCCAATACCACGCCATCTTTGCTTTTGAACGGCCCGTAGTGTGCGTAGCGCGGTTTTGGTACAAACCCAAGCACAGCGTGTGCGATTGCTTGAGCTTTGCTGCCAGACACACGAATAATGCCCACACCACCACGCCCAGGAGCGGTAGCAATGGCGGTAATGGTGTCTTGGTGAATCGCGCTGCTCATAATCTGTACCTTATTTGGATTGCGGCCATTGTACCTATACCTGCTATTCGTCCCAACGCTTGTTCTAATTAGCGGCCACAAAAAAGGCGCCGAAGCGCCTTTTCTATGTTTACTTACTAAGTAAGCAGGGCTTATTTAGTACTTTTTTCGATCTGTTTAGTAATCACATACTGCTGCGAGATAGACAGAATGTTGTTTACTACCCAGTACAGTACCAGACCCGCCGGGAACCATAAGAAGAACACGGTAAATACGACTGGCATCATCTGCATTACACGCGCCTGCATTGGATCAGGCGGTGTTGGGTTGAGTTTCATCTGTAGGAACATGGATGCACCCATCAACAACGGCAGAATGAAAAACGGGTCTTTAATCGACATGTCTTCAATCCACAGATAGAACGGCGCTTGACGAAGTTCTACCGATTCCATCAATACCCAATACAAAGCAATGAATACAGGCATCTGTACTAAGATCGGCAAACAACCACTCAATGGATTGATCTTCTCTTCTTTGTACAGCTTCATCATTTCTTGCCCAAGCTTTTCACGGTTATCCCCGAAACGCTCTTTGATCTCAGCCATCTTTGGTGCAACTTTGCGCATATTCGCCATCGAGCGATACGACATCGCAGACAGCTTAAAGAAGGCCAGTTTAATCAATACGGTTAACAAGATAATCGCAATACCCCAGTTGCCCACACCGCCGCCAAGATCAACATCCATACCGAAGAAGTTAATTTCGCCCGACTGAATAAAGCTCAATACCGCGAACAGTGGCTGAGCCACCCACCAGAGAATGCCGTAATCAACCACCAAATTTAGGTTAGGAGCAATGTCTTCTAAACGATCTTGAATTTTGGGGCCAGTATATAACTGCGCACCCATTGTTGCGGTTTCACCCGGAGCAACACTGACGGCATTATCGTAGAAACCAAAAACATAGTTTCCTTTTACGTAACGGCCATTATAAGTGTGCTGTTGATCCTGAGCAGGAATCCAAGCAGACACAAAGTAGTGCTGCAAAATGGCTGCCCATCCACCTTCTTCAACAGTTTTAAAGCGCTCGTCTTCAAGATCATCGAACGACACTTTCATGTAACGTTCTTCTTTCGTGGTTAAGGCAGCACCTAAATACGCGGCCATGCCCATGCTTGAAGTTTTTGAAGGATCATCGGAATTATCACGTTTTAGCTGAGCGTAAAACACACCCTGCCACGGCTCTTGCGAGATGTTGCGTACTTTGTAACGCACATCCATCAGGTATTCGCCGCGCTTGAAGGTAAAGATTTTTTCTACCTGTGCTTTATCAGTTTGTGTGCTTAGCACAACTTTAAGTACGTCTTCGCCTTCTTCTAAGACGTAGTTAGTACTTACTGAGCTATACAGAGCACCGCTATCTTTATCAACGCCATCACGACCAATCAACCCGCTTTGTGCAACATAAGTACGAGCATTGCTGTTATCAAGTAAGGTGAATGGAACGTCTTTTTGGTCGTTAGATTTTGGATACTTAGGCAAACGAACTTCTGAAACTTGGCCACCCTTAGGGTCGATAGCCACTTTCAAAACATCGGTTTCTACGTAAATTAATTTGCCAGATGGCGCGGCAGAAATCGCAGGCTCATCAATTGAAGACAAAGTCGGTTGTTCAGAAACGTCTGGTGTATCGCCATCAACTGCAATATTGGATTCACCGGTCATCGGTGCATCTTCATATTGAGTAGCAGCTTGTTCACTAACAGGTTGAGAATCTATAGAGCTGTAATCGTTGCTCCAGTTGATAATCAGCATGTAAGACGTAATTGCTAAACCTATATATATAACTAAACGGCGGATATCCATGATTAGGGTTTCCGTTGACAACAATGGGTGGAATGGTTTTGTGAATCAAGATCGGGGACAAGATCGACCCCATGGCCACCCCAAGGGTGACATCTTCCGATTCGACGAATCGCAAGAATTCCGCCACGAATTACACCGTAACGACGAATTGATTCATCAGCGTATGAGGAACAAGTGGGGAAATATCGACAGCGACTAGGGAGAAAAGGACTTATGGCGTAACGATAAACAGAAATAAGTGCCAATAGGGTTTTTACGCCTATATTAGCTCCGCTTTTTGCGGTTTCTGCCTTGGTGTTTACCATGAGGTTTCTTCAGTCTGAACCAGAGGCCGTCGATCATCTCACGAATCTGCTGATTGTCCAGCTCAACAATGCCTGACCGAGCAAGAATGACAAAATCATTACTAACAAGATCATGTTGATGCTGACGAAATGATTCGCGAATCAGGCGTTTAACCCGATTACGATCAACCGCTCTTTTCAGCTGTTTCTTTGCTAGAACAAAACCAACACGCGGTTTCTCTAACTGATTCGGAGACGCCAACACCAAAAGGTGAGGCGTACTTCCACGCAGAGCCGTATTATCAAAAACACGTTTAAATTCTGCTGGTTTCAGCAGCCGTAAATCTCTACGGAAAGCTAGATCCAGCATTTAAATACTCTGCGAGAAGAACAGCAATTAAGCAGTTAGGCTATGACGGCCTTTTGCACGACGACGTGCCAAGATCTGACGGCCGCTTTTAGTTGCCATACGAGCACGGAAACCGTGATTACGTTTGCGTTTCAGAACGCTTGGTTGGAATGTACGTTTCATAACATCACCCAGTTAGTGAATAGGGTCAAAATTTAAGGCCGTGAAGTGTATTCAAAAGCAAACCGGATGGCAATGCTTAATCCAATCTATTTACTGAGATCCTCAAATACTTTTGTAAATTCTAATTCCTCACAAACTTTTGAATTTTCAACAATCTCAATTTTTATCTTTTTGATTAATGTTTTTATGAATATGAATGATGTGAAGAAGTAAGTAAGGAAAATTGAAGTTATTACTATTAGTGACCGGAAGTTCTGTTGATAACCTATTTTTATCTATATAAATCAATTAGTTAGAGTATTTATAACTAGGCTTGAAAGCTCTTGCTAAGCAGAGGATTTCTTGCTGAGAAACGGTGCATGAAATGACCAGTTATGCACAGAACCCGTTCATCATCATTTTATTCACATTTTTATCCATGCCTGAAAGAACAAGGTGTTAAGAGACTTATCCACAGGAGGGTGGTTTAAATAATACGGTTTAAACGCTGATTTCTGTGGATAACCACCCTTGCCTCAGTTAAAATGTCAGCCTTCTTTATACTAATTCGCCCAATCCAATATGACAGAGGTGCTTGTGACAGGTTTGTGGGATGACTGCTTAGGGTATTTGCAACACGAATTACCAACGCAGCAATACAACACATGGATTCGTCCACTGATCGCAAGTACTGAAAACGGGCAGATTATTCTTAGTGCGCCTAACCGGTTTGTTAAAGATTGGGTGAAAGATAAATACCTTCAGCGTATTCAAGAGATTATTTCTGACTTAAATGATGGCCGTCTTACGCATGTAGATGTTGTTGCTGGCGAAAGTCGTCCAATGTTTTCAGCGAATGTAGCGCCACCTCGTCCAGAACCAAGAGCTGCGAATACAGAGAGCATTAATTTTGCGGCTCCGCGAGCTGAAATGTCCTCTCCTGAAGTGGCTTCGCCACCATTAGAGAGTATGGGTTCAGATGCTGCATTTGCGCCTGCACATGCGGGGTCTAGTCAAGCTGCTCCTATTAATAGTAATACTGGCAACGTGCCTAGTAGCGGATCGCCGTCTTCAACAACTGCCCCAGCCGGTAAACCGAAGCGTAATGTTCAAGTAGAAGGGGGCTTGCAGCACCAAAGCTTTCTTAATCCGACATTTACGTTTGGTAGCTTTGTTGAAGGTAAGTCGAACCAGCTGGCCCATGCTGCGGCTCAGCAAGTTGCTGAGAACCCAGGCGGTGGTTACAACCCACTCTTTATATACGGTGGTGTTGGCTTGGGTAAAACTCACTTAATGCACTCAGTGGGTAATCATTTACAAAGTAAAAACCCAAATGCCAAAGTGCTTTATGTTCATTCTGAGCGCTTTGTGCAAGATATGGTTAAGGCTTTGCAATTGGGTGCCATTAATGAATTTAAACGTTTTTACCGCAGTCTTGATGCACTGTTAATTGATGACATTCAATTTTTTGCGGGTAAAGAACGTTCTCAAGAAGAGTTCTTTCATACTTTTAATGCCTTGCTTGAAGGCGGCCAGCAAATGATCTTAACTTGCGATCGTTATCCTAAGGAAATCAATGGCTTAGAAGAAAGATTGAAGTCTCGTTTCGGCTGGGGTTTAACCGTTGCAGTTGAGCCTCCCGAACTGGAAACTCGTGTGGCTATTTTAATGAAGAAAGCTGAGCAAACAGGGATGAACTTACCTGATGACGCCGCCTTCTTTATTGCCCAAAAAATTCGATCCAATGTTCGTGAACTTGAAGGCGCGTTAAAGCGTGTTGCAGCAAATGCTCAGTTCACGGGTAGCGAAATTACTCTGCCTTTCATCAAAGAGTCGCTGAAAGACCTATTGGCACTGCAAGATAAACAAGTAAGTGTCGAAAATATTCAGCGAACCGTGGCAGAGTATTACAAAATTAAGATGTCTGATTTATTATCTAAGCGTCGTACGCGTTCTGTTGCGCGTCCGCGCCAATTTGCGATGGCATTAAGTAAAGAACTCACCAATCATAGCTTGCCAGAAATTGGAGAGCTATTTGGTGGACGAGACCATACGACAGTGTTGCATGCGTGTCGGAAAATAAAAGAACTACAGGAATCCAGTTCGGATGTGCGGGAAGATTATAAAAACCTGCTGCGTTCACTGACAACCTAACGCCTGTTAGCTAGGCACCGGAACTGAGTGGAGAACCATGAAATTCGTAATATCCAGGGAAGCCCTTCTGCGCCCATTACAACTGGTGGCAGGCGTTGTAGAAAAACGTCAGACCTTACCAGTACTGTCTAACGTCCTTCTGGAAATTGAAGGTCAACAGTTGTCATTGACGGGTACCGACCTTGAGGTTGAACTTGTTGGTCGTGTCACCCTTGATGAAGTTGGTCAAGAAGGTGCGATTACGGTTCCGGCTAAAAAGTTAATGGATATCTGTCGCTCACTGCCAGATGGCGCACAAATTGAAGTTGAGCAAGACGAAGCCCGCGTTAATGTACGCTCTGGCCGCTCACGCTTTACTTTATCGACGCTACCGGCCACAGAATTCCCGAATGTTGATGCGGTTGCTGATGAACACACGTTTGCTCTGCCACAGATCGACCTTCGCCGTATTATCGACCGCACCAGCTTCGCTATGGCGCAGCAGGACGTGCGTTACTACCTAAATGGTATGTTGATAGAAGTTACACCAGAAAGCCTGCGAGCGGTCGCTACAGACGGTCATCGCTTGGCAACCTGTGTTGCTACCGTGACTGGCCCTAAAGAAGCTCAGCAAATCATTCTGCCACGCAAAGGCGTGCTAGAAATGGCAAAACTTCTGACAGATCCTGAAGCGACAGTGAGTTTGGCGCTTAGTGCGAATCACTTGCGTGCCCATACAGAAGCCTTCACTTTTACTTCGAAGTTGGTTGACGGTAAATTCCCAGATTACAGCCGAGTGATTCCAAAAGGCGGCAATAACGTCATGTTTGGTGATCGCACGGAATTACGTCAGGTGTTTAACCGTACTGCGATTCTCTCGAATGAGAAGTACCGTGGTGTGCGTATGCTGCTATCCACCGACAACCTGCAGGTGTTTGCTAACAACCCTGAGCAGGAAGAAGCGGAAGAGTCGACGGCGGTTGAATACCAAGGTGATTCTTTAGAGATGGGCTTTAACGTATCTTATCTTCAGGATGTGTTGGGCGTTATTTCGACGGAACAGGTTAAATTTACTCTTTCGGACGCCAATAGCAGTGCATTGATAGAAGAGTCGCATGATTCTGACGCCATGTACGTTGTTATGCCGATGCGTTTGTAGCCTTATCGGACTTTCCTGATTATGCCAATCCGGCATTTGCGAATCAGTGGTGTGCGCAACTTGCAGCCACTGGTTTTCGATCCTCACCCCAATGTGAATTTTATATACGGAGACAATGGCTCCGGTAAAACCAGCATTCTTGAATCTATCGCTCTGATGGCTTCAGGCAAATCTTTCCGTACTTCACAACTTAAGCACGTGATGTCTCATGAACACGACCGCATCGAAATGCGTGTAGGCATTGAAGATCCTGATCGCGGTGATTGCGAAATGGAAAGCTTGCGTCTTCGTGGTGGTGATCACCTGCTAAAATTAAACGGCTCAATTCTTACTTCACAAGCCGAAGCAGCGCATTGGTTACCTGTTCAAATTATCGAGCCTAATACGTTTAAGCTGCTTTCTGGTTCGCCTGAAGAACGTCGTGCGTTTATTGATTGGGGAGTGTTCCACGTGGAACAAAGTTTTATGGAACAGTGGAAAACGTTCCGTAAACACCTAAAACAACGCAATGCCGTACTGAAACAGAAGCAGGCCGAGTGGCTGGATGTGTGGAATAGCGGTTTTATCGAAGGGGCAGAGGCAATTGACACACAACGCCAAGCCTACCTTGCTCGGTTTAAACCCGAGTTTATACGCATATTAAATGAGCTGGACCCGGCAATATCTGTCACACTGGCTTATTATCCTGGCTGGGAAAAAGACAGCCAACTTGCTGATATACTAGAGCGTCAGCAAGAAAGAGACATGGTGTTGGGCTATACCCAATCTGGGCCGCATCGTGCAGAATTAAGAATTAAATGTGACAAGCATCCGGCGGCGGAAATCTTATCTCGCGGTCAGCAAAAAACAGTGGTTGCTGCACTGAAGATTGCCCAAGGTTCGCTGTTTCAACAGGAGAGTGGACGACAAACTATCTACCTAGTGGATGATCTTGCGTCAGAACTGGATGAAAAGCATCGTTTTGCTTTATGCAAACTGCTAGAAGAATTAAAATGTCAGGTCTTTATCACCAGCATCGATAAAGAAAAACTTACCGATGTTTGGAAGCCTATCTCCAGTAAAGTGTTCCACGTGGAACATGGAGACCTGAAACAAGTAGATAACGAGTAAAGCGTTGTATTTTGGCTTTAGGGAGAAGACTCCGGTCGAGCCAATTAGGACGACCCGCGTAAGCGGAAGGTAAGCGCAAAGAGCGCCACAATATAAGAAATCTATAAGAAACTTATCAGATAACAGGTACGCTAGATTCACATCAGCGGGCCTAATGAGGAAACACCGAATGAGCGAGCAGAGTTACGATTCGTCCAGTATTAAGGTACTTAAAGGCCTGGATGCAGTACGAAAGCGTCCAGGGATGTACATTGGCGATACCGATGACGGTACCGGCCTGCACCACATGGTATTTGAGGTGGTCGATAACTCAATCGATGAAGCGTTAGCCGGGCACTGTGATACGGTAGAAGTCGTTATTCACCCAGATAACTCTATCTCAGTATCTGATAACGGGCGGGGTATTCCGACAGAAGTTCATGAAGAAGAGGGTGTTTCTGCGGCAGAAGTTATCCTAACGGTACTTCACGCCGGTGGTAAGTTTGACGACAACTCCTACAAAGTATCCGGTGGTTTGCACGGCGTAGGTGTTTCGGTAGTGAACGCCCTCTCTGAAAAGTTAAAGCTGACTATTCGCCGCGCAGGCAAATTATACGAACAAGAATACACCCACGGTGTGCCTGATTACCCATTAAAAGAAGTGGGTGTATCAGAAACGAATGGCACCATGGTGACCTTTCTACCATCAAAAGAAACCTTCACTAAAACAGTTTTTAGTTATGATTATCTCGCTAAGCGCTTACGCGAGTTATCTTTCTTGAACTCGGGTGTGCGTGTTCATATGAAAGATGAGCGCTCAGATAAAGAAGATATCTTCGAGTTTGAAGGGGGTCTTGCGTCGTTCGTGAACTACCTGAACGAAGGCAAAAAAATCGTTAATGATGTATTCCACTTTGTTGCCGAGCGTGAAGACGGCATATCAGTAGAAGTGGCAATGCAGTGGAACGACGGCTTCCAAGAAAGCATTCACTGCTACACCAACAACATTCCACAGCGCGACGGTGGATCACACCTTGCAGGCTTCCGTGCAGCGTTAACACGCTCATTGAACACCTACATCGAGAAAGAAGGACTGGGTAAAAAAGAAAAGGTCTCCACCACGGGTGATGATGCTCGTGAAGGTCTCACTGCGATTGTCTCTGTGAAAGTGCCTGATCCTAAGTTCAGCTCACAGACAAAAGACAAACTGGTATCCAGTGAAGTGAAACCAGCGGTAGAACAAGAAATGGGACGTTTGTTCCAAGACTACCTACTTGAGAACCCACAGCAGGCCAAAGAGCTTGTTGGCAAAATGATTGATGCCGCACGTGCTCGTGAAGCCGCTCGTAAAGCCCGTGAAATGACCCGTCGTAAAGGCGCACTCGACATAGCCGGTTTGCCGGGTAAATTGGCCGACTGCCAAGAGAAAGACCCAGCGCTTTCAGAAGTGTACCTAGTGGAAGGGGACTCTGCGGGAGGTTCTGCTAAGCAGGGCCGTGACCGCCGGACGCAAGCAATTTTACCGCTAAAAGGTAAGATTCTTAACGTAGAAAAAGCTCGCTTCGACAAAATGCTGCAATCAGCCGAAGTAGGCACGCTCATTACCGCTCTTGGTTGTGGTATTGGTCGTGAAGAATACAACCCAGATAAGCTACGTTATCACCGCATCATCATCATGACGGATGCCGACGTCGATGGTGCGCACATTCGTACGCTACTGTTGACCTTCTTCTTCCGTCAGATGCCAGAAATCATCGAACGTGGACACATCTACATTGCTCAGCCACCTTTGTACAAGATCAAACGTGGTAAGCAAGAGCAGTACATTAAAGACGAAGAAGCGATGGAGAGCTACCTTACCCATATCGCACTCGAAAAAGCCGCTCTGCACCCGTCTGAGGCCGCTCCAGCCATTAGCGATGGGGCCTTCGCAGACCTAGTTGCGAAGTATCGTGCCGCACAAGAGACGGTAGATCGCATGGCAAACCTAGTGCGTAAAGAAATCTTGCATTTGATGCTCACCATGCCGCGTGTAACCGTGGATATGATGAACGACGAAGCAGCAATGAATAGCTGGGTTGATAATCTGCGTGGCACCCTGCCAGATGCAGGCCGCAGTGGCTCACACTTCGAAGTATCCGTCGAAAAAGACGCCGAACGTGATCACTTCAACGTCGACGTAAAAGTAATTACACACGGTATGGCACGCGACTACATTCTTGATGCAGATTTCTTTGGTGGCAGCGGTTACAACAAACTCGCCAGCATGAGTGAGCTGCTGACAGAAACCATCGAAGAAGGTGCATTCATTCAGCGTGGCGAAAAAGTTCACCAGATTGAAGACTTCTGGGATGCCGTACAGTGGTTACTGAGCGAAGCGAAAAAAGGCTTCAACATCCAGCGCTATAAAGGGTTGGGTGAAATGAACCCAGACCAGCTGTGGGAAACCACCATGGACCCTGAAACGCGCCGTATGCTGCAAGTAACCATCGAAGACGCCGTAGGTGCGGATAAGATGTTTACCACGCTCATGGGCGACGACGTAGAGCCTCGTCGAGCGTTTATTGAAGCGAATGCGCTGAATGTCGCGAACTTGGATTTCTGATTCGGAATTATTCTAAGTTCTAAAGAAGATAGAAAAAGCCCCGCTGATGAAAGTCAGACGGGGCTTTTTTGTATGTTTGATGATAGTTTAAGAGCAAGAAACGTGACAGGGAACGTGAGATGACTGATAAGCCACAATACGATTGGAATTGGACGAAAGATTTAGCAGGTGATGAGGAGCAAGCCACTTTGTCTGCAGACCAACTTGATCGTGCTAAGTATGCTGAATTTTTAACAAACTATTTAGCCGGTTTTATAGACTCTAGTTACGTGATGAACCTCAATGCAGAGTGGGGTGCGGGTAAAACGTATTTTTTACAGCGTTGGCATCAAACAATTAAAAAACTTCACCCCTGTGCTTACATAGATGCTTGGAAAAATGACTTTTCAGATGATCCTTTATTAACAGTGATTGCAGGAATTAGTGCCTCTTTAAAAAGTTACCCAAATACAGCCGCATATAAAAATAGAAAGGCCGTTTTAAAAACTGGTGGCCGATTTCTTAAAAAAGCGGGTCCGGCATTCTTAAATGCACTAATGAAGCATTACACTGGCTCTGATAGTGAGAGTTTCAAATTAGAAAATTTTGGAGACTTTGCAGAAAAAGCCCTCGATGCAAGCTTGGAAGACCACAATGAAAAAGCAAAAGACATGGAGGGATTTAAAACTGCTATTTCCAATTGGGTAAATGAAGCAGTCGGTTCAGAATCTAATGGTTTTCCAATCAAACCTATGTTCGTTTTTATTGATGAACTGGACCGATGCCGACCAACCTATGCAATTGAATTACTAGAAACCGTTAAGCATCTGTTCGATATTCCGGGCTTAGTCTTTGTTGTCGCTACCAATACAGATCAGCTGCAACATTCGATTAAAGCAGTATACGGTTCGGAGTTTGATGCACAGCGTTATCTTTATCGATTTTTTAATCGTAGTTTTACATTAAAAAAGCCAGATTTAGATTCATTCATTTATAGTCAATCAATTTTTCATAATCATCTATCAAAAGTTCTTAAGAGCTCTTTAAGCGGCATGTTGTTGGTAGAAAATGATGAAGCCCTAGCAAAAAATCTCGCTGTTATAGCAAGTAGTTTTGATTTTGATTTAAGAACTACATCCCAATGGCTTGAGCGCCTTTCATCATGCTATCCACTTTATAGCAAAAATAATTCTAATAAATATTTTTGGGTATGGCTCGCTGTTTTAATTGCTATCAAACTTCGGTCTGAAGAATTATTTTATGAGCTATTTTCAAAAAGAATTAGTAATAAAGATTATAAATTAGAAGAAAACGTGGATTTTAGAAGCCGTCTTTTGAAGATTCTTCCAGAAAATTCTAAAAGTAACAATCGGATCGAAATGTCGATTGATAGTGAAATAACTGAGAAATACTTATCCTTGTCTCAATGTAGTGGATTGGAGTTTTATAAAGCAGAGTATGATGTAAAGCCGACATCTATTCTGAGGTTATCTGCTTTACTGGTTCATGATAACTTCTCAGTTAAAATTAATAAGTGGCAACGAAAAGATGTGAGTACGCATCCATCAACAATCGATGCTTCGGAAATGGCTGCATATGAGTTTTGTAACAATGGCGGTAGGAAACAAGGCTATTTAGATTTAGTAGAATTAGCTTCTGATTTGGAGTGATATTGTCGTATGAAAACTAAAGCATTTGATCAAAAATTTGATGATGGCGTTGAAGACATCACCGCTGATTTAGATTTATCGACGGCACGTCGTGTGAATCAGGAGTCTAAGCGCATTAATGTTGATTTCCCGGCGTGGATTGTTGATTCGCTCGACCGTGAAGCCGCTCGCATTGGTGTGACTCGTCAATCCATTATTAAGGTATGGTTGGCTGAGCGCCTGCAAGCCGAAGCTAATAATAAGCCTTTGTTATAGCGGAGAGCCTGTTAAGAAGCAGCTTTATACCTCGTACTTCGCCCACCACCGGGCATTTTCTCTATACACCCTTTTGCCACTAAATCCGCCAAATGCCTCGTCGCGGTTGCTTTACTGACCTTGGCGACCTTTTGATACTGAGCGGCGTTGATGCCGTTTTCAAATCCTGTTGGTCCACCATCTAATAAACCATTAAGTACTTTGCGTTGTTCTGCACTTAAGGGCGTGTCGCTAAAACGTTGCCAGAAGGCAGTTTTTGCGAGGGTACGGTCGATTGTGGTGATGGCACTTTCAACGCTGGTGAGTAGGGTGCTTAAAAACCATTCGATCCAAGGTGTGACATCGAGTTTTCCCTCGATCTCTTGAGCGTGTTTTTGGGTGTGTTCGAGTATGTCGTAATAGCCTTTGCGGTTGTCTAGTATCGCGACTGACATGGCGAATAAGCGGATGCTTTGTTCGTCACCTTGAGCCAGTGCCATATCTGTTAGGGCGCGGGTGAGTCGTCCATTGCCGTCGTCGAACGGGTGCAAGGTGATAAACCATAAATGGGCGATAGCGGCACGTACGAGTGGGTCGAGTGTTTGGCTATTTTTATCGTTATGTTCTGGCGAGTTAAACCAGTTAATAAAGCTCTCAAGCTCATTTTCTAATATCTCCCTTGAGGGCGCTTCAAAATGCACGGTCGGTTTACCCAGGCGACCAGACACAACTTGCATCGGTTCATTGTCCCTGAGCTCGCCAACGCGAATTGTCTGCAAAGTGCTTTGAGACGCTTCAGGGAATATCCAGCGATGCCACTGATACAACCGCTTCATCGTTAGGGGTTGTTTATGTTGTTGCAGTGCATCCGCCATCATTTCAGCAAGTCCTTCTGAACGCTCGCTGGTTGGGGAGGGTTTTACTTCGCTGATGCCTAGGTGCTTGGCAAGTGATGAGCGCACTGAGGCGGCATTCAGTTTTTCATTTTCAATCGCGGAAGAGGCAAGGATATTACCCAGCAGGGTATCGAGTGAGGCTTGCTCACTTGATGAGAGGCTCGCTTTGCCAGTGAGTGTGCCCATGCGTTTGTGGCACTCTCGTAATAGTGGCTGCACCGAAGACGCCTGCCAATAGAAGTTCGGCCAAGCAGTGGATTGCCAGATCCAAGTTTGTTTAAGGGTTTGTTCCACGTCTTTTTCCGTGTTCCTTAAGAGTGGTGAGCCGAATAGCGTATTTATTCGGCTCATGTAATGAGCCAATAATAGGCGGTATTCGGCTCATGCTGCAACGTTATTTTTGAAAACTGTTTACGTGAAAGCGTTGGGTTACGCGCTTCGCGCTAACCGCAACCTACTTTTTAGCGATTAAGTTAACGGTTATTTAGGCAGGTAAGAGGTGAGATAGCCGCTGATGCTAGCCAATAAAAAAGCAGCCGAAGCTGCTTTGGTTCTTTAATAACGATGCATAGAGTCGTAGTAAGCACTTACACCTGATACTGAGCAATCTCTTTTTTCCACTTTTCAATCAGTTCACGGTTATCGTGATCTTCAGGGTGGAAGTCTTCACGGTAGAAGTCTTTAAACGGTGCCTTGATCGACGTGATCATGCCGTCTTTACCAAACAACATTTGCATGCCTTCTTTAAATTGCGCCCAGCTAGGCATCCGACGGGCGGCAAATAAAAGATAGATGGTGCGGGCAAAGGTGAGCGTTGGAAACAATACGGCGATGGCGCGCATGATGCGTTTGAGCATTTTTCGGTTTCCGCCTGTGCTCATGTAAACATCAAACGCGACGGACTTGTGTTCGATCTCTTCAATCGCGTGCCACACCATCATGTTACGTATGGACGGGTGCATGCCTTCCATCTGCTTGGGGTGAGTAAGTACATACTCTGCAATGATGGCGGTGATGTGTTCAAGGCATACCGTCGCTGCTAGGCGTTCACGCTTGGATCGCTTGGCATTTAATAGGGCAATAGCTTTTTCTACACGGCGCTCAATGGCTTGGGCGCGCCAGCCTAGAGATTCGAGTTTTTCGTTGGCCAGCTTGTGCTGGTTGGTGTGGTGCGCCTCTTGGCGTGTGAAGTCTTTGATATCTTCAAGCAGTTGCGGGTCCGTCACTTGGTCTTTGAAGTGACGCACAGACTCAATAAACATTTGCTCGCCCGGCGGAAACGTACCTGATAACACCGCGATGAACGCCGTTAGGAAAGGGTTACCCCGGTACCAATCCATCTCATTGACGTCGCTGAATGAAAAATCCATCTTGCGGACTTCGATGTGTCCCGGCTGGCGTTGAGCAGAGCTCTGGGCAGCTGGCAGTGGTTGGGTGGCAGAGTTCATAGTCTCTCTCCTAACGTTTTAAAGCGGACGACCATGTAATCAGCGCTTATATTGGGCCTCAAGGTTGGTTAAGGCCAAACGTTGGCTCAAACTGAAGTATTGATGATTTTGCTCAGGAACCTTGTTGTTGGGTGCGGGTCGTTATATACAGACATACGTTCATTTACTTTTTATATAGGCAGTCCATGCGGTATTTGCTTTCAACGATTATTTTGCCCTTCTTACTTTTGTCGCTTCCCGGCTTGGCTATGGCAGCGGACTCTCCAGTGTCTCCGTCGGACGGCTCTAGTTCATCAGGGAGTGTGGATCAGAAAGCGGTTGAAGATTTAATTGGAACTCTTGAGAGTGAGACTGAACGGCAGGCGCTGATTGATAAACTTAAGTTGATGGTTAATACCGAAGAAGAATCCGCGTCTGTGCTCGGCAGCCTGATTGATTTTGAGAGCGCAGGTAGCGGGATTACCCAAGACTTCGTGGTCTTGATGGAAAGCTATGGTTTGCCAGAAAACATCATTGGTGACTTAGTTAGCTTTAGCTTAACGGTGTTACTGGTATTGGCGGGTTTGTTTTTTAATGCTCGCGTTGCGGCATTTTTAGATCGCCGCTTAAGGCCAGTTCGTAAGCGCTTACATTGGAGTAAAACAAGGTTTGATAGTGTTTTCTTGATTCAGCGTTGGGCCGGTTATGCCGTGGGGTTGGTCTTAATTGGGTACGCTGCAGCCCAATTAATCGCGAGTTATTTGTCTCACGATGGCGATTCGATTGTCTTGGGCTCTGCCATGAATATTGTACTCACGGTGACCGTCGTTGTATTGATATTCAATTTGATCTGGGAGGGCGTGAACGCTCTATTGGAATCGGTGATGCATCGTCACGAGGCGTTAAATAATTCTCGCTTTCAGACCATTACGCCCATTATTCGTAATATCCTGTTGATTACGTTGACGTTACTGTCGCTTATGGTGATTTTGTCTGAGGTTGGTATCAATATTATGCCACTTCTGGCTGGTGCGGGTGTTCTCGGTATTGCTGTGGGCTTTGGTGCACAGACATTGGTGAAAGATTTTCTGACCGGGCTGACGGTGATCTTTGAGGATTTGTTGCAGATCGGTGATGTCGTTAAGCTCGGTGATCATTTCGGCCTGGTTGAAAAAATCACATTACGGAAAATTCAGCTACGGGATCTTGAGGGTACGGTGCATACCATCCCATTTGGTGAGGTGGCGATAGTATCTAACCTGACCAAAGATTTCAGTTTTTATCTCTTTGATATTGGTGTTGCGTATCGAGAAAATACGGACGAAGTAATTAAAATACTGCACGAGATTGATGAGGAATTAAGAGAAGATGATGACTTCAAAGATCGCATTCTTGAGCCCTTAGAAGTATTTGGCGTTGATCAGTTTGCTGACAGTGCAGTGATGATTAAGGCCCGAATAAAAACACGACCGATCCAGCAATGGAATGTAGGGCGTGAATTTAATCGCCGTATGAAAATAGCATTTGATGAGCGCGGCATTGAGATTCCATTCCCGCATCAAACCATTTACTTCGGTGAAGACAAACAAGGACGTGCGCCAAACGCGAATGTGCACTTAACTAAAAATAGCACTGTTGATCCGTCGAATGATGAAAAAAAAATAGGGAGAGAGCAAGGTCGCAGCGCTAGGCCAAAAGACTTACCGGAAGATTTGCCTGAAAAAAATTCGTCTGATTATGAATCAGCCACAAAATAATCAGCGAGTTGTATCAAGTGATTCTTAGAAGGGGAGCCGTTATGCGGCTCTCCTTTTTTATGTACTGCTTTTTAATTGGAGTGCATTAACTGATTTTTGGCTGGCGCGGCCCAAACAAAGCCCACGCAATCAAGCCAGCTATAGGTAAAAATATGATCGCAGCAATCCATGCGGCTTTTACACCTAGCGGTTTACGCGATGGCACTACGTTAAAAATGGCATAAATGTCGGCGATTAAAATCAAGATGGCGAAAAGGCCGTTGGTCTCGATGATCATGAAGTATTCCTCTAATGCAGATAGCCAGAGCGCACTGACAACTTAATCCAGTTGCTTATGGAGTTAGCTACTCTAGTCCGAGCATCATATCAGCCTCGATGCGGCTTTTGCCATGCGCCTTCCTTTTCTACACACTTTTTTACGACAATATTTGCTGCTGGCTCAGGTTGAAGTGGATTCGTCAGATTTGCTATCTGCCCAAGGCTTTGTCACGGTATGGACTAGAAAATTACGTTACTGCAAACGTGAGCCCCCGTTTTAGATGATTGGAGATGATATGACACCAGAAAACAAAGGCGTGCAGGCGACACTGTTACTGCCTGTGGCTATCCCGACTATTTTTGTCGCCTTGTGTTTAATTCTAGGCACAATCGCGAATCCAGAGTACGCCGGTGAGTTGTTTGGCCACATGTTGAGTTGGGTCACTGAAACCTTTGGCTGGTTTTATATGTTGGCGGTGGCTGTATTTTTGGTGTTTATCATTTTTGTCGGTTTTAGCAGCTGGGGGAATATTCGGCTGGGGTCGGATCATGCAGAACCTGAGTACAGTTTTCCGGCGTGGTTTGCCATGTTGTTCTCGGCGGGTTACGGCATTGCTTTACTGTTTTTCGGGGTCGCAGAGCCAGTATTGCACTATTCCACTCCGCCAGCGGGAGCGGCAGAGACGGTTTCTGCGGCGAAAGAGGCAATGCAAATCGCCTACTTTCACTGGGGTCTGCATATTTGGGGTATTTATGGCCTAGTGGGTTTGGTGCTGTCGTATTTTGCGTATCGTCATGGCCTGCCGTTAGCTATGCGCTCGGCTTTGTATCCACTGATTGGTGATCGTATTTATGGGGTAGCGGGGCACGTTACGGATATTTTTGCGATTCTTGGGACTATGTTTGGCTTGGCAACGACACTCGGGTTATCAGTTGCGCAAATTAACGCGGGTATAAATTATTTGTGGCCTGAGGTGCCGGTAAGCACCACGGTACAGGTGATAGCGATTGCTGTGATTACTGGGGCGGCGACGATTTCCGTGGTGGCAGGGATGGATAAAGGCATCAAGAATTTGTCCATGCTTAATATGGCGTTGGCCGTATTTTTGATGGTGGTGGTGTTTGCGTTAGGGCCGAGCGTACATATTCTCAATACGCTTCTGCAAAATACGGGCGCGTATTTAGGTAGCATTGTTGAGCGTACGTTTAATTTGCAAGCCTACAGTCACAGTGATTGGATCGGAAATTGGACGCTGTTTATCTTCGCTTGGACGATTGCCTGGGCACCGTTTGTGGGCTTGTTTATTGCGAAAATCAGTCGCGGTCGTACCATTCGCCAGTTTGTTGTTGGCGTGTTGGCGGTACCGACCATATTCACCTTTTTATGGTTCGCTATTTTTGGTGACACGGCGCTGCATTTGATTATGGAGCAGGGCAAAACGGCACTCATTGGTGAAGTTCAAGCGAACCATGCGGTAGCGCTGTTCGAATTCTATGATCGCTTACCGATGTCGTCGTTTTTATCGGTCGTGACGGTCTTCTTAATTATTACCTTTTTTGTCACCTCATCTGACTCTGGTTCATTGGTTGTCGATTCGTTAGCGTCCGGCGGTAAATTAGAAACGCCAGTGTGGCAACGTGTGTTTTGGGCATCGTTGGAAGGTCTTATTGCAGCAACGTTACTCTTGGCTGGTGGTTTAGGTGCGTTGCAGACGATGACCATTGTTAGCGCTTTGCCGTTTGCGATTATTATGATTTTGGCCATGATCGGGTTGTGGCGAGCATTAGTGATTGAAGGACACCGAGATTCGTCGATTAACGCGATTACTCAGATACGCCCATTCACCAATGGTGGTGATTGGCGTAAACGCCTGAACGGTTTAATGAAGTTTCCGGGGCAAAATAAGATCCATGATTTTATTAGCCAAGTCGCTGAACCCGCATTACGTGAAGTTCAGCAAGAGCTGGCTACCCACGATTGGAATGCCGAGGTCACGGCTGCGGATGGCGAAGTTCAGCTAAATTTAATTCGCAATAATTCCATTGAGTTCTTTTATTTAATTAAAGCCACTGAGCACGATTCGCCGGACTATCAACCCGCGAAGAAGCATCCATCTTTTTGGCAGGCAGACGTGTACCTTAGCCACGGGGCGCTGGGTTATGAATTGTTTGGGTGTAGCAAAGAAGAAGTGATTGGCGATTTGGTTGATCACCTAGAGCAGTACTTCAAGTTTATTGAAGCGGCTCCGGGTACCTTGCCATGGGAGCCGGTGAATTCTTAAACACCGGCCGATTGATTTGCAGGCGCATGATTCAATGAGCTTGCTAATCGATCAGCCCATCAACTAGCTGATCAACAAAAGCGCTCAGGTTATCAAACACCGGAGCGTCCTTTAAATCATTGTATGTAGAGGCTTCCAGCGTAAGTTTGTGCTCACTTTTCCTTCCTTTACCGGTACGTACCAAGGCGGTTTTACAACCTGCGGCTACGCCTGCTTCTAAATCTCGAATCGAATCTCCGACCATCCAAGCGCCTTGAGCACTGACCCCTAGAGCGGATTCAATCTGATGAATCAGGCCGGGCAGTGGCTTACGACAATCACAATGATCATCTGGGCCATGCGGACAAAACGCAATATGAGCAAACTTGCCATCATGCTGTGCGACGAGCGTGATCATTTTTTCATGCATGGCATCTAGGTCTGCCGGGGTGAAATACCCGCGTGCTAAGCCACTCTGATTAGTTGCCACCGCCACGGTATAACCTGAAGCGCATAATTTGCCGACCGCTTCCGCGCTGCCGGGGATAGCTATCCATTCATCAACCGATTTTACGTAAGCGTCAGAGTCTTGGTTAAGAACGCCATCGCGATCCAGAATAACGAGTTTCATAGCTGCCTTTAGTTGGAGATAAAAGAGTTAACTGTCTGGGGAAATGCAGTATATCGAATAACGTGTGCATGTATAAAACGCTAAGGCATAAAACGCACTTCACCAAACTAAGTGACGATATGCGCCAGTGGTGGCGTGATCGGTCTCGTAAGATGTAGCTGTTATGGCCGCACTGTCATATTACGACTTTTATCAGGACGTTAGCCTAGCTCTAGCGTCACCATGCTCTGTTAAGGTCGTGTTTCTCCCAATGAACTCATCCCAGTTAAGGACGATGAATATGGAAATCTCAGTAATGAAAAAGGCAATGGTCGGAGGACTCAGTATCGGGCTGTGCAGTTTAGGGCTCATGCTCTCGGGCTGCTCTTCAGATGATCAGGTCGAAGCAAATGCGAATGCAACGTTAAAGCAGGCGACGGCTTCAAACGGAACGTGTGCCGGTATTTATCCAAGCTATTGGCAAGACCCTGCCTTCCCAGAGCAATGGGTTGGCCAAACAATCACAGATGCCCCTCCGTCTGATTGGACTGGCCCTGTGTATAGTTTGTCTGACGCCTACCCAACAGCGCCTGTTGACGACAGTGCGGCGCAGCCGTGGCGCGATAGCCGCTTTGATGCATTATTTGAAGCTGGCACTTCTCAGGAAGACAAAAAGAAACTGGCGTTTGAGTACGGCTGGCTGGTCATGGAATACATGCAAGAAGGCAACGTGAATCGTGAAGGCGTTGAAGACTGGGATGTGTGTAATAACCCAGTTCGCCCTTGGTACAACATGCCTTACCAAACCTACGACGCCATGAGTGGTCGTGAATTTACCCACGGCTTAACCCGTGAAGCGCCAGTGACCTTCTCAACGCCGGAAGGCGATCAACAGAGCAGCATGTGGGCGATTGGTTTCTTCAATGCGACCGCTGCTTACACGTTAGGCACGGTGTGGCAGGCGGACGGTACAGCAAAAATACCGACAGAGAGCATCAGCTTCGATGAAGGTGCCGTGGTGGGTAAGCCATTATTTAACACCTTGAGTGCTGAATATTTACCTGTGATGGCAAATGTTCCAAGCTGGAATGCTAATATTTCTGATCCGACTTTTTGTAGCTGTACCCCGGCGAATGGCAGCGAATGCACCTTAATTGAAGAAAGCCAGCAGTGTCCGCGTAGCACAACAGAATGGGGCAACGTGAGCTTGCTACAGTACGACTTTGCGGTAAAAGATAGCCGTGCTCAAGGCACTGAATGGGTATTTGGTACCTTTGTTGCCGATGGCCAGCGCAAGGCAAACGAACCAGATCCATGGAAACGCATAAGCTTATTGGGCGTGATGTGGGGTAACGACACACCACCCGATGGCCAGCTTGCACACAACTTCCCAGCAAACGTAAAAACTGACGGCTTCCAAGAAGAAGTGATTTTCTGGGATACCGTTGATGAGCTGAATAAATACGGCGGCCCAGACGTGATGAAACAAATGGGGCACCTTGGGTGTAACTATCGCTTAAATGGCCCTGCAGATAATGCCAACAGCTCGTGTATGTCGTGTCATGGAACGGCCTCAGTGCCAGACCAAAACATCGTTACACCGCCGCTGCTTTCGCAGTTCTCAGCCATGACCAAAGAATGTGTGACCCCTGATACTGAAAACCCAGACGTCGGCGTTGATCGTAGTGGCGCAGCCGCGACCGTCAATGGCGGTATTTCTTTTGCCAATATGGACAGCATCTACTTTGCCAACACAGCAGCGTCAGCGCCATTTAATATGACCGTCGAGACGGAATCTGGCCCAGTGAATGTGATGGGAGAGGGCGTACCCTCGTATGCGAATGGCACCAAAGAATGGATCTCGCTAGATTACTCACTGCAGCTTTCTATTTCACTGACCCAGTGGATGCAATGGCAAGATCACAGTGATGACCCAGTGGAAGGTCGTATTCACATGAAAGAAGTTCGTCGCGGGTATCCGGCGAAATAAGCTGATTTAATTTGGGATAGCGTGTGCGTTGCGCGCTTTTTCCAGAACTTTATCGATATAAAAAAGCCCGGCTGCTGAATAAGCAGCCGGGCTTTTTTGTATTTCAAATCGTTTATCGATGATGAAAAGCTCCAATTTTGGTTAGGTGTAGTGAATTCTATAGAGCTTTGCTAGTAAACGACTAGATTGGCTAGGTTAAAAGAAGAGCTATTCATCACCATCAATTGAAGCCGGATAGTAGAGGCGTTAGGTGTTTCAATGGTAGGTGTGCTGTGGATATCTACAATCCCGCAATCTTCGCTTGCAATCACTGAAAGTTTTAGGTCCTTTTTATTATTTTAATTGCCTATTCTTAACTCGTAATAGAGTATGCTGAAATACTCAGTTATAAAAATCAGTTACAGTCTCTAGAGAGGTGACTAGAATCTCGACAATAGCATTATATTCCAGCCTGATTCTGGTTACGTTACTGACTATCTTATCTTGGCGTTATCACGGTTTTTATTGGCGTGATGATTTAGGAAATGTATTAGCGTGGATGCTCAATCTTTCGGTGGGTGCTCTTACACTTGTCTTAATGACTCCACTGTATCAATGGTTTTATTATCAACGTCTATGGGAGCCTTTACCAGATAATACAGCGGTTTGGTTGGGTGGATTACTGTTGTATGATTTTTTATATTACTGGTTTCATCGTCTATCACATCGACTTCGTATTTTATGGAATGTACATTCTGTACATCATCAAGCCGAGCGACTTGTACCCTCTTTAGGGCTACGCAGCAGCGCTTTTGATTTTGCTGTTTATTGGTTATTACTAGCGCCATTATTATGGATTGGGCTTTCCAATGAGGCCTTGATTTTTACTATCGCGGTACATTCTGGTTATCAATTGTTTTTACACAATGAAACTGGATATCGTGGCGGTATTTTAGGTGACGTTCTTAATATGCCGAGCCATCACAAGGTGCATCATGCTATTAACTCTGAATACCTAGACAAGAACTTTGGCAGTATTTTAATTGTTTGGGATCGTTTATTTGGAACCTACGTTGATGGAGCCAGTGGAAGCTTTAAAACTAATCCAGCAAAAATAGGAGTGCTTGGTGCTTATTCGATTGTAAATCCGTTAATGAGCAATCTTTTACCATGGATTGAAAGCGTAAAGTCTATAACTGCAGGAAAAGATAAAACTGGATCTGTAGAGATTATTGTAATTTTTATCGCTGTAATCGCGGGCATGTTTAATATACTGATGGGAAATAAAAATGAAATCTTCGTAATTTTAGGGATGATATTATTATTTTTAATCGCATTTTTCACACGTAAATTTCTTAACAAATCTTCAAAAAATTCCGATAAATACAACTAAGTTTATAGGAACTCTTTTACCTTAAATTAATTATCCTGAATATAAAAAATCCCGGCTGATGAGTAAGTAGCCGAGATTTTTTTACGCGTCGATTTATTTATTTATTCGTCTACGTACACCCAGTAAAATCAGTGAGAAGAGATAAAATAAACCGTTAAAGCTACCACCACCTGATGAGCTTCCTGATGAGCTTCCTGAGGTTGTTTCAGTGGTTGTTTCAGTCGTCACCGTAGTAGCGCCATTCTCAACAACCTCAGATACTTCTGCAACATCAACGGTGAGAGATTTGAGCGTTTGGTCATCGCAGTCATCAAGTAGCGATTCACACACACCGTACTCGATGGTTTGTGTTGATTCTGACGCGAAGGTGACATCGAGCGATACCTTGAGCGTCTCTCCGGCAGCCAGTTCATCTGCGGTACAAGTCACTATCGTTGGACCACTTATGCCTACCTCAACGTTACACGTGCCGTTAGCATCTTTGATTAGCGCGTTTAGCGCCTGGTCAACATCGCCACCGCCAATTGAGCTAATGCCACTGAGGATGCTAAATGGCAAAGCAACCGTTACTTTAGGTGCACCGTTATCTATGCCGTTATTGGTAAGAGAAAATGTGAGTGTTTCGGTTGTAGCGGGTTTAAAGCTTGGAAGACCATTGATCGAAATTTGGTAATTACTATTGACGCCGGTCGTGAACGAAACTGGTTCTGACCAACCAGAATATGCGGTTGTGGAAGGCGAGCTATTGTCGGAAACCAGATAACGAACAATACCTTGGTAATCCGTCTGTGGTTCAAGTTTTTCTGAAGACTTAACATCATAAGGATTGGAGTCGGCATTGATCGTGATTAAAGCGGGAGTATCACTATTTAAAAAGCTAGGATCGACGTACACCGAAGTGGAGAGCCCTCCTTCGTTGTTTTCAAAGCAGTTTTCAGTGGTATGACCTAAGGTGGCAAAATCACTCATGGATCTAGGGGTGCTATAGTATCGAGTTGTGCCTATTTTTATTGAGCATCTAGAGGCTGCGTAGGTCTTTGCGAAAAAGTCAGATTCGAAATCAGCGGATGAAAAACTCATCAAGTGCATCCCTAACGCGGGTGCTTGGGTATCGACCGTTGCCTGAAATTTACCGGACCACACAAGCGAGTCATTTGCGCTGTTTTCGAATGGCCACGTTACAGTAAAATATCTGTCATTCACCTTCTCAACTTGAATGAACTCATTATTGCTAAGTTTCATTTTAAATGGATCTTCAGGCCTTATTGTTACCTCTCCAAGCAGACCTACTTCATCATTAGAAAAGGTTACCGCGCCTGTCAGGCTTATGGTCATTTGGTCTACGCTAGAACTATTAATCGTAAAGGGGATGGGCGGTGGAATTGTGACTTCACCGGGAACATCAAAGGCCAGATGCGGATAAACAATAGGTCCGCCGAGTAATGTTAGGCCATCTTCTTTTTCATAAAAAATCCAATCAGCTGAAACTAAAGTGACTGGTACATCTGTGTTTCCGTAAGATAAGCCAGCCGTTGGTGTACTCGCACTCAGTTCTGGCGTCGTGCTTATGCCAACCGATTCGTCCGCAGGTGAACTGATGGTGGGGAAGTCCGGAACCATCACGGCAACTGAGCCTGCAAAACCAGTGCTAGGGAGAATAGCTGCACATACGACGGCAGAGGCCAGTAAGTGTTTCATGAAAATTCCTATTTTTGATTAAAGTGACGACACATTACCGCCTGATCAATAATTGATCAATGAACTTGTGGTTTATGCCAAGCCAGCCGGGAGCATAGAGGACATTTTGGGTGGAATTAAGGAACTCAAAGCTGTACAAAAAAGCCCGGCTGCTGAATAAGTAGCCGGGCTTTTTTGTGCCTTAAATATGTATTTTAGGCAGCCCAGCTCTGATTGCCCTTACCTAAGGTAGAAGAAGCAGCACCTTTTATATTCCGGCAATATGCACTTAAGCTAGCAGCCTTGCCAGCAACAACGACAACACCGCCTGCAAATGCGAGTGCCGTACTGACACTTGCCATCGGACTAGATGTTGCCATCTCCCATAGCTTCTGAGCTGTATCAAAGCCAGCTTCACCGGCTAGGTGTGCGCCTGCGCCTGTAAATGAAACAGCACCAGCCGCCTTCATGATTTCTTTTGAGGCATCTTTGCGTGCATCAGGATTAAATAGAACATCATTTTTATTGATGTTTACGTCTACGAAAGTCATACCGACGGACTTGCAAAGGGTTTCTAGATCTTTTTTACCGGTGAGGCGACCACGCGGATTGGAGAAAAACACATCCTGCCCAGACATGCCTTTTTGTGCAGTAATAAGATCGCTCGCGATAGGGTTTGATTTAATAAAACGTAACGCTTGGACGAAAGTGCCACAGCCTTCTCCATGGATCAGCCATTTCATTTTCGCGCTTTGTTTTTGCGCTTGCTGAATCATTGAGACGAGACTTTGGATATGTTCTTTGCTGGTGAATTCGTTATTGAGCCAGAACAAAGAGAAGTGGTTACCATTTTGATGTGCCGTCGCTAGTGCGTTACTGCCTTTTAAATATGCTTTTTCGATATGTGTGCCCATCATGCGAGCAGCTCTTTCTTTGTTTTCAAATTTCCCTGATATGGCAGAGACGTGAGCCTTATCGGTCCAGCTATGCTTTAAGTCCATCGAAGTTGAAGGGGCCGAGCCTTCAGGGATGCCCCAGCTATCTATGTTCCATCTTGGCTTGTAAATGCCCGGAGTTCGGCTGTTTGCAGTAGCATTGCTGGCAGTACTGATTAAGTGGATATAAATATCTTGGCGATCCGCACTGGTCGTGTAGGAAAAGTTAAACTCACCGATACTAGCTTGCGAGGCAACCGTTTTGTCACCAACCGCTAACCGCAGCACCGCGCGCAAAAGGGTGGTTTCGTAGTAGTTGCCTACGTGAGAACTTTTGATCGTTTCCCATGAAGCCTTCTGGCTTTCAGGAATATGCACGTTATGTGATATTCCCGCTTGTTGGCTACTGAAGATTTGCGCATAGCCTGCTTTTTGGTTCGACATAACTTGTCTCCCTGTTATGGTTTAAATATGAAATTCTGGTGCGAGATCTCCGGGCTCTAAAATAACGGCACCAGACTCACCTTTACTTGCAATGCCCTCTCGCCACTTGGCCGGGTATTTCCAAGGCTCTGGCTTACGGTCTGGAGTAATCGTTGCTCCTGGGTTTAGTGCTAAAGCGGATTGTTTCTGTTTCTCGGCATAGTCGCTTAGCTCCCAGTGAATACTGTCACAAACAAGGTCTCTTACTTTATTGGCAGCATTAATGGAGCCCTCAACGGGGATATCGCCATAATTAATGAAGCGTAAAAACAAGATGTAGCTGTCATCCAGTGCTGTAATGGCAAATGCCTTGAAATTAGAGTCTTCAGGTTCTTCTAATTTGTCTTTAGGTAGATCTTTTCGTTGTTCGAATAAAATCCAAGGATTACCTTGTTTCGTTTGTACGCGCCAATTAACAGGTGCGAGCTTCTTTCCGTAGTCAGGCATCGCCGGCCCTGTCTCATAGAGGTAGCGCATCACTACCTGTTCAAGGTGCGCCGGATTGAAACAGCTCATTCCGTCAGGTAGGCAGTCGACTCTCAAAGAAGTAACCTGAAAGTCTGTCATGCCAATCGAATCAAACTTCCATATAGGACCAAAGAACTCCCAAGTCCGGCGAATGCAGTTGGCATAACTGAACTTATTATCGTCGTACTCGTTGCCATAATCGTAGATAGAGCGCTCGTAAATATTGGGAATATCTTTAGGCGCAACATCAGCATCAAAACCAGCTGAGGAATAGTGCGGTGGTAGCGTGATGTCGAGCTTACAACCGGCAATAGAGACGGAAACACGCTCTGGGTTGTCGAGGCCGGGTACATAGGGATTTTTATGTGAGGCAAAGAGTCGCTTAAACATAGTCCATTGCATAGATTCCTGAATTGGTTATCAGTGTAACAATAGTGCGTATGTCAGGCCATATTCCTTCTGTGAACTGAGACTATTTTTTCAGAATACTTCGGCATAAAAAAAGCCCGATTCACGACGTGATCGGGCTTAATAGGTCAGATAACTCGGGTGGCGCTACAACACCGAAATATCCGCAATACCAATAAACAATCCCTGCAACTGTTTGAGCAGCGCTAGGCGATTATTTTTAACGGCGTCATCGTCGGCCATGACCATCACGTTATCGAAGAAAGCATCAACGGCAGTACGCAATCCAGCCAGCTCATTTAATGCAGCGCTGTAATCGCTGTTGGCCATTAACGGTTCAAGAGTTTGCTGTTTTGCTGCCACTTCTTGTGCCAGTGTTTTTTCTTCGGCTTGCTGTAACAGGTCGCTGTTGACGGTAGCTTCTACCGTGTCGCCGCCATTCTTCGCCAGAATGTTAGACACACGCTTGTTCGCTGCTGCTAAGGCTTCGGCGGCATCCAGTTGGTTGAACTGGTGTACGGCTTGTACACGACGGTTAATGTCGAGCGCATTGGTGATGCCTAGCGCGCGTACAGATTGGAATACACCCGTTGGGATGTTTTCGTCTTGATACCAAGCGCTGAAACGATCCAGCAGGTATTCTGTTAGCGTTGCTTTGGTGTCGGCATTCGGCTGGGTGGCCCAATCTGAATCGATGGTCCAATCAATTAAGGTACCGAGGTCGATGTTGATTTCTTTCTCAACCAACAAGCGCAATACACCGAGCGATGCACGACGCAGTGCAAACGGGTCTTTTGAGCCGGTAGGAATTTGGCCAGTACCAAACAAGCCGACCAAGCTGTCGAGGCGGTCGGCCAAGGCGATCAGTGTACCGGTTTGTGTGGTTGGCAGTTCGTCACCAGCAAAGGCAGGCATGTATTGTTCAACCATGGCGGCGGCCACGTCAGCAGGTTCGCCATCGTGCTCGGCGTAGTATTTGCCCGCTAGGCCTTGAAGGTCTGCAAATTCATACACCATGTTCGATACGAGGTCGTTTTTGCACAGTTGTGCGGCACGATCTGTCAGTGCTTTGTCGGCACCGATTTCGTCAGCTAAACGGCCAGCAAGTTTGCCAATGCGCTGTGCTTTATCGGCAACGGTACCTAAACCATTCACCCAAACTACGCTTTTGAGTTTATCAAAGCGGCTTTCAAGCGGTTGCTTGCGGTCGGTATCCCAGAAGAAAGCGGCATCGGCCAAACGAGGGCGAATGACTTTTTCGTTACCTGAGATCACTTGTGCAGGATCAGTACTTTCAATATTGGCGATGGTGATGAAGTTCGGCAGTAATTGGCCGTCTTTCATAATGTGGAAGTACTTTTGGTGTTCTTTCATGGAAGACACCAGTGCTTCTGGCGGAACGCGCAGGAAGTCTTCGTCGAACGAGCCAGCCAAGGCAACCGGCCATTCGTTTAGCGCGGTTACTTCGTCGAGAAGGTCGGCATCAATGATGGCGTCGCCACCGAGCTTTTTACCTTCGGCGGTTACTTGTTTCTCAATGAGCGCACCACGTTCAGCGAAGCTCGCCATCACGTAGGCTTCACGTAATTTGGCTTCGTATTCTGACGGGTTGTTGATGGTGATCTGGCCCGGTGCGTGGAAGCGGTGACCTTTGGATTGGTTACCTGCTTTCATGCCCAATACTTCAGCATCGACCACATCGTTACCAAACAGCATGACTAGCCACTGAACTGGGCGCACGAACTCAATACGGGAAGCTCCCCAGCGCATACGCTTAGCAATCGGCAGCTTATCTAGGCTGTTTTGCACAATACCAGCGAGTAACTCGGTGGTTTGTTTGCCTTTGATCGTGCGTTCCAACATCAGCTTGCCAGCGTTCTTCTTGTCAGAGTCCGGGGCTGTTTTAAGTTCTGAGGCGTCTGCACCCGCGCGAGCAGCAAAACCGAGAGCCGCTTTGGTTGGGTTGCCGTCGGCATCAAAGGCGATCTTGGCCGGTGGGCCGTAGAGTACTTCTTCTTGATCGGCTTGCTGAGATTGAAGATTACGAACAATTACAGCTAGACGACGTGGTGCTGCGAACGTTTCTATGGAATCGAAGTCAAGGTTTGCATCTAGTAGCCCGCCTGAAATGCCTTCACGAAATGATATTGAAAGTGTTTCCAGCGCTTTGGGTGGCAGCTCTTCGGTACCTAGCTCAACGAGAAAGTCACGCGTACTCATTATTTGCTCTCCTGCTTGGCGGCTTTTTTCGCTTTGGCTTCTTCGTATTTTGCCAGCACTTCGGCACGGTTGGCTTCGTTAGCTAACGGGAAGCCTTTTTCCGCGCGGCTGTTGAAGTAAGCTTCCGCCACAGAGCGAGCCAGTGTGCGCACGCGCAAGATATAGCCCTGACGTTCCGTCACCGAGATGGCGCCACGCGCATCCAGCATGTTGAAGGTGTGTGAGGCTTTTAATACTTGCTCATAGGCTGGCAAGGCCAAGCCGGCATCAATCAAACGAGCACAGTCTTTTTCGTGCTGGTTGAAGGCAGAAAATAAGAAGTCGACATCCGCGTGTTCAAAGTTATACGCCGATTGCTCGACTTCATTTTGATGGAACACATCGCCGTACGTGACTGGCGTGCCGTCTGGGCCGTAGGTCCAAACGAGATCAAAAATCGAATCCACTTCTTGCAGGTACATGGCGATACGCTCAAGACCGTACGTGATTTCACCGGTTACCGGGAAACATTCCAAGCCACCCACTTGCTGGAAATAGGTGAACTGAGTCACTTCCATGCCGTTTAGCCAAACTTCCCAACCTAGGCCCCAAGCGCCGAGGGTGGGTGACTCCCAGTTATCTTCCACGAAACGAACGTCGTGAATCGCGGTATCAATGCCCATGATGCGCAGCGATTCCAAGTACTTCTCTTGGATGTCGAGCGGGCTAGGCTTCATGACGACCTGAAACTGGTAGTAGTGTTGTAAGCGGTTAGGGTTTTCACCATAACGGCCATCGGTAGGGCGACGACACGGCTGCACATACGCCGCGTTCCACGTCTCAGGCCCAATCGCACGGAGGAAGGTGGAGGTATGGAATGTACCAGCACCAACTTCAAGATCGACGGGTTGATTGATGACGCAGCCCTGCTCGGACCAGTACTCTTGCAAGGCAGCAATAAGGCCTTGGAAGGTTTTTACGTTATGGCGACTTTGACTCACAGCGACAGATTCCTGTTGGCGTTCGCGAAAATGCAATGCGCTTAAATGGGTTAATAAATATAAATAGACGCGGGATTATAGCAGCGGTGGGCTGTGATAACAGTAGTGGGGGATTTTGAGTGCTTAAGAGTGGTTTTTTAATGCTTAACTTTTAAATTTAGTTCTTAAATTCAACTCTTAAATTCAGTTCTCAAGCTCGACTCCCTTTGGGGCTCCGCCCCCGGCCCCATGCAAGGAGAGTTGCCCTAGAACCTTTGCTTTAAAATTAGTACCGTTTGATTTGAAATGCGGCTTCGCGGACTTTCCTTTAGTCGGCATGCGTGCGGCGCCAGACAACAAAGTCATTCTGCGGCCTTTAGAGCAAAACTTTGCCCCGGAGCGACGCAAGAAATATGGATGCTTTAAGAGGTCGCTCCGGGGCGGATTGTTTTGCGCGCCGCATAATGATTGCCGTTGGCTGGATGAAGCCGGATGCGCCGAGAAGAGAGGATCGTAAGGAGAAACCTCTCCTTGCATGGGGCCGGGGGCGTAGCCCCGAAAGGGAGCTGAGTTTAAAATTTGCGTTTGAAGTAAATGCGATTAAGTAGATTAAGTAGTTTGGAGTGACGCATATCACTCCAAACTATGGCCTCAGCAGTGGGCTGCAGCCCTTAATATGAACGTGTAAAGCGGATGCAGATTAGCCTTTCAGCCAACCATTTAGCATCTCGATATCACCTTCATTCAAGGTGCCGGCGTAGTACTTCAACGTCAGCAAATTGATGATGTAATCGTAGCGAGCATTGGCGTAGTCACGCTCAGCGCGGTATAGGTTTTGCTGTGCGTCAAGCACTTCAACGATGTTACGCGTACCGACTTTGTAGCCTGTTTGAGTCGCATCTAAGGCGCTGCGAGCAGAGCGGATAGACTGTGAGCGGGCGTTGATATTCAGTACATCGTTACGAACTTGCAGGTATAGGGTACGAATATTCTGCTTTAAGTTACGACGCTGCAGTTCCATTTGATAATCTGCTGCGGCGTAGTTCAATGCAGACTGTTTGGTCTGAGCGTAGAGAGAGCCACCCGCGAGTAGAGGCACGGAAACCGTGACGCCATAGGCGGTGGTTGAGAGCGAAGCCGGTTTTTCTGTAATCAGTGTGGCTTGGTCGCCATCTCTGTATGAGGCAAAGAGTTCAACGGTTGGCAGATGTTGCGAGCGTGTGGCGTTGCGTTGTAAGCGCACAACTTCGCGTTGAGCATCAGCCATGCGTAAGCCGGGAAATTTATCCATGCCTGACTGAACCCAATCGTCTGAGTTTGCCGGTTCTGGATCACCCATCTCAACCGCTTCTTTCAGTTGAGTGACTTCCGTAATGGTTTGGCCAGTCAGCTGCTCTAAGGCTTCAAATTGAATCTGACGAGCTGAACGCTGGCCCAATAAACTGGCGTAGCTTAAATCGTAGGCCGCTTGTGCTTGATGTACGTCAGTGATGGCGGTTAGGCCGACGTCGTAACGTTGTTTGGTTTGCTCAAGTGAGCGCTGGACTGCTTTCAATTCAGCGTTGGCGGTAGATAGGTTGTCTTCCGCACGTAATATATTGAAGTAAGCTTCGGCGGTACGCAGGAGTAATTGCTGCTCGGCCATTTGTAGCTCAAACAAACCATTGCTGTTACCTGAACGCGCGGCTTGATAGGTGTACCATTTGTTGAGATTGAAAATCGACATTGCCGCGCTAACTTCTAGCTCGCCGAGTTCATAATCCGTAATCGCACCAGGAACATTTTCAAGATCCAGCTCAACATTGGTGTGTGTGTATGACACTTGAGCTTGAGGTAATAATGCACCACGCGCGACCATCACGTTGTAAGAATCCGCTTCGCGTGTCGCACGCGCAGCAGCGATTTGCGGGTCATTGCTCGCGGCCATGTCATAAATGGTGCTGAGGTCTGCGGCCATTACGGCACCTGGGAGTAACAGGGCAGATGTCAGTGTGAGCAGTTTTTTCATATAGTTGCCTATTTAGGGCCAGTTAACGCTAAATGAACGTGGCCTGTTGTTTCATTCTGTAGAGTTTATGTTGAACGCTACTTACTCAACGGTTTCTGAAGTCTATCAGAAAAAATAACGCTCTCTGGTGGTCTTTTATTGCTCTATTACGAACAGTGAGTGCCGTTGAACGTTAATTGAATATTCTTATTTAGTTATATAGGTAGGTCAAGCTTGTTTTATGAATAAATTCAGTATGTCGTTATTCCCTGCCCCCATGGGCACTCAGGACGTAAAAATCGATAAGAAAGAGACGGTGTATGAAGGCTTCTTTCGTATGGATAAGATTACTTTAGGCCATCGTCGTTTTAACGGCGAGTGGTTGGGTCCCTTTTCTCGTGAATTGTTTGAAAGAGGCCAAGCAGTCTGTGTATTGCTGTATGACCCAACTCGTGATGAAGTGGTGTTAACTGAGCAATTTCGTATCGGGGCTATCGAGGATGAGCGTTCTCCGTGGCTGATAGAGCTAGTGGCTGGCATGGTGGAATCCGGAGAAACATACGAAGAAGTGGCATTGCGTGAGTCTGAAGAGGAAGCAGGGTGTGTGCCGTCGAAGTTAATTCCTATTTGTAATTATTGGGTATCGCCGGGTGGAACCAGCGAGCGAGTTGGCTTGTACTGTGGCTTGGTGGATAGCGATGGCGTGGGCGGGTTGCATGGCCTAGACGATGAGCATGAAGACATCAGGGTGCATTGCATCAGCTTTGCCGAGGCTTACCAGGCGGTTGAAACAGGAATAATTAATAATGCTGCCACGATAATGGCCTTACAATGGCTGAAAATTAATCATACCGAGATGAAGCGTTGCCCACTCTGAGCCGTGTTTAGGCTCAAAAGGTCAGGAGTGACAGGCGGTTAATTCCGCTCGCGATAGGGATATTTTGCTAAGGTGTGGGTTTGCTGAGTTTCTACCGGAGAACTTTTTGCGCCGACAACGCTACGTGCCCGATCTGCAAGAATTGGCTTTGACGACCGAGTCCAATTATCTGCGCTTTTTGAAATTACTGCCTGAAACTGACGAAGGCGGCGAACGTGTGTTTTCAATCTCTGGCCATGCCGAGCAGAAAGCACGCATTCGTATTCGAGTGGAAGAGGTTCATCCTTACACGACGATGCTTACCGTTCGGCAAGAAGGATTAAGCCCCGAGTGGATACAGCCACCATCAATGCACGTGCGGTTGTATCATGATGTGTGCATGGCTGAGGTGTTGAGTTATCAGAATCAACATCGATTTGAAGGCCGTTACCAATACCCAAATCCGCAAATGCGTATGCCCGATGAGAAGATTCAGCTGAACAAATTTCTTGCTGACTGGCTAGAGCATTGCTTGCAACATGGTCACGTTGAAGTGCCATTTAGCTTTATGCCTACGTATTAAGCGCGATTCATAATCGTCAATCGTGCTCTTTTGCCCTGATCGATGCGATTAATCATTGGATCGCATTACCTTGATCCACCCTACCGTTTTAACTTCACAGACAGCTTTTAGCTAATAAACAACGATGAGCCGATTTTTTGGGGGTAATAGAGGTCGTATCGCGGTATTCCTGCCTGAATTGTGAACAATGCCCGTTTGCGCGGCGAGTGCATTGCTATAGTATCGCTTCATTCAAACAATAAACGTCGGAGACAGGCGTGTATCAGATAAACAGTGACGAGACATTAAGAGTCATCCAAGTCACCGACACCCACCTTTTTGGTGATGTTGGTGGCAAGCTTTTGGGTGTACCTACATTTGACAGCATGAGCGCTGTGCTTGATCGCGTGCGTGACTTTGATTTTGATAGCCATGCCATGCTCGTGACTGGAGATCTATCACAAGACGGCAGTGAGCAATCTTATCGTCATCTGCATGACGCAATGTCTCCGTTTGATAAGCCGGTATTTTGGTTGCCTGGCAATCATGACGAACCGCAAAATTTAGCCAAAGTTGGAGGCGAATCAGAGCACCTACACAAGGTTATTCGCAGCAAGCATTGGCAAATTATCATGCTGGACTCCCAAGTCGAGGGGGCCGTGTTTGGTCAATTGAATACTGATGAACTGGCATATCTAGATAAAACCTTAAGTGAAGCGCCAGAATTACATACCTTGATTGCTCTCCATCATCACCCGGTATCGATGGATAGCGATTGGATGGACAATATTGGTTTGAAAAATCGCCATGAGTTTTTAGAAGTGCTGGGCCGCCATAAAAACGCCAAGGGCGTGATATGGGGGCATGTACATCAAAGCTGCGATGGTTTAGTCGGTGGGGTTCGTTTAATGGCAACCCCTTCTACCTGCATCCAGTTCTCCCCACAAACTACCGACTTCAGTTTGGATGATGTAGCTCCAGGGTTTCGTTGGTTGGAGCTACATAAAGATGGCTCTATCAACACGGGTGTTGAACGTTTAACCGATGTATCCTTTGAGGTTGATCGAACTCAAACAGGTTACTGATATGTTTATTCCAGCCTCTGTACAGAACAGCGGTTGTCTCTATCTTCACGGGTTTCTTAGTTCGCCAGCGTCTGAAAAGGCGCAGCAAATGATGGCGCTTTACCAAGAACACCCGGAATTAGGCTCCCTGAGCACGCCCTTTGTTCATTTTTCTCCGACCGAGGCGATGGCCTTAGCTGAATCGCAATTGCTTGAACTCAAAGAAAAGCACGACAAAGTCTGGCTGGTGGGGAGTTCGCTAGGTGGTTTCTATGCGACTTGGTTGGCTGAAAAATATGAAGTTCCAGCCGTATTGATCAACCCTGCAGTGCGCCCATTTGATCTATTTCGTCATTATCTGGGTGAGCATAAGCACTACCACAATGGCGAAACCTACTTACTTGAAGCACATCACCTAGACGAACTTGAAGCCTTACACTGCGCCGACATCACCCATCCCAAGAATCTCTTGCTGCTGCTACAAACCGCTGACGAGACGTTAGATTATCGCCACGCCGCCGAGTTGTATCGTCAATGCCCAGCATGGGTTGAAGGTGGTGGAACGCACAGTTTTGATGGGTTCATTGATCGTGTGCCACAAATGTTGGGTCACTTGTCGCGTTGTCTTGGGTAATGGCAACGGACATGAATGCAAGTCGGGCGGCTCGTGGGTATACTCCTGCACAATCTTTTAAAACGATGCTGTGACTGAGGAATCCATGTCAAAGCAATATAACGCCTCTTCTATTGAAGTACTTAGCGGTCTCGATCCTGTTCGCAAACGCCCAGGCATGTACACGGACACCACTCGTCCGAACCACATGGCCCAAGAAGTTATTGATAACTCGGTGGATGAAGCCCTCGCGGGTCACGCCTCTACCATTGAAGTCACGCTGCATGGCGATGGCTCAATGACGGTGCAAGATGATGGCCGTGGTATGCCGACGGACATTCACCCAGAGCACGGTATCTCTGGGGTTGAGCTAATTCTGACGCAGCTGCATGCGGGGGGGAAGTTCTCCAACGATAACTACCAATTTTCGGGTGGTTTGCATGGGGTTGGTGTGTCGGTTGTCAACGCACTCTCACTCATGGTTGAAGTAACGATATGGCGCGATGGCCAAGTGCAGCGGATTGGTTTCAAAGACGGCTACAAGGCCATCGACCTACAAGTCGTCGATACCTGTGGTAAGAAACGTACGGGCACAAGCGTACGATTTATGCCTGATCCCAAATACTTCGACACGCCGAAATTCTCGGTCGCTCGTTTAAAGCATAATTTACGCGCAAAAGCCGTGTTATGTCCGGGTTTAAAGATCAAATTCAACGCGCCAAACGCTGAAGACAGTGCCGAGTGGTATTACGAAGACGGACTGCAAGATTATCTCACCGTCAGCACGACTGGCTGGGAAGTCTTACCTGCGGAGCCATTTGTAGGCTCAATGGCGGGCGATACTGAAGGTGTCGATTGGGCAGTTATCTGGCTGCCTGAAGGTGGCGAGCTGGTGCAAGAAAGCTACGTGAACCTGATTCCTACGGCACAAGGCGGCACCCACGTTAATGGTTTCCGCTCCGGTTTGTTGGATGCTTTGCGCGAGTTTTGTGAATTCAGAAACCTTCTGCCACGCGGCGTTAAGTTAACTCCAGATGATCTCTGGGAACGCTGTGCGTATGTGTTGTCAGCAAAATTGGCCGACCCTCAGTTTGCTGGGCAAACGAAAGAGCGTCTTTCCTCTCGTGAAGCATCGGCGTTTATTTCTGGTGTCGTGAAAGACAGCTTCGCCTTGTGGCTCAATGAGAATATCGCCACGGCTGAAAGTCTCGCTGAAATGGCGATTTCGAGTGCGCAGAGTCGTTTGCGTAAATCGAAAAAAGTTGCCCGTAAAAAGATTACCCAAGGTCCAGCACTGCCGGGTAAGTTGGCCGACTGTACTGGCCAAGATGGCGAGCGAACTGAACTCTTCTTAGTGGAAGGGGATTCAGCCGGTGGCTCCGCAAAGCAGGCGCGTGATCGTGAGTTTCAAGCGATTATGCCGCTGCGGGGTAAAATTCTAAATACTTGGGAAGTTGAGTCCACAGAGATTCTGGCCTCTCAAGAAGTGCATGACATAGCGGTGGCGCTGGGTATTGATCCCGCCAGTGATGACTTGGACGGACTGCGTTACGGCAAGGTGTGTATTTTGGCCGATGCCGACTCGGATGGCCTGCATATCGCGACCTTGCTATGTGCCTTGTTTGTCCGTCACTTCCGTAAGCTGGTGAGCGATGGCCATGTGTATGTGGCGATGCCGCCGTTGTACCGTATTGATGTCGGCAAAGACGTTTACTACGCGCTGGATGAAGGAGAAAAACAAGGCGTGTTAGAGCGCATTAAAGCCGAGAAAAAGCGTGGCAAAGTTAACGTACAGCGCTTTAAAGGTCTGGGTGAAATGAACCCACTTCAGTTGCGTGAAACCACCATGGACCCGAATACCCGTCGTTTAGTGCAGCTCACTTTAGAGGCGGGCGACAACACCAATGAAATGATGGACATGTTGCTGGCGAAAAAGCGCGCACCTGATCGTAAGGTGTGGCTAGAGGCGCACGGTAACGAGGTAGACATTCTCTGAATATTCGAGCGTTGAGCCGCCTCGGTATGCTATTGCTGGGGTTTGCTCATATGACCCCAGCCCACGCGGCATCAGCCGGTTCGACCACACTCTCAGAGCCGGTCAATTTAGTCTTAGCGGTCTTGTTGACCGCTCTGATTGCAACATTGACGTTGGTATTGTTAATTCTGCAGCGTCAGCGTCGCATGCGCAGTGATCGTCGCTTAGGCGAGCAAGCCGCATTATTAAGTAATTTGATTACCGACTTACCTGAGATGGTGTTTTATAAAGATCGCCGCGGGGTTTATCGGCTGTGTAATAAGCTAGGCAGTGAGTTTTTGGGGCGGCCTTGCTCGGAAGTCATTGGTAAAACTGACGCCGACTTTTTTGATCGGCTAACCGCCGAAACATTGCGCTTACACGATGATGAAGCCACTGAGCGTGAATCCATTACCCAGAATGAAGAATGGCTCACCGATGCCGATGGTAAAAGTGTATTACTGGATGTCCGTCGCCAGCCCTTAGTCAGTGAAAAAGGGCATCGTAATGGCGTGCTCATTACCTGCCGTGATATTACCGAAAGCAAACAAATTCAGCGTGAACTTGAGTACCAAGCACGTCATGACAGCCTTACAGGGTTAGCCAATCGTTACTTGCTGCAAGAGCAATTGAGCTTCGCCCTGCAAATGGCTCGTCGTAATGAAGAATCATTGGCCGTCATCTTCATCGACCTCGATCGATTTAAAGACATTAACGACGCCATTGGCCACACCATTGGCGATTTATTATTGCGTGATGTGGCTCATCGTTTACGTACGAATCTGCGTGATAGCGATATTTGTGCGCGCCTAAGTGGCGATGAATTTGTGATTGTTCTAACTCAAACTGATGGTGCACACATTACTGAAAAGTGTGATCAGTTACTGGCGGAGTTAGCGCTTCCTTACCAGCTGCAGGGCCACTTACTGAGTATATTCGCCAGTGCAGGCATCGCCATTGCCCCTGAGCATGGCAATAATACAGAGATCTTGCTGGCACACGCCGACGCCGCTTTGCACCAAGCAAAAGCCTTGGGCCGTAACCGCAGTTGTGTGTACACCCCAGAGCTGACGTTAAATCAAAACAACCAGTTATCGCTTGAGCAGGACCTGCGCCAGGCGGTGTTGAACGAAGAATTTACCCTCGTCTTTCAGCCACAGTTTCGAGTGGATGAAACGACGCCTCGTCGTGCTGAAACCCTGATTCGGTGGCCGCACGAATTTCGTGGCTTGATCTCACCACATGAATTTATTCCATTAGCAGAAACCACAGGCCTAGTGAAAGAGCTGGGTTTATGGGTAATTCGCGAAGCGGCGAAGCAATTCTTGGCGTGGCGTGAAGCGGGCTTAGAGATGGATAAAATTGCGGTGAATGTGTCGGCAATACAAATCAACGCTAATTTTGCCGACTCTGTTGCCACCATATTGAGTGACTTAAACTTTGATCCAACTTGGCTTGAGCTAGAAGTCACTGAATCTCTGATGATGTCGGGGATGACAGAAATCAGCACACAAATTCAGCAGCTGTGTGAGCTAGGCGTTGAGTTCTCTATTGATGACTTTGGTACCGGTTATTCATCACTCAGCAAGCTTAAATCTATGCCGGTTAGTGTGCTAAAAATTGACCGCTCGTTCGTGCGCAACATTCACGAGCAAGCAAACGATTATGAAATCGCTCGCGCCATCATTATGATGGCCTTAAGCCTTGGCCTATCTGTGGTTGCCGAAGGCGTAGAGAGTAAAGAACAAGAGCAAACGCTCAGAAATCTGGGCTGTGAATGGATGCAGGGATTTATGTACGGAATGCCGATGAAAGGCACCGAATTCCTGCAACAATTTGGCCCAAAAACCTCAAGCGAACCAATCGACTAACACTATGACGGATCAGATCAGTTACACCGATGATGGCGTAGAGCGCCAGTCGTTAAAAGAATACACCGAAAGTGCGTACCTGAATTACTCCATGTACGTGATTCTCGATCGTGCCTTACCTCACGTCGGCGACGGTATGAAGCCTGTGCAGCGCCGTATCGTGTATGCGATGAGCGAGCTGGGCCTGAAGTCGACGGCCAAGTACAAAAAATCAGCCCGTACCGTGGGTGACGTACTCGGTAAATATCACCCGCATGGTGATAGCGCCTGTTATGAAGCCATGGTGTTGATGGCGCAGCCGTTCTCCTATCGTTACCCGCTGGTGGATGGTCAAGGTAACTGGGGCGCGCCGGATGACCCTAAGTCCTTTGCCGCAATGCGTTACACCGAAGCTAAGTTAGCGGCGTTTGCTGATTTGATGCTTAGCGAGCTAGGCCAAGGTACAGTGAACTGGCAGCCAAATTTTGATGGCACCATGGATGAGCCAGTGACGCTGCCTGCGCGCTTACCAACCATCATGCTGAACGGTACAACAGGTATTGCCGTGGGTATGGCCACCGATATCCCGCCTCACAACGTGCGTGAAGTTGCGAGTGCCTGTATCCGCTTACTAGATGAACCTAACGCGGATATTGATGCCCTGTGTGAACATGTTGTTGGGCCTGATTATCCGACCGATGCCGAGATCATCACACCGCGCGATGACTTAAAGAAAATTTATCGCACCGGCAAAGGCAGCGTGAAAATGCGCGCTGTTTACACCAAAGAAGACGGCGATATTGTGATTACCGCGCTGCCACATCAGGTATCGGGGGCAAAAATATTGGAACAAATCGCCGCGCAAATGCAGGCGAAAAAGCTGCCACTCGTGACAGACCTTCGTGACGAATCCAACCACGAAAACCCAACGCGCTTAGTGATCGTACCGAAATCCAATCGTGTTGATGTTGAAGCCGTCATGGCGCATTTGTTTGCGACCACAGACCTAGAGAAAAACTACCGCGTAAATATGAACGTGATTGGTTTGGATGGCCGCCCGCAAGTCAAAGACTTGAAGACCATGCTGACCGAATGGCTGACTTATCGTACCGAAACAGTGCGTCGTCGTTTGCAGTATCGCCTTGATAAAGTATTAGCACGTTTGCATATCCTCGAAGGCTTATTGGTTGCCTTTCTGAATATCGACGAAGTGATCGATATTATTCGGACACAAGAAGAGCCAAAGCAAGTATTAATGCAACGCTTTGGCATTACCGATATGCAGGCTGAATCGATTCTCGAATTAAAGCTTCGTCATTTAGCCAAGCTTGAAGAAATGAAAATTCGCGGCGAGCAAGATGAGCTAGCGAAAGAGCGTGACATGCTTGAGAAAACGCTAGGTTCTGAGCGTCGTTTGAAAACACTGATCAAAAAAGAAATCACCGCCGATGCCGAGTTGCACGGTGATGATCGTCGTTCTCCTGTGGTGGTGCGTGGTGAAGCCCGTGCCTTTAGTGAAACTGAGTTGTTGTCGGCAGATCCAGTGACCATTGTATTGTCACAGAAAGGCTGGGTACGCGCGGCGAAAGGCCATGATGTTGATGGCACTACCTTAAGTTATAAATCTGGGGATAGTTACCTGACATCCTCCATCGGTAAATCGAACCAAAACGCGATATTCCTCGATAACACCGGTCGTGCATACAGTCTAGCGGCGCATACGTTGCCGTCTGCACGAGGGCAAGGTGAGCCTCTGACTGGGCGTTTGAATCCTGCGAATGGCAGCTTATTTATTGATACCTTGATGGGCAAAGATGAAGATCGTTACCTGTTAAGTACCGATGCGGGCTATGGGTTTATCGGCACCATTGCCGACATGCAGAGTAAAAACAAAGCGGGTAAGGCACTCATTACGGTACCTGATAACGCAAAAATATTGCCGCCAAAAGCCATCACAGATCCGGAAAAGAGCTGGATTGCAGCGGTCAGTAATGAAGGCCGTATGCTGGTATTCCCTGCAGCTGACTTGCCGCAAATGGCGCGAGGGAAAGGCAACAAGATGATTAACATCAACAGCGCGCGAGCGGCAGTTCGAGAAGAGCTGATGATTGCGATGTTGGCCTTTACTGAGCAAGACACCTTACTTGTACACGCAGGTAAGCGTCACCTGAAACTGAAGTTCTCAGATCTTGAGCATTACCAAGGTGAGCGTGGTCGTCGGGGTAATAAGCTTCCGCGTGGTTTCCAGAATGTTGATGCGATGGAGCTAGGATGAGCTAAAACTCTGGCGAATTAAACCACTGTTCAATATACTGCTGATCACATTTACCAAGCTAAGGAGAGTACGGTGATCGCAGTACGCCCCTCATTTTTATTATTTCTTTTTTTACTTCCTTTTATTGCTAAAGCTACCACGACTGAAACTCATACCTTTTCAATAACTGGCTCAGTATCCTCGACAGGGACCGACCTTAGAATTACTTCAGGTGCAGTGGGTCTCGAGTTCACACGTTCTGCAAACTCTCAGTGTCCTGAGGGTGGTCCACAACGATGCGCGGCAGATGTCATTGAATCTCTGACGTTGGATGACTCAGTTTTGCACTCCGCTCAGGGTGCTCAATATTCATTTGGACTCGGTAAGCACCAAGTGAGTGAAGAGATTTCTGTTAATGGCTTGCCCGCTATGGATCGCCATGAAGCTATCTACTTTAAGGAAAGATTCTGGGTATACCCTCCGTCCGGTGATATCTGGTCTTCGGCAGATGCCATTAACTGGCTGAAAGAAGGCCATCATTCAGAGCTTGGACGTTTTATGGCTGAGTTGGTGAAATTTAATGGACGACTATTTCTGATTGGTGGCAACCCGGCGGCAACAAATAAAGATGACGTATGGGTATCAGAGGATGGTATCCATTGGGATCTCCTGCTAGAAAATGCCCCATTTGGTGGTCGTTATGGTCATGCTGTCTCTGTGTTTAATGACAAAATGTGGTTGGTGGCTGGTGAATCTGGCACTTACCCGGGGCAATTGACCAATGATGTATGGTCTAGTCTGGATGGCGAAAATTGGGTTCTGGAAACGTCCAGTGCGGGTTTCAGTGGACGTTTGGGGCATACGTTAAGCGTGTTTGACGGGCAGCTGATTTTGGTTGCCGGTGCGGATACGGAGCATGGCGGCCTTTCTGATGTTTGGTCGACGACTGACGGTGTTAGTTGGATTCAGGAAACCCAAGAAGCTGGCTTTAGTGGTCGGTCGCGTCATCAGACTGTGGTTCATGATGGACGCATCTGGGTTCTGGGTGGGGACGAAGGGTTTCCGATCTGTGATGTCTGGTCGTCTGCTAATGGCACTAACTGGGTTCGTGAAATTGAAAATACCGACGCAGTCACTTGTGCACGCCAGCGAGTGGTGCAGGATGATGAAGCCTTTTATTCCATCGGAGGGCAGGGGGCAGATCGTCATCGTACTGGCAGCGTTTGGAAATCTCCGGATCTAGTGGCCTGGAACATGCTGACACGAGACACGCATTTCAGCCCACGCTTTGGCCAGGCGGTTGTCGAATTTGCCGATAAACTCTGGATGATTGGTGGTGATTACGGCGAACGATCCGCAGAAATTTGGTCTTCAACCGACGGTTATCACTGGCTTCGCGATGTGGAAAGCGCTCCCTTTGGAGGGCGCGCTCAGCATGATGTGCTGGAATTTGCTGATCGCCTGTGGCTAATCGGCGGTGGGGAAGCACGTGATATTGATATCTGGAGCTCAGCCGATGGTATTACCTGGGTTCAGGAGTTAGAAGTAGCGCCATTTGTGGCGAGTCATGGGGTTCAAGCCACTGTTCATGACGGTGAAATATACGTAGTTGGATCTCATTCTCTGGGTGCTTTGGATGACCCCATCGTCTGGTCATCATCGGATGGTATTAACTGGGTGCAGAAAAATGCGGCCGCGCCTTTCGGTTTTCGGACCGGGTTTGGTCTGATTTCATTCGACGGCAAATTGTTTGTTATTGCTGGTAGGGATGGCAGCTTTAAAAACGATGTCTGGACGTCTTCCGATGGGGTGGAGTGGGTGCAGGAAGCGGAATCTACGTCCTTTGATGCTCGTGCTTTCCATCAGGTCAGAGAGTGGCAGGGAAAACTCTGGCTGGTTGCCGGGCAGAATCAACACATTAGAGAAGAGTATGTTAACGATGCATGGGCGTCAGATGATGGGGTGCGTTGGGCGTCTTACAGTATTGACTCGGGATTCGGGATTCGTGGCTATCACGGACTGGAAGTATTTAATGATCGATTATGGGTTGTTGGTGGAACTGGCCATCAAAAGTTCAACGATGTTTGGTCTAGCGGTAATGGCTCAGATTGGGAAACTCAGATCAGCTCTGAGTACCAACTTTCCATAGAATATGCAGATATAACCACGCTTGCGTCTAATGGACGCATAGAACCTAGCGACATAAGGATTGCTACCGGTAGTGCGTTGGACATGAATATTTATGCCGACGATGGTTACATGCTGACCACAGCCTCTGGCTGCGGTGGGATCCTAACGGGCAGTACCTTCCGTATTGATGACGTAGAAGCTGACTGCACCGTATCGGCGGAACTAGAGCGATATTCTTTCGTTTTTGCTATGAGTACGGCCGGCGGCTTGATAACGCCAGTGGAAGTTCAGCAAGTGTTGCATGGTAATTCAACATTGTTTGAGATCAAGACGGAGGAAGGCTATCAGGTCAGTGATATTTATGGTTGTGATGGGATGTTAGATGGAACGACCTACACCACCTCTAATATCACAGGAGATTGTTATGTGGCGGCATTGTTTGAGCGCATGATATACCCGCTCTCTCTTGTGGTCGGTGAAAACGGCCGTATCGTCCCGGTCGATACTCTGACGCCAGCGCATGGAGACGTTACTCGTCTGCACATTATTGCAGATGATGGCTACGAGATTGCAGAGGTAAGCGGCTGTGGCGGCGAGCTTGCCGGGCCTCTATACACCACTGCAGCGGTGATAGAAGCGTGTGACGTTACGGCGACTTTCCGCCCTCGCGTGTTCGATATTTCTATGAATGTGAGTGAGGGTGGCGAACTGACGATGGCTGAAGGTGCAACACGCGAATTCGGAACGGAAATCGTGTTCGATGTTGTTGCTGAAGAAGGTTACGAGCTGCGCTCGGTGTCAGGCTGTGCAGGCGCTCTTAATGAAAATGGTGATTACGTCGTCAGTGAAATAACGGGGCACTGTGATATCAATGCCTACTTCGGTTTACGCACCTATGACATGACTCTATCTGTGACTAGTGGCGGGGATGTAATTTACAAGGAAGTAACGCCTCTGACACATGGAGCGCAACAACAGATTCAGCTTGTTCCTGAGGACGGTTTTGAAGTGGCGTCTGCGTCAGGTTGTAACGGTTCACTGGACGGGCTGGTTTATACCGCAGCACCGGAAAAAAATTGTGTCGTTGATATTGTATTCCGTAGGGTTGACGGTGCACCGGAGAATCCGGGCAGTGACGATGGAGATAGCGATAGCTCAACTGGGGGAGCCGTGTCTGCATTCTGGTTGTCTATCGCCGCAATGGCCTTTGGCTTCCGTCGCAGGCGCTTGGCATTGTTAGCGTGAGTTATCTGCTGCCAGCTTGATATTCTAGGAAGTTCAAGCTTCATGGTATCGGTAATCACAGATATATCGGTACATGAAAAGTAATATGGAGCTAGTCAGCACAGAGAAAAACTAATCTGCGCTTCCTTCCTGGTGGTTTAGGGTGAGACGCTGAGTAGACTTATGCTCAGTTAGTTTCACCTGAGGCGACCATTATTTCTGCAGCAATCAGGGGGTTGGGTTGTGCTTCTGGGGTAATCAATTGGGTGACGTCTGCTGAATTGATTACGGCTGTACGTTGAGTGCCGCTAGTTTCGACGCTGGCGACTCCGGCGCACGTTTGGCCTAGGTTCTTGGCTCTGGCAGAGAGATTAATATCGCTACCAAGTAATGATTCGATTTCTTCTTCTGTAATCGCATCTAACGTCTGTGCTTCACTGATCTTCATCCCCTTCATGTAAGACACTTGGCGTCCATCGTACGAGCCATCTAAATTTCGATCGTAGTAGGCAATCATGCCGTGCAGCTCTTTACCCTCTAGGCGTATTTCGATTTTTTCTGATTCGCTGTAAGGCGTGCGGCTGTTGTAATCGGTAAACGAAGAGGCAGCCTGCAAGCCTGAAGTATGAAACTCTAAAGGCGTCGCCGGATAACTGCCGTTGGCTGCTAGTGAGCATTCATGAAGTTGATACTGATCGTTACCTAGGTCTTCAATCACCACTAGTTGGCGACTAGTAGCCTCGGTATAAAATTCGTTACCCGCTGAATTCACATCGTCTGTCATATGGCTATTTATCAACCATATACCGCTAGGGCTGGAGTCTGCACCGGCATCCCATTGACTCGTGTTGATTGGGCTGGCGGCAGGTTGATCACTGACACAACCGCTAAGCGCGGAAGCAGAGATACATAGTGCCAGTGATGCGACAGAACATGTGATTTTCATAATGGCTCCTTCTATTACGATACGGCGGCGTTGCGTTGCGTTGCGTTGCGTTGCGATGCGATGCGATGCGATGCTATCGCTGAGACATCTGGGTAAGCGACAACCACTCTACCAACCACACAAATAATGAGAACGGGTAGAAACTGACAACCCTATCAATATGAGGCCGGGGTCACAAAACTGACGCAATTCGCTTCAATTTATGTCAAATACATCACAAAAAGCGTCCGTTTGCATAAAAAGTGACGGCATTGTCTTTTGGGTATTTGAATTCATAGCGTCGAATTACGTGACTAATAAAGCCAATAAGCGGCTAGCCCCCTCAGTGGTTTGCCAATGCGAACAAAATAAATCACGCCTATATAAACGGATGTAACATTTTAAGCCATGAAAACGAAAATTAGGCCGAATTAACTATGGGGAAGCACCTTCAACCCCAGTAGTATGCGGATGCATTAAAAAATCATGATCGAATTAAGGAAAGAGTATGAAACTGCTTAAAGGCCTCGTTATCGTTTTGATAGTGGCATTTATAGGAATTGCCTCCTCGGTGTATTTCGCACCGGCAAAAACCGCGGCATTTCTTGTCGACCTAAAGCGCGGTTTGGGTGATCTTGAAAAGCATGAAATGACGCTTAAAAATGGTCAAAAGTATGTTTATTTAGAAGCGGGCGACAAAGACAAAGAAACATTGGTCTTACTGCATGGTTTTGGCGCAGACAAAGATAATTTCACGGAATCCGCCCCTTACTTAAAAGACGATTTCCACTTGATCGTGCCTGACCACATTGGTTTTGGAGAATCATCTAAGCCTAAAATGGCGGATTACACTCCAATAGCGCAGGCGCGTCGTTTACATGAATTGTTTACGCGTCTTGGTTTAGATCGCCAGATTCATATTGGCGGTAGCTCAATGGGTGGGCACATTGCGATGACCTACGCATCACTTTACCCAGCGGAAGTGAAGAGTTTATGGCTACTTGATCCGGGTGGTGTATGGTCGGCTCCTGAATCTGAAATGCGTCGTATTGTGCGTGAAACAGGTGTGAACCCGCTAACGGCTAAAACCCCTGAAGAATTCCGTGATGTATTCAGCATGGTTATGAGCAAGCCACCTTTTGTGCCTGGGTTCGTTCTTGATCAAATGGCTGCAAAACGCATCGCAAACTTTGAGCTCGAGCAAACTATCTTCGCTCAGCTCAGTGCGGATAACGTAGAAGAGCGAGTGACTGGTTTAGACACACCGACCTTGTTGGTATGGGGCAAAGAAGATCGTGTGCTGAATGTGGGAGCGACGGACATTCTTGAGAAACTGATGACCAATGTTACTACCATCAAGATGGATGGCATTGGCCACTTGCCTCAGTTAGAAGCACCAAAGCAAACGGCAGAAGACTTGAAGGCGTTTATTGCGGGCTTAGAAAAGTAATCGATTGATTCACTGTATCTAGCTGTAATAAATAGAAGGCCAGCATTACGCTGGCCTTTTTTATTGAATGATTATTTTTGAATCATTACAACGAATTAACTCGTGCCTTCCAATTAAAAGTATCACTGTCTTCTTGGCCTGCTTTTACGGTTAATGAAAACTCCGAATATAAAATAGACTCGTCATTATCAAACGCGTCTAGTTTTGTGTCATCGTTGTCGCTTAACTCACAAGTTCCTTCTGCAATTAACGTTGTAGGAAACTGCGTCGAGAAAGCATTCTGTTGGCAATTTAGTCCTGACTGAGAGATTGTCATACTGGATTGACTGCCATCGTTCGTTGAAAATCCTATATGCATAGCAACTTCTGCTCTTTTAAAATCCCCGACAAAGTCGCTCCCAACACTGTTGCCAATACACGTTAGATTGTTGCCGATCTCCGCCAGAGTTAGTTGAGTATCGTTAACCGTTAGATCTGTTTCAATGTTGAGTTCATTACTGGCTTCAGAGAAGGTTGTTGCATCACTGAGCTTCACGCTGGTGAACTCCACCTGACCGTGGACACCGTTTTCACTCGTGTAAAGTTCTCCGGTCATGCTTCTATTTTCGATAATATTCACGAAGATCGTGAACTCATCACCGCTTCCTCCACTATAGTATGAGGTCTCATTGGTGTCCGCCTGAATGTCGATGTCGCCACTGTAGGCTGCCGTGCCACAAATACTGCTTCGGTAACCACCTTCTATTGCAGTAATGAGCATCACCTGTCGACCATTCAGGTACCTAACTTCGGCAGCCCTGTCTAAATTTTCGGGATCATCCACAGCTCTATCTGATGAAAATACCATTAGCCAGACACCTGCTAAGCTGTCGCTGGTTCCTTGTGGGGAAACGGTCAATGCTTCTGTTAGTTCTGATGTAGAGAGTCGGCGTTCATTAACACTTTCAGTATCGTCATCAGCGCCGCAGCCGAACAATAAAATAGTGAGAGGTATAACGACCAGAGTTTTTATATTCATTAGCATTCCTATTGCTTAATTTGAGGTGAAGAAAATATAGCACCGTATCGTGTCAGAAATTGTAGACACGTGTAAGCTTACACATTCTCTACAATCGGCAGGGGTAATGGTGTAAGGCCTTTCTATTCATGGCCGCTGCGATTGATCGCAGTTATAATCCTTCGCTTTAATTTATCAGCAGTGGAACTTTTCTATGTGTGACAACAAATTCGTACGTGAGCGTCTTTACGAAGATTACGCTCAATCTTTTACCGTGAGCGATTTGCTGTTTGAAGTAAAAACAGAGCACCAGCATCTAGAGATTTTCGAGACGCCTTTTTTGGGTCGTGTGATGCTGCTTGATGGTGTGGTTCAGACCACAGAAAAAGACGAATTTATCTATCACGAGATGATGGTCCATGTGCCAATGTTCACGCACCCAAATCCTAAGCGTGTATTGATCATTGGTGGTGGCGACGGCGGTATTCTTCGCGAAGTGCTTCGTCATGAAGGCGTCGAGCATGTGACTCAGGTGGAGATCGACCAGAGTGTGATTGATATGTGCAAAGAGTATTTTCCAAAACACTCAGATGGCGCATACGATAATCCAAAAGCGACTATTGTTATTGCTGATGGCAAAGATTTTATGGCGAGCTGCACGGATAAGTTCGACGTAATTATTTCCGACTCCACCGACCCAATCGGCCCCGGCGAAGTGCTGTTTACTTCAGACTTCTACGCCGATGAGAAAAAGTGCCTGAATGAAGGTGGCATTATGGTCGCGCAGAACGGCGTGCCGTTTATGCAGGGTGATGAAGTTACCAATACCTATCAACGCTTAAGCAAACTGTATAACGAAGCAAGCTTCTACATTATGCCTGTGCCTACTTATGCCGGTGGCTTCATGACCTTGGCGTGGGCTACGGATGATGAGTCATTGCGACAGCAGCCGGTTGAACAGATTCAGGCACGTTATGACGCCGCTGGTTTTGCGACGCGTTACTACAACCCTGAAGTTCACGTCGCGAGCTATGCGCTGCCAAACTACATTCGTGTTTTAATGACTAAGTAATGTTCTAAACGCTGGCATGTCAGTGCGGAAAAAATGTTACCGCACTGACATCAGCTCGCTGGTTAATTGCACGAGCTGAGCAACCGCTCCTCTATTTTCATCGACAGCTGCCTGTGCTTTACGCCCCATATCAACACGGCGTTCTTTGTCATGTAGATGGCGAACAACAACGTCTTTCATCTGACTCAAATCCGTCATAACTTCTAGTGCACCATCGTCTTTTAAGGTATCGACGATAGCAGCAAAGTTAGCGTAGTAAGGGCCAATTAAGGTGGCCTTTCCTAGTGCCGCAGGCTCGATAGGGTTGTGCCCGCCGTGCTCAATTAAGCTTCCCCCCATGATGACTAAATCGGCACTGGCCAGTAATGGCAGCATCTCGCCCATCGTGTCCGCAACGTAGACTTGAATCTGAGTGTTTACACGGCCATTGCTACGACGGTGCACACTCAGCTGGCGTGAGCGTGCGGCATTGGTCACGGCTTCAAAGCGCTCAGGGTGGCGCGGGATTAATAGCAGTAGTAGCCCCGGCACTTCTTTTTCAAGTGCTAGGTAGATGTCTAGCACTTGCTCGTCTTCTTCGGGATGACTCGAGGCCAGTGCCAGAACCGGACGATCGGCTCCCCACTCTGTTCTCAATTGTGCGCCCTTAGGAGCGCAATCAGCAGGGATGGTGATGTCGAACTTCACACTGCCGATGACGTGTAAGCGATCCGTGGGTAAGCCGAGCTTTAAAAAGCGCTGACCATCGACATGGTTTTGAGCAGCGACAAGACTTAAACGATGCAGCATAGGTCGAGTGAGAGCACTGAATTTGCCATAACCGCGTGCGGAATTTTCGGACAAACGGGCGTTAGCCAATACCACCGGGACTTGGTGCTGTTCACATCCGGCAAGTAAGTTGGGCCAAAGTTCGGTTTCCATGATCATCAACGCGCCGGGACGAATAGCCTTGATGAAGCGATGAATAAATATGGGCAAATCGTATGGTAGGTACATATGAAACACGCGCTCACCAAATAAGCGCTTTACCTGCTCAGACCCTGTTGGAGTTGTTGAGGTAATAATGATTGGTGTGCCGGGATGTTCTGCCATATAACGCTTAACAAAAGGGGCAGCCGCAAGAGTTTCGCCGACGGACACGGCATGAATCCATAAGCCGCCTTTTTGCGGATGATGCGGTATATAACCGAAGCGCTCAGAAATACGATGGCGGTAGCCGGGATTGACACGACCACGCCACCAAAGGCGAGCCACAAAAACAGGCAGTAGTAAGCTGTATATCAGAGTATAGAAAAAACGCGCCACAGACGGCCTCTGAGCAAAGAAACGGGTCGGCATCCTAGCATAATTCGCGGCACAACTAATAACCACACTATGCTAGAATGCGCCCTTTCTGAGCTGCCTGCGATTGTTCTGATGGATGTAACCATTCCCGATTTTCACAAAGCCCGTGTCCTAGTTTTCGGCGACGTTATGCTCGACCGTTACTGGGGTGGTCCCACTTCACGGATTTCTCCAGAGGCCCCTGTGCCAGTGGTTAAGATTCAAGACACTGAAAACCGTGCCGGCGGAGCGGGTAACGTCGCACTGAATATTGCCACGCTAGGCAGTGCGGTTGATTTGATTGGTATCACGGGCAGTGACGAAAACGCCGAAATCCTCGAAGGCTTGTTGGCGAAAGCTGAAGTGAATTGCAGCTTCTTGCATCACTCCACCAATCCTACGATTACCAAGTTACGTATTATCAGCCGTCAGCAACAATTGATTCGTCTGGATTTTGAAGAAGCTTTTAATGCCACTGACTTAACCCCGTTGTATCAAACGTTCGATGAACGATTGCAAGACGCCGGTGTGGTTATTTTGTCGGACTACGGCAAAGGCGCGTTGTCAGATCCTCAAATGTTAATTGCCGCTGCTCGCCGCCAAAATGTTCCAGTATTGGTCGACCCAAAAGGCAGCGACTTTGAAAAATACAGAGGTGCGACGTTAATCACGCCAAACTTGAGTGAGTTTGAAGCCGTGGTTGGCCGCTGTGATAGCGATGAATTAGTCGTTGAAAAAGCACGCACTCTGATTCAAGACTATGATCTTGATGCGGTGTTGGTGACGCGCAGCGAAAAAGGCATGACCTTAGTTCACAAAGACGCCGAGCCATTTCATCTACCGACTCGTGCTCGTGAAGTTTATGATGTGACTGGCGCAGGCGACACTGTGATCTCGGTGTTGGCGACCTCGCTGGCTGCAGGCGTGAGTATGGAGCAAGCGACCTTTTTGGCAAATACTGCAGCGGGTATTGTAGTTGGCAAGCTAGGTACCGCGACAGCTTCAACCGAAGAGTTACGTCGTGAATTGCGGTTAGAAAGCCAACAGGGTGCCGGTCTATTTGATGAAGAGTCGTTAATGTTGCTGGTGGAAGAAGCCCGGAATCGCGGTGAAACGCTGGTGATGACGAATGGCTGCTTCGATATTATTCATCCCGGCCACGTGCAATATTTAAAAGAAGCGAAAGCATTAGGTAATCGTTTATTGGTGGCTGTTAATGCAGATGAGTCAGTCAGCCGTTTAAAAGGCCCAACTCGTCCAGTGAATCCACTAGATCACCGTATGGCTGTCCTATCAGGCCTAGAAAGTGTTGATTGGGTCGTACCATTTGCCGAAGATACACCCGAGCGTCTTATTTGCCGTGTACTGCCTGACGTTTTAGTCAAAGGTGGTGACTACAAGGTGGAAGATATTGCTGGTGGTGAATGTGTGCAAAATAATGGTGGTGATGTGATTATTTTAAGTTTTAAAGATAACTGCTCAACAAGTGCGATTGTGAAAAGGATTCAGGAGAAAGAAGCATGATTATCGTAACAGGCGGTGCAGGTTTTATTGGTAGTAATATTGTTAAAACCCTTAATGCACAGGGACGTACTGACATCATCGTGGTTGATGATCTTAGTGATGGTCGCCAGTTTTACAACATCAGTGATTGTGATATTGCTGATTATCTTGATAAAAACGATTTTATCCACCGCGTACAAATCGACGACAGCTTACTCGATGATGTAGATGTGGTGTTTCATGAAGGTGCTTGCTCGTCCACGACAGAGTGGGATGGCAAATTCATGATGGAAAATAACTATGAATATTCCAAAATTTTATTACACGCGTGCCTTGAAAAGGGTATTCCGTACTTATATGCCTCTAGTGCTTCGGTTTACGGTGGCAGTGAGGTGTTTAAAGAAGAACGTTGTCATGAAAAACCGTTAAACGTGTACGGTTACTCGAAATGGCAGTTTGACCAGTACGTGCGTCAATTACAGCGTACGTATCCAAATGATACTTTCCCTAGCCAGGTCGTTGGTTTCCGTTACTTTAATGTCTACGGTCCTCGTGAAAAGCATAAAGGCTCAATGGCTTCTGTTGCATTTCACTTTAATAATCAAATTAAACAAAATGGTATCTGTAAGTTGTTTGGTGAAACAAGCGGCTATGCGGCGGGTGAGCAACATCGAGACTTTGTCTTTGTTGGTGACGTGGTTAAAGTGAATTTATGGTTTTGGAAAAATCCGAAGCAGTCCGGTATTTTTAATTTAGGTACAGGAAAATGTCAGAGCTTTAATGCCGTAGCTGATGCCGTCATTAAGTGGCATGCCGAAAAAGGGAAGAGCGAGAAAAGCGCTCATGCGAAAAAAGAATACATTCCTTTTCCTGAACATCTTAAAGGTGCTTATCAGAGCTTTACTGAAGCCGATATTAGCTTGCTGCGAAGTGCGGGTTATAGCGACGAATTTTATAATGTTGAACAAGGTGTGTTCGAATATCTCGATTGGTTGAATGGCCGAGACCAATAAATGAATCGACACTTACTTTATCCTCAATACTGGCCGGTGTGGTTGGGGGTTGGCATATTAGTTTTGCTAACTCGTTTGCCATATGGTCTGCAGTTGGGGATAGGGAAAGGTATCGGCTTGTTACTGCACAAAGTGGCGGCGAGTCGTCGCCATATTGCCGAGGTCAATATTCGTTTATGTTTTCCTGAAAAAACAAACACTGAACGAAAAAAACTTGTCCGTCAGGTATTTATTGATAATGGCATTGGCTTGATCGAAACCTTTATTGCATGGTTTCGTGCCCCGACTTACTTGCAGTCAAAAACGGAGTTTGTCGGGTTAGAAAAAGTTCGTGCCGCTACGACTAAAAACCAAGGTGTGATGTTGCTTGGTGCGCATTATTCAATGCTCGATTTGGCCGGTAGTTTATTAAGTAACGAGTTAAAACTCAGTGTGAGTTACCGTCCGCAAGATAACCCCGTGATGAACTACATTATGGAACGTAATCGTGCACGCCTTTATGATGAATGTTTAACTCGCAAAGATATTCGCAGTTTTATTCGTACATTACGTAATGGCAATATTCTTTGGTACGCCCAAGACCAAGATTTTGGCCGCAAGAACAGTGTATTTGTGAATTTTTTTGGACATCCGGCGGCGACTATAACGGCGACCTCTCGAATTGCTAAAGCCGGTAAAGCTACGGTGTTACCCATTACGTACTTTCGCAAGGAAGATAGCAGTGGTTATGTTATTACCATACACGACCCTTTGCCGATTCCCACTGGGGATGACGAAGCCGATGCGCGGTTAGCCAATGAGTTTCTTGAACAGCAGTTGCGTCAGCATCCTTCTCAGTATTTATGGTTGCACAAACGATTTAAGACGCCGCCCAACCCTGAAGAGAAAAAGGGTCTTATCTATAAACGCTGATCATTACTATTATTAATGATTGGTGATTAATAACATTCATTTTATTAATTGAAAACTCGCGCCTAGACTGATTACTAAATACAAATCAGTGGAGAGCAGCATGGACTTTCAGCATTCCCCCAAAGCTCAGGAATACATCAATCGCCTTAACGACTTTATGAAGAATGAGGTCGAGCCGGTTGAAGAAGCCTACCTGCGTGAACTTCATAGTTTGGACGATAAGTGGGTGGTTCTGCCCATCATCGATGAGTTAAAAGCCAAGGCCAAAGCGGCCGGTCTTTGGAATCTCTTCTTTCCTAACGCCGAACATGGCGTGGGTCTGAGCAATCTCGAATACGCACCACTGGCGGAAATTATGGGGCGTTCTTTTATCGCCCCTGAGATTTTCAACTGTAACGCACCCGATACCGGCAATATGGAAGTACTGGAAAAATACGGTACGCCAGAGCAGAAAGAAAAGTGGCTTAAGCCACTGATGGCCGGAGAAATACGTTCGGTATTCTGCATGACGGAACCCGAGGTTGCTTCATCTGATGCGACTAATATGGAAGCCACGGCCATCGTTGAAGGTGATGAAGTGGTATTAAACGGTCGTAAATGGTGGAGTACCGGCATTGGTCACCCCAACTGTAAAATCGGCATCTTTATGGCACTGACTGATCCTGAGGCGCATCGCCACCAACAGCATTCCATGGTGTTGTTTGAATTGGATCAACCGGGTGTCACGATTGAGCGAATGCTCCCCGTGTTTGGGCATTACGATGAACCCTATGGTCATGGCGAAGTGGTGTTCGATAATGTGCGCGTCCCTGTAACCAATATTATCGCCGGGCCGGGTCGAGGATTTGAAATTGCTCAGGGGCGTTTAGGGCCGGGGCGAATTCACCATTGTATGCGCCTTATTGGGGGCGCTGAAAAAGCGTTAGAGCTGATGTGTCAGCGTGCTGTATCACGTGAGGCGTTTGGCAAACCATTGGCTAATTTAGGCGGAAATCGCGACATCATTGCTAATGCACGTATCAACATTGAACAAGCGCGTTTATTAGTACTGAAAGCCGCTTGGAAGATTGATAAGGTAGGTGCCGCCGGGGCCATGAGTGATATATCACAGATTAAAGTGGTCGCTCCTAATATGACGCAGCAGATTTGTGATGCAGCCATGCAAATACACGGTGGTGGTGGTTTATCCGATGACTTCCCGCTAACGGCTATTTTTGCCAGTGCTCGGGCATTGCGCCTTGCCGATGGGCCGGATGAAGTCCATCGTGGCTTAGTGGCTAAATTTGAGCTGCTTAAATATAAAAAATATATGAAAAAAAATTAACGGGTTTTATTCATGCAGAAAGTTCTGATTACCGGTGCCGCTAGCGGCCTTGGTCGCGCACTCGCGTTACGTTTCGCCAAAGAAGGCGCGGATATTTGTGTGGCTGATATTAACGCCGAAGGTTCAAAAGAAACCGTCACCATGATTGAAGCGGCGGGAGGCAAAGGTTGGACGGCACACTTGGATGTCACTGTGCCTGAACAATGGGAAGCACTTCGTCATGACGTTGAAACGCGTTGGGGTGGCATTGATGTTGTGATTAACAATGCCGGTGTAGCAACGGGTGATCGAATTGATGCTGGCGAGTGGGCGTGGTGGGAATGGATTATCGATATCAATTTAAAAGGCGTCGCCCTTGGGTGTCGTACTTTTACGCCGATGATGAAAACCCAAAACAGTGGTTACATCATGAATACCGCGTCTTTGGCTGGCTTGATGGTATTGCCGTCGATGGCATCGTACAACGTTACCAAAGCAGGCGTGATTGCGCTATCCGAAACCATGCATTTTGAGCTGGATGCCTACAACATTAAAGTCACCGCTTTATGCCCGGGTTTCTTTCGTACTAATTTAGATAAAACCATGAAAACCTCTGACCCTTCGATGCTGAAGTTTGTTGATAAAGTCTTCGAAAAATCAGAACTTACCGCGGATGAAGTGGCTGATCGAGCGTACAAATCCTTAATGAAAGGCGAATTGATCTGTAACCCACACCCCATTGGTCGAAAAGCCGTATTTATTAAACGCTATCTGGGCTTCTTGTTACGTTGGCAGTTGCGCAAAGCTTCGGTGGATTTAAAACGTCGAGAATTAGAAGCTAAAGCGAAAAAGAACAACGCATAGGAATAAACGAAGCATGAGTCAAAACTTTATTGATCAAGCAAAGGATCTGCGTGATAGCGACGGTTTTGATATCGACGCGTTTAATCAATGGCTGCAGGCACAGGTTCCCGGTTTAACCGGGACGCCTACGGTAAAGCAGTTTTCAGGTGGGGCGTCCAATCTCACTTATCAATTGAGTTACCCAGCGCAGGCGGATGACCAGCCGGTTGATTATATTATGCGTCGCCCACCGGCAGGGCATAAGGCCGCAAGTGCTCACGACATGAAGCGTGAGCACAATGTTATGAAAGCACTGAAGCCGGTATTTCCCTATGTACCAGACATGATAGCCATCTGTGATGACGCCAGCATTATAGGCGGAGACTTTTATGTGATGGAGCGTTTGGTAGGCATTATTCCTCGTGGCAATATGCCAAAAGGGATGACACTGACACGACGTCAGGCTCGCGATTTATGCGTATCAGCGTTTGATAAAATGATTGATCTACATAAAGTTGATTATCAAGCCGCTGGTCTCGGTAATTTAGGCAAAGGTGAAGGGTACGTAAAACGCCAAGTCGAGGGGTGGACTAGCCGCTACGAAAAATCAAAAACATGGAATGTGCCGGCGTTTAAAAAAGTCATAAAGTGGTTAAAAGAAAACCAGCCAAGTGATATTGCGACGTGCATTATTCACAATGATTTCCGTTTAGATAACCTTGTATTAAATCCCGAAAATCACGAAGAAATTATTGGTGTGCTCGATTGGGAAATGTGCACATTGGGCGACCCTATGATGGATCTCGGGGGAGCATTGGCGTACTGGGTAGAAGAAAAAGACGATTTTTTAATGAAAGCCGTGCGTCGCCAGCCAAGTCATTTACCCGGTATGTTAACGCGCAATCAAATTGTTGAATATTACTGCGATAAAATGGGCTTTGATAAATCGTTATGGCCATTTTATGAAGTCTTTGGTTTATTCCGTTTAGCCGTCATTGCACAGCAAATATATTATCGTTACCACCACAAGCAAACTGATAATCCTGCGTTTAAAAACTTTTGGATTATTGTTAATTACTTGAATTTACGTTGTCGTCGAATTATCAATCAATCTAATTTGCCGAAATCTTAATTAAGGTGAAAAACTAATAATGGCCAAAATCTATCTTGTACGTCACGGCCAGGCCAGTTTCAACAAGCTTAATTACGACCAGCTTTCTGAACTTGGCCATAAGCAAGGAGAGTTAATAGGACAGGCGCTAACTCAGCGTGGCGTTGAAGCCGGTCAGGTTATTGTAGGTAAGATGCAGCGCCATCGGGAGACGATGGTCGCGGCACAGCGTCACTGGCCGAGTTATGGTCAGGTTATAGAACATGCAGGCTTTAATGAATTTGACTCAGACGATGTGATCGGCTGTGCGTTTCCTAAGTTTAAACACAAGGCGGCGATAGGCGCGTGGTTACTGACTCAAAAAAATCGGCCAAAAGCGTTTCAAACCATGTTCAGCAAAGCAATTCAGCGCTGGATTGAAGGTCATCATAATCATGATTATATAGAATCTTGGCCGATATTTACCGCACGCATCGAAGCAGCGTTAGCCGATGTTATTCAGCAGAGTAACGGCAAAGATGTCGTTATTTTTACTTCTGGTGGCCCTGTTACGGCCATTGCTCGCCAGTGCTTGGGCTTATCAGACCATCATGCTTTTGAATTGAATTGGACTTTATATAATGCGGGTATTTCACAGCTGCTATATAACCAAGAAGGCAAAGTCAGTTTAGCGTCTTGTAATGAGCACCACCATTTAGCACAAGCGGGAAAATCGTTTTTAACGTATCGCTAGTGTAGTCATTATTTACGAACATTAATTATAAAAAGGTAATAACGATGAATCCACAAACCTTGTTTGATTTAAATGGTCGCGTTGCGCTAGTCACTGGTGCTAGCCGTGGTATAGGCGAAAGTATTGCTAAATTACTCGCAGCCGCTGGAGCGCACGTTATTATCTCAAGCCGTAAAATTGATGGCTGCCAGACCGTTGCTGATGCCATTACTGCAGAAGGAGGCAGTGCAGAAGCATTCGCTTGCCATATCGGTGATATGGAGCAAATAGATGCCTGCTTTGCTCACATCGAAGAAAAACACGGTAAGTTAGATATTTTGGTAAATAATGCTGCTGCCAATCCGTATTTTGGCCATATTTTAAACACTGACCTTGCTGCCTTTGAAAAAACCGTTGATGTGAATATTCGTGGCTATTTTTTCATGTGTGTAAAAGGCGGGCAGTTAATGAAAAAGAACGGCGGCGGTAGCATTATTAACGTTGCTTCAGTCAATGGTATGGTGCCGGGTGATTTCCAGGGTATTTACTCGATCACTAAATCGGCCGTTATTTCGATGACAAAATCGTTTGCGAAAGAGTGTGCAACATTAGGTATTCGAGTGAATGCGTTGTTGCCGGGATTAACGGATACGAAATTTGCCAGCGCACTCACATCGAATGAAGCCATTCTTAAGCAAGCTATGATGCATATCCCGATGAAGCGTGTTGCTATGCCAGAAGAAATGGCCGGGGCTGTGTTATTTTTGGCCTCAGACGCGGCCAGCTATACCACGGGCACGTCGATCAATGTCGATGGCGGTTATCTGCTCGTTTAAGCCATCACTTTATTAAGGAAAATAGAATTATGTGGAAACCGGTACTTATAGCCTCCGCGATAACGGCCACTGTCTTTTTACTATGGCCATCGCCTATTGATGCCATCGCCGAAGTGCGGGTGCCGGGTGTGCCACTGACTGGTGCTTATGCGGCTAATGACTATCTGCAGTCGGTTGCACCAACCCCATTACCTTTAGGGGCTGAAGGTCCGGAAGATATTGAAGTAGGGAAAGACGGTTGCTTGTACACAGGTGTTGCTGACGGCAACGTGTTGCGTCGCTGCCCTAATGCTGGTGAGTGGGAAACCCTGATCAACACGGGTGGACGCCCGTTAGGCCTAGCCTCCATGGACGATGGTAGCCTGATTGTTGCCGACGGTTATAAAGGCTTACTGCGTTGGTTTGAAGGCGAACTGACCTTGCTGGCGGACAGTTATAACGGCGAGCGCTTGAAGGTCGTGGATGATGTTGATGTCGCTCATGACGGTACCATTTATTTTTCTGATGCCAGTATGCGCTGGACGTTAGATGATTATCTTTACGATGTGTTAGAAGGCCGAGGTACAGGTCGTTTATTTGCGTATTCTCCTCAGGGTGAATTAACCGTTATTGCGGAAGGCTTGGGCTTTGCGAATGGTGTGGCGGTAAGTGCTGACCAAACCTTTGTTTTGGTGAACGAAACGACACGCTCGCAAATCACTCGTGTTTGGATTGCCGGGCCGAAAACAGGCTCTGTGGATATTTTTGCCGAGGGTTTACCGGGAATACCTGACGGCGTTTCTGCTGCCGACGACGGTACCTTTTGGGTGGCTATGTATAACAAGCGCGCAGCGGCGATTGATGACTTGGCTGGGCTGCCTTGGGTGCGTGAACAAGTCGCGAAGTTGCCTGAATCGCTGATGCCTATTCCTGCGCCTTATGGGTTTATCGTTCAGTTTGATGACAAGGGCAAAGCCTTGCAGAGTTTGCATGATCGTGCGGCTGTGATGGTGGGGGAGGTGACCTCCGTGCAGCCCTTTAAAACAGAGCAGCAGGAGGGGTTGTATCAGCAGGGGTTATATATAGGCACGTTGCACGGTAAATCGATTTTTACCGTCACGAATTAATACGCTTCTTTGCTCACCTTTTTCCCTGATGAATCTTCTCCCGTCACTTGGGATGAGTCATCAGGTGTTGTTTCTGACTCTGGGGCAAGACGCTGGATACTCGCGCTACTAGCGCCAACACCACTGACCAAGCTGACAACAAAGTCGATGCCGCTGATGCTCTCTGTTACCTCAATCACTTCTTCCGAAATATTGTTGGGATAACCACCACAGGTCTCGCCGTTCTGACAAACAAACAAATCAACGTCGATATCTGATCCACCAATCACGCGATAATTGCCTACAGGAACCTTAGTGACGGTATAGCTGCCGTCGCTGTTGGCGAGAGTTTCAGCAACCACTTCACCGGATTCAGCATCCGTAAGCAGTACATACTGTGGCGAGGTATCGATAGCCCCGACAACGTCACCGACTTGAATTGCGACTCGAACATCCAGGCTATTGCCGCTATCTGGCGAGAAGCGAATCAACCCTTCATAGAGACCATCCAATAAGTCCACGCGGCTAACCGTTAATGTGTAAGCACCTAACCCATTGCTGTCAGTTTGTGAGTCATCAAGGCTCATCCAATCTTCGCTAACTTCGGCGGTTACCTCGGGGTCAGTCGCGTTGTTATTAATATTCTCAAGTGTCAGCGACATGCTGCTGTTGGTGCCTAATATCAGCTCGCTAGGAGTGGACTCGAGCACCGCCACCGGGGTAATACTGCCGCCTCCAGCTAAATTGTCGGCGGCTTGAACTGCTTTGTAAGCATTGATTAGGCCGTGGCCAAAATCATTATCACGACCTGAGTCGCCGATGTCGTCCGTGATATCCCCCGCAGAGAGCAGGTTATCGAACTCATTTGGTGTCATGGCGGGATAGACCGCCTTCATTAACGCAGCCACGGCGGCAACGTGCGGTGTTGCCATGGAAGTACCTTGTTGTAGGGCATAGCTTTCTTGACGAGAGCCGCTGGAATCGTCCACTGAGGTACTGATCACACCATCATTTTGACCATCGCCATTTGTGTCGTAACGCAAGTCACCACCCGGTGCGGCAACGTCAATACGCGAACCATAATTAGAGTAATAGGCGCGAGAATTATCCGGTGCGGTCGCACTGACGGAGACAACACCGTTATAAGACGCCGGATAAAATGGCGACGCGCTATTTGAGTTACCGGCGGCAGCAAAGATGATCACGCCAGCGTTACGTGCCGCCGTAATAACCTCTTGCTCCGCATTGCTGCTTGATGCGGCGCCCAAGCTTAAGTTGATAATATCCGCACGCTGGGAGGGCGTAGTATTGCTGTCGTTGGATAAACCGGCGGCGTAACGCACCGCTTGGATAACATCGTAAGACGATCCCTCACCATTAAGGCCAAGAACGCGCAGTGGCATGACTCGTGTTAAACCGCCCGCGCCAGCACCGCCGCGGTTATTGCCTGTAATGGCAGATACTGTGCCCGTGACGTGAGTGCCGTGCCAGCTACTTGCCCCGCGCTGTGGGCTATCGCCGGGATCATCAGGGTTTGAGTCAATGCCATTGCCATCTCGGCTGATGTCGGTATCCGAGATAAAATCGTACCCAAACGCTAATTTCCCGTCTAAGTCGGGGTGGTCAACAAAAACACCGCTATCAATCACCGCCACAATTACATCCGAGGAGCCAGAGGTTAGATCCCAAGCTTGAGGGAGTTTTATGCTCTTATAATGATATTGCTGTGCGTATAACGGATCATTGGGGGTCAGTAAGGCGTGGCGAATGAAATTCGGTTCTGCGTACTCCACATCATCACGTGCATTAAGTGCTTTGATCGTAAGCAGTGTTTCACGCGCTTTGGCCCACGCTGGATTGAGCTTGGCCAGCGGTGATATCGCCGCTTGAGCAGACCCCGCTTGAGCAGAAACAGGCGCGTGCAAGCTGGCTTTTACTGGAGTATCCGTTCTGCTGGAATCTGTTTGTACTCGGTAACCATTCGCTTGAACACCCGTTGATGCCGCCGATAAGGCACCGGTAGAGAGTGTTTCTTTCCAGCGAATAATGGCCTCACCAGTAACAAAGCCCGTGCTGATGCTCGGTTCCGCAGTTTGATTAAGAATAGAGGTTTCAGGCGGTAAGATTTTCAGAACGTATTTTGAAATGCCGCTGTAAGCCGATACGTTCACTAAGTACTCGCCATCAACTGTGGCCGTGACTTCTTCCCTGTCTGTCTCAGTGAAAGAGGCGTCAATGTACTCAGAGGTCGATAGGCTGGTGTTAAACAGATAAAGATCAAGGTCACCACTAAAGGCGCTACCATTTCGGTTGCCGCTGTAATCGACCACCTCGAGTACGACTTTTTGTCCAGCCTGCAGCGACACCGAGAAATAGTCTTCGTTATCTATGGTGTCAGCAAAACGTTCAAAGCTAGCGTCGCCACTTTCCGGGGCGCCGGTAGGCGTTGCGGATGCAAAGCCTTGCACGGTTACAATGTTGGGCAAGGCTTGGGGTGCAGCGGGGTCGTTATTGCTTTGATAGGTTGCGCTGATGTCATTGATATCGCTGTCGATCATCACGTTTGCGGTGGTAAATAAATTACCACTGACGGTAATGCCTTCACCCGAGTCACCCGAGGTACAGCCGTTCAGGGTTAGTGCGAGAGTGGCAGCCATGACTAATTTAGTGGTCTTGTTTTCTTTCACGCTGTCCTCGTTCTCTTCGCACTTTTGATTATCGGTAATCACGTCTTGTGGCTCTCCAATATCACGATTATTTGGCCCCAGCTCAATGACACAGCTTGTTTGTAAGGCGCCTAGTATCAGCATAGCTAATAACTGCGGGCGGAACATACTTGTTCTCCTATTCAGCCTTCGTCGTTACATGTGAATATAGAATCAAGGATACCGGGATTTTCTTTGCCTGTGGTTAACAATGTCAGTCTTTTTACCTATATGCCTACAGCCAATAGTCTTTTAATCTAGGGCACCTCTGATTAATGCAGAAGAGGCTGCGGCTTTCAGGAAAGTAACAGTTCAAGGCGCTACTTAGATGGCATGGCGGGTCACGTCGAAAAGTAGCAACACCGAAATGGTATTTTCCTGAAAGCCCCGAAGGGCGTGGCCTGTAGACACTTTATATCTTTGTTGTTGATCTTATTAAGGACCCGCCATTAACTTCGATCAACGCCTCGATCTAAAGCGTTACAGGACTCACGCGCAGCACTACTGCATTATTCAGAGGTGCCTTAATATTTAGCGGTGAATTATATGTCGGAACGTGAGGTTAATTCGCGGCGTCATGACGCCTTGACGTTTAGGGATGCTGTGTTGCCAGTGTTGCTGCATTCCCGCGTGCATGATGAGTAAACTGCCGTGTGACAGTGCTATTTTTGAATGCTGGCGGGTGGCACCTCGCTCACGCAGTGCAAAGTCTCTGGTGGCTCCTAAGCTCAATGATGCAATGACAGGTTGTTCCCCTAGTTCAGCTTCATCATCCGAGTGCCAGCCCATTGAATCTTGACCATTGCGATACAGGTTTCCGAGTACCGAATTAAAGCGGATACCGGCGCGAGTGGATATTTGCTCGGCGAGAGCCTGTATGGCAGGCGGCCAAACGTCAGAAACAAAGGTTTTACCTGAATAGGTGTAGGCGATTGGCTCTCGCCCTAGCCATGTTTGTAATCGAGGGATTGGGTGATCTTTTCCGTAGACATGAATGACTTCTTGCCGCCATTGGCATTGTGCAAATAAGGTGTCGTATAACACGTCAGCGTCATCGTTACTGAGAAAGCTAGGAAGGAAGGTAAGCTTCCCTCCTAGGTAATCGCCAGCCGATGAGTCAAACAGATCAAACATTAGGCTTTATCAAAAAAACCTTCAAACAAGGGCGATGTTAAGTAGCGTTCACCGGAGTCAGGTAAGATCACAACGATCTTTTTATCTGCATAGGCTGGGTCTTCGGCTAAGCGCAAAGCGCCAACCATTGCAGCACCACAAGAAATCCCTGCAAGAATGCCTTCTTCAGACATGATGCGGTGTGCCATCGCCATTGAATCTTCGTTGCTGACTGGTTCAACTCGATCCAGTAGTGATAGATCTAAGTTACCTGGGATGAAGTTCGCTCCAATTCCTTGAATTTTATGTGGCCCTGGGGTGATTGTTTCACCGCGTAACGCTTGGCCGATAATGGCAGAGTCAGCAGGTTCAACGGCCACAGATGTGATATCTTTTTTGGCTTTTAGGTAGCGTGAAATACCAGAGATAGTACCGCCAGTCCCTACGCCTGCGACAACAACGTCGACCTCTCCATCTGTATCGTTCCAGATTTCTGGGCCGGTGGTTTGTTCGTGAATCGCGGGATTGGCCGGGTTGTTAAACTGTTGCAACATGATGCGCTGCTCAGGTGCTTCATCGACATAGGCTTGGGCTGCATCTACCGCCCCTTTCATTCCCTTTGGTCCTTCGGTGAGAATGAGATTAGCGCCTAGCGCTTGCATGACTTTACGTCGTTCCATGCTCATGGTCTCAGGCATGCATAAAGTGACTTTGTAATTACGAGCAGTGGCCACAAATGAAAGAGCGATACCTGTGTTCCCACTGGTTGGCTCAACGATTTCCATTCCTGGTTTTAGTTGACCATCTTTTTCCGCTTGCCACACCATATTGGCACCGATGCGACATTTGACTGATTGCGCCGGGTTACGATTCTCTAATTTTGCATAGAGATGCGGGTGCTTGGTCAGTTTATTAATTCGAACAAGCGGAGTATTGCCAATTGATTGGCTGATATCATCAAAAACCTTCATCGTGACCTCGGTGACATTTTATGTATTTGAACTAAACTGATGTGAACTTGGGCACAGCAATATCTGCGTCAGAGTTTAATATATATTGGCAGCAGTAATAACAATACCCTAAATATGGGAGCGTCATTTGTCCAAGTCGAACGTTCAGCATGATAAGGATACCTTAAGGCCGCTTGAGAGTCAGATCAACATGCTGACCAGCCTTATCGATAGAGGAAAAACGCACCATCGCTTTCCAAAGGCGCTAGAGAGTGAGTACCGTAACTTTGTATTAGGGCAGTTCGTTACTGTTGATTTAAAAATTATCTCCGTTGGTTTACTGATTTTTGTCATATTTGGCTGGGCGGACTTCTCGTTCGGCGGGGATAACGGGGTTATATTGTTTACGGTTCGTTGTGCTCTCGCTGCAACCTTATTCGCGTGTGTGATAACTATTCCCCGCACTCCTTTTTTGCCTTATTCGATACATGCCTTGGTGCTCGGGATCTACATATGTTTCTTATGTTTGATCTGGAATATCACGATGGTAGAGGGGCCTGAAAGCTACTTTTACCACATTAGTATGGTGCCTATGCAAGTCTTCGCTTTGCTTGGGTTGCGCAGTAGTTATCGGGCCATGATTGTATGTTCACTCTCCATGCTGCTGAGTTATACCGCGTTTGTGGTTTGGTATCCTATGCCAGAAGTCATGAGTAGTTTTGATGAGTTGGCTCTAGCTACTGCCCCGTTTTATATTTTGTTTTGGTCCATTCTTATTGTGATGGCGAGCTATTTGTCTTTTATTATCGAATCAAGTACTCGTACCGATTACATCAAAAATCGCTTACTGGCCCTTGAGGCGGAGCGACTACAGTATTTAGGGCGTCGATTACAGCAACTATCAACCACCGACAGCCTCACCGGGATTGCCAATCGCCGTTATGTAGAAGACCAGCTCGGAGATGAGTGGCTTCGTTGCACCCGTAGCGGTACACCATTGGCGGCAGTAATGCTCGATGTCGATTATTTCAAAAAGTACAACGATCATTATGGTCACCAACAAGGGGATGTTTGCCTAAAAGCTATTGCGGAAAAAATGGCGGAGTACTGTCGCCGTCCCGGTGATGTGTGTGCGCGCTATGGCGGGGAGGAGTTTTTGATGTTGTTGCCCGAAACCTCCGCAAAGCAGGCAAATGATATTGCGACGGAAGTGTGTACAGCGATAGCTGCCATGAAACTAGAACATACGAAATCACCCTTAGGTATTGCAACGGTCAGTATTGGCGTTGCTGCGATGGTGCCCAAGTCGGGTAAAAATTACGAGCAGCTGATTCGTCAAGCAGACATTGCCTTGTATGAGGCGAAGGCTAATGGTCGTAACCAAGTGTGCCTTGCCTCTTATTCAGAAGTACCCTAGCACTGGCTAGGGTATAAGCCGTTCACGCACCGAGCTGCGTCAATTTAGCGTCTTTATCTTCCCAAAGTTTTTGCACCCAGGCTTGGAACGTTGCGCGGTATTCCATATCGTTTTCGTAGTCTCCACCGCGTAACTCTTCTGGAATAATTTTTTCTTCAATACTTACTGTACATCGTGGCATTTTGCCCTGCATGAAATCCCAGAACGTTGGTATGCCATCCGGGTAATGAATAGTGACATCCAAAATAGATCGAAACTGATCCCCCATGGCACTCATCGCAAAGGCCATGCCTCCGGCTTTGGGTTTTAGTAAGTAGTTAAAGGGTGAGTTTTGTTCGTCATGCTTAGTTTGAGTAAATCGTGTTCCTTCTAAGAAGTTCATGACGCTTGTCGGCATGTCTTTGAATTTCTCACAAGCCGCGCGTGTGGTATCAATGTCCTTACCCTTCATCTCAGGGTGCTTTTCAAGGTAAGCCTTGCTGAAGCGCTTCATAAATGGAAAGTCTAACGCCCACCAAGCCGCTCCCATGATGGGCACCTTAATGAGCTCTTGCTTTAGGAAAAACTTAAGTAAAGGAATACGACCATTCAAGGAGTGCTGGAGTACCAATATATCTACCCAGCTTTGATGGTTGCTTAGTACAAAATACCAGCCGTTTTTATCTAAATTTTCTGGGCGCTCGATCGTCCAGTTCATTTTCTGCGTCAGTATCATCCAACCGGAATTGCATGAAATCCATGCGTTGGCAACGGCCGCTAACAGAGCCGTAAGCACGCGACGTACCGGAGCAATGGGGATGATGACTTTCAGAAAGGTGAGTGGGAACAGCAAACACGACCAAAACAGGGTGTTAAGCAGTAATAATACGCTGGCAATAATGCCGGTGAGCGTTGCATGCATGACTCTTTACTCTTTAGATTGATGTTGTGACTGAATCGCCGTCAGAGCGATGGTATAGACAATATCTTCTACTAAAGCGCCTCGGGATAAATCATTAACAGGCTTCGCTAGACCCTGAAGCATAGGCCCGATACTGATGACGTTTGCACTGCGTTGTACAGCCTTATAGGTTGTATTGCCGGTATTTAAATCCGGGAATATCAACACAGTTGCTTGACCCGCGACCGGGCTTCCCGGCGCTTTGCTTTTCGCGACATTATCAATGGTGGCGGCATCATATTGTAAAGGCCCGTCGATGACTAGATCTGGGCGTAGCTCACGCACTATGGCGGTTGCTTCTCTCACTTTCTCAACATCGGCCCCAGTGCCTGAGACGCCGGTCGAGTAACTAAGCATGGCGATGCGAACCGGAATATTCATCGAGCTTGCTGACTCAGCACTTTGAATCGCGATATCGGCCAGCTCTTCAGCGGTTGGGTCGGGATTAACTGCACAGTCGCCATAAACCAGTACTTGATCCGGTAAGCCCATAAATAGTACGGATGAAACCAGCTTAGCGGCAGGCGCTGTTTTAATTAATTGCAGTGCGGGGCGAATGGTATTTGCCGTGGTGTGAATAGCGCCAGAAACTAGGCCGTCCACTTCGTCCAATGCCAACATCATGGTGCCTAGCACGACGGTATCTTCGAGCTGAGCCAAAGCCATTGGTGCAGATAACTGCTTATGGCGACGCAGCTCAACCATTCCTTCGACGTAATTTTCACGTACTGAATCTGGTTCAATAATCGTCAGTCCTTCCGGCAAAGTGACTTCCTGTGCTCGGGCAACTTGCTCAATCGTGGCGCGCTCGCCCAATAAAATACATTCGGCAATACCACGTTCCTGACAGATAGCAGCCGCTTGAATGGTTCTTGGTTCTTCACCCTCTGGCAGAACGATACGTTGTTTATCGGCGCGTGCTTTGGAGACTAGCTGGTGGCGGAACGCAGCAGGGCTTAAACGAGGGGTATGTGGCGTACCTATGCGCGTAAGTAGTACATCGGTGTGTAAGTGCTGTGCGATGGTCGCCATAATACGGCGAACGCGTTCGGTATCATCGGCAGGGACGTGAGTGTCCATATGGGTTAAGGCACGGGCAGTTGAAAAGCTATCTCCGGGCACACTCATTACCGGTAAACCTGTTTGCCAGGCTCGTTGGCAAAGCGCTTCTAAGGCTGGACTTGGAGTAAAGCCACTGGTTAACAGCAGTCCTGCGAGTGGCGTGCCGTTGGTCGCGGCCATAGCGCTGGCAATAATGATATCGTCGCGATCTCCTGGGGTGACCACTAGGGTGCCGGGACGCAATTGATCAATCATGTTAGACAGCGTTCGTGCGCACAGAGTGATTCGCGATACGCGTCGGTGGTTCATGTCACCTTCGTTTAAAATGTCTGCGCCTACCGCACGTGCAATATCGATGGCTCTTGGGCTCAGTAAATCCGCCTGCCAAGGAATCACACCTAGCACGGGGCAGTTTTCAATATGAATGTGATCGCATTCTGAGGCTTTGCAGCCTGCTGGAGGTAAGTCGGATGAACTGTCTTCAGAGGTGGGAAGTGCACCGTTGATGTCAGGGGCGCCAGCTTTGTTAATGATACAGCCCATTAAGTTGGATTTTTTACCTCCAAATACGCCTATTTGTAATCTGAGATCGGCTTCAATTTGGCTCACACTGTGACCTTCGGCGCTGCAGACAAGGAGAACATCGGCGTTTAGGGCTTTGGACACCTCAACATTGAGTTTGGCGGTGTAAGGTTCGTTTCTATCTGGGGTTAACCCTTCAATAATAACGACATCGCAGCCTTCTGCGACTTGCGCATGTAAAGCGACACTGTCTTCTAAGATGCGATCTAACATGCCGTCACTGACGCTGCGCTGAACATCGTTGAGTTGCATCGGGTCTGGCGTATGTAAATGTAAAACTGATCTGGCGAGTTGAGTTGAGCGTTCGTTAGCTGCTAAGCCCGGCGCGATGGGTTTCACAAATCCCACTTTTAAACCCTGTGCGTCTAACGCTTGGATAAGGCCAAGGCTGATGGTGGTTAAGCCGCTGTCTATGCCGGTAGGGGCAATAAAAATATTAATCATGTTCTGTCATCTGATAAGTGTCTGTGGCGATCATAAGCTCTTCATCGGTAGGAATCACCATGACGAGAGGCGTTCCTTTTTCACTGATGCGTCCGCTCTGGTTGCCGTTACTGTCATTTAAGCTGCTATCAAGGCGGTAAGGAATATTCCGCCATGCAGCTAATATACGGCGGCGAATCTCTCCTGAATGCTCGCCAATACCGCCCGTAAAGACCACCGCATCGGTACTTGATAGGTTGCAGCTAAGGGCGGAAAGCTGTCGGGCTACACGGAAACAAAAGGCATCAATTGCGCGTTTAGCGCCTGCATTATCGTCCTGTTCCGCGGCGAGCAAGGTGCGCATATCATTGCTTAAATCGGACAATCCGAGCAATCCACTTTTACGATTAAGATCAGACATTAACTCGTCCAGTGAAGCCCCGGTCTCGTTGGTCATGTGTGCTAATAACCCCGGGTCGACATCACCACTGCGTGTTCCCATGATCAGGCCTTCCAGTGGCGTTAGGCCCATGCTGGTATCCACGGATCGACCTTGGCGTATAACACACGCGCTGCAGCCATTGCCGAGGTGCGCAATGATAAGATTCAGTTGCTCTACTGGTTGCTTTAAACGGCGCGCAGCCTCTTGGCTTACATAACGGTAGCTAGTGCCATGAAAGCCATAACGACGTACCTGGTGCTCCTCATACCATCGATAGGGCACACCATAGAGGTACGCGCTTTCTGGGAGCGATTGGTGAAATGCGGTATCAAATACGGCGACATTCGGCACGCCTGGCATGATGTCACGGCATATCTCGATACCCATTAGATTCATTGGGTTATGCAGCGGTGCTAGAGGGGAAATGTCATGTAATGAGGCCAGTGTGTCATCGTCAAGTAATACGCTTTCGTGAAACACCTCTCCACCATGAACCACTCGATGGCCAATGCCTTTGAGGTTATTAAGGTGGTCTTTTGCCTCTTCTAGAAATAGGGTTAACGCTTGTTTGTGGTCCAGTGGCTCGTTGGTTGAGAATTGCATGTCACCCGATATCGTGAGGCTCGCATTGTCTGAACCTAGTCGCTCCGCTAGTGCTGTCACTGAGGGGCGAATTGAGTCTGACGCTGCTCCAAACGTTGGGTAGAGGGCTAATTTCACAGATGAACTGCCACAATTTACCACCAAAACCGGCTGGGTCACTTGTTTCTCCTTAAAGTGTTTCAGTTATGACTGATACTGATGTGCCAAATAATTGAGTAAGCGAACGGTTAATCCCTTGTCGGCGCTCGCTAAGCGGTCTTTGTGGAAGCGCAGGCTATAACGAGTGTGGCTTCCTGCCGGTTCAGCGCGAACAATGGCGGCGGGCAAACGCTTGATTTCATGGTCGTTGGTGCGAATATTTACGCTCACCTCAGCGCCAATCGGAAAATTTCCTGTCGATAATATAATCATGCCTTCCCCTGACAGCCAAGATACCTCACCACGCTGAATACGTCGTTTGAGTGGTAGCCAATGACGACGGCTAATCGTAGCGGTTGGCTTGTGAGTTGTTGAGGTTTTTCGTGTCATGATTTGTTGTTCCAGCAATGCGAGATCTAATCCGAAATCTGGTCGTGAAACGTAGCAAGGTCTTGAGCTCGATTTCGCACTATCGTTCCTTTTTTGTACTTCTAATTATTCAGAAGCGCCCTCGAGCATCCAATTTAGGTCGTGAGCTAAGACTGTTATGTTATTCGTATTGCGTGACGCCTCTGCGTCGATACGCAAAAAGTTTACGTCTTTTGTCTATGAATACAGTCTAGCAACTTTTGCAGTCGCCTGAGTAGCCCTTAAAACCTGGTTACAATGGAAACAGTACGTTTGTTCTCAAATGTTAATACGTACCAAAAATTGCCAGATATGACGTTCTGGTGACGTATAAATGGAGTTTTTTGTTTTATTATTGGCGTCCAGTAAAAAATTGTTAAATTTTATGTCTGAGTGAAAAGTTTACGATATGCTGGCCGATAATATTCCTACTGGATAAACGGTCAGGACACATGTCATGAAGACAGAACCAATAATAATGATTGCTGATGAAACTCTGTCAGTTCAAGCACAGCTAGGTGAAGCTCTGGGTAAGAGGGTGTCCCTCGTGAGTGCCATGAACCAAGAGCAACTAGACTACTGGTTGGATGAACCTGCTCGTCAGCCGGATATTCTGTTACTAGATCAAGGCTTTGTTGGCCAGCAGCTGGGTCGCTTTTGTAAAAATTGGACCTCCGACCCCAGCACACGCAATACAAGCCTAATTGTCATGGGTGCTGACGACGATGAGCTTGAAGTCAGTGCGTTGGCGTCTGGTGCTGTTGATTATTTACGCAAGCCCTTAAACTCAAATTTGTGTCGCTTACGTATCGAACGCCAGCTTGCCGTGAGGTCCGAGATGAAACGTCTTGAGGCGCTCTCCGTCACAGATGGACTCACTCAGATCGCCAATCGTCGATACTTTGATAGCTTTTTAACGGCGGAGTGGCGTCGCTCGGTACGTGAGGGTGGCAGTGTGGGCTTAATCATGATCGATATTGATCATTTTAAAGGCTATAACGATCATTACGGACACCTTGAGGGCGATAAGTGTTTGCAGATGGTGGCCAAAGCATTGAAAGAGCAGGCACAGCGCCCTCGTGATTTGGTGGCTCGTTTTGGTGGTGAGGAGTTTGCGGTTGTGCTTCCGTCAGTGCACTTTGAAGGGATGAAGGTCGTGGCTGAGCGCATTCAAAATGCAATCGCTGAGCTAAAACTTCCTAATGCAGGTTCAGATACCAGTAGTATGTTAACGGTGAGTATGGGCTTGTCATGGGCGGAGCCAGGACCTATGGATACCGAGGTTACTTTAATTGAAGCGGCGGATGAAGCTTTATACGCTGCCAAAGCGGGTGGACGTCACCGTTACAGTGAAACGGTTGATCTGGCGGCAATACGTTCTTTGATGGCGAATTAATGATTATTCACTGAACGGCAAGATACGCATCTCTTGTGACGTGGAGATGCGTTTTAACCGCGAAGGATACGGTTTAGAAAGCGGTAATTCATATCTTCTCTACGCAACAAAATCATGGCGTCGGCGACGCCAAAGTCAGCATCCAAATACGGCTCTCCACAAATACGTACGCCAATGCGCAGATACGCTTTCAGTAAAGAGGGCACGAGTTTCGAGCCATCTAAATGGGTGTTCATTTCAGGCAGTGCAATTTTAGGTATGGCACGCATGTGCTCTGGTGTCATCGAGGTTTCACGTAAATGATCCATAATGGCGTTGGCTAGACCGTAGCCATCAGCTACTGGGATTGAGCAGCATCCCATCAGGTAATCAATGCGATGAGCTTCAAGATACTCCGCTAAGAATCCCCACAAATAACCAATTGCAGCACCACTACGGAACTCAGGATCAACACAGGTGCGCCCAATTTCCATATAGGTTTTGCCAGGTTGGAGGACGTTACTGAGATCGAATTCAGTCGATGAGTAGAATCCACCGGCCCGAGTGGCTAAATCATTAGTCAAAATACGACTATAAGCTACGACAGAGTCCGTCTCGTTGTCTTTCACAATGAGATGCATGCAGATGTCATCAAACCTGTCTTTGTCTATGCCGTTTTCAGCCCCTTCTACTGATGCACCCATGTCTTCAGCAAATACGCGGTAGCGGAGTTCTAGTGCTTGGCGTATTTCGCGAGGGTCTGTAGTAACACGCGCAACTAACCCTGAATAATCGGGTGTTGCTAACGCTTGGGCGTTAGACTGAGACATGTTTTTTCCTGTTTTCTGCATCGGACCAAACTATATAACAGTTTTATGACATCAAAATGACGAAATGGTGCAGGCGCGATTTAACCATCCCCCCTACAAAAGTGGGGCTATCCTAAGGGGAAGGAGGCGATTATGAAACCTTTGTTACAACTATTTTTTTTATTTTTCAGCATCAGTTCTTGGGCTGTGCCTTTTATCAGCCCCGAAGTTGTGCAAGAAGTACTTAATCGAGACTATGCTGGCCAAAGTTTATACTGGAAACCTTCAGAATTGCCATTGACTGTTGAGTTAGAAGATCGAAGCGCTGTGGCCAATCAACTCGCAGGGTTATTTGATCAAGGGCTTATTCAGCGTGAACGATCTTTCGCCTCTAAAGACCTTGGCAAGGGCCGCAAGAAAATCGTATTGCAATGGCGGTATCATTGGCCTGATCCAGAACAAGAAGGGATCATATATGGCGTTCGTCGTTTGCATTCATTATTGGCATCGTCCGAACCTATCCAGCAGGACGGTGTTTGGTATGTTGAAGCGAGAGTGCGCTGGTGGGTTGATCGTATGCCGAGTTGGACGGGCCAGGGCGCATTAAAGAAGGCGCGTCTAATGCGGCGCAGCCGAGAATCCAAAGAAAAACCGTTTGAAACGACGAAAATTCTGGTGCTTAAAGATAATCGTTGGCGTTTATGGCAGCCCGAAACAGATGGGTAGATAGAAGTAAGTAAATACTCAATACTCCCCATCCTTTGACTTAAGACGCCTTTTGATTAAATCGCTTGTGAGAAACGTTTGTTGTCTGATCCATGACGGTAAGCATCAAATACCATGCAGGTTTGGCGTACCATTAATCGCCCCGCGTCAGTAATACACAATGCTGCCTCATCTATATGAATTAAGCCGTCAGCTTCCATGCCTGCTAGTTTATGTAGCTCATCTTTTAAGTATTCTTTGCTGTTGATCTCGAATCTTGTATCCAAATCGGCAAATGAGACTTTTAAATGGCACAGTAAGCCCATAATGATGTGTTTACGAATATTGTCATCGTGATTGGCCTGACGTTGCTTAAAGGTGGGCAGTCGGTCGTTATCAATCGCGGACTGCCATTGGCTCAGGTCGGTATAGTTCTGTGCAAACATATTTCCTAATTGGCTGATGGATGACACACCTAGGCCAATAAGGTCGCACTCTCCATGGGTGGTATAGCCCTGAAAATTGCGATGCAGCTTGTCTTGTTGTTGAGCGATGGAAAGCTCATCGTCAGGCAGTGCGAAGTGATCCATTCCCACATAATGATAACCCGCTGCGCTAAGACGCTGAATGGCCATTCCGAAGATAGCGAGTTTTTCGGCGGCTTCAGGAAGGTCGGAGTCGTTAATTCGCCGCTGAGGCATAAAGCGTTGTGGTAAGTGCGCGTAGTTAAATATTGATAGACGGTCAGGGCGCATAGAGATAATACGATCGAGGGTGTCAGTGAAGCTTTCTAGCGTCTGAAAGGGGAGTCCATAGATCAAATCAATATTAATGGAACGGAACCCAAGCGCACGAGCATTGTCCATGACATCAATGATCATTTCTTCAGGTTGCACTCGATTGACGGCTTTTTGGACGGTTAGGTTTACGTCTTGTACACCGAAGCTGACACGGTTAAATCCTAAGTCTCGTAAGGTTTTGAGAGTGTTTGGCCCTAGCTCTCTAGGGTCTATTTCAATTGAGTAGTCGGCGCTTTCGGATTCACTGAATGTAAACCGTGAGGTGAGGTGTTGAATCAGCTTGGTGAGTTGTTCATCGCTGAGGAAGGTTGGTGTACCACCGCCGAGGTGTAATTGTTCAACGACCCGGTGCTTGGGCGAGCCATTGGACTCAACCATTGCGGCTTTCATGTCAATCTCTCGAAGCAAGTAATCAAGATAGGTGATGGCGCGATCTTTATCTTTGGTCACAATTTTATTGCAGCCGCAGTAGTAACACACATGCGCACAAAATGGGATGTGAAGGTATAAAGACAGCGGTTTGTCGGTTGCGTGTGACAGAGCTTCTATTTCGTCTTCATCGGAGGACGCTGGAGTAAACTCAATCGCTGTTGGATATGAGGTGTATCTTGGACCAGAGCGGTTGTATCTCTGGATCATTAGAGGGTCCCAAATTAGGTGCTCAGACATACGCAGGCTCAGTCAAATCATTGAAGCTGGTATTTTAGAAGGGGACGTTCGGAGCCATCTTGCGTTGAATCAAGACTCTGGTCATTGAAGTCTGCCTGCGAACGCATCGGCGTGTTTATAATGGTCACTGACAGGTGAGTTCGTGCCTGTTTTTACATAAAAGCGACATAGGCCTTAAATGGCCTTGATTTTGTGTGCCATAGATCGTTTAAATAGACGCTTCCTCGAAAATGTACATGCAGTGTGCCTATACAAAGCCGATATGAACGATTCTGTTCGGTAAAGAGGGTACGTACATAATAAGAATCACTGGGGTCAGATATGCCTAAAAAGCCGTTTACACCGGAAGAAATCGCGGCGCAGCGAGAGCGTATAATGGATAGCGCTTCACATGTTATGGCGGAGGTGGGTTTTCATCACTTGTCCATGCGTAAATTGGCGTCTCAGTTAGGTATGACGGCCAGTAATATTTATAACTACTTTCCAAACAAAGAGTCGTTGTTTGTGCATACCCGTCGCCGAGGTTTCGAGTTGGCGTTTATGGACATTAACGAGCAAATGAGCGAGCACCTAGAGCCTCGTTCAGCCTTGTTTAATTTTGCAGGCCATTTGATTCAATTTGCTCAGCGTTTTCCCGGTTATTATCAGTTAATGTTTCAGCCTCCGCGTTTAAGTTTGAACGAGCCTGAGTTGGTTGATAGTGATGTGTTGCAACGTGTGGATCGCTTGGCTGAAGAGTGGCAATCGCACTTGTTGTCCATGCTTTTAGATGCCGTTCCTTCAATTGCTGCGACCCCTGATGCTCGCCAGAAGCAGTTGGCGCTATTTTTTGTATCTTCCTTACATGGCTTAATCGATACCTATTATTATAAGGCGTTGCCTAAGCTGTTATCTGGGGTTGATCTTATTCCTGATGACATCGTAGAAACCCACATTGGTTGGTTACTGTTGTCGTTGGAGCATCAAGCAGAAAGCGCACATTAAGCGTAGATGTGCTTCGCATAGTTTTTTACTTTGATAGCTGCCTACTTTAATAGCTGCTTATTTTGTCTGTTGAGGGGTTCGCCCCTCCAGTCGATAGACAAACGCTAAAATTTCCGCAATCACTTGATACAACTGCTCCGGTATTTCATCGCCGACATCCAACTGACCTAGCCAACGTACTAATTCTGCATTTTCATAAATGGGAATTTTGTGGTCGAGTGCAATCTGAATAATGGCTTGCGCTATGTCATCTTCGCCACTGGCGCTGATTTTAGGCGCAGTCTCTCCGTCGTAGCGCAGTGCAATCGCTTCTGTGGCATCAAGTAAGTGATCTGGAATGCTCATGTGTGTAAGTCCACTAAGGAATGCCTAACTATGGGCTGATCGCTCGCCGGTTTTTGGCCATGTCGCGCCTTTAGTTCGCCAACGTCAGCACCGAGTTCCGTTAATGTTTGGCGTAATGGCTGGAGTGCTTGATTGAGGCTGGCTAAGGTGTCGCTACGCTCAGACCAGAACGTCGCCGATACGCTGGGCAGGCATAGGTCTAATTCAATATCCAATGGCCCTAAACCGCTCAAATCGAAATGCAGTGTGATTTGCCAACGATGTTTCTTATCCGCTTTATTATTGCTGTGATTTTGGCTGTCATTGTCTTGTCTGACGTCCATTAACGCTTGCTGCAATTGCTGGCCATCTCGCCATAACAAGGGAATTTGAAATTGATCGCTGTTTTGGGTGAGGCGCACTTGCTCGTGTTCAATTTGTGAAAGAGCGGTTTGAATCAGGCGGAAGGTTTCCGTGCGCAATTCAATTTGACGGGCCGTGTTGCTAGGGTCGGTGTTGGCAGTACCGTTATTGGCAGTACCGCTATTGATACCTGAACTCGATGCCATCGGTCGTGGTAGTAATTCTGCTGGCCAATGACGAACTAAATTCATTAACAACCCTTTGAGGTTCATCGGGCTTAGCTGTGCGCTCCCTAATGGTGCTGAGGTCAACGACGAGCTTTCACTATCAATGGAAGATCCCGCCAAAAAAGACAAAACCGCAGCATTTAAGACGATGTTTGATGCATTGCTCGGTGTCGCAACGGGGGGATTACTCGGCGCTGAGCTAGGTATTGAATTTGGTGTTGAACTGGTTGTCGAGCTGGTGGAAATTGACGGTGAATTACCGCGCATCTGGGCGATAAGAGAGGCCAGAGAGCTTTTCCCGGCTTCTGCTTGTCCGTTTATGTTAGATCCGGCTTGGGCTGGCTGAGCGTTCGTCGTACTCGTGGCGTTTGGAACTGCAGTTTTGGCCCATAACTGTTTGAACACTTGAGAGAGAGAATCACCGCTCGTTGGTTTGGCCCCTTGCTCTGATGATACGGCTGATTGCAGGGCTAGAAGACTGTCGGTGAGTCGTGACAACACTTGCTGTTCATAGCGGGTAGGCGCGTTTTCAATAGAAGTCTTCAACTGGGCTGGTTGTGCTAGCTGAGTGGCTGTTGGTTGGCTTTGCACAAAGGCTTGGGCCAGTTGCGGTAGTTTACCGGGCAGCGCGGCGTTCAGGCCATTGAGTGCGATCGTCGTTGTTTTGATGATCGTGCTTGTTGGCGGTATCGCTGCGTTTGTTGTTGGGGCCGCTGTTCTTGAAGATGCTGTCAGAGGCCTATTGAGTAATTGTAAGAGTAAACTGGACGTTGCAGTCGCGGCTTTGTTGGCCGTACCTGCTTGAGATTTTTCGGCTTGATTCCCAACAAAGTAAGCGTTCGCTAGGGGAGTTCTTCCTGTTTTCGCGGCACCGGCTGTGGGTATCGAGGCGGACGGTGATAGTTGCTGCCATTGAATTCGAGCACTGAGCATGTCTCGAACTGGCGCAGGCAAGTTCATTGTGTTGTTCAGTTGCGTAGCGAGTGACTGCAATAGCGCGCTGGTTGTTTTGGCGGTGGTGGCTTGTGCAGGCAGTTTAATCTCAACCACCTCTACTTTTGGCGGTTGGCCATTATCTGTCGTTAACGTTAGCTGGCTGCCTTTTGGCAGTGGTTGCTCGCTGTGGACGGTTAAATGACGCCCCTCCGCACGGAGGGTGAGTTGCCATGATTTGCGGTCGTCGTTAGAGGGTTTGTCTTTAGGTTGATCTTTAGGTTGATCTTTAGGTTGGTTTTTAGATTGAGGTTGGCTAGCAACCACTTCAGCGGTAAACGTGGTCTTATTATTCGACTGAGAAGGCGCAGCCGTGCTCTCAACCTGTGCCTGCGTTTGTGGTGCTTGAGTGGAGGCAGAGGCATTTTTATGGCTAGCTTTGAGTACCGCTGGCGTAATGAGCGGTAGGTCATTCGTCTTCATAGGTTAACCATCGGCTGAGATTGACAAATCTTTATTGCTCCAGCTCCGTGCTGTCTGTTGCTTTTTGGTTATAATGCGTCCGCTTTCACACGAGACGAGGTTCGAATGACGCCAGCCAAGGGCGCCAATCAGGTAAATTTACAGGCACGCGCTTTATATTGTGAGCGTGATGACCGTCAGTTGTTTGCCGACTTATCTTTCTCCGTCTGCAGCGGTGACCTGTTGCAGCTTGCCGGCCCGAATGGTGCTGGTAAAACTACATTACTACGTCTTCTTGCCGGACTAAACCACGATTATACAGGGGATGTCACTTGGCACGACCAACCCCTTCAGCACGTGTATTCAGAATACGCCCATCAGCGTTTATATCTAGGGCACTTATCCGCCGTGAAAAAGTCACTGACGCCCCTAGAGAATTTACGCTGGCTGATGGCGAGTGAAGTCCCAAATGAAGATCAACTCTGGGGGGCTTTAGAAGAAGCGGGTTTAGCGGGCTTTGAAGAGACGCCCTGCCAGCATCTTTCTGCGGGTCAGCAGCGTCGAGTTGCACTCGCACGTTTGTGCATCACCCAATTACCTTTATGGATTCTTGATGAGCCGTTTACAGCACTGGATAAAGAAGGTGTTGCTTGGCTTGAACAGAAAATGCAGAAGCAAGTAAATCGTGGCGGGGCTGTGATTATTACCAGTCACCACGCACTTGAGGGGATTCACGGTCTGCGTCAATTAACCTTAGGAGGGGCGGTATGAGTTTAGTGGTCGCCACGGTTAAGCGTGATTTTATCTTGGCGGCGCGTAATCCTGGTGAGTGGGCTAACCCATTGATGTTTTTTTTAATGGTGGCTGCCTTGTTTCCCTTGGCCGTGGACCCAGATCCGACATTCTTATCCAAAATAGCAGGTGGTGTGATTTGGGTTGCGGCGCTATTAGCGACACTGTTGTCGCTTGATTCGTTGTATCGAGCGGATGTGGAGGACGGCTCGTTAGAGCAGTGTCTGGCATCTGGCGAGTCTATGTATGCCATGGTGCTGGGGAAAGCGTTAGTGCATTGGTGCATTAGTGGCTTACCGCTGACCTTGGTATCGCCACTACTTGGCTTGATGCTGCACTTGCCAGACGAGGCATATATAGCGATGGTGCTCAGCCTAGCCGTAGGCACACCCATTTTAAGCTTGTTGGGGTCTGTTGGTGCAGCGTTGACGGCGAGCCTGAGCAGCGGTGGCCTACTGTTGACCTTATTGATTTTGCCTTTGTATATTCCAGTGCTGATTTTTGCGGCGAGTGCGGTTTACCACGCAGGAATCGGGATGGCGTACAATGGGCAAATTGCTATGTTGGGGGCCATGTTAGCGTTGGCTATAGCCTTAACCCCGTTTGCTGCTGCGGCGGCACTTAAATTGAATTTATCGCGGTAATTAACTATGTGGCAGTGGCTAAAGCAGCTGTATCACCGTATGGGTTCGCCCAAATGGTTTTATGAAATAACAGAACGTTGGATACCTTGGCTCGCGATTGTTGCCGGTGTTACAGCCGTTGTCGGATTGGTGCTTGGTCTGCTGTATGCTCCCGCAGACTATCAGCAAGGTGACAGTTTTCGGATCATTTATATTCATGTTCCTGCGGCGATACTTGCCCAAAGTGCCTACATGATGATGGCCGTTGCCGGGGCCGTATACCTTATTTGGCGAATGAAAATGGCCGCGTGGGTAGCCAAAGTGATTGCGCCTATTGGTGCGTCATTTTGTTTGATTGCACTCTTAACCGGGGCTATTTGGGGCAAGCCGACATGGGGAACGTGGTGGGTGTGGGACGCTCGCTTGACCTCGATGTTAATGCTGCTGTTTTTGTATTTCGGTGTGATGGCCATTCAACAGGCAATGGAATCGGAAGACGGCAGTTATAAAGCCGCTGCGATTTTAGCTCTCGTTGGCGTGGTTAATATTCCCATTATTAAATACTCAGTGGAGTGGTGGAACACACTGCACCAACCGGCGACGTTAACACTGACAGAAAAGCCTTCGATGCATCCAGACATGCTCTGGCCGCTATTGATTATGCTGGTATCGACCTATGTGTTGTTTGCTCTGCTGGTGATTTTACGCACGCGTAATGAAATTCTCTGGCACGAGCGCAAACGTAGCTGGGTCAAAAAGATGATGGAGTCCTGATGGAATTTAACTCACTGGCTGAATTTATCGCCATGGGTCGCCATGGATTATACGTTTGGCTGTCTTACGGTCTTACGGCTTTGATCGTTACTTATAATGTGATGCAGCCAGCGCTGCATCGTCGTCGTTTATTAAAAGAGCAGGCTCAGCGCCTGCGTCGGGAGAAGCGAAATGCACCCTCAGCGTAAAAAACGCCTACGTCTAATATTGTTTTTAGTGATTGCTGTTGGTGCCGCTGTCGGCCTTGCTATGTACTCGCTGTCGCAAAATATTAATTTATTTCAAACGCCGACTCAGATCGCCAATGGCGAAGTGCCTCCGGGTCGAACCATCCGTGCCGGTGGACTTGTGGTTGAGGGCAGCGTAGTTCGTGATAAGGAAGGTTTAGGCGTAACGTTTCGTGTCACCGATGGCCAGTCGGAAGTCCCCATTCATTACGAAGGTATATTGCCGGACCTATTCCGTGAAGGTCAGGGCATTGTGGCCCTAGGGCAACTGGATAACTCTGGAGTCTTTGAAGCATCTGAAGTACTGGCAAAACACGATGAAAATTACATGCCTCCGGAAGTGCAAGATGCGCTGGAGAAGGCACACTTAGATGGTAAAGCTAAGATGGAAAATGCGAACAGTTCAGACACTGATACTTCGTACGGTAAAGGGGCTGGCTACTGATGGAGAACCTCGCGTTATATTTGCCTGAAATTGGTCAGTTCGCCTTAATTTTAGCGTTAGTGATGGCTGTATTGCAGGTGGTTATTCCTTTACTTGGGGTGAACCAGGGACAGCTTTGGTTAATGGGCTATGCTCGCCCGTTTGCAGTCGGTCAGGCGTTATTCTTAGTGATCAGCTTGTTCGTACTCGCGGCCTGTTTTGTGATGGATGATTTCTCTGTGGCCTACGTCGCAGCGAACAGTAATTCGTTATTGCCCGTGCAATTTAAAATCAGTGCTGTGTGGGGGGCGCATGAAGGCTCTTTGTTGCTATGGGTCACTATGCTGGGCCTATGGAGCGTGGCCGTTGCCTTGCTAAGTCGTTCTTTGCCGCTGGATATGGTGGCACGGGTCTTGTCTATTATGGGCATGATCTCTGTGGGTTTTATCCTCTTTACACTAGAAACCTCTAATCCGTTTGCTCGTCATTTGCCTAGTCCTCCTATGGAAGGGGGCGATTTAAACCCGTTACTGCAAGATTTTGGTTTGATTGTACATCCGCCAACTTTGTATATGGGGTATGTTGGTTTATCGGTCGCATTTGCATTTGCCTTGGCGGCACTGATGAGTGGTCGTTTAGATGCGGCCTGGGCACGTTGGTCTCGCCCTTGGACAACCGCCGCATGGATTTTTCTTACCGTCGGGATCGCGCTAGGAAGCTGGTGGGCGTATTACGAACTCGGTTGGGGCGGCTGGTGGTTCTGGGATCCGGTTGAGAATGCATCGCTTATGCCTTGGCTAGTTGCCACCGCATTGCTGCACTCGTTGGCCGTAACAGAAAAACGGGGATTGTTTAAAAGCTGGACCGTGCTACTGGCGATCTTTGCATTCTCATTGAGCTTACTTGGCACCTTCTTAGTTCGTTCCGGTGTTTTGACATCGGTACATGCGTTTGCTTCTGATCCGGAGCGGGGTGTCTTTATTTTGGCCCTGCTCGGAATCTGTGTGGGGGGCTCGTTACTTCTTTATGCGATTAAAGCCCCCACGGTCGCGTCCGTCGGGCGCTATGAAGTGGTGTCGCGCGAAACCTTCTTGCTGCTCAATAACTTGGTATTAGTCGTGATGGCATTGGCCGTATTAACCGGTACGCTCTATCCACTGGTTTACGATTTTATGGGACTAGGTAAGTTATCTGTCGGAGCGGCTTGGTTTAATACCATGTTTGTTCCCTTGACAGTGATACTGGCTGTGCTTATGGGGTTGGGTGCCGCTTCTCGTTGGAAAAAAGATACGCTGCCTCGTCTCGCGGGAGTGACCGCGGTTGCCGCTTTGGTTGCGATTGTTTTTGCCGTCGTGACTCCCTTTATTGTTCAGGGTGAATGGCAAGGCAAGGTGGTATTAGGGCTAGGCGTTGCTGCGTGGCTTGTGGCGGCTACCTTGGCTGATATTTGGAAAAAATCTCATGGCAAATTAGCAAAAATTCCTAAATTAGGCATGAGTTATCTCGGTATGGTACTCGCTCACATCGGTGTGGCCATTACCATCGTTGGTGTCACTATGGTGTCAAACTACAGCATTGAAAAGTCCGTGCGTATGTCTCCGGGTGATGTAGAAACCTTAGGTGATTATCAATTTGAATTTACTCAATCGGGTAAAATTGAAGGTCCAAATTATTCGTCACAAGCGGTACGTTTTAATGTCATTCAAGATGGTGAGGTCATTGAACAACTTACCCCTGAAAAACGACACTACAGCGCACGTAATTCGATCATGACGGAAGCCGCCATCGACGTGACTTTATTCCGCGATATTTATGTCTCTATGGGTGAGCCGCTTGAAAATGGAGCCTGGGGAATGCGATTACAGGTAAAACCGTTTATGCGTTGGACGTGGTTAGGCGCCATTTTTATGGCCTTAGGTGGCTTTCTCGCCATGTTGGATAAACGCTATCGTCGTCGCGTGGGAGTGGCTCAAGCATGAACCGTATTTTATTGTTTGTCCCGTTAGCCATTTTCGCATTAATGGGCATCACTTTTTGGGTTGGGCTCGGTATTGAAGATAAAACCAGCTTACCGTCGCCATTAATTGATCACCCCTTTCCTGAGTTTGAATTGGGTGTTGTGGAAGATGGGCGTACGCTGACAACGGCTGATTTGCAAGGCAAGCCAGCGTTAGTGAATGTCTGGGCAACTTGGTGCCCGACCTGTAAAGCTGAACATGCTTTTTTGAATGAATTAGCCGCAGACGGTGTGCGCATCGTGGGGATAAATTATAAAGACGATGTGGAAAAAGCCCGAGATTGGTTAGCGGCTTTTGGCAACCCGTACGATTACAACCTGTCAGACCCTAAAGGAAAGCTTGGTCTTGAATTGGGTGTGTATGGCGCACCAGAAACCTTTTTAGTGGACGCGGATGGCATCATTCGGGCGAAGCATATTGGTGATTTAAATGCTGATGTGTGGGAAAAATTAAAACCACAATTTGATGCTATGTCAGGAGCGGAACAATGAAAATTGTATTAATGATGCTCAGTCTTTTTAGTGGGTCGGCATGGGCTGTGATTGATGGGCATAAATACCCGTTTGATGATGTAGAAAGTGCGGCTCGCTTTGAGCAGTTGTCAGAAGATCTACGTTGCCCTAAATGTCAAAATCAAAACTTAGCGGATTCTAATTCGCCAGTGGCGGCGGACTTGCGCGATAAAGTGTACGAGCTGATGCAAGAGGGGCAAAGCGATACTGAAATTGTTGATTACTTAGTTGCCCGCTATGGTGATTTTGTACGTTATAAGCCGCCATTCAGATTAGATACCTTCTTACTGTGGGCTGGCCCTGCGATATTGTTTGGATTTGGATTACTGCTAATTATTGGTTTGCGTCGCCAGCAGAAACAGCCAACCGCTGAATTGACTGTGGATGAGCAAGCGCGCTTGGATGAGATTAAAGCCAAACTGAAAAAAGAGGCGCCGTTGCAGAAGGACACGCAGTTGCATAAGAGCACACCATCGCAGAAGGACACAGGCGCATGATCATAGGTTTATTTCTGCTATTTGTATTATTAGTGTTGGTGTTAGCCGTCCCTGCACTAAGAAAACCACTAGAAACCCTGAGTAAGCCGGATCAAACTCAGGAAGCCGAGAACTTACGTCTATACCAAGAGCGTTTAGTTGATATTGAAACGATTAAAGCGTCTGGCGAGGTTAGCGAACAAGAAATTGCCGCAATGACGCTGGAGCTGGATCGTGAATTATTGGTCGCGTCGGTGAATAATACGCGTTACAGCGGAGGCCCTGGGCGCTTGCCGAAATTGATGCTATCTCTGTTTCTATTGGCTGTGACCGTCAGTGTGACGTTTTTTCTGTACCAAATGTGGGGTGCTGGAAATGAAGTTCGTGCCACGCAATTACTTGAGTTTTCATCTCAAGCTGAACTCACTCCAAGTGAGTATGACGAGCTCGATGTTCGGTTAGCCAGTGCAGTTGATAAACACCCAGATAACATGGACTGGGCATATTTGCAGGGGCGATTGCTAGAATCGGAGGGACGCTACCAAGAAGCTGCGACGGCGTATGCTAATTTACTGGCGGGATTACCCCCGGTACAAACAGCAGACCGTGCAGCGATTATGACACTGATGGTACAAGCACGTTTTTATGCGAATGATCAAAAAGCGAGTGATGAACTTTACGAAACGATTCAGCAGGCGCTTACAATGGCACCTCACCAGCGTAAGCCATTAGGGCTCGCCGGTATTATGGCGTATGAACTCGGCTACTATCAGGAAGCAATTAATCATTGGCGTAAGCTTTGGGTGCAATTACCGGCAGGGATGGAAGCACGTTCGCTCGAAAATGGTATTAAGCGTGCCGCTGAGCAACTGGCCGCGCATGGCATTGATGCTGATGTTGAAGGAAACGCTGAAAACAGGGAGAAAGGCGAGGTTGATTTAAGCTGGATGACGCCGGCACGTATTGAAGTGACCGTAAGTTTATCCGATAAAACATTGGCGGCAATTCGCCCTAATGACACCGTCTTTGTTTTGGCGCGTAAATTAGACGGGCCACCCATGCCTTTAGCGGCGCAACGTTTAGTGGCGTCTCAGTTACCGATAACCGTAGTTCTTGATGACTCTAAGGCGATGGTGCCGGGTATGACCATCGGCAGTGTTGATGATGTAACTGTAACGGCGCGTGTGTCTCGCTCAGGGCAACCTATTGCTCAATCGGGTGATTGGCAAGGGCAAGTGTTTAATGTTCGTACGCGCGGTAATGAGCCACTCACGATTGAAATCAGTGATCGTGTTCAGTGATTTAGTATTGCGTATTATCACAATAAAAACGGCCTGTATTATCAGGCCGTTTTTATTCAGGGATGACCTAGCACCGTTTCTTTTGAATGCGGCTAAGCGGACTCCTTGAACGGAGATGGGGCACAGCGCTGAAAGAGAGTTGAGGCTTTCAAATTAATAAAGCAGTCTGGATGGGCGGAATGCCACTCCAAACTATGGGGCATTGTGGGCCTAGATGACTGAGCATTACCATTTTGCGTAATGATCTTCGATTAAGCCCCACACATTATCTAAGCGAATAGTTTCGTGAGGAAGGTCAATCTCACCGTGATAACGTCCTAATATTTGTTTGAAATTGCTGGCCATAATAATGGCATCTGTTTTATGACCGTAGCGGGTGACGGGGTCAAAATGCAGACGAATTTTTTCGTCCAGTGAGGTCATTGACCAGCCGTGATTTTCTTGGTCGCGATCAAACTGAAAATGCGCTAAAGGTAATGCGGTGGGCACACCATCAACCCACAGTGTGTTTTCACTAAAGCCTGTTTCGTTTACGCCACTGGCGATATTAAGCCCGAGTTTACGATTATCTGGTAAGTGCGTAGAAATACTTGCCCAGTTCCAGCTGGTTTCTCGGCGCATATAGCCGCCTGACCAATCAACAGATGCTAATGCCCGTAGTTTTTCTAACTCGTATTTTTCACCGGCCCAATGCACTTGTCCGTGACAGACACGAGCATTCGCTTTTTGCGTGTAGGTCCAACCACTGAAGCCTGTGCGAGTACACAAGGCTAATGGCGCGTAATGGGAGCTTTCATCAATACTGGCGCGAATCCGGGTACCATCGGCCAAAGAGACTCGAACTTGGCGAACTCCAGGGCGACTGCTGGCGCGAAAAGTAAGCTTATTTTTACCACGAATAAAACTCACCGTATCTTGATTTGGGGATTGTCCAAATCTTAGCCCGCGCTGGAGTAAGTTGGTAAACGTGTGCTCCGCCCAGGTTCCTTTTTCATGATCATACAAATAAATAAAAGCATGGCTGACATAACGCAGACGAACGATCGACAACCCAATAAATAAAGGCTCAGCATTAATGGCGACAAACTGGAATTGATTAAAACGTGAATGTCGTTTTTTTGGGTGAACGGGTTCACCCATCGGTGTGCGTAAATCAAAATCGGTGTAATTAATATCAGCAACGGGTTCGTCAAAACGACCGTAGGTAGGTTGTCCGCTGGCATCGATTAAGCGATCGCGTGAAGCCATTCTCCCTCCTGAACTTTGTACTCTAAATTTTTTAAGTTGGGCTTTGTGAGTTGAGTTTGCAACAGGGGAGTATTAAAGCAGAGTCTTATTCTCGGTGCAGGCTCTCTTTTTCGGCCTATACGAGAAGTTCAAAAAGGCTAGGGCACCTCTGATTAATGCAGTTATGGCTGCGGCTTTCAGAAAAATAACAGTTCAAGACGCTACTTAGATGGCATGACGGGTCACGTCGAAAAGTAGCAACACCGAAATGGTATTTTTCTGAAAGCCCCTGTTTATAGGTAGTGAGGGGCGTGGCCTGTAGACACTTTATATCTTTGTTGTTGATATTGTTAAGGACCCGCCATTAACCTCAATCAACGCCTCGATCTAAAGCGTTACAGGACTCACGCGCAGCACGACTGCATTAATCAGAGTTGCCCTAGTAAAGACAACAATGGTTTTTTGTCGTTAGGGTGAAATTAACTCTCTGTCTTGTTGGTGAGTAAAGGCGTAAAAGTCGCCCTTTTACTTGTCACCGGTGTCTTTGATGTTCCGGTCATTTCGGAGCATAACCTCAATGTTTAAGGCCGACAAGACGGTGAGTCTACTGGCTGATAGCTTACGAACACATGGCTACGCCATCATTGATAATGCCTTCTATGATGATGTGCCATATGTTCTTAGTGATCGCCTCAATACGCTCGCAGAGGTTGATGCTATGCATCGGGCGGGTATTGGCCGGAGGGATGATCTTACTCAACGCGAAGATATTCGCGGCGATGAAATTCATTGGCTGACGGATGCTCATACGAGTGAAGCGTTGTGGGTACGCACCATGGCGCAACTGCGTATCGAGTTGAACAGGCATCTATTGTTGGGCTTATTTTCTTACGAAAGCCACTTTTCACATTACCCTGCTGGTGCATTTTATAAAACGCATACGGACTCCTTTCGTGGTGAGGCTAACCGCGTGTTGAGTACTGTATTTTATTTGAACCCTGACTGGAAGGAAGGCGACGGAGGGGAGTTAGTAATATACAGCGAAAGCGGCGAAGAGCTTGAACAAGTAGCCCCTGTATTCAATCGCTTGGTCGTCTTTTTGTCTGAAGAGTTTCCTCATGAGGTACTGCCTACCGCCACAGATAGATATAGCATTGCGGGGTGGTTCCGGGTGAACACCAGCAGCGCTGAACGAGTAGACCCTCCGGCTTAATCCGTTCAGTTGGTTAGTGCGTCTTTACCATATCCATAAACCAAGAGATAACTAACTCTATACGATACGGGCGCTGGTCCGATTTTAACGATGCAATATAGATGTCGTTGAGAAGCGGAGCGCTGCCTTCTGGCTCGAAGGGGATGAGCGTCTTCTCATCAATATGGTTTTGAATGCAGTGACGTGGAAATATGCCAATACCAAGCCCGCCTAACGTCATTAATATAGCGCCTTCAATGCTGTTTATTTTTCCTGTGCAGTGTAGTGATAGGGCTTGAGTGTTATGAGCATCAGGAAAATTATGGTTACGCCAGTATTCGAAGTAGACATCAAACCCTGGGTAGTCGATATAATTAAATTCTAATATTTTCCCTTCCGATAATGCACCGAGATCAATATCAGGTGCTGCGACGGCCACATATTCTTCTTTGCAAAACGGAATATATTGCAATCTAGGGTGATCAATCCTCTTGGTCACAAAGCCAAAATCTATGATGCCATCTAAAATACGATTAAATACTTTGTCCGTCGGGACTAATTCAAGGTTGATTTCGAGCTTAGGATGTTTACGACGGTTTTCTAACAGCATTGGAAAGTGAGGTGATAATAAGCAAGATGCCGGCATGGCATAGCTGACGGTGCCTTGTACCTCTTGAGCCGTATTACCTACATCCACTAAAAAATCGGCGTGCAAGTTTTCGAAGTGCTTAATGTACTCACGCATCTTTTCGCCAGCTTCGGTGATAACGGGGCCTTTGGGCGTTCGCACAAAAAGGTCATTACCTATTAATTCTTCTAAGGCTTTTATATGTTTGCTGACATTTGCCTGCGTCATTGCAGCAAGATCGGCGGCTTCACTAAAACTGCCAACCATGTCGACAGCTTTAAATGCGCGGAAGTATTTAGGATCTATTGGTTGCACAGGATTGCCCATGTCTCGTTTTATTTATATGGCCATATTTATACTATATTATCAGACATCACTTTCAATGGCTGGAAGCGTCAAATCGCTAATTTCTAAATAACTGCTGTTATTTAGCGTATTGGCTAAGGGAGATTTTTCATTCGTCACTAGCTTACTTATTTTTAGTCGCATATCGTCTAATTCATAAGTAATAGAAATGCCCATTAAGTAATTACAGTAGATGTCGCCATATTCAATTTTTTTACTCTCTTTTGCCTTGATTTGAAATGTATGTGTGATTTCAGTTTGTGTTGATGACGCTAAACCTTGATTAACGATCAGGGTGATTGAAAGGTCGAGATCAGTTTGATTACGAAAATGTTTAATATTCATCGAGATACCTAATATTGACGCTAAATACTGTAGAAAATGACAAAAAGACTCGCAATTCCGATGCGGCATAGTGCTGATTCTGAATCTGATTTGAAGGCTATATGAGGGGGGCATAATGTGGGTTTTCACAAATACCGTTATTGGGAAGAGTCATGGGGAACAGTCAGCTTATTCATCCGTCTTCAATTCGTGTCTGGCGCGGATTTAAAAATCAACAATATCAATCGAATTGGACAGGCTTTGTCGACCGACTCTCAGAAATATTCATTCCGCTAACGTGCCAGGCTATGATGCCTATTGGCTTAAAATCCTATATTCCCACATTGCTTAAAAGTGATGCTGGCATTTTGCCGGATGAAATTGCTTTGGTGGGTTACGCAGATCAAAATACGTATTACTCCGCTAGCAGAGATACGGTGATTGGACGTGGTTACGGCCTGTTGCACTACGAGGTCTTTAACTTTGATAGCGGAGCAGGCATTCCTTCAAGCCAGTCGGCTTTCCCTACCGCTTACTCAAAGGGTGCATTTGAACTCTCACAACCTTACTACTTTTCTGGCCGACCAATTGATTGGTCTGTACTTGAAATTAATGTATTTGCTATTCCAGTACAACAAAGTGAGGTGGGTGGAAGAATAGTTACACTGGCAGATAGCCTCAAGTATGCGGTCTCTCATAATCTTATTACGGAATCTATTCTGGTGCAGGATTCTGGGTACGTGATTCTGTGGATTGGCTTGGATGTTGGAAAAAAGATTCCGCAAGACATCACTGACCTTATTTCTGCACATGCAGACGTTATTCATTCTATTTCAGGGCGCGCGAGTGTGCCGCCAATGTGGACGGGAGGTGAACCTGGTATTCCGATTAAGGATAACCAAACACTTAATCTGACCTTGAAATCTTCCGCTATAGGAGCTTTTTATTATGATTAAAATGGATGCGTTGGTAATGCTGTAGTAACTTAGCAGTAACTTAGCAGTAACTTAGCAGTAACTCAGTAGTAACTATGTAGTTACGAATACACGAGATTTTATACGTTATATAGTGTCAGTATTGAACCTAGACTAGAGCGGTATCTCTAGAGTACCAAGTAATCAGGTATGCCCTACAAAAGAGCAACGGAAGAAATTAAAAGAGACCCCGGATCATCACCGGGGCTTTATTTTGACTCTTTAATACTGTCGCCTTCGATCTATTTTTTTAATGAGCTAATGGCTGCCCAGCATGTCAAGGCGCTATTAAATGTGGTATAAAATCCACAAAGTGAATACACAATGCCAGACCAATCTTCTCGGATGTCTGCGGGTATTGTTTTTCCTTCTTTATCTGTGCTCACAACGACAGGGTCGGAGACATTGCGAATAAACCCATACGCGACGCCTTGTTGCTGGCACTGGTGCGCAATCACAGCATCGTCCATTTCAAGAAAACAGTAGGCACTGGCTGATGTGCCATTGTCTATGAAGTAGAAATCAGTGGTGAGTAGTGGCTGAACACCAGCAAATTCAATGTTATTACTTTTAAGGTTGGACGGTACAAGCGGAGTATTAATTAAGTCATCGGCTGTGTACGAGGTACTCGCCCGTTTATTGAGTTCATCCACAGATTTAGCGATCGAGGTATCGTTCCAGACAGTATCCAGCGGCATCATTAACGAGTTTTTTACTTTGTCGTAAATATCTGCTGATGGAAATATATCTGCTCCGGTAAAGGTCTGTCTGTTGTAGTCGCAATGGTCAATGTTTTCTGCTTTTTCAAGTTCAATATGTGCAGCGCAGGTGAGTACGACATCGCCTAGTGGTTGTTTGGTCGAACTGCCACCGGCGGTACCTGTGGAAATAACGGTACTGACACCACTTTGCTTAATAATGGTGTCCACTAAATTTTCGACACCTAGGATGTAAGGCGGGTGGGCGAGGTGAACTTCTGATTTAATCAATAATACTTTTTTGTCGACGTTTGATTCTGTGGTGACAGAAACAAGTTGAAAGTAAAGGAGCGGGGTGGTTTCTCCGGTCAGCGTCAATGGCACCCAGCTATCACGCCATTCTTCGGCGTATGGGCCGCGTTCTTTATCGCTGTTGATGAATACGTGATCAAGAGCAGACCATTCTGCACTCGTCCAAGTAATCACGGCAATATCAGCATTAGGTAGCTTGGTTCTTGGCAGTAGAAGCCCGGTAGGGGCGGTAGCATTAATGGCTAACCAATCCACAACAGGTAAGTAGTGCTCGTTAGATATTTGATAGTTGGCGTGTAGTAATCGTGACATGGGTAAACGTCCTGTTAGCTGAATATAAGAAGGAAAGGTTGATCATTAACGAGAATGGGTTGCAAGGTTTGGCCGCTCCCTGCTATGGAGGTATTAGTCAGTTCCCACCATCCTAAGCAATTAGGGTAAATACTGCTTAGTGTTAGATTGCCGCTACTTTGATAGACCAAGAAATACGCCTGACCTTCGCTGCCTTGATAGATCGATATGGCTTGAGCGTTGAGCATAGCACTGGTGGCATCTTGGCTTAATACAGGGTGGGAGCCTTCGTCGGGGTCATCCATAAAGTGATCAATATTTACTTTCTTATGGTCTTCATTGGCTTTAAGGAAAAAGTTTTCACCACCGAACTGGAAGAAGTTAAAGTGTCCCCATGTTTTTGCCCAACTTGCAGACCAAGTTTCTAAGACACTTAAACCGTCATAAGGTGGAAGTGAGATTTGATACTTGGTGCAATCTCCGGTGGTGCCGTTATATGCAACGAGGAAGCTAATGTCGCGATAAGGCAAGGCTTTCACCATGGTCAAGCCTTCGCCAACATACAGGTTATGAAGTGCGCTCACTGTGTGGTCACTATTATATCGGTAGAAATTTAAGTATTTGCCATCGTTGGCGTACGTGACGAGGTAGGGCATTCCACCAAGATAAAAGACATTCAGTATATCGAGCGGATTAGGCATCTTAATGGCTGCTACGGCAACTAGGTACTCTGTGGTGTCGTTGCCAAACACACTCAAAGTTTGTGTTGTGGCCGAATACAGCAGCGTGTAGTGATTCTCACGGGTCGAAAGCTCTGCACTGGCCGTCACTGCTTTAGGTAGTGCCTGGAGGGTTTTTTCTGGAAGTGCTTGAGTCGTTATACTCCACTGGTTGTTATTATTCTGTATCGCTAAAAACTGTACGGATGTGTCTTGAGAAGTTGACATGTTAGCTGCCTCGTCCTTGTGATTTATCATGTACGTATCACTATACCCAGAGAGTCGAGCGCCCCCTATTCGCATTCGTTATACGAGTGATTCTTAATTCCCTTCTGTACAACTTGAAGTTTAGTGCAGCTTCTCTGTTTTGCAGACTCTTATGGTAAAGTTTCGTTTTTTAAACTCTGAATTTGGACGTGTTTGTGGTAATTAAAGGCTCAGCGGCTATCGCGCTCAGTAACCCTAAAAGCCCATCGAATGTTGGTGCCGTGATGCGTGCGGCAGGATGTTATGGTGCCCATGCGATTTACTACACTGGTGAGCGCTTTGAGCGCGCAGCCAAGTTTCATCAAGACACCAATAATATCAGCTCGACAATAGAGCTTACGGGGGTAGAGTCGTTTGTGTCTCAAAAAAAGCCGGAGCAAAAGTTGGTATGTATCGAACTGGTTGAAGGGGCCACACCGCTGCCGGAGTTTAAGCATCCTGAAGACGCATTGTATGTGTTTGGCCCGGAAGATGGCTCGATTGATCAAGCCGTTGTCGATGCCGCAGATGCGGTGGTATTCATCCCGACCATTGGCTGTATGAACCTTGCCGCGACGGTTAACGTCTTGCTGTACGACCGTATGGCGAAACAACACCAGCAGGGTGATCAAACCGAGCTTATAAGAAACAGTCGTGATGTTAATAATCGTTTAGCGATCAAGCGCTGATTTTAAATGTGTGTTGTTTTAGTGTTCAACATACTGCTGCTATGTAGGAATGTAATATGAGCTTTTATGAAGAAAATGTATTGCCTCATCTCATTAACTGCGCGTGTTCTGGCAAAGCTGTTAATGCGCTGCGTGCGAAAGTGGTGCCTCTTGCCACCGGCGAGGTATTGGAGGTGGGTATTGGTTCGGCGCTTAACTTGCATCTTTATGATGAGTCTAAAGTAACTAAGGTATGGGGGTTGGAACCGTCATTGGGTATGCGCAAACGGGCGGCGAAAAACCTTAAAAAGTCGTCGATCAAGGTGGAGTGGTTAGATTTACCAGGGGAGAAAATTCCGCTAGCGGATGAATCGGTAGATTCCGTACTGTTAACCTTTACGCTATGCACTATTCCCGATTGGAGTGCAGCTATGCAGCAAATATATCGAGTACTTAAGCCCGGTGGTAAGATCTACTTTTGTGAGCATGGTCAGTCACCTCATGAGTCTGTTGTTCGTTGGCAGAATCGATTGAACAACGCTTGGGGAATGGTCTTTGGTGGCTGCAATTTGAATCGCCCCGTTATTAATATGATTGAAAGCAGCGGCTTCTCAATTGACTGGTATGAGAGTGAATACGCTGACGGGTTGCCAAAAGTGGCTTCTTTTGCGTCATTCATGACACACGGTGTTGCAATTAAATAGTGGTAATAATCTATCGTAAAACGTACTTATTTAGGCTTATGGTGTTTAACCTGAGTGACTCATCACAGTTCTGACAAAACATCACAGATCCCCTCTAGCGCTTTTAGGGCGCTAAGGTCTATATTGAAATGGCTCTCGGTAATCAAACCGGAGCAAATAGACCAAAAGTACTAACGACAGGTTAGTATGATAGGGGGAGATGGATGAGAGTAATCCGGCTCGTATTAAGTTTAAGCCTCGTGTTGGCATTCACGGCATCTGCTAGTGAAAGCGCCTACAGTAATAACGCCAATCAGCGTGTGAGCGTTACAAACGAGACTAATCAGCCAACGGATCACTTTAATCATCAATCCTTAGACCTTCTTACCACTCATGCAGCACTGATAGAATCCTCCTTATTTTCAAGTTTTGATACCGACCCAGATTGTTTAACAGTCTTGGCGTTTAAACGCCCAGTCGTAAAACACAATGCGTCAGTACTCACTGGAAATGTACGACTTTCGCAGGACTCAATTGCCCAATGGCAATTAATTCGTGGGCCACCTCTGGCTTGATGGTTTCTTTTCCTGAATGCTTTATAGATCAGGTAAGAACAGCGACGACCTCCATCAATCAAATTGTATAAAAAATCAAATAAATATGAGTGACCCAACAATAAAATGGGTTGCTTTAGAGGAGTATTGCCATGACTAAACTCAACTTACACTCTGTTTCTAGTGTTGATGAGCTAATGTATCCAAATCAATCCAACGAGCTATCACTAGAAAGTAGTGCACTGAAATTCTTTACAGATTTTCAAAATAACGAACCCCTCGTGATTGATGCATCTGTGTCGGCTGTGGATGCGCGGCAAATGATGATGGCCACTCATGTAAGGCTCAAGCTGGTGGTGAATCGAGCGAATAATTTTGTTGGTGTCATTACGGCGCATGACCTATCTGAGCAGAATATTTTGCGTTACACCCTTGCAGACAAAAGTCATTTGGATGACTTGGCAGTGGCTGATTTAATGACACGAAAACGAGATTTGATGGCGCTGGATCTTAACGAAGTGGAGACATCTTCCATCGGAGATGTGGTGAACTTACTAAAGGATAACTCTCAGCAGCATTGCTTGGTCGTGGATGATAAGACACATCAGATTCGTGGCATCTTCTCTGCGAGTGATATTTCTCGGAAATTACATTTACCAATTAATATTCAGGAGCAGTCGAGCTTTTACCGAGTGTTTGCTGCGGTTTCGTAAAATGCATTAGATAACAACAACCTGAAAGGGCGAGATTTCTCGCCCTTTTTTTGAAATAAAATTCACCACATTGGCAGTGGTTGGCGGCATCGCGGCACATTTGCACATTGGCGAAGCAAAGGTGGTAGGGTAACCTCGCTGCATCACAATAAAAATGAGGACGCATCGTGTCGACAGAATGGGCCTACAAAAGTGCAGTTGAGCTGCAACAAGCGCTAACCAGCGGAGAGATTACTAGCCGTGGCTTGGTTGAATACTTTAAAACCCGTATGGAGCATGTGAATCCGTCGCTGAATGCCATTGTTGCCTCAGATTTTGACGGTGCTTTAGCCCGTGCAGACGAAGCGGATGCCGCGCGTGCTAAAGGTGAACACTGGGGGCCATTACACGGTATCCCGATGACCATTAAAGATACGTTTGAAGTGGTGGGTATGCCGTGTACTGCGGGATCACCGTCGCTCGCGAAACACATGCCGAAACACAATGCGTTTACCGTCCAGTTGTTAATCGATGCTGGTGCCATTATGTTTGGTAAAACCAACATTCCATTATTTGCCGGCGATATTCAAAGCTTCAACAAAGTGTATGGTGTGACGAATAACCCTTGGGATGTTGCCCGTACACCCGGTGGTTCGTCGGGGGGGGCTGCTTCGGCGTTGGCATCTGGCATGACGCCGATTGAATTGGGTTCTGATTTGGCGGGTTCTATTCGCACGCCTTCACATTTCTGCGGTACTTATGGCCATAAACCGACCCACGGCATTATCTCTGGGCGTGGTCATATTCCTGGACCGCCGGGCATGTTGTTAGAGCCAGATTTAGCAACGCCGGGGCCTATGTCTCGTAGCGCTGATGACCTTGATCTGATGATGGATGTCTTGGCCGTGCCTGGCCCATTAATGGGTAACAGTTGGTCGTTGACGCTCCCCAACTCTGATAAAAAAGCCTTGTCCGATTTTAAAGTATTAGTTTGGACTCAAGATCCACTTAGCCCCATTGACAGTGATCTTGAAGCGGCCTATCAAGAAATGGCAACGCACCTTAAGGCACAAGGGGCTGATGTTACTGTCGGCGCACCGGAAGGCATGTCGTTAGAAACGTTTGTTCCAACGTATATGAACCTACTTGGTTCAGTATTAAGCGGTACGTTAAAACCTGCCCAGCGTCGTATTACGGCAATATTGGCAAAGATCGTTGCTAAATTTGGCAAGCAACTGAAAACCGGCCCTCATACCGATAAATTATTGACGGGAATGACGCAGCCGTATGCGGAATGGCTGAAACAACATGAAGCACGCTTGCGTATCGCCAAGAAAATGGAAAAGGTTTTTGATCAGTACGATGTAATCCTAACGCCAGTCGTACAAGTAGCTGCATTTAAGCATCAGCCAAAACCTGCAGTGCATAAACGTCGCTTGCCAGTAAATGGTGAGGCACGAGCATACACTGAACTGTTTATGTGGATTGCCCCAGCGACCTTGATGGGCTTGCCAGCAACGAGCGCTCCTGTCGGAGAAACAAAAGAGGGCTTACCGGTCAACGTGCAGATCATTGGCGCTGAGTATCAAGATAAAACGACCATTCGTTTTGCTAGTTTGCTTGAGAAATCACTGCGCGGGTTTAAACAACCGCCAAATTATCAGGCATAGAACCTTACCTCTGAAAATGGTGTTGCTGTGTGATGATCGTGCCGCTGGACGAAGTTGTTTTATTGGTGATATCGAGCTTTCTTGGCTCGGCCATGACGGCAGCTCTCGGCGTTGGGGGCGGTGCATTTCTGATCACTATGATGGCGGGCATTGTTCCGCCACTAGCCCTTATTCCTTTGCATGGTGTGGTGCAGCTTGGCTCTAATGCATCACGTGCACTGCACTCACGAAAACATCTTCACCTTCCTCGGTTTGGCTACTTTATGGTCGGCGCAGTCATCGCTTCGCTTGGCTCATTTTGGTTGATTGGCCAAATGGACGTTGAGTTGATTCCTCTGCTCGTAGCTGTCTTTATATTGTGGCTTATCTGGATGCCAATGCCTGATCTAAAGCTGGCAACGAGTAAGGTTGGCTTATTTGCGGGCGGTGTCATGACCACAATCGCTAGCATGTTGGTCGGTGCGTCAGGCCCGCTTGTGTCTGCGTGGCTAGGCCGTGATGGGTATGATAAGTGGCAATATACGGCGCTATTCTCTTTTAGTATGACAGCGCAGCATCTACTCAAAATCCTCGTTTTTGGCTTTGCTGGATTCATGTTCAGTAAGTGGCTCGTCTTATTAGCACTTATGCTGGTGGCAGGTTATATCGGTACGCGAGTAGGGCTTAAGCTTTTAGGCCGATTGCCTGACGCTAAATTTAAAACGTTGTTTCGATGGATGCTCACCGTGCTTTCTCTTCGGTTAATTTGGCAATGGTATGTTTAGCTTTTGGGGTTTTCTTTTAGTTTGTCCGAGTCCTACCACATCAAGTCACACCAGCTAAGTGACGAGCACCTGAAATAAAAAAAGTGTCGTAACAGGCCAGTCGATTGCGCCACTCATAGCAAAGAGGTTTAATTCGGAGTTCTAATAATAACGATTACTTCCGTGATCAAAAGAAAGGAACTCTCTAATGAAAATGTTAGCGAAAGCGACGATGCGCCGTGCATCAATGATAGTCATAATGGCTGGATCAGCATTTCTAACGGCCTGTGGTGGTGATGCCTACACCTCTGCTGAACTTACTTCTATGTATCCTGATATCAGTGCTGCCAGTACCAAAGTAGAAGAGGTTGAAGTGCTTTGCCCATTTCAGCGTATGTTAAAGCGCTCGGGTATTCTTGATGAAGCGATCGAAGAAAATTCATTTGAAGTTAAAAATCGTACTCTGACCGAAGCGACTGAAGTGTTTGGCTGTGACAGTACTACCTGTAGTACCGCGATTGGTTACGCCAGTCTGGCTCAGGGAAATTGGAATAGTATTGAGCTGAACCGTCTGCATGAAGCTGGCTTTTTATCGCATGACTGTGGCCTACAGTTTGAGCTAGGTGGCGTTACTGTTAGCGACACACGCCGTGCGGCTACCTTGAGTCGCTTGTCTGAATTGGCCGTAGATGGTCGCTTAGGCTTTAACGATTTGATGACGGTTAAGAATGAAACGTGTGCGCAAGAAGGTGTCGAAATTACGATTGGTGGCGAAACTGAAGTGAAGCTGATTTATGCATACTTAGGTGGCCCAGACCGTGATTACATTGAATACAGCGATGTAGAAAAGTTTTTACACGCAACAATGCCAGATTACAAAGCCGCTGGTTTTATAGATATTAATCTGATTGGTGAAGTTCAATAAAATCAGCCATGATGTCTTTATTCATTGAATGAAAAAACCCTATAAAAAAGCTCAGCCATGCTGAGCTTTTTTATGCCTGCCCGTTCCCTCTGCTTTGATCGCTGATGCTCGAACCTCTTTTCAGAAAAGTCCCTCATTGTTAAAAAATCACCCAAACGGGTGAAGAAACCCTTCTGTCCATTCTGGTCTACTTCTCACGTTGACAAAAATTAACGTTTGGGAGAGCAGAATGGAACTGAATAAACTAACGCTGGCGGTGCTCGCCGCGACTTCTATGACTCTGGTTGGCTGTGGTGGCGGTTCGTCATCTTCCAGTGATGACAACGGCACGGGTGACGACATCGTTACACCTGATCCTCTGGCGGTGTATACCGATACAGCATGGTCTGCTGGGGCAGATGAGCTGGTGGGTCTGACCTACCCACAGAATGCGACCAACGGTGACATGGTTGCGCTTAAGCGTTCGACCGGCTCTGACGACAGTATCTCCCACACCTTGATGGTAGCGCCTGCTGCAACAAAAGAATTTACTGCAGTCGAGGGTGTTGCACTCGAGAAGGACTACTACCGTGATGTTCTGGCGTTGCCTGTGTCTGGCACTGTGGAAGGTGAAGAAATCGACACTGTTCTGATTGCGACCTGCGGGTACGAAGAAGCAAGCATGATCGAAGGTGGAGAAATCCCGACGCGCGGTGAAGTCGGCCCTCGAGCGGTTGCCATTGAAGAAAAAGTTGCTATTGAAGCAGAAACTCACACGCCAGCAAGCCTCGAAATTTATCTGGCCGGTACAGACATCAGCGCATCTCTGGACATTAGCGATGAGATCGAGGGTAACTACTCCTTGGTTGACTGCCATTCGCTCGGCGGTCTATCGGCTTCAGACTTGAGTAGCAAAGGCACGTCAGCCTATGAGGTTGATTTCTTCATTACTGGTCAGGATAGCACTGGCGACGTTGCAGTCTTTGAAGCCAGCCTGATCTACAACTATGAGAGTAATGAAGTAACCGAAAGTGATTTTTCGGTGCTGGATTCTAGAACCATCATTTCGGCTGCAGTTGCAGAAAATCCTGAAGATGACTTTCTGGTTGCCATGACTATCGAGGGCGAAACCTATCTTCTGGAGACGTTAGAAGAAGAAGGTATCGTACTGAGCACGGAAGGCAACCCATTTACCTCGGAATCAGAAGAAGGCGCAACCATTTTCGATCTGGCGTATAGCGGCGATAACCTCTTTGCGGTATCCGGTGATGCTGGCCTTGCGGGAGCGGACTTCACCGGTGAGCAGTTCGTCATGCTGACGGGTGGTGACTATGAAAACTGTGTCGATCAGCTGGCTGTAAATGGCACAACGGTGTGGTGCCACGACTCTACCGACGAAGGCACGTTGATTGAATTTACCGCTCCAACGGTACCGCAGTCAGAGGTAGTCGAAGCTCCTGATAGAGTTGCTGCTCGTTCATATGAAGTAAGTAAAGAAGAAGCCGAGCAGATTAAGGCCGAACTTGAAGGCGCTGGTGCTGAAGTAGAAGTGAAATAAGCGCTGATATTACTCTTTCTTACCAATCTCTTTTAGCCCTCTTTATGAGGGCTTTTTTGTTATTTTAATTCACGTTTTTAATACCCCTCTATTGTCAGTTTTCTGTATTTCACCCGTTTGGGTGAAGTAAGGAAAATACTGAATAAATACTATTTGTTTTCTATTAAATATGTACTAAAAGGTATTCATAAAGTGAACTATAAAGCACTTTTTCTAAACTTAGCATTCCTCTCGTTTTTATTGACTGGGTGTGGCGGTGGCTCTGGGAGCAACTCCGGCGATAGCAGCAATGAAGATCTGACAGATGTTGGCACAGGCCCGGTTCTGGATGATTCTCAAAACGATGGGGGTGAAGAGGATACCAGTCAGGACGGAGATAATACTTTAACCCGAGATCTGATTATTTCTGATGCAGATTATTCCGTGGGTTCAACCATTCTGAGAGGACTGAGCTGGCCGCACGGCGATGTCCAGATAGGCGCGCCTGTTTATGCCACCTTTAATAACTCGACTTCTCACTCGATTGAGAAAGGTATTTCCGCAACCGATACCGTCGACGCCAGTGACTTTACCCCTGTTGTTACCACAGACCCTTCAAATGGCGAACCATCCCTTCGCGATATTGAATCGGTCCGATATACCGAAGCTGATGGTTCGTCAAATCGCTGGTTGATGAGTTGTGACAATACGGGCTCTGCCGGTCGCGCAATGGTAAAGGTTTACTCGGAGAATAACCCAAGCCCGTACCTGGCAGCGGTTCCGCTGTTTAATCAAGAGATTGTTCAGGGGACTCTACAAACCTGGACGATAGACAATTGTAGACAAATCTCCATTGCCTCAGTGACAACGGCCTCATCCGGTTTTGGATTAGTGCTGTGGGCTATTGGTCAGGGGACTTTGTCCAATGATGGTTCAAACGCTTATGAATTTCTTGTGCGTATCGACATGGATTACAACAAAAACGGTGCGCCAGGCACTCGTGTTGGTGGTATTCCAACCTTGGTGAGCTATGTGAATACGGCGCAGGGAGAGTATCTCTCGGTTGCGGGCTTCAGCTCCGATAAAGCCATTGTGGCGAGCTATTCTTCAATTTCTCAATCGAATGAAATACGAATTCTGGGAGATACCTACAACCAACCTTTAATGATTTCTCAGCAGAACAAATTCACAGGTACGAATGGATTTATGGATGTTGCCGATATTCATCTATGGAAGAAAAACACGAATGACTACCGTATTTACACTGTAAGCGGCACCACGGGTGTTTACGCCATTCAATGGGATGCCGGGCAGAGTGAAAAGATCGGAGAACAGACCTACAGCAGCGGTGATATTCAGCACTGCACAGGCTCTATTACCGGCTTCCGTGATCCAGCAGCCACTGGCAGGCTCTGGTGTCATGACAATACGAATGCGGGCAACCTGCTTGAATTTGAAGCTCCGTCCATAGCAGCGACTGTGCTGTAAGTACATTCACATCAATTTCACTCTGGTGGGTGAAGTTGATGTGGTCATCTTTATTTAAAATCAGTTAACTATTTAAGGTATCTTCTATGAATACTTCTCTCATTTTTCGTGCCAGTCTTTTGGCATTTAGTGTTTCTCTGGTTGCATGCGGAGGCGGCTCTGGCGGCTCTTCAAACACCGCTCAGGAGCCTTCTGATAACACACCTTCGGACAACACAGACAACACAGACAACACAGACAACACAGACAACACAGACAACACAGACAACACAG
>OJBO01000013.1_pt1 | contig 130501 bp, 123 predicted proteins | sample 1590461 | NCBI WGS metagenome assembly OJBO01 (sample SAMN05416836, study PRJEB24817) | seawater metagenome | isolation source: Sea water | place: Canada:Atlantic | collected 2013-07 | reverse complement strand
GTCTATTTTATCAAAAACCGTCTGTTTTTCAGAGTTTTTCTACAGCCTCAACGCCTTTGTAACAGGCATTTTTTGTGTAGCGTAGTTTTGCGGTAAAGTGGCGAAGCCACCGCAAAACGGAGCGTAGCAAAAAATGTCCTGTCGACAAACTTGTTAGGCTCATACATATAAACGATTACCCGCGATACCATAAAATACACCAGGCTCGTATTTAAATTTTGATTTCTCTCCACAATCTAAAATATTACTGAGCTCCGAAGGAAAAACAAGACTACAAGACGATTTCACTTTATTGGTGATACGCATAGCATTTACAAATTTCTTATCGGTTGTTAGAAAGTAATCAATACCAGCAATTTCAGCGCTCCAAAAGTGAAATGCATCTATTCGCTGAGATTCAGATAGATTTTTACAAAGAACCCGATACCTTTCTAGCTGAGTGATATTGCTCTTCATTTGCTCTGGTAGTTTATCAGCGGCCTTTGATCCAAGTATTTTATCTTCTAGATTTGGAGTGTTGAGCCAGCGACAAAATTCGATAACTCTACTTTTTTCTAGATGCGTTTCTAATGAAGATTGAAAAAAATAGGACCTCTCGATTGCAGCGCTAACGCGCTTCATTTTTTTAGGCTCGAAGAGCTTTCCAAGCTTATTCGACGGAAATGAACCTACTCTCTTCCAATCTTCAAAGTCTAATTCCAGGTATCGGAACAATTCAATTTTTCCGGTTTCAGCTAACTCAGAAACTGTAGGCAAATACTCAAACTGCTCTCTTTTCCAGTTTTCCTTCGGAGGTTCCTTTCTAACATAGCCAATTACCCCATTTCGTCTTTCACCAGTTAATATATCTCCATCACTAATAATGCACTGATCGATAAATACTGATGTCATCTTTTGCACCTTACGCCTAACGCTCGGCCTTGGGGAGCGCGCTTTTTGCGCGTCCCGCCACGCTTTTCAGTGGCCTCAACGGCCGCTTGTTGTACGGGTTCAGTTTGAGACTCGCCATGGACCAGACTCCGAAACCCGTTCAATGAATCCATCTGAAGCTAATTCTTGAAGAATAGCCACTACCCAATATTGTTGGTTCGATGAAGTTGCGGCCGGGTAGTCTCCCCAGTCAAGTCCACATTGTCTGAATATCACTGCCTGTCTCAAACCATCTGAATTTACACCACAGTCAGGATCTGACTTCATAAATTCGAGCACTAACGATTTTGCCAGTGCTCGGAGATCTGCACCACGTTTCGTGAAATCAGGCATGTGACTAGCTCCTACAGTTAAATTTACGTACAACAGCTTGTTAGTGTGCCGGCACACTTATTCTGGGTGAATCTTTCGAAGTTTCTAGCGCAACCTTTTGATCTAATTAAGAAATCATCCATAACTAAAAACTCCCTTTTAGAAAAACGCGCACGCCTGTTATTTCGGTTTAGGCTTGCTTATAAACTTGTAAACCAAGTTTATAAGTTTCTGATTCGCATGGTGTTTACGTTACTACCCTCTGTGAAAACGAGCAAGCACGAATGTAAAGCGTGCCAGATTTTGCTATATTTCAAAAATATATTGTGCTTACAACCAGTATCTCTTTACAAAAGGGAACCTAGGGTAGCTAACGGCTTTAAGTTGTCTTCTCTTCGCCGATACGTCGCTTCACGCCGTTATCAGCTCCTACAATAGTCATTGATGGATCGACTCTGTACAGCTATCTAATAATATTTTCAGGGAATAAGGTGTCCATCAAAACCGAATCAAAGTAGGTCGAATAAGCCGACGGTACCATCCGACGATGAGTTGTTAATGCGCCATTCGATGACGAGGTTTCACGATACCTTCCGGTTTCCGCATTCTCGGTGTCATTGATAATTTCCGTATTGTCGGAAGGCGCCTGCGGCTTTTTCGACCTACGTGCCTTACTATCTTCTGCGATCATTCTCATTGGATCTGGTACTAAGACCTTATGGCTCGTATTGTCCCCTAACGCACAGAATGGTAATCTAACGAAATTAGGGACAATGATTTTTACAGGGAACCGTCACCGCATGTCTATTTCTACGTTTCAACGCCGCCAGTTATGCTATCAATTAGGTACACCAGCCGATAAACGCCAGTTTGTTGTTTTTTCAAAGAACACGGCGGGCCAAGCCGGGCGTAAAGTGTTTATCGATTCTGCGCTCGCCCCATTGTTTAGTCAGTTTGTGAATACTCAAGATGCAAAGAGTATTCAGGCTATTCTGAAAATTGAGCAACTTCGAGCCATCGCCGGTGGTGTGACTGCCAACACGAATGTAGCGACACCTTTTGAGCACATGGAAACCTTTGGTGATCTCGCGCTGTATTACCAAGTTCATAACCCCGCGCAAGGCAATAATGCTGAAGCTGGTGTGTATATTACGGATGTGAAGCTGGCGGCGAATGAGAATGGGGATAGGTCAGGTCTTTATGCTTCATATGAAGAAAATATAACCAGTTACATACAAAACAACGTTGCTGAAACAAACACTGGCATTATGACTGCTGCTCAATCTCTTCGCATGGCATCTAATACCGCAAAACAAGTATCTGGTAGTGATGGCTGGGGCCAAACTCGAAGTTTTAATTTGTTTTATATACCAGCGGCTATCCAGAACGAAATGGGCTTATGGATGACTCCAGACCTACGAGCATTACGCCCCTCCACTGTGGCAAAACACTTCGCGGACGTTATTACCGCTACCCAGCAACAGCGTACCAACCAAGCACCCATTGAGTGGACAATCGAAGGGGACAGCGTAAAAATCCTTCAGTTGGCACTAGAGCACCTGCCAAGCACACTAAACAAACATGCTTTTAAGCTAATTGATCCGGTGGCTGATACGGTTCAAATCATTAATGCGCTGGAACGTAAGGGGGCCAAACTCGATAAAGATGCGGTGTCTTTTACGGGCAATAAACGCGCACTGGCAGCGGCTTCAGTATCTTCAAAACGTACAACGATCAGCCGTCATCAAGGCAGCGCTGCCAAAGCACTGCAACAAGCCAGCGCTACTGCACGCGACTCTCTCGCTAATTACAGTGCTAGTTCTGTGAAGGTTACATCTGATTTTATTACCTACGTACGTAACCTTGCAGGTGGCGTGGCGTGGTGAAGTTGATTTCAGGGCCTGATTTTGAGAAAAGCTCAATATTTGTATTTGATATCGACGGCACTCAGCTCACTATTCCGGTACCCGAGGAATCACTCAACAAGACGATGTCTTCTGATACCTCCATCATAAATCTAAATAATGACGAGATTTATGATGTTCAAGAGCCTGGCTGCATGTTGGTCAAACGTATTCTAAAGACACAATTTGAATACGTAGACACCATAAATGAATTACCACTAGACATGACCGGCGTGATGATTCAACTATTAAAAGTAGATGATTTACGTCCGGTACCAAAACAAAACCTATTAAGTTTCGAGGAAAGTAAAAAAGTATTTTTTCAGTTAATTGATAGCGCTAAAACTAAAATCAAAAAATATAATTTATCCGAAAGGTATTATGTCGCTCCCGAATGCATTAATGATATAGATGAGCTGTACAGCAATAATATACAGTGGCAAAATGCCCTAAGTGGTTATGCAGAGGTTTTACCACCAGTACATACATTCATCACGCCCATAACTACTAACCATCTGCTAATGATCGAACTTAGCCCAGGAAGTTACAACTTCGGCACTGACGAGCAATCCGCTCAAATGCGCGCCGAAGCTGAAGCGGATGTGTTTGATTTTATTCGTTCGATTCGTATTGAGTTTTCACCTGAGGTTCAGGCTGAGATAGATGAGGTTCGTGGAGCCATGGAAGCGCTATAGGGTAACGCTGTGCTCACTGCCTATCTAACATCCTGATTTTACTCACCCTGCAAGGTCAACACTAACCGTCGGCTTCCACCGTAATCTCTGTGTTCACACAAATAGATCCCCTGCCATGTGCCTAGTGCTAAGCGTCCTTTTTTTACGGGGATGGTAATGGATGGCCCTAATAGGCTGGCTTTAATGTGTGCAGGTAGATCGTCTGGGCCTTCATCGTTGTGTTGATAATACGACTGATTCTCTGGCACTAGGCGGCTAAATACTTGTTCAAAATCTGTACGTACCGTGGGGTCGGCATTTTCGTTGATGGTCAGTGAGGCGGAGGTATGTTGAATAAATACGTTGAGTAGGCCAACGTTTAACGCAGCAAGTTCTGGCAGCGATTCTTCTATGTCATGAGTGATTAGATGAAAGCCACGTTTACGTGCACGTAGCTGAATGTCTTTTTGTACCCACATTGATTGTTCTCCACTCGCTGATGTCTCTGGATATTTTATGCTTTTTGGCCAGCGCTATCATTCTAACCTAAGCATAAATTTGAAGATTATTTGTCTAACCTACCCCATTGAAGGGATAGGTTTTCGCAAGTCTACGGTGGGCTTTTATTAAGATATTGGATTGCTTTACAGCTGATTAAATAAGGATAAACGGCTGATGGTGGTGTAGCTTTGTTGCGCGGCTTCTAGCAAGAAGGTTTGTAGGCTGAGTCGACTGACGGCTTCAGCAAAGTCTACATCCGATAATTCAGAGAGTACTTCTTGGCTGACTAATTTTACGTCAGCGCTCAGGCTTCGAGCATTTTCGACCACATTTAAACGCGCACCTAGTTGGCTTCGTACTTCAGACACGGATGTTTGTGCGTTCGATAGATTATTCAGTGTATCTTCGATAAGAATATCAAGTGTGGCCGCATCTTCTGGATTATCTTGTAATGAATCCAACCCTTGCCGCAATCGATATACGGTATCGGTGATGCTCTGTTTGGGGGTTGATTTTGCCAACACTTCATCACCCGATTCGGGATTGCCGCTGATTTTTAGGCTAATGCCTGCAGCGACAATTTCTGCCCCTGGCAAGTAGGCTGAATTCGCTAAGCCATCCACTACTCGATTATCCGATGCGCGCCGTACTGTGTAGTTTGGCCCTGCAGGATCTATCGCGGCTTCTGGGTTGAAAGTGACGATAAGGTCATCTGGATAAAACGCCGCGTAGGCTTCTTCATCAACCACAAACCCGGCATTCACTTGTGTGGTGCCAAGATTTAATGGGTTGGCAGATGTAGTGAAGGTTTCTTTTGCTGCTCGCACATCGGTAAATAATTTTTTGCCGTTATCACCGGTGGCAATACGCGTGGTATCACCAATGGCTAAATAACGCTGGCCTTCATCGCCCTGATATTCATAGCGCCCATTATCTTGCTGCTGAAACGGTGCCGTGCCGCCTTTAAACCCAGCAAAGATATATTCGCCATTAGGGTCTTTGGTGTTAAATAAAGAACCTAGCTGGTTTTCAAGCTGTTGAATTTCGGCAGAAATAGCTTGGCGATCTGTCATTGTTAACGATCCAGAACCTGCATTCACTGTGAGTTCTTGCAAACGGGTTAACGATTCTGTCACTGATGATAAGGTGGCTTCTTCTAAATTTAAGCGGTTTTCTGCCGCTGTCATGTTGCGCTCGTACTGATCACGCTGTGCTAAATCTTGCTGTAGCTGGAGTATTTTGGTCGAGGCGATTGGGTCGTCTGCGGGGGTGAGTACTCGTCGGCCACTGGATACTTGCTGCTGTGTTTTATTCACTGCAGATTGCGCATCAAGTATGGCGTTAAGGCCTGAATTAAATGATTGTAAGGTGGCAATTCTCATAAACTAACTCCATTCACCTTAACGGAAGGTGTTGATCAGGGTATCGAAGATATCCCGAGCGACCTGAATAACCTGAGCGCTGGCATTGTAAGCCAGCTCATATTTTATCAATGCTGCGGCTTCTTCATCGAGGTTAACCCCGGAGGTCGCATCCACGGATGACTGTGAGTTTCTAAGCAGTGTTTCTGATGAATCACGATTAATTTGTGCTCGGCTGGTTACTGAACCCACTATTTCAACTAAGCGAGCATAGGAGTCGGAATAGCTGCTTTGGTCACCCACTGTTTTGGTACTTTGCAGTGCGGCCATTTCAACACCATTGCGGCTGTCAGAGGTACCGTCAGTATTAAAATCAACAGTAAATTCGTCGCCTTCTTGCGCCAGCCCATCGATTTTCACGTGAAAGCCAAAAGCAACAGGCTCGCCAACGGGTTCGGTTTCAAATAGGTTGTTGCCCGGTGGCGAAATTCCTAAGTCGTAATATTCATCAACAATAACTTTAACTTGCCCTCCAATCGCTACTTTATTGCTGCCTGTTGTATTTGCACCGGATACTTCTAAGCGTGATTGAAAACTGATCTGACCTTTTTCGTTAATACCAACGTCAATGTTTCCCGGAAATACGTAGCCTGAATTTTCAATGGCTTGGCGAAACCCTTCTAATAATTCATCACCTGTGGCGTAGGCATCGGTCATTTCAAATTTGATCGTGCCTTGCGATACGTCTGAAAATTCGTAGGTGTATGGGCCGCCTTCTGTAAAGTCGTACCCTTCATATTCACTAAGTTGATCGGCGGTATCCATACCGGTAAAGGCGACGGGAATATCAATGCCGTTTCCAATACGGAAGCTATCACCGGCATCACCACGAATTTCGAATTCAAGGTCTTCACCATTTAAGGCAATGACGGTTAAGGTTGCACCATCACTGCGTGCAATAATGCCTGCATCTTGTAATTCGTAGTTTGCATTTATCCGATCGGCTAAGAAGTTGAGCGTTAATGGATCAGGCACTTCCGTAGGGTATGTACTGTCGTACTTGTTCTGATTAGTGCCTAGCGAATCTGTTAGTACAACTCCGTTTAAGGTCAGAGTGGTGTCTAAAAAATCGACTGAGTCAAATTCGAGGTCGGTAATTTCTACGGTAGTACGTGCTATCGCTTCGACACCATCACGCTTGCTCAGCGACTCAGCAATTTCTTTCGCCGAAGAGTTGGCGGAGGTAACAAGCGTAGGCTGTTGTGCTGTTAAGCCGTTATTTGGATTGGTAAGCCCAATTTCAATACGCTCAGGAAAAAAGCCATTGACGGCCTCTGTAGGCATTCCATTTTGTTGGTATGTTGCAGCGGTAGGAATAACCCCCCCAAAACTGGTGAAGGCTGTTTTACCTTCATCTTCGGGCAAAATACTGTTGCTAATGCCGGGCGTAAAGCTCTGATTCATAAGCGGCGGGAACAGTGGAATGGGGTTCCCCGGATCAGAGTTATCAAGCACGTCGTAGGTTGTAGGGGTAGTGAAACGTATCAGTAAAGGCGGCGTCATTTCGCCTTCTTCGCTGAAGTATGATGTGCCTAGGTCATACACCTCCCCTTGATTAATTGTTGCACTACCACGATTACCAATAGCACTTTCGGTACTGATTGGAGACGCCAACGCGACCTGCTCCGCGCGGGTAATGTTCATATCAAGGTTTTGCGATTCTCGACGCGTTGGGCTAATTAAAAATTTATCCCCCAATTGGAAACTACCGCCTTCAAAGCGAATTTCCATGCCTTCGATTTCTATTGATTCAGGAAACGCTCCGCTTAGGGCATTGGTTTGTAGTAACTCACCATCGCTAACGCGCTTTACTCGGTAGGTAAAATCATCCGGCCCAGGGAAGGTTATTTCATAGTCACTGGTAGACAATTGTGTGGCGTCTTTAATTTCTACGGCAATAATTCGATCATCAGGGTTCGCGTTGTTTCTATCGCCCAACACACGTTGGTACGTTTTTAGCGGTTCGTTAATATCGCTGAAAAAGTCTTCGCCTTTTAAGCCATCATAATCCACACCCAGTTTGTGTTGATCATTCATGGTTTGTGAAATCACTAAACCAAGACGGCCCAGTTGATTAAGGGTGGGATCGAGAACATCTTCGCGAAAATCAAGAATGCCACCCAGCTGCCCGCCAGTGATTTCATTCGTTACATTCTGAACGTTGACGCCCTTGCGAAAATAAATGTCTACGCGCGACGGATCTTTCGCACCCGTGTCGGTGAATACTTCGTTATATTCATTGCCAACAACAAGCGCCTGTCCATTACCGATAAAGACGTTAAACACGTTGTCGTCTTGCTCAACAATGTTAACTTGAACAAATTCGGCTAAGTCTTTAAGCAAGCGATCCCGCTGATCCAGTAGTTCGCTCGGTTCAATGCCTTGAGCGGTTGCACTGGCAAATTGTATTTGTTCATTAAGCTCGGCAATGGATTCAGCAATGGTGGTAATTTGTCCGGCGATAACGCCCATTTGCCCATTGATAATATCGTTTTGTTCAAATAAACGGTCACTGATGGCACTAAAACGATCTACAAGACCATTCGCTTCGCTGATCAATACTTCGCGCGCAGGTAATGAAGACGGATCATCCACAGCGGCTTGCATCGCACCAAACATATTTTCAAGGCCGGGCTGCACACCCGTCCCACTATCAGCCAGTAAACTGTTAATTTGTCCGGCATTGACCGACAGTGCATTAAACTGATTAAAAGTGGAGGTATCACGGCGTAATTGTTCCGTTAAAAACTGGTCATACACGCGTCGCACGGAATCTACACTAACCCCCGATCCCACCCAAATACCGCTATCAAATTGCGAGTTATTTTCGGTAAAGCTAACCTCTTGACGCGAATAACCTTCCGTTCCTGCATTGGTAATATTATTACCTGTGATGGTCAGCGCAGCTTGTTGAGCCCGTAAACCTGAGATACCAATATCAAGAATATTACCCATCTTGGTTCTCCGTAGTCAGGCCTGACTTAAGTACGTCATTTAACGTATCGCCGTGATAAATACGTTCAACTTTACTGCCGTAGTTAGGGTCAGTAGCATAGCCAGACTGCTGTAGAGCATGGCCATACGTTTCACCTGACACACTTTCGTTGATGGCGTTTTGATAGCGGGCTGAATTTCGCAAGAAGTCGGCGTAATCTGTTAAGCCCTCTTCCAAAGAGCCATAAGCCCGGAACTCCGCATTTTCATTAACGCGAACACCTTGACGGTATTCATGAGTTTGCACAGAAACGGTTTCACCCTGCCAACCGCCATTTGCTTTTATTCCAAACAGGTTGTGTGATGGGTTTCCCTCAGTATCCTGAATCGTGTATTTGCCCCAGCCTGTTTCCAATGCCGCTTGAGCAACAATCGCTTTTGCATCAACGCCTAGATCAGCACCTACCTTTTCGGCCAGCGGATATAAAGCGGCAACAAACTCTGCCGGCGTGGCAAACCCTTGCCCTTTGGTACCTGCACCTGACGCGGTAATGGAGTCACCACTTTCAGTGAAACTTGGCACAGGGGGGAGGGATAAATCATGTGAGTTTTTAGGCAGCGCTTGTAGCTCTTCCTCCACCCGCTCAATAGCCTGAGATATACCGGTAAAACGACGTTCAAAAATACGCGACTGGTCGACATTGGTATCGGTTGAATTACCGTCACCGTACTGCGCCATTAACTGACGGTGAATCACCTCGGCAAGGCCTGTACCTTGGCCTGACGTCAAAGATACCGACATTTGATCATCGTACATTTGGCGATAAAAATCGGATTCTGGGGAGTTGAACAAAGAGTCTTCGGAGAACACATCCGAGGCGTCACGCATGGATTTTAGCATCATGCCCATGAACATAGATTCAAACTGTTTAGCGACTTCTTTTAACGCGGCATCTTGGTCGCTTTTACCGAGCGTACGAATGCCCTGAAGACCATTAATGTCGTTAAAAACGTTGGCTGTATTTGCTTGAGCTTGAATCATGTCAGTTACCTCTAATGAGGAAACTGCAAGAGGTGGGCCAAGTGGTGTTTGTTGCGCTTTGGTGATTGATCCAACAACGATGAATCACCAAGTTTGGGAGATTAACCCTGGGAAGAGCCGTTTAATCCGCGTGGCGGATTAAACGGCGAACATAGCATGAAGTATATGGGTTAGCGCATCATTGGCGGCATACCGCCACCTGGCATTCCACCCGGCCCACCTTGACCGCCAGCACCACCCATGGCGCGCATCATTTTTTGCATGCCGCCTTTGCCGCTGACTTTTTTCATCATTTTTTGCATTTGTTTGTGCTGTTTCAATACGCGGTTGACGTCTTGGATCTGGGTTCCAGAACCGGCGGCTATACGCTTTTTACGTGAGCCGTTGATTTTGTCTGGGAAACGACGCTCGTCACGGGTCATTGAGAAGATGATGGATTCAACTTGTTTGAACTGCCCTTCAGCCGCAGTGGTTTGTTTTGCCATCGCGCCTAGGTTGCCCATGCCCGGTAGTTTATCGAGCATTCCGGTTAGTCCACCCATGTTTTTCATTTGCTGTATCTGATCAAGGAAGTCTTCTAAATCGAAGCCTTTACCTGTTTTCAGTTTTTTAGCGAGCCTATCTGCTTTGCTTTTGTCTATTTTGCGTTCAGCTTCTTCGATCAGGGTAAGTACGTCACCCAAATCAAGAATACGAGAAGCTACACGGTCTGGGTGGAAAGGTTCGAGTGCGTCGACCTTCTCGCCCATACCCATAAATTTGATGGGCTTGCCGGTAATATGGCGAACCGATAACGCGGCACCACCACGCGCATCACCGTCGGCTTTTGCCAAGATGATACCGGTAAGTGGGAGTGCATCGTTGAATGCTTTGGCGGTGTTCGCCGCATCTTGACCTGTCATGGCATCGACCACAAACAAGGTTTCGATTGGGTTAATACCGGCGTGGAGGTCTTTGATCTCCTCCATCATGTCGTTATCGACGGTCAAACGACCGGCGGTATCAACTAATAGTACGTCGTAAGCACCACGTTTGGCGGCATCGATTGCAGAGCGAGCAATATCAAGGGGCTTTTGATCACTTGCTGATGGGTGGAATGATGCACCCACTTCACCGGCTAAGGTTTCTAGCTGTTTGATAGCCGCAGGGCGGTATACATCAGCCGACACCACCATGACTTTTTTCTTTTCACGTTCTTGCAAGAACTTCGCAAGCTTACCAACGGTGGTGGTTTTACCCGCACCTTGTAAACCGGCCATTAACACTACCGCAGGGGGCTGGGTGGTTAGATCCAATTTTTCATTGGCTTCACCCATGACACTTTGAAGTTCTTCGTGAACAATTTTCAGGAAGACCTGGCCTGGGTTCAGGCTCTTCATTACGTCGGTGCCGACAGCACGCTCTTTAACCTGATTGGTAAAAGCTTTGACAACAGATAAGGCAACGTCAGCTTCTAACAAGGCCATGCGTACTTCACGCAAGGTGCCTTTGATATTCTCTTCGGTCAGTTTCGCTTGGCCAGTTATCCCTTTTAGGGCACTGCCAAGGCGATCGGTGAGGCTCTCAAACATCTCAATGACTCTCTTAGTATCGTTCAGGCTTTATGTCTGCCTGACCGGGTATCCGGTGAACAAGCCCGGTCGCTTTACCCGGTAGCTATATATAATGGCGACAGTATAGCGCGATGACTGGCGGTTCCAAAATCAGAATCTGAGCCTTCCGTTTTTATCATGATGCTTCCGTGAATTAGCCCCGTGTGCGACACTGGCCATACTGTGTTGAGGACGATACATGACCGCTTTATTGTTGGCGCTACCTGCCGCCTTTTTCTATCTATTTGCAGTGTTTCGCCAGTTTTTGGTGATAACAGGAAACAAAGCCCCCGCTCGTAGCATTGTTATTGGCTGTACTGCGATGGGAGCCATGTTTCATTTGGGTTCATTGAGCCTCACGTTAGTCGCCGTAAATGGGCTAAATTTAGCGATGTTTCAAGTAGGCTCGTTAATCTCTCTAGTTATTACGTTGCTGCTTATTTTTTCGGCGTGGCGAAAGCCGGTTGATAACTTATTCGTTGGTTTACTGCCGATGGCGGCGGTGCTCGCGCTGCTTGCTGCCACCATGAATCACAACGTATTACTCACGAATGTGAGTTATGCCTTGGTATGGCATATTCTTTTATCGGTATTGGCGTTTAGTTTATTTACCATTGCGTCGGTTCAGGCGGTATTGGTTATCCTGCAAGATCGCCAGTTACGCCAGCATCAAACACGCGGTTTGATTCGTTCGCTCCCACCGTTGCAAACAATGGACGCCCTGCTGTTCGAAATGATCTGGCTGGGTATGATCTTACTAACCGCCGCCTTTGCGATTGGCTTACCCAGCATTAGTGACATTCATGCTCAACAGTTGATGCATAAAATCGCCTTTTCCGTCATGGGCTGGTTGGTGTTTGCAACGCTGTTATTTGGGCGTTTCCGCTTTGGTTGGCGTGGCCCGGTTGCCGGGCGCTGGACATTAACGGGAACCGGCTTCTTAATCATTGCCTATTTTGGCAGCCAGTTTGTGATTGAATATCTTATAAACTGATCACTAGGCTGCCACGCCTACTATTAGTAAAGTCACAGGGGATAAGTCGCTGCTCTTGCTTGACAGCTCCCCCCTAGTGCCTATGATGGCGAAACTAAAAGTAACCACAGGATACCGTCTTGAACGACGTTCCCTTAAGTATGCTCTTCGGCATACTTGCTCTCCTGATTGTATTGTCAGGATTCTTTTCTAGCTCTGAAACCGGGATGATGTCTCTCAACAGATATCGTCTGCGCCACTTAGCAAGAGGCAAACACAAAGGTGCGCTTCGCGCCGCTCGCTTGCTCGAAAAGCCTGACCGCATGATTGGTACGATTCTCACCGGTAATAACCTGGTGAATTTCGCGGCGGCCGCCTTGGCCACTATTATTAGTCAGCGTTTATGGCCGGATAACCCGGATCTTGCCGTCTTTGTTAACACTATCTTATTCACCTTAGTGGTGCTTATTTTTGCCGAACTGACACCTAAAACGTTAGCCGCCATTGCACCCGAGAAGATCGCATTTCCTGCGTCTCGTATTTTACTGTGGTTGCAATGGTTGCTGCATCCTGCGGTTTGGTTTGTTAACGCCATTGCGAACGCCTTGTTAAAGTTGATCCGCTTTGATGTATCGAATCAAACACCTGACAACCTAAGTACCGAAGAGCTGCGTACCGTAGTGCGTGAAGCAGGGTCGATGATTCCCAAACGTCACCAGCACATGCTTATTTCGATTCTTGATCTCGAAAAAATGACGGTCAACGACATTATGGTGCCACGCAACGAAGTGGTCGGTATTGATCTAGATGAACCCCTGAGCGATATCATTCAGCAGCTTCGTACCACCCAGCACACACGTTTACCCGTGTTTCGTGGTGATATTAATAACGCTGTGGGTGTATTGCATACACGCAACATCAGCCGCTTCTTATCCTCTGGTGAGTATTTAAAAGAAGACATCGAAGAAGCCAGCCGCGAGCCTTACTTTATTCCCGAAAGTACGCCGCTGCACACACAGCTGTTTAACTTCCAAAAGTACCAGCGTCGAATTGCCTTAGTGGTAGACGAATACGGTGACGTTGAGGGTATCTGTACACTGGAAGATATTCTGGAAGAGATTGTCGGTGAATTTACCACTGACGTGTCATCCACTAGTTCGCCAGATGTGCATCCACAAGACGATGGTAGTTTTATCATCGACGGCACGGCGTTTGTTCGTGAAGTGAATAAGACGATGCATTGGGAGCTTCCCATTGATGGCCCTAAATCAGTCAGCGGGATGATTGTTGAGTACCTTGAGCATATTCCGGAATCACCGGTGTGTTTGCGCATTGGCCGCTATCGTATTGAGATCATGCAGGTAAAAGACAATATGATCCGTAGTGCGAAGGTCACCCTCGACCCGAATGTTCCTAAAAGTGAAGACCCGCACTAAGCTGAATTGATCACTTACTAATACCCCAACAGGGGTATTAGCTCCCCTATGAAACCGCTACAATGTCGCACCAAATTTGAGCCACCGAAACGAATTGTCATGACCGATCAGAAAGCTCGCAAAATCTTAGTTACTAGCGCCCTACCTTATGCCAACGGTTCCATCCACCTTGGCCATTTGCTGGAATACATCCAGACCGATATTTGGGTGCGCTTCCAAAAAGCACGCGGCCAGCAGTGTACTTATGTATGCGCAGACGATGCCCACGGCACCGCCATCATGTTACGTGCCGAAAAAGAAGGCATCAGCCCAGAAGATCAAATTGCACGCGTAAAAGCGGAACACGAAACAGACTTCGCGGATTTCCAAATTGCCTTCGATAACTTTCACAGCACTCATACTGAAGAAAACCGAGAGCTGTCAGCTGAAATCTACAAAGCTTGCCGCGACAAAGGTCACATCGCTACGCGCAGCATCAAACAGCTATATGATCCGGTAAAAGAAATCTTCTTGGCTGACCGCTACATTAAAGGCGAATGCCCTAAGTGCCATGCAGAAGACCAATACGGTGATAACTGTGAAGCCTGTGGTGCGACCTATACGCCTGCAGATTTGGTGAAACCTTTCTCTGTAATTTCAGGCGCGACACCGATTGAAAAAGAATCAGAGCATTTTTTCTTTAAACTGCCGGATTTCCAAGAGTTTCTACAAACGTGGACACGCTCAGGCACACTGCAAGACGAAGTCGCTAATAAACTCGCTGAGTGGTTAGATTCTGGCTTGCAAGAGTGGGATATATCACGCGATGCCCCTTACTTTGGTTTTGAAATTCCTGATGCGCCGGGCAAGTACTTCTATGTTTGGCTAGACGCCCCTATCGGCTACATGGCCAGCTTTAAGAATTTATGTGACCGTCGTGATGATCTCGATTTTAACGATTACTGGAAGCCGGATTCAGACGCCGAGGTGTATCACTTCATCGGTAAAGACATCATTAACTTCCACGCCCTCTTCTGGCCTGCGATGTTAACCGCCGCCGATTATCGCACCCCTACTGCCGTAAATGCCCACGGTTTTGTGACGGTGAATGGCGCGAAGATGTCTAAGTCACGAGGCACATTCATCAAGGCACGTACCTATCTGAATCACTTAAATCCAACGTATCTGCGTTACTACTTCGCCGCTAAGTTGAACAACAGTGTGGATGACTTCGACCTTAATCTTGAAGACTTCGTGCAGCGCGTAAACTCCGACCTTGTTAACAAGCTCGTTAATATTGCCAGCCGTACCGCCAATTTTGTTAAAAAATCTGGCGGAACCTTAAGCGAGAATTGCGCTGAAGAAGCCATGGTGCAAAGTTTCATTGATGCCGGTGATCAAATTGCGGCGCATTACGAAAACCGCGAATTTGGCCGCGCGATGAAAGACATCATGGCCTTGGCTGATCGCGCGAATGAATACATTCAAGATAAAGCCCCTTGGGCCATGTCGAAAGAAGAAGGCCGCGAGCAAGAAGTGCTCGATGTCTGCTCAGTTGCGGTGAACCTTTTCCGTCAGTTAATGACCTACTTATCACCGGTATTGCCTGAACTGGCCGAAAAGACCTGCGCTTTCTTGAATCTTGATGACCTGAACTGGGACAGCCGCACAAATATCCTGCGCAACCACGCCATCAATAAGTTTAAACCTATGCTTGCACGTGCAGAAATGGATAAAGTCACGGCCATTCTGGAAGAAACCAAAGTCGAGCTTGAGAAAGAAAACGGTGGCGCACCAGCGGCAAGCGATGCAAAAGCCAGCAAAAAAGCCGACAAGAAGAAAGACAAGGGGCCAGCTAAACGTGAAGATGGTTCAGAAGCCATTGCAGAAACCATCGAGTTTCCAGACTTCGCTAAAGTTGATCTACGCATTGCTCGCATCGTCAAAGCCGACCACGTTGAAGGCGCAGATAAGCTTCTGCAGCTAACTTTGGATATCGGCAATGGCGAAACACGCAATGTGTTCTCTGGTATAAAAGCCGCTTACCAACCAGAAAACTTGGAAGGCAAGCTCACTGTGTTTGTTGCCAATTTGGCACCACGTAAAATGAAATTTGGCATGTCGGAAGGCATGGTATTAGCTGCCGGACCTGGAGGCGCAGACATTTGGCTGCTTGAACCACACGACGGCGCTCAACCTGGAATGAGGATAATGTAATGAAGTTTTTCGTCACTTTTTTATCAGCAATGTTTTTATTAGTCGGCGCTGTTCCTGAAGCCGATGCTAAGCGCTTTGGCAGTGGTGGCTTTGGTAAAAGCTACTCCTCACCGTTCAAAAGCTCACCCGCCAAACAGCCGGCTAAAGCATCGCCAGAACAAGGCAAAGCAGCACCGGGCCGTGGAGGCATGATGGGCGGAATGATGGGTGGACTATTAGCCGGTGGCTTATTTGCCTACCTGCTTGGTAGTGGTGCCTTTGAAGGCCTACAAATCATGGACATGCTACTTATTGGCTTAGCGGTGTTCGTTATTTTCCGTTTGCTTAAAGGTATGGGGGCCAACCAAGCTCGCCGACCGCAGGCGGCGAATGCTATGGGTGGGCATCAAAGCGCACCTCATGCTCAGCACTTTCAAGCTGAGCAAGCCTTTGACTCAGGCAGCGCAGTCGATACTCAAGAGCACCCTCTGAACTTGCCAAGCAACTTTGATGCAGATGCCTTTATCGGCGGCGCGCTAGATCATTACCGCCTTGTTCAACAAGCGTGGAATGATGGCAACCTAGATCTTATTCGCGAATACGTCAGCCAAGATCTGTTTGATGCCTTAGCGGCTCAACGTAATCGCCTGATGGTTCCACCGAAGACAGACATTGTGGATCTAAATGCTGAGATTGTACGTGCGGACGAAACGACTCAAAAACGTGAAATCAGCATTCTGTTCCGTGGCTTGTGTAAAGACGAGTTGGAAAAATCGGAAGATGGTATTTTTGATGTCTGGCATCTAGAGCGCGACTTAAATAATGACGATGCGCCTTGGATTGTTGTGGGTATTGAAGCTGAATAATGGCATAGCAAAAGAGACTCTTGGTCGCTGAACTTTCAAACGGCCAAAAAATAAGCCCGAACACGGATGTACGGGCTTAAAAGTGGAGATAAAGTTCCCTATGTCGAACCTTATGTGTGAATACTAACGATCCCTCCTAAACATATACAGGTGTAAAGGAGTCAAAACTGTCACATAACGTGCCAGTGTTTCGTTTTTTAAATCATTCAACGGAACTTTTTCTGAAAAATCAAAATACACCCTGCGTAGAAATTCCATTTAAGCCATTCCACTTCTCAACTTCCACTTCTCAACTTCCACTTCTCAACTTCCACTTCTCAACTTCTACTGCACTTCATGTACTCGCTATGCTCGACTCTTTCCTAAAATCCACCAGCCCAATATTCGGAATGTAAAGTAACAAACGTACCCGGCGAATAGCGTATCGCTCAAGAAGTGTCCGCCTTGAGTAATTCGCGAGATACTTAATACAACACCTACCGCAACCCCACTCCAAAACCAACGACGCCCGAGCATCCAACCTAGTGTCATAAACCAAAAACCCATCGCAGCATGACCACTGACAAAAGAATTACACCCTTTATTGCAAGTATCGTTAATCACAAAGGCTGGTGTGAACGTTTTACGACCATCAAACTGCTCTACATTTTTTGGCCGTGCTCGATCAAAGCCTTCTTTAAAGACGCTATGTACCAAAATACCCGGCCCAGCCAACAAGGTGACTAATAAAAAAACCCAAATTTTACGCAGTGACTTATCGATGCCTCCGGGAATAAACCCTGAAATCACGGTGAACAACAATACAGGAACAAGAAAAAATGGAATGTAGCGAAAAATTCCATAAATAGAATCCCCTACAGGGCTATTTTTAGCCGCCCACTCGCCAGTATTATGATCATAAAATAGCCCGCTTACGGCTAAATCTATTGATGGCACAGAAACAAATAAGATCACAAAAAATAAAAAGCTGATCCAATCAATATGCTGACGAAAAAACAACCACATGAAATTCACTCTCATTGTTAAAGCACACTAAATAATACTTACGTACGTATTTTTAGTGTGGGGATTCGTAAAATATAGATACTGACGCCTACACCAATCGCAGGCAATAAATAATGCAGCAAGGGTCGATCCACCAATACAAATGCCGTTAACAGCATCATGGTCCACATTAAAACTAAGGGCACCTCTGATTAATGAAGTAGTGCTGCGCGTGAGTCCTGTAACGCTTTAGATCGAGGCGTTGATCGAAGTTAATGGCGGGTCCTTAATAAGATCAACAACAAAGATATAAAGTGTCTACAAGCCACGCCCTCTGGGGCTTTCAGGAAAATAACATTTCTGTGTTGCTACTTTTTGACGTGACCCGCCATGCCTTCAAAGTAGCGCCTTGAACTGTCATTTTCCTGAAATCCGCAGCCTCCACTGCATTATTCAGAGGTGCCCTAAGGTATAATATTTGCACGCAACGGCATACCTTTGCCATCGAGATAATATACTAGAAACCGCCCCATTCGAGGATGGCAAATTAGCCACTGATAAAATCTGGGAGAGGTGCGAACAAAGCAGCCTGCGGCTAATAATAGAAATGGAGTGGTCGGTAACACGGGAAGAAATATACCGGCAAAGCCCAATACAACACAAAGCCACCCTAGCCCCATCACCAGCATCTTGATTACTGGGTTGCGAATTGAGCCCTGGGCCAAATTTTTAGCCGCCCCCTTCGATCCATTCTCAAGCTCGGTCATCGTTACCTTTACCCTAAAATCTGCGGCTAAAGCGACGACGGTATTCGGTAGGAGTTAACCCTGTTTTTTTACGGAACAATCGTCGGAACGAGCTGGCATCCTCATAACCTACATCATTCATGACTAGGTCCACTGTGCGTTCTGTTTCTTCTAATAGCTTTCGCGCCGCCTCTATTCGTACCGATTGAATATAGGTATTCGGTGGCATGTCGAGTGCGGTATTAAAGCGGCGAATTAAGGTGCGCTTCGACATACCAAAGCGGTCAGCAAGATCTTCAACCATAACATTTTCAGCGAAGTGCTCATCCAGCCAACGTTGAATTTCAGAAATTTTGTCATCACGGTGAGGCTTAGCTAAACGCATTAAAGAGTATGTTAATTGGCTATCACGGCGATAATCAACCACGAATGCCTTAGCGGTTTGCATCGCGACTTCAAAGCCGACAGTACGTTCAATAAGATGCAGTGCTAAATCCAACCAAGCTAAGCCACCACCAGCACAATAGACATTATCATCTCGGGTAATTAATTGATCAGCGTGCAGTTGCACATTCGGATAACGTTGCTCAAATAGATCTTTATAGCCCCAGTGAGTCGTTGCGCTACGCCCATCCAGAATACCCGCTTCGGCCAATAAAAAATTGCCCGTACAATTGCCACAGATAACCCAGCCAGCCCTATCAGCACGCTGTAACATGGACATCGCTTGACGGATAGTGGTGTTATCTGAGGTGAGAATTTCTTTGATAGGCCCGCCAATCGTCGGTACGACAATAGCATCCGCGTGGCGTATGTCATCGAAACTCATGTGCGCCGCAATTTCTATCCCATTGATGCATTTCACTGGCTTGCCATCTACCGTTGCGATACGCACATTGAAGTAACGTTCAGGGTCTTGCCCTTGAATGCTATTCCATGTGACGCCAGCTAAGGCCAACAAATCAACGACCCCGGTAATGGCAGAAGAGAGCGCTTTAGGAAAACCAATCACGACGATATTTTGCATAGGCTGTCACATCAGACATAAAGAGGGGCTATATTGCCGCTTCATGGCCTGAATGACAAGGTGGGCTTCCGCCTCAGGTGTACGAATGAAGAATGGCTAAAAACACAGCGCACGATTTACCAGGAGGAACGAGAGAAGCCATCCTTGGCTCTCGAGTAATGACGCTATTACACATAGAGACGTTTAATAATACAGGTAGGCACCGGTGCCAAACGCTCGATAATCTTCATCAAAGTGCGTGGTCATATCAACATACACTTCCATGGTGCGATATAGGTGATAGCTTACTCGCCCTCGTGCGTATGGAGTTGTTTCGTCTTCATTGATTTTCACACCAAGTACTGGAGAAATATCAATGGTGTCGTACTTAGTGATAAACCAACGTACACCTGCAGATAAATCAAGCCCTGCACGGAATTTTTTCTCATCTTCAGTCAACGTGGTACTGGTTAGATCATCACTGTATCGTGATTCAAACTCGTACTTTGCATAGGTCGCCTTCGCGGTGCCGATAAAGTCAGTTTTCGCCGTTAACGGTAAGTGTGTTCCTAAGCTGAAACCGACCAGTATTTCATTACTGTCTACGCTGTACTTTTTACCGCGAGTACCAACTTTGTCGTCAACAAAATCATTAGCGACATCGAATTGGTAAATGAGGCCTTTTTTCAACTCTTCTGAGTACACTGCTGACACATAGTGACCAAGGACTTCTTCACCAAACCCTTTCACACCGATTTTCTGATAATCGTAAGTAGTGCCAATGTAGTTATAGTTAAAGGGTTCGGTCGCTGCTGCGGTAAGTGACGCCCCAACGAACAGCAGGCCAAGCACTGCTGATGTGATATTTTTCATTTTAAGTGTCCGTATTGAATTAGGTACCTATCGACGAATCCAGCAAGACATTTATGTGGTGAGATTATTATGTGTCTGCGCTTATCTGATTGGGACAATACGTATAAAACATACACCTGTCTATCTTTTAGTCGGTGATTGCGACTTCTACTCATGGATATTGCACTCTTGATGATCTGCATCAAGTATGAAAAAAGGGCTGTGATTTCTCACAACCCTCAACGCGTCATGGGTGGAGGTTAGTTACATATCGCTGAAATAAAGGCATCCATTCCGAATATCTCTGTATACAGGTTGCAATAACGACTTTCTGAATCAAACCCTGTTTCAGCCTGCACCCGAGCTTTCAAGCCTGCTATCGTGTTATTACCTACGACCATACGTGTGCCTTGATCTTCCTGCGTATCAAACGCCATCAAGCGTTCAGCGCTGGTGTCCGTCGTCCATGTTGTCCACTGCGGCAAGTTCGAATCCACACCCTGTGCTGGCGAGCCTGTGATCGCTAAATTCGCCCAATAAGAAGACATCGTACCTGCAAGGTAGGTGCGCCCTACTTTGTTCTTATTGGTAAATAGTGCAAAAGTCAGGCTGGGCGTCACCGCAAGGTCTGGGTTATTCATGGTGTAACCAATTTCTAGGCCGTGTGCTGCGCCTAAAATGTCCGCCATATCCAGCACGACAAGATTGGGCTCTTCATCCCAATCAAAACGATAGACGTATACGTCATCTTGATTCTGCGACATCGCATCCGCCAGTTCATACATGCTGGTAATACCCCATGCTTCTGAGTAGTACTTGCCTGCCAGTTGGTAATCCCCTGAGTTTTGAATCAATGGAACCGTATCTGCGACTTCTGTGGTGTAATCTTCACGTGATAATAAAAACAATTTGTACTCATCTCGGTTGGTTCCAAGAATCACGGGCACTTTGTGATACTCACCAGTGCTGAAGGTTGTTTTAACATCCAACGCAGGAATCACGGTGCCATCCTGTACTATGGTCGGCATATCAAGGAAGGCCCCCAATTTGGTGTTATACAGTGAGTACAGTGCTTGTGGGCTCATGCCTTTGAGGTAATCGGCAAGCTGGGTTTGCGAGAGGGTGTCTTGTAATTCAATCGCGGCTGCACGATCAGTCGCTAAACCATCACGTTTTCAGGGTCGCCGCCAAAACTCGCTATATGACGATTCACCCATCTAAGTGCATTCACTTGATCCAGCGTGCCATAGTTGCCCGATTGGGTTTCCGCTGAGCTGCTTTCGTTATGCATTTCCGGTAATGAGAACCAACCCAGCGGCCCCATGCGGTAGTTAAAATTCACGACAATAACACCATATGTCTCGGCCAAATATTTACCTGTATAGGTGCTGCTTTCACCGAGTGAGTTACCACCACCATAAATCCATAACATGACCGGTAGGTTATCGGTTGAGGTGGCCTTGGCCGGTTTCCAAATATTGAGATACAAGCAATCTTCACTGCCAATCATTTCACCATAGAGCGATGTCGGCGCGGCATTTAATTTGTCCCCTAACTGGATACACATGTCTCCGGGTGCAACGGCAAGAATATTATCAGTAGAATCAGCCACGGGTTCTGGGGCTGCCCAACGACGCTCCCCCTCAGGGGCTTTTGCTGCACGAATACCTTGATAGGTCATGACGCCATTGTCTTCGTAATGGCCAAAGAATGTCCCTTGTGCGGTCGTCACTGCAGTGGAGGTATCCAGTGTGAAGTTCACATCGGTGACACTCGATTCATCACTCGATTTAAAAATACGACGCCCTGCATTTCCCGTATATCCTTGTGGAGGTGCGATCTCGACATAATAACTGCCACCCGGTAATTCAAATGAGTATTCGCCGTTATTGTCAGTCGTGGTTGTCAGTGATTCTTCATAATTACTGACAGTCACAGCAACGCCAGATTGTGGGTAACCATCGATGGTTACCACACCTTCTACATTACAGCCTGTTAACATCAATGCTGATAAGGCGCCTGCGGCTATCTGAATCGCACGCACAGAATAGCCCCTAAACATAAATACTTTAGTCATAGTTTTCTCGTCTTTTATTAAAATATTGGCTTAATTAATTTTTTATTATTTCGCATCTATTGAGTGGGTTACGACAGGGAGAATGCCATTAAACACAAATGCCGTTGCTTCATTATAGGCTTCGGTAAAATCAGGAATTTTGTTTTGTCCCACTCTATAACTAAGATCAACCGAATCAACACGAAAATCATCAGAAAATATGCTGAAATATGTGGCTAAACAAAAGTGCCAGTGATGAGATAATCGCTCAGCAAATACATAGGGGTATATTTGTTTTATTCGCTGTAAAAACAGTTGTGAAACCGGGTTATAAAACGCTGCAACTGTAGATAATATCGGTGTCTTTTGTCGCATCATTTGTGGAACTAGTTTTAGATAATTTCGCCATCCATCGCTTTCCGCACTCATGGTAAGTAATGGATCAAAGAAAGCGCTGATTACTTGTTTAAAGTGTTCTTCTGGCGGTAAGTTCTTATCTATCTTATCTAGCCCTTCACATCGCATGGAGTTAATGACCGTCGCGCGACGATTAATGACCTCATAGAATAGTTTTTCTTTCCCTCCAAATAAGTCGGTAACCTCAGCTGTACGAACCCCCGCTTGGTTTGTTATCTGTCGTACCGTGACGGAGTAATATCCATAAGATGCAAATAGAGCTTCAGAGGCATCAAGTAAAGCTTCTCGATTATTGGCTAATCGTTGATTCATACATTTTTACTCCTCTTTTTCTCTAATGGACTGATTACTCCAATCTTGGAACAAGCGTTCCATGGATTTATAATGGCATGAAATAAAACCCTAAAACAGACCTTTCTCATATCAGTAGGTGTTTATATAGGCCAACATCACACGCTTAAACGAAAGATTAGGAGGCATTATGGCCATATAACAGGTCTTTACGTACATCCACCACTTTAACCTTCGAAGACTATTTAATTTTTTTACTCTTCTCTGTAATCTCACCCCGTTTGTTCATTTAATAGCGGGGTCTGATTGTTTTGAGACACCTATGGAATATAAATCGAGGATGTAATCATGCGTACGGATGTTGAATTTCAATCAGGTGGCGAGCGTTGCGCTGCATGGCTCTATTTACCTGAATCAACACACCCCGCCCCTATTATCGTTATGGCTCATGGACTAGGAGCCGTGAGATCCATGCGCCTTGATGCGTTTGCAGAACGTTACTGCGCTGAAGGCTATGCATGTTTAGTCTTTGATTACCGTTACTTTGGCGACAGCAGCGGCGAGCCTCGTCAATTATTAAGTATCAAACATCAATTAGAAGACTGGGCTAATGCGGTAAAGTTTGTCCAAAAGGATAAGCGCGTTGATAACTCTAAAGTGATTATTTGGGGAAGCTCATTCAGCGGTGGCCATGTATTAAAAACGGCCGCGAATGTACCCGGGGTTGCTGGTGTGATGTCTCAATGCCCGTTCACCAATGGCCTTGCATCAACATTAGCCTTGCATCCAGTTAGTTCATTAAAAGTAACTGCATTGGCGACGCTTGATTTGCTAACGTCACCAGTTAAGAAAATACCCGTGATGGTTAACCTATCTGGACATCCGGGAGATGCTGCTCTGATGACAGCTCCCGATGCCATGAGTGGTTACAATGCGATAAAGCCCGACAATCAGACCATCATCGGACACGTTGCCGCTCGCTTTGGCTTTGCTATTACCACCTATTTCCCTGGCCGTAGCATGGGGGCGATCACCTGCCCTACGTTATTAATTGCCTGCTTAAAAGATTCTGTTGCACCGGTTGGCCCAACCTTAAAATACGCTAAAAAATTGCGTCAAGGCACCGTTTTAGAATTCGATACTGGCCACTTTGATATCTATGTTGGCGAATGGTTTGAGAAAACAGTACAAACGCAAATCGATTGGTTAGCGAAAGAGTTTCCGCTGAAACGTGCGTAAGCTTTCGACGCTACATGGTTCGTGGTTAATTGTCGTTCAGCGCCTGTTTTTAAGGCATTAGGCGACAATTAAACCAGCCCTATACGAGCCGCGGCTTGTGTTAGTGCTTCAAGATCTCTGCGTATTGATTCACTTTTATCTGACCCTGCTGCGCACCGGATATATTGCGCTGCTCTTGCTGTAGCATTTCGAGTAAGCCTTGTTCTTCCTGTAATAAATCTTCCAAGAAGACTTGTTGTTCGTTAGTCATCGATATTAGGTCTTTGACTTGTGCAAACCATTCTTGCATCAGTTCATTACGTTTATTAATTCGCTCTTCTACGCCTTCTTTAACGCCCTGTCGAATAAGTGAACGTAGTTCAAGCGAGAGGTTTTTAACGTCATCAAATAGATCATCATTCATATTACAATTAATTCCGCTTTAAGTGCGCCTGCCTGTTTCATCGCTTCTAATATAGCCATTAGGTCACCAGGCGCAGCTCCCACTTCATTTACGGCTTTTACGATGTCGTCTAAGGTAATTCCCGGGCCAAATTTGAACATTCGGTTATCACCACCATCATCAATATTGATGTTGGTTTGCGGCACTACCACAGTTTCACCTTCTGCTAGTGCATTGGGCTGCGCGACTTCAAAATCTTCAGTAATGGTAACCGTCAAGCTGCCATGCGTAACAGCCACTGGCTCTATTCGTACATTTTGCCCCATGACGATAGTGCCGGTGCGCGAGTTAATGATTATCTTAGCGCGCTCTTTACCGGTTTCTATTTCTAGGTTTTCAATTATCGAAAGATAAGCCACTCGCTGGCTGGTATCACGTGGAGCACTAATCCTAATACTAGCAGCATCTAATGCTTCTGCTGTTCCCGGCCCGAGAAGGTCATTAATTTTTTCGGTCATGTAGCGGGCCGTGGTGAAATCTGGCTGGTCTAAGTTGAAGATCATGCTGTCACCGCGTCCAAAATTACTTGGCACTGCTTGCTCAACCGTTGCGCCATTAGGTATGCGCCCCACACTAGGGACATTAACAGTGATGCTTGAACCATCGTTGCCGTCAGCGCCAAAACCCCCAACCACTAAATTCCCCTGCCCAACAGCGTATATATTTCCATCAGCCGCTTTTAACGGTGTAAACAACAAGGTGCCGCCACGTAGGCTTTTGGCGTTGCCTAACGACGATACGGTGATATCTACACGCTGGCCGGGCTTAGAAAAAGGCGGTAATTCAGCGGTAACGGACACGGCCGCCACGTTCTTAAGCTTTGGGTCTGTGCCTTGAGGTAACGTGATGCCAAATTCAGTCATCATGTTAAGGAAGGTTTGTGTGGTAAACGGCGCTTTATCACCGCTACCATCTAGGCCCACAACCAGACCGTAGCCCACGAGTTGATTCGATCGAATACCAGAAATGCTGGTGATGTCTTTAATTCGCTCTGCATGGGCGAGATAGGTAAAAAACCCAAGCATAAGAATGACGATTGTTTGACGCCAGTTTTTCATTGTTTATCCCGTCATTTCGGTGTTTTGGTCACGTTTTCTGTGATGTAACGGGTTTAATGCAGGTCGTATGCCAATTGATGATCAATCAGAACGGCCACCAAGGTGACATAAATATGCGGTCTGCCCATCCTTGCTTAGTGCTGTTATTTAAGTTGCCACGGCCACCAAATGAGATGCGTGCATCAGCAACTTTACTGGAAGCAACAGTATTATCTGGAGTGATATCTTGCGGGCGAATCATGCCGCTTATGCGAATGTATTCATCCCCTTCACTTAGGGTTAACCATTTTTCACCACGAATTCTTAATACGCCATTCGGCAAAATATCGGATACGGTCACGCTAATCTGACCACTCAAGCTGTTGGAGCGATCAGCCTCGCCTTTACCGCTGAATTGTCGGTCGTTTGCGGTTTCAGAGTCCATGGTCAGGTTTTTCCAACCCGGCACAGTGCCTAAAACATTCGGCACAGACATGCTGTTATTCGATGATTTATCTGCGGACGTTTCTGCTGATTTTGACGACTGGTATTGTTCATCAAATATCACCGTAATAATGTCCCCCACTTTGGTCGCTTGCTGGTCGGTGTAGAGACCAATGCTATACCGAGGTTGAAATAACGAACCGGTATTACTTGGCGGCGCCTCTAAGCTTTGTGAAGACACAGGGGCAAAGTCAGGGTCATTAGGAAATACATCCCGCTCTGGTGTCACAGTGCTACAAGCAGCGAGTGTTAATGCAAAACTGAGTGTTATTAGTCGTTTCATGTCACACCTCCTTTGGGTGTTCAAAAGTCGATGTTTACATTACGTATTTTGCGTTAGGAACTGCAGCATTTGGTCAGCGGCTGATACGACTTTGGAGTTCATTTCGTAAGCACGCTGCACAGTAATCATTTTCACCAGCTCTTCAACTACTTCAACGTTGGAGTTTTCTAGTGCGCCTTGAATGACTTGACCAAAACCATCTTCACCCGGAACACCTGCTTGCGGCGCACCACTGGCGGCGGTTTCGTAAAAGATATTTCCGCCCACGGCTTGTAAGCCTGCCGGATTGATATAATCAACGGTTTCAATTTGGCCTAACTGCTGTGGATTGGGATCACCAAACATAGTGGCTTGAACGATGCCATCCTCACTAATGGTGAGCTGGTTCGTTAATTCTGGAATGGTTATTTGCGGCTCTAACGGGTAACCATTGACGTTCACTACCACACCTTCGTTGCTGATGTGGAATGTTCCATCCCGGGTATATCCAATGTTGCCATCCGGCATTTGTATCTGGAAAAAACCTCGGCCATTAACAGCAACATCCAACGGCTGATCGGTAATATTCAGCGAACCTGTGGTAAATACTTTTTGTGTTCCTGCGGTGCGAACACCTGTACCCAACTGCAAACCCGACGGTAAACGGCTATCGGCGGAACTGTTCGCCCCCGGCTGTCGCTGTATTTGATATATCAGATCTTCAAATACCGGACGATCTTTTTTAAAGCCTGTGGTCGATACGTTGGCTAAGTTGTTGGATACGGTGGTCAGCGCCAGGTCTTGTGCTTCAAGCCCTGTTTTACTCACCCAAAGTGAATTCATCATAATATTAGCCCCTACTGATTCGACATAATTTGAGTGGTTGCGGCGGCAAGTTCATCCACGCGCTTCATCATTTTCACCTGCATTTCATACTGTCGATTCAGCTGAATAAGGCTGGTGAGTTCACTCACGGCATTGACGTTACTGCTTTCTACAAAGCCACCGACAACGGAGATATTTGGATCTGGCTGAGCTGGCGGCGTACCCGGTTCACGAAAACGGAATAGGCCGTCTTCGCCTTTTTCAAGCAATTCACCATCAGGGTTAACAAGCTTCAGCTGCACAGGCTCAGCAACCCCGGCGGGCACTTCGCCTTTTGGCTGTATGGTAATGATGCCTGCTTTCGAGATATCAATTTGCTCATATTCGGGCAAGGTGACTGGACCGCCATCGCCAATCAGCTGCCGGCCGCTGCCGTTGACCACTCGACCGAGTGCATCGACGCTTAAGTCGCCTGCTCGGGTGTAGGCTTCTTGGCCATCCGGCCCCACCACGGCAAACCAACCACTGCCTTCAATGGCAAGATCTAGGTTGTTGCCTGTTTCCATGAGTGACCCCATTTGCAGGTCACTGGCTGGACGCTCTGTCATAGCGTAAGCACGGCTTGGAAAGTGCTCGCCAAAGACGCCCTGAGCACGGCTCTGGGTGTAATCTGAGCGGAAACCTGTGGTGCTGACATTGGCCAAGTTGTTGGCGTGTGCGGCTTGCCCGTAAGTGTTTTGCTTTGCCCCGGACATGGCGATGTAAAGTGCGCGGTCCATAGTGGTGCCTTTTCAATCAGTTCAGTTACTTGTTGATTGCGAAGGCCGTGCCAACTAATAAATACCTATACTTATCAATAGGTTAGAGGTTTTCGAGGCAGAGAAATAGCTCCCACAGAGGAGAAACGGCAAGCGGTTGCCGGTAGGGTGCGGTTATTAATCGTTTTGCGGATACGCCGGTGTGACCCCCTCCTACACTGCTGGGCATCACATGTTAGGAGGGGTCATTCCGGCCTGCCGATAAACAGAGGTTAGATATTCAGAATCGTCTGCGTTATCTGATCTGTAGTCTCAATGGTTTTAGCACTTGCTTGGAAGTTCCGCTGGGCGATGATTAATCCCACCAGCTCTTCGGACAGATCAACGTTGGAATCTTCCAGCGCTGAGGATCGAATTTGACCAAACGACGCCGTTCTAGGTGAGCCTACGGTTGGAATCCCTGATTCAAAGGATTCCCCCCATGCAGTATCACCTACAGGTGTTAACCCTTCCGGATTACGGAAGTTTGCTAACGCAACCTGCCCTAATGTTTGCGCCTGACCGTTGGTGAATCGGGCGAAGATAATACCGCCCTCGTCCACTTCAAGGCCCGTTAATCGACCCGTTGCGTAGCCGTTTTGATTCACTTCATTAACCGAGAATTCACTACCAAACTGGGTAGAGCCCGAGAGACTCAACTGGAAGTTGGAGTTGGTAGAGGGATCGGTCAGTGGCAAACCACCTTCGAGCACATTGGTCGATTGCATAGCCCCTGTTGGGTCACCGTTGACATCCACCGGGTCCCAGTTGGTAATAAACAAATCACCAGTAGCAACGTCATCAAGCGAACCATCTTGGTTAAAGAAGATTTCAAAACGCGCTCGTGTTGGTTCTAAGTTATCTGGAAAGACCAAGCCTGGGTCTGGGTCTCCCACGTCTTGACCATCCACCAGCACATACATGGCCCAAACGTTTTGCTCGTTAGGTCGCGATGCATCAAGAGGCTCTTTGACAAAATATTGCGTCATCACATGGCTATTACCCAAGCTATCGTAGATCGTAGTTGAGGTAGCATGGTTATAGGTTTCTTGATCTGTTGGCTCAAAGGCATTTAATACATAGTTGCTGTATTCGTCATCGGTCAGTGCTCCAAAAATACCGGAGACCACAGGCTGCGGATCACGAAGGATGTAACCTTCATTAAAGACGAAGTTCACTGAACCGCCGACTGCTGCTGCCACATCCGCTGCGGAGGTTCCCCCCAAGACAACCGGGCCAGTGCCTTCTGCCCCCTGCACAACTAAGGAGTCAGTTACCACTGGGCTATCGATGGCCAGTTTGATGTCTCGCCCTATTTCATTGGTAATAACCAAATTACCATCTGCGCTAATTTCGGCGTTAAAGCCGGGCAATGTCGTCGATCGGTATGCATTGATTTCGTCCGCTATCTCTTCAAGGCTGGTCGACTCAAGCACCTGCCCATTTAAGGTTAGATTCATATCATTGCCCGGCGTGTTATAACCGGAAAAGGGAATTGTCATTACCGTTTCAGCCGAGGCGGTGACACCCGGCTGCTGATTAAACAAGGAGACGATTTCATTAGCTTCAGCATTATCTGGGATAACAATTTCTGTCTCGTTACCTTCTGGATCTATTAAAGTAACTCGTTGCTCTGGATACTCGTTACTGACCCCCTCAATACCTGTGGTTAGAAGCGAGCCGTCATCAGGGTTAACTTGCAAGATGCCGTAAAGATCGCCTTCCGAAACATCTAGGCCACCCGCTGAAATGTTCGTGATCGAGATGATGGAGGCTTCACCGGCCTCTACCGCATTCAACTCTAGCTTGTATTGTGGTGGTACCGTTTGCGGGACGACTTCCACCGCTGCAGCTTGAATACCTATGTAGTTATCTGCGTCTTGACTGTTTAATTGACGGTTAATACTGGCCGCTAATTGCTGCACGGAGCGATATTCTTCATCCAAAGAAACGATGACAGAACCGCTTCGCCCCTCAGCGTCAGGAGCTGGAACGGTTAAGTTAAGGCGGAAACTGTTGGTACGGTCCACTTCATCTTGACCAGTCACAATAAACATACTGTCAAAGCCCAACTCAGTGACCGCTTGAGGTTCGCCAACAGTTGGCGTAATGGCGATGCCCTCACCTGCCCCAACCTGAGTATTGGTAAATACGAGCTGGCCACCAACGGCATCCACAGACACTTTGCCGGCTAAGCCACCAGCACCAATGTAAATATCAATTTGCTGCTGTACTGCCACCGCCAGAGCTTCAAGGTTTGCGTAATTAGCCGGTGGAATTGTGATGGTGAATGGCCCACCCACGTTGCCGGTTGAGCTGGTCACTTCAAGATTAAATTCGTTGTTAGCTAATACCGGTTCAACACCACCATCAAGGCGGTTATTACTTAAAAACCCTAAATTAATTAGATCGTAGCCAACCGAGCTAACTGAGTTATCAGCAAGCTGTACAAAGTCACCACGACTCCCTGGCGCTTGTACTTGGAATTCAATACGGCCACCGTTATTAACCGCTAATACTTGCTCATTACCCGCGCCAGCGGTGGCAGTGATTTGGGCATTTATTTCGGCAACGATTTCACCAGTGGTGACACTATTGTATGCCACAGGAGGCGCACCTAACCAAGCCGCCTCACTTAAATTAATAGGGTATAAATCCCCACCTTCGGTAGCAATTCGAAACGCCAATACGTTATCTGTCGCCGGAGCCACCTTGTCTTCCAGATCAAGGGCGCTATAGGTGTTATTCGCCGTGAGTACTGCAAATTCTCCCGGATCACTGGACACAATATTCAACGCTGGTGTAGCCGTCGTTCGGGTCGTTGTTTGCGTACCAGGAATCGATCTAAAGTCAGCCGTCACTGGGCTTGCCCCAACAAATAACTGCTGCCCTGATGCCCCCGCAGCGACAGTACCAGGAGCACCAAAGTCAGCATCCCAACCAGCGGTGGTCGTGATCGAAAATGACGTGCCGTTCGTGGCGTTATAGCCTGCCCGCTCAATGACAAGCTGACCGGTAACATCGTCCTCAATAGCACGTAATTGCTGAGAACCAAAAGTGGCATCTAACGCCGCTTGAATATCATTCAATACTTCTTGGTTGGTTACTGGGCCTGCGGTGCCCGCCAGAGTAATTGTCTGGCTGCCGTTGCCGTCCCCAATATCAAAAGTCATCGATACCGCACCATAACCAGTACCACTGGTTGCTACTGCAGTGACGGTATTACCAAACATCACTTGTGCCGGAATACCCGCCGCCGTTGGTTGACCTGCGGAGGCTAGAACGGTTTTAGTCGATTCAATAATACCGGCATCCGCGGTACCAATGGCTAAACCGTTTGACTGAAGTTGAAGCCCTTGTTCTTGCAGTACTTCTTCACCCGCATTGAGGTTAACAATCGCCGAAGTGAGGGTTGTTAAGCGCGGTGCCTGATTAGAGATTTCAATACTAATGTCGCCAAGAACACCACTAACAACCCCATTGCCATTTGCTTCATAACCTTGCAAGCGTGAACCATTATTGGCCACCACAAAGCCTTCTTTATCGAGTGAAAAGATCCCCGAACGCGTATAACTCACACTGCCTAAATCGTTTAATACAAAGAAGCCGTTACCGTCAACGGCAAGATCAAGGGCATTCTCTGTTCCGCTGATATTACCTTGCGAAAATTCCTGGCGGACGTTATCCACCATGACCCCACTACCCACAGGCTTAAGGCCTGTACCAAGCAATGTGGATGTGTACACATCGGCAAACTCAGCACGAGATTCTTTAAACCCAATCGTGCTCGCATTAGCGATGTTGTTACCTGTCACCTCAAGATCAGTAGAGGCTGCACGGATACCACTTAAACCAATATTAAAAGCCATATTGCTACTCCTCTGCTGGATCAGGCGTCCAGAATTTGTTTAATCTGAGCTAAGGTAGCGCGCTCGCCACCAGTTAGATTGAGCGTCACTTCACCACCAGAATTCATGGTGACGCTATCGACACGTGAGCTCATCTGCATATCAAGTTGCTCACTCTCACCGGCGATTGTGCCGCTGAGCTTAAATACGTATTGACCCGGCGGGTACACGTTCTCAATAGGGTTGCCATCGTCATCCATTACCACGTCGCCATTTTCATCGCGCATATACTGGTTCAAATTCATAGCCGTACGATCAAGGTCAATAATGTCGCCATCAAGCATCATGTTGTAACCATCCCAACGTACCGACATTGAACCTTGATCATGTGAACCCAGCGGAATTTGCTCCAGTGTTTGCCCTGCTGCATTTTCAATCGTCAGAGTGATATCACCGGTGGCCGCAGGGACATCAACATACCCGCTGACGACGCCACCATTGGTTAATAATCCCGTCGTGTTACCTTCAACGATCACACTTTGGCCAACCAAACTTGATGCCTGCAATGCCGCGTTAGACGTAAACTGAGTGGCCATGCTTTGTGCGGTATCGTTTAAATTATCGATGCCTTCCACCGACGAGAACTGCGCAAGCTGGGCTACAAAGGCTTGGTTGTCTGTAGGCTCAAGCGGGTTTTGGTTGTTTAGTTGCGCAACCATCAACTCAAGAAACGCATTTTTACCCAACTCATTGTCTTTCTTTTCGGTCTGGGTCGGCGTGCGATACTGATCGAGAATCGCATTGCTGTTGTTCACTTCATTAATCGACATAATCAGCTCCTTTTACTGACCCAGAGTGAGCGTGCGCTGCAGCATTTGTTTTGCTGTTTTAAGCACCTCTACATTCATCTGATAGCTACGTGACGACGACATCATGTCGGTCATTTCTTCCACCACATTGACGTTCGGGTAATACACATAACCGTCGTCATTTGCCATCGGGTGGTCTGGCTGAAATCGCGCTTGAAGCGGGGCGTCTTTTTCAACAATGCCATCCACTCTAACCCCAGCCCCCATTGCAGCATCGGTATTCATAAAACCATTGGTGTCCAAACTTTTTGCGTTGGTTTCTTTTTCTAATACCGAAAACCAAGGCTTACGAGCACGATAAGTTTCGTCCACAGAACTTGAAGCACTATCAGCGTTTGCTATGTTACTGGCGGTAGTATTTAGACGGATTGATTGAGCTGCCATTCCGCTACCGGCAATATTTAATACACTAGTCAGTGACATAATTATTCTCCTCGAATGGCATTACGCATGCCTTTAAACTTACCGCTAAGAAACTCAAAACTGGCGTTGTAATCAAGACTATTACGAGCAAACTCTGCTTGTTCGGTTTGGGCATCAACCGTATTGCCATCAATGGATGGTTGCAGTGAGTTGCGATACATCAGATCGTTAGATGCTCCGGCCGAGCCTGACGATAAATCGAAATGACCATTATGAGTGGTTGCCATATCTAATGACTTTCCCGCGCTGGATGCATTTGCCAATATCGCTTTAAAATCGACATCGCGTGCCTTGAATCCAGGGGTATCAGCGTTGGCTAAATTGTTGGCCAGTACTTCTGCTCGACGTGAACGCAATTGCATTGCGTCATCGTGAATACCCAGTGCGTTGGAAAAGTTGATAGAGCCCATAATCATCTCTCGTCTGTTTGCTATATGAGTCTTACAGCAAGACGTGGGCCAATTTATTTTTTGTAGTTATTTCAATAGCTTAGAGGTTTTCAGAGGGTATAACCAAGCGGCAACGGCAAGCCTTTACCTGCCAGCGGCAACCGATTTTGCCCGGTAAATAATACCCGGCTGGCATTGCACCATATCGTAATAATCTTGCAGTTTATTGACCGCCTCAGACGCACCAAGGATAAGATAGCCGCCTTCCTTTAACGCACCATGCATACGAATAAGAATGTCGCGCTTGCGCTCAGCTGAAAAATAAATCAAAACATTGCGGCAAAAGATTAAATCGAACTTGCCTAGACTGGTGTAGCTGTTTTGAAGATTAAACTCGCGAAACTCTATACCTGTGCGAATTGCACTGTTCGCGGTCCACTCATCCACGCCAGTTTCGTCAAAATAAGTATCAAGGTGTTCTTTAGGCATACCGCGACGAATCGCTATTTGAGGGTAGGAACCTTGGCGAGCCAATTGCAATGCCGAGGGTGAAATATCCGTTGCCAGTATTTGAACATCCGAAAGCGACCGCGCGGTACTTTGACGGCGATATTCGCATTCCTGAATTTTAATTGAATAGGGCTCTTGTCCCGTTGAGCAGGCCGCGGACCAAATCTTAATCGGCCCAGTGTTTTTAGAAAGCTCAGGAAAAAGGCGTTCTCGAAGAATGTCGTACGGATGAGCATCACGAAACCATAACGTTTCGTTGGTCGTCATGGCATCAACAACCTGACGCTCAAATTGACGATCATGCTCCATTGAATAAATAAGCTCAGAAAAATTTGGCAAGTTTCGTTGGCCCAGCAGCTTACGTAAACGACTGACCACCAAGTATTCCTTGCCATCTCCCAGAAGAATACCCGATGCAAATTCAAGACGAATTCTAAACCGGCTAAACTCCTCAGCAGTAATGGCGATATTTTCGTGCTGTTGTTTCATAGCTAGGGATTAAAATGACCTAAACGCGTCACAACATTATCGGCAAGAACATCAGGATCGAATTTCGCAATAAAGTCATTCGCACCTACTTTTTCAACCATCGCTTTATTGAAAACACCACTTAATGAAGAATGAAGCACGACGTAAAAATCCTTCATCGACTCCTCACTCCGGATGTGGGTCACCAGCGTGTAGCCGTCCATTTCAGGCATTTCAATATCTGAAATCAACATCATGTACTCATCTTGAACACGCTCGCCTCTATCAACAATCGCCTTCAAATGCTCCCAAGCTTGTCGGCCATCTTCAAGCGCAACCACTTCTGCACCTAAGTTCTCTATGCATCGAGTAATTTGCTTTCGTGCGATTTTTGAATCATCCACCACAAGTATTTTGCGAACGCTGGCCTGGCTACGAACCTCATCATTCACAATACCTTCACTGATTTCTTCACGCACAGGTGAAACCTCAGCTAGGATTTTTTCCACGTCAATGATTTCAACAATATGATTGTCCACATCCGTGACGGCCGTTAGGTAATGCTCGCGACCGGTTCCCCGTGGTGGCGGATGAATGTGTTCCCAGTTCATGTTGATAATTTTGTCGACAGAGGACACAAGAAACCCCTGCGTATTACCGTTGTACTCTGTAATAATGACAAAAGTCTGCTCTAAGTTTGGAATTGCCCTACTGCCAGTCGCCAAACTCATATCCAACACCGGCACCGTGCCTGAGCGAATATGAACAACACCACGAACCACCTTATTACTGCCTGGTAGCGATGTTAATTTGGGGCATTGAATGATTTCTTTAACCTTGAAAACATTAATGCCATATAGCTGCGGACCATCTACACGGAACAACAACAGCTCTAACCGGTTTTCACCGACTAGTTTTGTTCGTTGATTAACCGACTCAAGTACACCTGCCATGCATGCCTCTCTTTTCTGATCCGGCATGACCTTTGCTGAACACTGTTCACATACAAAGAAAGCGCCGGATTCATGACGTCTTTTAACTTATCTTCAATGAGCATAGTAGAGAACAAGAGATGCGCTTGGCTTTTTGCCGCATTTTTTCTGCTGCTCTGTAGCACTATAAATACCGTCCATGCGTGGGAGGAGTCATTGCGCTCAGAGATTATTACGCACTGGCAGCAACTCGGCGGCGACCCTGAACTCAGTGAGGTCAGCTTTCCAACACTAACGCCGGGCTATGCCCTGCCTAGCTGTGAGTCACCACGAGCATTACACTTTATCCGTAATTTGCAGCCGGGACGAAATGGCATTGAGCTCTCCTGCGACTCGCCCTATTGGACACAGTCACTTGCTATCGAATTACACGTCTACGACATGGTCGTTATTCTTAAGGAAGGTGTCATTCGTGACAGGCCGATACACGCCGATCAATTGACGTTAGTGCGAATGGATACGTCATCTTTACATCAAGGACACTTCAACGAACCTGAACAAGTCGTTGGAATGATGGCACGTCGAACGATACGAAAGGGGACACCCTTAACTCCCGACATGATAGAGCCCTTTGACATCATTGAGCGCGGACAGCCCCTAACCATCAAGCTTCAGCGACCAGGCATTAGCATTGAAATGAAAGGCAAAGCACTGGCGTCCGGACACATCGGCGAACGCATCCGCGTAAAGAACGAGCAATCCGGCTCCACCGTGTATGCCGAGATCGTTGCTGATGGGTTAGTACAGGTTCGATAAGATTTCAAAAATAAAATGAATATTTATCTAAAGTAATGAAAACCGCTGCCGTTAACTACTATGAAGGAGTGCACATGAAGCTCGGAGACATGATGATGAACATAAACAAATTCACAGGTGGCAACGTCGACACTAGTCGAAGTCGTGCTGAACCTGCAAAACCAAACACAACGACTGCAACGGAAAGCAAAGCTAAAGACACTGCCGCAGCAACCGACCAGGTTAAATTAAGCGCCAGCAGTAAAAGCATCCAGCAGATAGAAGCTGAGATAAAAGACATGAAGGACGTTGATGACGCAACGGTCGAGCGTATTCGCAGTGCCATACAAAATGGCGAATATAAGATCGACTACGAAAAACTGGCAGGAAACATGCTTGATTTTGAGGACCGACTCAACTTCTGAGGTCATCAGCATGTCGTTGGATACAGAAAACTTTACCCGGCTATTGTCATCCGAGCTAGACACTAGCCGTGAGCTACATAATCTCCTGCAACAGGAAGTCGTTGCACTCAACGACAATCAGCCCTCTGAATTAGAGCGGCTAAACCCTCTGAAACAAACCGCCGTAGCAAATCTTCGTGCCGCCGCAGGCAGACGCTTGCAATGGATGACCGATAACAACTTGCTACACAGCCCCAAAAGTATCGAACACCCCGACCTTCAACAAACACCAATCGCCCTCGAACTGTGGCAAGCCCTTGCCGCACAATACGAAACTACCCGGCAGTTATCCGCCAGCCTCAATGAAATGGTGCTTGCTATGCGCTTTCGTACCCAACAGAAGCTGAAAATCTTGCATGCCCAGCATAATGATCCACACTTATATAATGAAAATGGTCGCGCAGCGAATGCGCTTCGTGGCAAACAGAGCATCGAGGCTTAGCCGAACCAATGGCAGAGACACAGCCGATTTTGAGAAAGCGCAGCCAAATTATCAACATAGCAAAGCCCGATCAAAGAGGTAACAGAGTGGGATTAGTGTGATGCAGGAAGAAATGAATCAAGAGTATCTACTCAACACCCCAGAAGACGTATATGGCGCCTTGCGTAAAGTCGTCCTTCTGGGTAGCCCTGTTGTCGTCAAAGTAGACGGCGATGACAGTGAGTACCGCTCAGCCATCACTTCCAGCAGCTTCAAAACACGCAGCTTCTTCATGGATAAAGTCACGCCACTCCATGGCAACGACCTCATCCGCAGCGGCAAACGCTTTTCAATAGAATGCGACAGCCAAGGTGTACACATAGAATTTCGAATGACAGGCCGCCTACGCTATCAACCAGAAAGCGAACAGTACCGTGGTGAATTCCCCGAAGAAGTACTCTACCTGCAGCGTCGCACCGCCTACCGAGTCATGGTGCCACCCGCCCATCAAATACTCGTCACACTTAAAATCGACGACAACGACGAAGAAGGTATAGAAGGCCGCTTACTCGACATGTCCTCCAGTGGCTTTAAAGCCCGCTTCGATGGCGATATTAAACAAACACTCGAAGACAACCGTGACATCCCCATAGCGCGCATCCGGTTTAATCGCGAAAACACCCTCGATTGCAGCCTAGAAGCACGCCATGTATTCCATGACGACGAAGTCAGCACACTATGCGGGTTTTCCTTCACCACCCTATCGCCACAAGGCCAGCGCTACGTTGATCGGCTCATCACCGAGTTTCAGTGGGAAGAACGCCGTATAAAAGAACAACAAAAAAGCGAATTAGACAACATCTAAGGCTGACATCCATAGCCTCAGCCGCTAGAATCCTGCGCAGTCTCTCTATAGCTCAACAGGATAGAGCAGTCGCCTCCTAAGCGATCGATCGGGGTTCGAGTCCCTGTGGGGAGACCATTTAATTATTTATCCCCCTGAACAATCTCAAACTGATCGTTCACCCACAAAAAAGCCGAGGGCTAGTTATCCAGCACTCGGCTTTTCGTCGTCACTTAAAAACACCTATTACTTCGGCTTCTGGTACGTCTTTTTAAGCTGCTTACGTGCTTTATCGAGTTTGATCTTACGTTTGTTATCGGTACGTACAACCGCTTCAGCACGACGACGTGTGGAGTGCTTCACGTCTTTCTTTTTGTCGGAGTACGGGTTATCACCTTGTTTAAACTCAAACCGCACCGAATTGCACTTTCCGTGGATGACATTGCTAACGGCCAGTTCGTCAGCCGATATGGTAGATGTGGCCCCTGCAATGCAGAGCTCTGCTTTGATTTGTTCTGGCCGCATGGTGTAATCTCCGTTACTAGCTGACTAATTAGCCTCTAAAGGTAACTATTTCGCTTTCTACACTCATAATAGAAACCTTTTAGTGACCATCGGTAGCAGACTGAAAGAAAAAGGCGAACGCCGCGGCTTAACTCAGCCGGAAATTGCTTTGATTGTGGTATCAAAGGCTGGTGTTGATATCAATTTCGTTCTCTGGTGAACACTCTGGTAATGTTTCTATTACCCAGCCAGCAGGAAGAATTGCGAGACATGAAGGCGGTGATACCTTTTCTTCAAAAAAACTAGCCATGATCAAAGAAGCTGCTGCCAAGTATGGCACTGATGTTTCAGAGCTTAAGGGGACTGTGTCTGCATTGGTGGATAAAGAACCTGAAATTCAGTTATCGCAAGATGAACGCGAACTTATAGAGCTATTTCATGTTGCGTCTTTAAAGTTAAAAATGCAGGTGGTTAATGCGTTAACAAGTGGTGAACTCCCGCAAAATAGCGGTGTTTCAGTTCACGGCAATAGCAACCATGCCGCGGGGTGTGACATTCGGAAGCAACCAAAACTAAGAAGGGATTCGTTATGAAATTAAAGCTTTTAAAGTATCTATTAATCTTTCCACTGTCTGTGAATTCTCTCGCTGAAATTCCAAATACCTTTACCGCCAATACGCCGGCTAAGGCTGAAGAAGTAAATGAGAATTTCAATTACCTATATGACGAAATAGAAAAACTGAAAAACCCTGAATCAAGCTCAGCAGGCCAATATGATTGCCCTACACCTGCTACTGATTACCCATATAATTACAATTATAAATCAGCACCATTAGGTACATCTATCTACGTAGGTGATACTGAGTACAAGCTCACAAAGTTTGCGGTAAATGACCCTATAAATAGTGATACCTACCATATCACCATGCCAATAATAGTGAGCAATCAAACGTCTCCTACCACTACTAAATACGTGAGCTTCTCTCCAAGCGTAAGCACAGTAAATAACGACTTCATCTGCAAGGACTCATTAATGTTTGGTGGTTTATTCCTATACAACATTAAAAATGGATTTAACATAGTCAGTAGTTTACGTTATGTAAATGACGGTGATGATGATACATCCTCATACTATGATAATAGTCTTTCAAAAAATCTTTATTATTCTTCAACTGTCGCTTTCGGTAATTCTTCGATAGCCATATCTATCGCCCACACTTCAAGAAGTTATCAAGAAAAGCTCGTTAGCAGTGGTGATTATGATTTCACGGATGATCAAATAGATTTCACCCCAGATTTTACGCAAGAAATCGAAGATCTTACCAACTTCCTCGATCATATTCGTATTGAAAAGGTTGAATAAGATGAAGTCTGTACTTTTATTAATTCTAGTTGCTATTCCTCTTTTAGGATGTGGTGGTTCTAGTAGCAAATCCGATACCTCAGCTGTGAACAATACCAACCAGTCACCAAGTAACAACAGCACTGAAGATAGTAACAGCACTGAAGATAGTAACAGTGCAAATGACGTAGCACTTTGGAATACGTCAAACTGGAATGAAAACAACTGGCAGTAGTACGTGGCTATTCTCTAGAAATCAATTAACTAAACAAAGGAAAGGACGCCTTATGAAAACAACTCTACTTATCTGCTCTGCCCTCTTAGTCACTGGTTGCAACTACAGCCCAGACGATCAATTAGATGTGCGCTGGGCAATACATTTGCCTCAAATAACAGACGAACCCAACTACCAGATATTGCTACAAGGAGACGGCGAAAACCTCTGCATACTTAGCATTATGGATTCGTCACTTAAAATTGGAGCCGATCTGTCCGCGACTAAGCCGGGGGAACTATCGACTGATATTGACTGCCATTGGGATGATCACTACTTCGTTTTAGACAGTTCAGACGATACCTATGTCAAGGCGGCCATTACAGGCAACTCCAGTGACTTACTCACAGAGACGCTAGATACCAAACTGATTGATGTGTTTAGCAAAGATTACTTCACTGTTTCACAGTCGTTTTTAGTGTTTACCGATCCCAACCATTACGACATCCCGAACTTAACAATGCGGGATGAACCCACAAATCAACATTGATACTTAATTATGAATATTTCAGTCGATGGCAATAGCAACAACGTAGCAGGTCGTGACTTGGTGTTTAACAAGGAGCGCCCCTTTCAGGAGCGCTTACTAGAAGAACTTACAGTGAAACATAACCTAAAGTACGCGAACTGGAAGAAGTATTCAGACCAACGCGACGCGGTTAAAAATTGGTCTCCACTATCGTTTAGGTTGGTAGTTGTCTTTGGCTTTATTGCTCTTATTCTATTTTTGTTTTTTGGCACATTCTCACTAGATGCGATTAGCCAGCCCCAATCAGGCTGGGTAGCTGTTGGCACCGTAAAATCAGGCACCCCATTATCATTCGCAACCCTTGGCCCTGCTGGCCTCATTTCGATCCTAGTTTTAGCAGGCTGTTTCATAGCATACATATCCAAAAGCTCGACTGACCGAGAAAATGAAGTCGCACGATTAACCAAAATAATGGTGCCACTGGCTAAAGAGATCAATGATCTTGATACAGAGATAGAAGCGCTTATGAATATTGGATTCAAAAAATGAAAGCCATACTAAGTAAAATTTATAATATTCTATCTGATTGTGAATCAATCATCTTCAACGCTATATATGAAATTTTCTCAGCCATAGCATTACTTCTATTTTTTCCGTTCAAATTTCTTTGGAAAGTTCTAAAACCATCTGAAAGCTTTAATTCAAATAAAAACATAGAGTTAAAAGAACAACCAATAAAGTTATTTTTACTCTACGTAAAAGATATTACATCAAAACTCGCCTCTCCTTTAAATGGAAGTAGCATTGAAGATTCTGCCGATTTGATAGACTTCAAATACACTCGTTGGTGTATATTCATCTACTTAGTAATGGCAAGTACTTACTGGTTCTATGAAATAGGCATTCCAAACATTGAGAGTCCTAAAAAAGACTTCGAGCAACTGATGAGCCATGACGCTCTTGTAAAACTTACCGTAGTATTTGGTGCAACTATGGGTCTTATTGCTTTATTGCATAGATCAATTGTTTCTGACTATCAGATAAAGCAACAGAATAAATCAGAAAAAATTTCAAATTATTATAAAATTTCCGATCACATAATAGAACATGCACGTTCTATTATGTCATTACCAAATTCAGAGTTAACTACGTCAGAAACATTCCCTTTTGGACTTATTGATTCTATATTTAACGATCCTAAAAGTGGCGACCTATCAATCTCAAAAGAATTATTAGAAATATTAGAAATGATAAATAGAGAAATACCAACAAGCAGCAAACGTACTATTATTAGAAGAATTCACGCCAGTGATAATATATTTATAAACATGCAAAATAATATAAGCCTCTGTATAAGTTTATTTCTATGCCTAGGTGAAAATAAACAAACATTAGTAAAATTCCATTCAAGAGAACCCCAAGCGATAAGATTTATATTCCATATGATCCCCACATTAGACGCGCGATTATCATCTATACTTAAATTTAATAATTCCGTATATAAAAATGAACTATCAGAGTTTTCTATATATGATAAAAATAAATTAAAACTCGGAGGATTGGATATTATCAATAGTAAATACAAAGCATTAGAAAAACTTATTCTAACTATTCCACTTGATCATGAAATTACAGATAGTTTCAATGAAGAATTGTCTAATTTCAACCAGTTGATATCCGACATAAATCTTGAAGCATCCAGATCTATAACAAAAGAATTCGGCGAAAAATATGAGTGCGATGAATATTATGAAACATATAAATTATTAATATACATATATTCTTGCATGCTACTAAATGTAGACATAGAAATAGCTCATTCATATAGATTTAGAGAAGATTTAACCGATAGAATACTAAATTCAACTTCTATGCTTGATGATCATAAAAATCATTTATTATCTATAATAAAAAAACATACCCCACTTTTTTAACACGTTTAAAAGTAGAATATGAAGTTGCGAAAATTGTTATCCATCGATAAACACGGTCACATTGTCGGGGAGTTCCCGCACGATCCTCTGGCCGGGTTTGAATCACGTCGTCACGGTTTGCGCCGTCGCTTGATGAATGCCAAAGAAGCGTCAACTATGGCGCCCGAGCGTGCCCTATCTATTGCACAAGATCGTTATGACTTAGAAGAAAAACGCATCCGTGAACAAGCGTTTGTCTCTGATGAGAAAAAACGCCAAGGCGAATACCGCCGCAAAAACATTCTAGTCAGTGATGCTGTGGTCTTATGGCCTGAACACTTAGTAGTCACCAATGCTGAAAAAACGGTTAAAAATAACCTAACCAGCCTGCGTTTGTATGTCGAGCACTGCGCGTAACCTTTACCGCTCGTTTATGCTCGCAACCAATTGCCTCATGCGAGTGGGTGCGATCTACGCCCTACCACTGGATGCCATCGACCTTGAGGCCCGCGTTATCCGTGTACGTGACGTGCCCGAACTGGGCTGGAAGAACAAAGGCAGTAAGTGGCCTAATAAACCGATCAGTCAGCGGCTTTATGAATTCCTGAAAGAAGATTTAGCCAACCGGTCGCCGAAGGAACGCTGGTTTTTAGACAACGGCAACGGGGGACCTGGTATTCAGAAGTTGGCAAGGTCTCAACATCGATGAGTAAACAGGTTCAGGCGTGTGGATTACCTGACGGCGTGAAACCCTTTCACTGGGGAATGCGTGCGGCAATGATTACTTGGTTGCTGAATGATGGCGAATCACCGCAAAAAGTTCAGCAATTGGCTGACCATGCGGATATTCAAACGACCATGCGCTACTACAACACTCGAGAAGCGAGCAGCGCAGTGCCGTTGAACGATTACCGGAGATTTAAATGAGAACTCTATATCTTGATACAAATGTCATTGGTTTTCTTAAAGATAATTCAATTGAAAATAGTAGGTTAATTGATCGTATCTCTTCTTCTTTTGAATGCTACTTTTCGAATTACAATCTTTTAGAGTTCTTAAACTGTCCTACTTCAGAGTCCATAACGTCCCAGATAGAAGTGTTGATAAGACTCAATGCAAAGCTACTTCTCCAGTCATTTGACTATAGTAACAATACCGCACTAGATCACTTTGATATATTTAATGTCGACATATACGAATATCTAAATACTTTAACTAAAGAAAGTTCTCATGAAGTAGGAAAGATAGTTCAGAGCATGCAAATTCGTGACTTGCATCATTTTCATGGCGGCATGCCTAAAAGCTCCCCTATTGATCTTGCGAATAGCAAATTCACTGACATTTCTCGGCTGAATAATTACAACAAGGAGAACATTAAATCTCTTTGTGCTGATATTACTGATGATGACAGAAAAACTTTCCTACAATCTTTCGGTATCAATTTTGATCAGTATATTTCTGATGTCTTCAAACACATGGATGATATGGAATTTGAATATCTTCGGATACTTTCAAAATCTGTCTCTATAGAGAATCAGACTCCAACTGAAATTTTTATTGATAAATGTAAATCACTTCGCAATGATCTTGACCTTAGAAATCTTAACCTTAACCAAATCAAAGGACCCAGTATTGTTCAAAAGGTGTGCGACAGACTGAGATCACAGGGTCATTATGTTGATTCGTCTGATGAAGAACTCATGGCAGTTGATAAGAACTATATTCGCCCGGGTCAGCCACTCCACATTCACGAGAAAATAGTAGCCATACTCTCCCAACTTAATTCTTTTGGTTTCCGAAAAGATGAAAAGCTGAAAAAGTTTAATAAGGTGAGAGCTCATTCATTCGACTTTTCACACGCAACCATTGCTGGAACGGTTGAATATTTTTGTTGTGATGATGCAGCCTTCTCAGACCGACTTAAGGCTACATTCGAGTACTTAAACATACGAACAAAGGTCGTTTCTCTCTCTGAACTTATAAAACTAACACAATGATTTGTGCCAACAATGCATATAAAAAAACAAAAAAGATAACAAATTCAATAGCTTATAAGAACAATGCGCCCGCCTCCTAAGCGGACGATCGGGGTTCGAGTTCCTGTGGGTAGGCCATTTCGTTATTTATCCCCCCATAACAACATCACACGATGCCTCAGATATCAGACTTTTTCTTTTTAATGGGTTAGCTTTCGGTATTGTAGGAAGGCGCCTTCCGATATGCCCCGCTTTCACTATCAGGCTTATCATTCACCCACAAAAAAGCCGAGGGCTAGTTATCCAGCACTCGGCTTTTCGTCGTCACTTAAAAACACCTATTACTTCGGCTTCTGGTACGTCTTTTTAAGCTGCTTACGTGCTTTATCGAGTTTGATCTTACGTTTGTTATCGGTACGTACAACCGCTTCAGCACGACGACGTGTGGAGTGCTTCACGTCTTTCTTTTTGTCGGAGTACGGGTTATCACCTTGTTTAAACTCAAACCGCACCGGTGTGCCTTTAATGTCGAGTACACGGCGGAAGGTGTTTACTAGGTAACGTTTGTAGTCTTCATTGAGTGATTCAACTAAGGTTCCGTGTACGATAATACGCGGCGGGTTGGAACCGCCTTGGTGGGCGTAACGAAGTTTAGGTCGACGACCACGAACCACCGGTGGCTGGTGCCCAGCAACGGCGTCTTCAAGGATGCGCGTCAGCATGTTGGTCTGCCATTTGGCCATCGCCGAGGCATAGGCATGATCAACAGACTCATATAGGTGGCCTACACCGGTACCATGTAGCGCAGATATAAAGTGCGTGTCAGCAAAGGTGAGGAAGTTAAAGCGACGGTCGAGTTCGTCTTTAACACGCTGTTTATCATCAGCGTCCATTCCGTCCCATTTGTTGATTGCTAATACTAATGCGCGACCCGAGTTAAGCACGAAGCTCAACATGTGTAGATCTTGTTCTACGATGCCGGTGCGGGCATCAAGTACAAGAATACAGACGTTACAGTCTTGGATCGCTTGCAGGGTTTTAATAATGGAGAATTTTTCTGCCGCTTCGGAGATGTTTTTACGACGACGAATACCAGCGGTATCAATTAACGTGTAGTCCTGACCGTGACGCTCGTATGGGATATATATGCTGTCACGTGTGGTGCCTGCTTCGTCATATACCACCACACGATCTTCGCCTAAGAAGCGGTTTACGAGTGTTGATTTGCCGACATTAGGACGCCCCACCACGGCAATTTTGATGCCTTTGATGTTAAGCGCTTGGTGGTCACGAGCGCTTTCAGATTCTTCTTCGCCGTAGTAATAGCCATTTTCCTCTTCTTCGACTATTTCTTTGTCGAACAATGGGTCCATGACGTGCTCAATCAGTGCTGATACGCCACGGTTGTGAGCAGCGGCGATACCTAGAGGTTCGCCCATGGCGAGTTCGTAGAACTCACCCAGAACGACGTCCGGGTTTTTACCATCAATTTTGTTGGCAATCAGGTACGCAGATTTGTTATTGCGACGTAGGTATTCAGCAATCATGCGGTCGCCTGCGGTCACGCCGGCGTTAACATCTACCATAAAGAAGACGATGTCGGCTTCTTGTATCGCTTGGAAACTTTGCCCTGCCATGGCTTCGTCAATGCCTTCTTCCTGACCACTGATACCACCGGTATCAATCACAATGAAGGGGTGATCGCCCACCTTACCTTCGCCGTATTTACGGTCGCGGGTCAGGCCAGCAATTTCTGCCACAAGCGCATCACGGCTTTTGGTCAGACGATTAAACAATGTTGATTTACCGACGTTCGGACGGCCAATCAGGGCGATGACGGGTACCATGGATGGTGACCTCAGAAAATGTTTCAAAAATAAGGGCGTGGTGTTGAACTCACCCGTGTTTATTTAACGTCGAGTAGCAGCAGCTCACCAGCGTTGGTATAGACCAACAGTCCTTCGTCAGTTTCGACCATATTACTGCGAATACCGAAATCCCGGCCGCGAGACAAACGCCAGTTGGTCGCTTCTCCCTGATGCGGGTAATTGATGTGCAGAGGTCGAGGTCGCAATAGAATACGGCCTGTCACTTCACCGTCAACTTGACTCAGGAAGTGAACATACCCTTCTTCATCACCCACAGCTAATTGAGTGCCTATAGCAGTGACTTGGCCTAAGCCACGTCCTTGCAGTTGGTCTTGTTTCCAGGCTTGTGCGCCTGTGACCATGTCGTACGACTGAATCGTGTCGTCGTCGAGGGTGAGATAAATGCTGCCTAGTGCTAATTCCGGGCTGGTGTAACTTGATCCAGATTCTTGCCAGATCACATCACCGTTTTCACTGATCGCCGCCAAATTACCGTGATAAGCCGCCGCGTAGATAATACGACCTTCTCCGACCGGGGCACCATCCACATCCACAAGGCGCTCTAGCTCTGAGCGGCCATCAGGCACACCCAAGCGAACATCCCAGCGCGGGATACCCAACACTTTATCCAGTGCAACCAATTTGCCTGTGGCAAACCCTGTGAGTACTAAGCGTTCCAGTACGAGCGGTGCGCCGGTTCCACGAATCGATAACACTGGCATTCCGGCTTCATATGACCAAGCTTGTTTGCCATCTTCACGCTCTAGCGCTGTTACGCGACCATCGACGGTTTGTACAAACACACGTTGCTCATCCGCTGAGGCCATAGCAACCGCTTCGCTTGGCAGCATGGAGCGCCAAAGCTCTTCACCATTGTCCGTAGATAACGCGACTAATGATCCTTCACGTAGACTAACAAATAGCTGATCACCCGCCAGTGCCACACCACCAAGAATGGTTTGTTCTAGGTCGACACTCCACTCATGGCGTCCACTTTCAAGGTTGATCGCGGAAACTTGCCCGCCAGTATCTGCGGCGTATATGACGCCATCACCGACAGCCGCTTTTAGGCGAGTGAAGGTGACTCCCGGCCCTTCTCCGAGTGAGGTACGCCAGCTGACGGAAATATCCGTATCACCGGTGACGTCAGGCAGTACTTTTTCAGGGGTAGACGAGCACGCGCTCATCACACCAGCAAAAGCCAACACTGCTATTGGAAAGAAAGCTCGGGCCAGACGCATTAGGCATCACCACCTGTTTTTAGGCTGTCGATTTTACGTTGCAAGGTATTGTTGGTTTGGCCAAGTGTTTGCGCCGCTTCCATCGCACGTAGGTAGGCATCACGTGCGTCTGCCAATTCACCTTTCAAGAACAGTGCATCACCGCGTGCTTCTTCTATTTGTGGAGCAAATGCTGCGTCAGCTTTGGCTGGCAAGGCTGCTAGTGCTTCATCCGCTTTACCTTGTTCATTTAAGACGCTAGCAAGGCGAGCTTGAGCGATCGACTTAACCGCTGGATTTTCAGCCGTATCAGCCAATGCTTTTAGTTCTGTTGCAGCCGCGTCAAAATCGCCTTTATCCGCCGCAATGCGAGCGATGAAGAGGCCACCAAAGTCACCGTACGCGGTATCAGCAAATTCACCTTTTAGCTGTTCAGCCAGTGTTTGCATTTCGACTGAATTAGCGTCGCTGTCTTGAGCTGACAATTCTACCAACTGGGTGTAAACAGCTGATGCCGCTTCGCCAGTCGCTTGTTTGTTGTCCTGCCAGGTATTCCAACCCACTACACCAGCTACCGCAACGGCAATAGTCGTCAGTAGGCTTGTACCGTTTTCAGACCACCACTTTTTGATGATCTCTGCTTGTTCTTCGTCCGTACGTAATTCGCTCATTATCTGCTCTCCGACAGCATTTTTCTTATTGGTCGTTCGTTGAAACTAATGTCTTCGACGTTAGCTCATATTATCCGTTAACCAGCCAAGGAGTTCATCTTGGCTAATCGTTTGTTGTTCTGTTCCGCCGCGCAGATCTTTAACTGTCACCTGCCCCGCTTCAATTTCACTTTCACCAAGCAGTAGTGCGTATACAGCACCACTCTTGTCGGCTTTTTTCATCTGGCTTTTAAAGCTGCCACCACCGCAGTGAGTTTGAATTCTCAACCAAGGCTGCTCGCTGCGCAAACGGTCTGATAATAGCAAGCCTGCGAGGTCTGCGCCTGCACCGACACCACAGACGTATAGATCTATGGTTTGCATTACTTCTGGCGGTATCACTTCTAGCGTTTCTAACAATAAAATCAAACGCTCTACGCCCATGGCAAAGCCTACTGCTGGCGTTGGCTTACCACCGAGTTGCTCGACTAAGCCATCGTAGCGACCACCAGCACATACGGTGCCTTGTGCGCCAAGCTTATCAGTCACCCATTCGAACACGGTCTTGCAGTAGTAGTCGAGACCACGAACCAGACGCTGATTAATTTCGTACTTCACACCCGCCGCATCTAAAATCTTGCGCAGTGTGTCGAATTCTTCACGACTTTCGGCATCAAGATAATCGTGCAGTTCCGGCGCGTCTTGCAACAAAGCCTGTGTCTCTGGGTTTTTACTATCCAGTACACGTAGTGGGTTTGTTTCTAAACGACGAAGGCTATCGTCATCCAGCTTATCTTCACGCTCTTTTAGGTAAGCGACTAAAGCATCACGATAATCCGCACGCGCTTGGTTACTGCCTAAGGTATTCAGTTGCAGTGTCACGGCATCACTCAAGCCCAGCTGCTGCCATAAACGCGCCGTCATCAGAATCAACTCGGCATCGATATCTGGTGTCGCGATACCAAAGGTTTCAACACCCACTTGGTAAAACTGACGGTAACGACCTTTCTGCGGGCGTTCATGACGGAACATTGGGCCGGTATACCACAGGCGCTGAGTCTGGTTGTACAGCAAGCCGCCTTCTTCACAGGCACGCACACAACTCGCCGTACCTTCAGGGCGCAAGGTCAGACTATCGCCGTTGCGATCTTCGAAGGTGTACATTTCTTTTTCAACGATATCGGTAACTTCACCAATAGAGCGTTTGAACAGTGCGGTCTGTTCTAGGATCGGCATACGAATTTCGTCGTATCCATACCCTGCTAGCATCTCTTTGACTGAACCTTCTAAATACTGCCAGACCGGACTTTGGGCTGGTAGTAGGTCGTTCATGCCACGGATTGCCTGAATTTTTTTCGCCATGTTAACTCTGTTCCTGCCTATTCTTTGCCGTCTAATACCAGTCTTACTTATCGCTAGTAATCAGATCTTTGCGTTCTTCATCAAGTTCAAGTGCGCGAGTTCGTATCATGCGCTCTAAATCTTCAACCAGATTGTCGTTGGTTAATTTACCGCTTGGCTTGCCGTCGATGTAGACCAAGTTTGGCTGACCACCAGTTAAACCAATGTCTGATTCTTTTGCTTCGCCTGGCCCGTTCACAACACAGCCAATGACAGCAACATCCATATCGGTACGGATGTCTTCAACGCGCATTTCTAGCTCGTTCATGGTTTTGATCACATCAAAGTTCTGACGCGAGCAACTAGGACAAGCAATAAAGTTAATACCGCGCGAACGTAGCTTTAATGATTTGAGCATGTCCCAGCCGACTTTCACTTCTTCGACTGGATCGGCGGCCAATGAAACTCGAATGGTGTCACCAATGCCGTCCCACAATAATAAACCTAAGCCAATCGAGGATTTTACTGTACCGCCACGCAGACCACCGGCTTCGGTAATACCTAGATGTAAAGGTTGATCAATTTTGTCGGCAATTTTCCGGTACGCAGCCACGGTCATGAAAATATCCGAGGCTTTTAAACTAAGTTTAAAGTCCGGAAAATTCAGACGATCAAGAATATCAATATGACGCATGGCGGATTCAACCAGTGCGTCTGGTGTTGGCTCGCCATATTTTTTCTGTAAGTCTTTTTCTAACGACCCAGCATTCACACCAATACGAATGGGAATGCCATTTTGCTTAGCGGCATCAACCACCGCGCGAACACGATCTTCACGACCAATGTTACCCGGATTAATTCGCAGACAATCGACACCGAGATCGGCCACTTTAAGGGCGATACGGTAATCGAAGTGAATGTCTGAAATTAACGGCACGTCCACTTGCTTGCGAATTTCACCAAAAGCGACCGCTGCATCCATAGTCGGAACTGAAACACGAACAATATCCACACCAGCATCTTGCGCGCGGCGAATTTGAGCAACCGTGGCATCAATATCAGTGGTTTCTGTGTTTGTCATGGTTTGCACCGCAATCGGGGCATCACCACCGACCGGCACATTACCCACCATTATTTGTCGGCTTTTGCGGCGCTTAATTGGGTTTTCCATGTTTTTATTCATGATTTAAACCCCACCACCAGACTGTTCGCTTAATGATTCTTGATACATAGTAAATTCGTTTGAGTTCGGAAAACGGCGTTTTAATTCAGCCGCCAGCTCAATCGTCCGCGCTGTTTGCACATGAATGGTCAGCAGTTTAATGCCCAACCATAAGCTGTGCGCAGTATGCGCGTTTTGATTACGCTGAACTAAGCGGTCAAAGCGATCAAAGTATTTTAATGATTCATCGTAGCGCTGAGCTTCAAATAACAAGGTAGAAATATTAACCAAAGCATCGACATTGTATGGCGCTAAACGAATCGACTGCGTGTAGGCCTCAATCGCCGCGTTTGGGTTTTCCATGCGATAAAAATTCAGAGCTAGATCGTTATAGGCACCTACACGATTATTGTAGTAACGATCACCCGACGCTGTTTCTAGTGGCTCTCGCGCTTCATCATGGCGACCCATTTTCAGATATAAACGACCCAAGTGGTGTTTTGCTAGTACAAACTTCGGATCTTCTTTAATGGCTTTTTTAAAGAATTCTTCAGATAAATCGAGTTCGCCTTCTGCTTGCCAAACTAAGCCCATTGCGTCATTGGCTTCTGGGTCATTGGGGTTGATATCGAGTGCTTTTTTCAAACGATCTCGTGCCCAATCAGGTCGCCCTTTATTTAAGTAACCTAGACCCAATTGCGTGTAGTTTTCTACCGCTTTTTCAGGGGACGCTTTTTTGGTAAAGCGACCGGTTTCTGTGGTCACACAAGCGCTGAGCACAAACACAGGCAGGAGAACTAAAATACATTTTGTTAACTGTTGGAATGTCATACTGAACGACCATCCTGTTCGTTATCTATTTGTACTGCATCAATGCGAGTCGCATTGGCTTTTGCCGATTCTGAATATTTTTGACTGCGTCGAGTTCGGTCTTCAACGTTGCCGACTAATTGACCACAGGCAGCATCAATATCATCACCACGTGTTGATCGGATGGTGACAACATGGCCTTGGCTGATTAGGTAATCACGGAAACGGTATACGCGGTTATTGCTTGGGCGACGGTAACCAGAATTCGGAAACGGATTGAATGGAATCAGGTTAATTTTACACGGCACCTGCTTCATTAATTCCGCCAACTCGTGTGCGTGTTCCATCTCGTCATTGACGCCATCCATCATGGTGTATTCGATGGTGGCTTTGCGCTTATCAGGCAATTTTTTCAAATAACGATTGGTCGCCGCGATTAACTCAGCCAATGGGTACTTTTTATTGATAGGCACTAATTCATTACGCAGTGCGTCGTTTGGGGCATGCAGTGACACTGCCAACGAGACATCAATGACATCACCCAGTTTGTCCATCATAGGCACAACGCCAGAGGTACTGAGTGTGACACGACGCTTAGACAACCCATAGGCGTTGTCATCCATCATCAAATGCATTGAGTCGACGACGTTATCAAAGTTCAATAATGGCTCGCCCATACCCATCATTACCACGTTGGTAATGCGGCGTTCGCGACGTTCACCTGGCTCATGAAAACTCATCGCTGCGACGTATACTTGACCAATAATCTCGGCCACACTTAAATCGCGGTTAAAGCCTTGTTTACCGGTCGAACAAAAGCTGCAATCTAATGCACAACCAATCTGCGAGCTAACGCATAAGGTGCCTCGTTCATTTTCCGGGATGTAAACTGTTTCGATGGAGCTGCCGCCTGGCATACGCATCACCCATTTACGGGTGCCATCTTTAGAAATATCTTCGTACACAACTTCAGGCAAGGCAATTTCACTGATGTCGGCTAATTTAGCCCGCAGCGCTTTGCCCATGTTGGTCATTTTTTCAAAGTCTGACTCGCCATACTGATGTATCCATTTCAGCATTTGCTGGGCACGGAATTTCTTTTCACCAATGCTTAGGAAGAATTCTTCCATCTTGGCCGGTGAAAGGCTCAGTAGGTTTGTTTTTGTAGATACGTCGGACATTAAAAAATTACCTGAATGACACCAGAGCCTAAGCCGCTGGTCGGGTGATAAGGGAGAGAAGTTAGCCACCGTCGTACTGACATTCGTCAGATGTGTCCAGTCCTCTCCCTTACTGCATCACTTAGCGTGCGCAGATTTCTTCAGCATTGAAGAAGTAAGCAATTTCACGCGCAGCTGATTCTGCAGAGTCAGAACCGTGTGCAGCATTAGCATCGATGCTTTCAGCGAAATCAGCACGGATAGTGCCAGCTTCAGCTTCTTTAGGGTTAGTAGCACCCATTAGCTCACGGTTTTTAGCGATAGCGTTTTCGCCTTCAAGAACCTGAACAACAACAGGGCCAGAAGTCATGAAGCCAACCAAGTCGCCGAAGAAAGGACGTTCTTTGTGCTCAGCGTAGAAACCGCCCGCTTTTTCGTCGTCTAGCTTCATCATTTTAGCAGCAACGATCTGCAGACCTGCTTTTTCAAAACGAGTCATGATTTCGCCAATTACGTTTTTACCAACTGCGTCCGGTTTAATGATCGACAAAGTGCGTTCAACAGCCATCTTTTATGCTCCAAAGTAAGTTTAGGATTGAGAAACTCGCGGATTATACGCACCTTTCGATGAAAGTTGTATAAAGGAGCGGACGAATAACTGGGATATCGCACCTATCGAATGACATTCGCCGATTATTGCTTTCTCAACAGGGTCACTACGCGTGAAATCTCGCTAATCACTTGTTCAATATCATCGGCGGTGGTGTAACGCCCAACACTCATTCGCAAACCGGCGTGGGCTAACGCATCGCTACGGCCAATGGCTTTAAGGACATACGATGGCTCCACACTGGCCGATGTACAGGCCGATCCTGATGAGACAGCCACTTTCGCCAGAGATGCCAACAGTATTTCACCATCCACACCACCGAAGCTGACATTCAAGTGGTTGGCCACACGCTGACTTTCGTGGCCATTTAAATGAACATCACCAAGTATCTCGATGCCCTGCCAGAGTCGATCTCGTAGCGTGCGTATGCGTGTTTCATCGTCGCTAAGCTGCTCGCTAACCAGTCGGGTAGCCTCTCCCATGCCCGCCAACTGGTGGGTCGGCAAGGTGCCTGAACGCATTCCGCGCTCATGACCACCGCCATGCATCTGGCTGATGATCTTTACTTGCGGTTCACGACGCACATACAAAGCACCAATCCCTTTGGGGCCATAAAATTTATGGGCGGACAACGAGAGTAAATCCACATCCCAGGCTTGAACGTTGACCACCATTTTGCCCACAGCCTGCGCTGCGTCGACATGAAAGACCGCCGGATGGTTTTTCAATAGCTTGGCGATTGCTGGAATATCGGTGATCGTCCCCAATTCGTTGTTCACCGCCATCAAGGTCACCAAACAGGTATCATCACGCAGCGCCCCTTCCACTTGCGACGGCAAAATCAGGCCATCCGCATCTGGAGTAAGATAGGTCACATCCACATTATGAAATTTTTCGAGGTAAGCGACGGTATCCAGCACGGCTTTGTGCTCAATGGACGAGGTAATAATATGCAAAGGGATATCTGGAGTTTCGAGTCGCAAATATTCAACACGGCCTTTGATCGCTAAGTTATTGCTTTCGGTCGCACCTGACGTCCAGACAACTTCACGAGGATCGGCGTTAAGTAACTCCGCAACCTGCCCTCGTGCTTTTTCAACCGCCTGCTCTGCTTGCCAACCAAAGCGGTGAGATCGCGACGCCGGGTTAGCAAAATTACCATCAAGCGTCAGGCACTCGCTTATTAGTTTTGCAACTTCCGGCGCGCAAGGTGTGGTGGCGGCATAGTCTAGATACAGGGATTTCATTTTACAGGCTCTAATTAACAACTAAATCGTGGTGTGCATTGTCCGCACACCCATAGGGAGGTCAAGCCACAGGGCTAGCGCACTTCAATGATATTAAAGTGCCTAATGATTACTTACGCTGGGCCGTCAGCCGCGAGAAGGGCATCAATACGATTCAAGGTTTCGCGATCTTGACGATCAGCCACATCGCGGATTTCACGACGACCAATCAATTGGCTTAGAGATATGCCCGTCAGAAAGTCATGGATTTGATCACTCAAATCCATCCACAAATGGTGAGTCAAACACTCTACACCATCTTGGCAATCGCCTTTGCGATTGCAGCGTGTGGCATCCATCGATTCGTTCACGGCATCAACGATATCTGCGACATTAATATCAGCATCTTCGCGGCTCAATCGATAACCGCCACCCGGACCACGCACACTAGAGACAAGGCCACTGCGGCGTAGCTTGGCAAAAAGTTGTTCAAGGTACGACAGAGAGATCCCCTGACGCCCAGAAATATCATTCAAGCTGACAGGCCCTTTACGTGCATGAATCGCAAGATCCAACATCGCTGTGACGGCATACCGGCCTTTGGTAGTTAAACGCATATTGCTACCTCGGTGAGTCTGTCTTGATTATGCTTAAATCCGACTATTCTAGTCAACTTTATCCATCATCGTCGGGAGGAATGAAATTAGGGGTTAGCCCTTTTCACTGTTGTTGCCATTGTTGTTGCTTTCTTGCTCATCTTCTTCACGCTCTTTCTCAAGCCGCTCATGCAGACTGACAAACGTTTCTTTTTCCAATTCAGGCAATGCATCACTGCATGTGGTGTCACCCATTGTGGCCAATGCTTTGCACATGCTGTCAATTTTGTTATCAACCGCGTGCATGTGATCCATCAAATTATGAATCGAGCGAGCAATCGGGTCGGGCATATCATCCGCCATCCCGTATGCATCAAAGCCAATTTTGGCGGCAATTTCACGACGGCGATTTTCATCGATGGTCGTGGCTTTGCGAATAATACGCCCCGGTATCCCGACCACAGTGACGGATTCGGGCACGTCCTTTGTGACCACCGCATTGGAGCCAATACGGGCGTCTCGGCCAACTGTGATTGGGCCAAGAACCTTCGCCCCAGCGCCAACCACCACACCATCCATTAAGGTTGGGTGACGTTTGCCTTTTTTCCAGCTGGTGCCGCCTAACGTGACACCATGATACAGAGTACAGTCGTTGCCAATTTCTGCGGTCTCACCAATGACAACACCCATGCCATGATCAATAAAGAAGCGATGTCCAATGGTCGCCCCCGGGTGTATCTCAATGCCTGTCATCCAACGGCTGAAAGTCGATAAAAATCGAGCAAACCACTTCAGCCCCTTACGCCACAGCCAATTAGCCATGCGGTAATGAAGAATAGCGTGAAGGCCCGGATACGTTGTTAGCACCTCAAAGGTGTTACGTGCGGCGGGGTCGCGTTCAAATACGCAGGCGATGTCTTCGCGCAATGTGCGAATGCTCAAACCTTATCTCCTTCAGGATCTGATTCGGGAACTGGCTCGGAAATTTGGCCAGCCTCAGGCGTTAATCCCTTGTCAGCCGAGCGAATCTGGCTCTGCATTGCCGTCATCATGCCCCGCATAATATTAATTTCTACTTGATCTGGCGCAGCCCGTTGATACAAACGACGTAAGCGCGACATCAGTTGCTTAGGAGTATCCGGGTTGAGAAAGCCAATCTCAACCATAGTCTGTTCCATATGCTGCAACATACCGTTCAACTGTTCGTGGGTTGCCAATGGATAATCCCAGTCGACCCCCCAGCGCTCTTGTGATTCTTTGTCTTCTTGTCCCACATTTTCATGGACGGCAAGGCGCATTTCATACGCCATGACCTGTATCGCTTGAGCTACATTCAACGAGGAAAACGATTCTTCCGTCGGAATATGAACGTGGGCATGACATAGGTGTAGCTCTTCATTCGTTAAGCCACGGCTTTCACGACCAAACACGATAGCCACTTCATTATCTGCTGATACGGCCTGAGCCACTCGATCACCACACTGTTGCGGATTCATAAGCGGCCAAGGAATCGTACGACTGCGAGCGCTTGTCCCCACGACTAAGCCACAATCCGCCAACGCTTCTTCTAACGTGTCGCAGATAACGACGTTGTTGAGTATGTCTTCGGCCCTTGAAGAGCGCTGCATCGCTTCATCATCAATTTTAGCGATCGGATCAACGAGGTATAAGCGACTTAGCCCCATGTTTTTCATGGCTCGCGCCGCGGCTCCGATATTTCCCGGATGGGTGGTATTCACCATAACGATGCGGAGCTTATTGAGCATTAGAGGGTCCGTTTTGAACGAAAAGAGAGAATTTTCATATAAAGGCACGCAGTGTAGCGCAAAACGGGCTTCGCCAACCAGCGTTCCGCTGTTATACTTCGCGCCCTAATTTTTTCAATAGGCACGCTTTTGTAACATGGCTGCGCTGTTGATTGTTCTTTAAAGATACAGGAATACCCTATGCAACCTATGGTGAACTTGGCGTTGCGCGCTGCGCGTAATGCTGGTCAGGATTTGGTACGTCGTCTCGATCGTTATGACGCGGTTCAGAGCACGGATCAAGAAAAAGCAAAATTCATTGCAGACTGCACCATTGGTCTCGAAAAGAGCATCATTTTCGAACTGAAAAAGTCATTACCAGATCATGGCTTTGAAGGCCGCGAAACCGGCACTCAAAAACACGATACTGCTCAGCCGCTATGGCAAGTGTGTGTTATTGATGACATTTCTAACTTCCGTGTGGGTATTCCTGCGTTCGCTATCATCATCAATTGCCTCAATGGCAAACGCACTGAGCACTCGGTTATTTTAAACCCGATGAATGGTGATGAATTTAGCGCCTCCCGTGGTCGTGGCGCCCTTCTCAACAATCGCCGCATTCGTTGTGGCAACTTGGCGTCTCTAACCGATTCGATCACGGCATTTACTCAGCCGATGGGCTTAAGTGAAAACGCAGGCCAGCAGCGCACTAAGATCATGAGTTTAATGGAAGGCGGCTACGATGTACGCTGTATCGGCTCTGGCGCTCTATCTTTGGCTTATGTTGCTGCTGATCGATTCCAAGCGGCCTTATTGTCAGACATGGATGCTATATCGCTAAACGCTGGTAGCTTAGTGGCATCAGAATCAGGCTGTTTACTTGCAGATATCAATGGCCAGCCGCAGATTTCTGCGCCTGCTAATGTTGCTGTAGCCAACCCTCGCCTACTCAAAGCATTGCTTAAACTTTAATCAATTCTGGCGAATCAAAACCTCCGGGCTATACTGAATTTAGTATTAGCTGAACGGAGGTTTTTTTATGTCATTTTATTATGTAAAACTCATGCTTTGCTGGTTTGGGGAGTCTCAATGTTGTGACTCTATAGAGTTACATCAACCAAACGCACTTGAAGTACAACCGATAGCTATAAAAAAAGCGGCATAAGCCGCTTTTCTATATCAAACATACAAACGATCAACGAATCGCTGAAACGTCTTCTGCCTGCGGGCCTTTATCACCACGAACAACAGCAAACTTAACACGCTGCCCTTCGCTTAATGAACGGTGACCTTGACCACGAATCGAACGGAAGTGAACAAATACATCTTCACCTTCGTCCCATGTGATAAAGCCAAAACCTTTTTTCACGTTAAACCACTTCACGACGCCACGTTCGCGACCATCATCAACATCACTCTCGACTACAGTACCGCTACTACGCTGACGACGACGACGTGCCGGCACCAATTGCGCAGAGGCAAAACTGATAAGAAACGCCAAAGCGCCGATCACTGCCATAAATGCAGACATGCCTTCAGCTTTAACTAAAGATGCAAAAGACAATGCATCACCAGACAAGCTCAACCCTTTTGCCTGTGCTGCCAGTAACGCAACAACGACTACCGGCGCAACTACAGCAAAGATAACTGCCACTATTATTTTACGAATCATTAACTTACCCATGTATTATCTCAAATCACTGATTGTTATCATGCTGGCCTGTAGATAAAGCTTCTCAAGCCATTGACAATGTCGGCTATGAAAGCCCAATTAAACACAAAAATCAACATGATAGCCCTCGGACACCAATATGCCGCCAGAAGACAGTAGCAAGAACAGCCTACGAATTACAGAAATGGAGACACGAATTGCCTTTCTTGAGGATACTGTAGACACACTAAACAACGAACTTTCAGCGCTTTCCCGGGAGTTTCGTATCTCAAAAGAAGCACTTCAATTGGTCTATCGTAAACTCGAACAGGTGCAATCGGGCGATAGCGGCATTAGCAACCCAGCCGACGAACCACCGCCTCCTCACTATTGAGGTGCCTAGGGCACCTCTGAAAAATGCAGTGGCGGCTGCGGCTTTCAGGAAAGTGACAGTTCAAGGCGCTACTTTGAAGGCATGGCGGGTCACGTCAAAAAGTAGCAACACAGAAATGTTATTTTCCTGAAAGCCCCAGAGGGCGTGGCTTGTAGACACTTTATATCTTTGTTGTTGATCTTATTAAGGACCCGCCATTAACCTCGATCAACGCCTCGATCTAAAGCGTTACAAGACTCACGCGCACGACTGCATGGATGCAGGAGGTAGGGCGACGCAGGATGCCAAAGCCGAGCACTACTGCTTTTTCAGAGATGCCTAGATTTTAAATAATGTCTTAATCAAACTGGTTTTTACCTGATTATGACATTTAAACCCCCAGTCAGTGGGGGTACACTAGCCCCAAATTATGATCCATCAGGCCTGATTATGAGTGTTATCAGAAAGATCCGGAGCAAGATTAACCATTGGCAAGCGAAGCTCCTTTACCGCCTTGTAAAAACAAGAATCATTGGTGCAGACACCAGCAGCTTAAATATTGACCCCAACAAGCCTTCTATCTACGCCATGCAGTACCCGTCATTCGCTGAACAAATTGTGATAAATAAAGAAGTTGGCGAATTAGGATGGACTCCACCGTTCCAGCAGCGGCTTACTAAAATCATCCCCGGAAGTCCGTACTTCAGCACCTACCGTCGCCACGCCAATCCTTTTCGTAAAGATGGTGTACCTATCGTCGCGAAACAACTAATGCGCCAAGCGGAGTGGATGCTAGAAGATGATGAGCGCGACATTCAAGTTATTCCCGTCAAAGTCATGTGGGGACGAGCACCAGAACGCGAACGTTCATTTTTGAAAATATGGCTCCAGAATGCCGGCAGTTTAGGCAGCCGCTTAATGACCTTCTTTGCGGTTATTTTTAATGGCCGTAATACGTTCGTTCATTTTAGTAAACCCCTTTCTCTGCGGGAATTAGCCGGTACGGAAACGTCCCCTGAACTGATCGCCCGCAAGCTGGCGCGAGTACTCCGCGTGCACAATCGCAAAGTAACCAAATCGGTACTTGGCCCAGAACTTTCACATCGTCGTACCTTAGTACACCGCATTCCGAATCGCCCAATGGTTCGCCAAGTCATCGATGACGAGATTGCAGAAAAAAGTGCCTCGCGCGTAAAGTTGCGCGCGCAAGCACTTAAATACGCCGATGAAATTGCGTCGAATATTTCCTACACTAACTTACGTTTTCTGGATCTGTTGCTGACTTGGGTATGGAACAAAATTTACAACGGTACTGAAGTTCACAATATAGATCAGTTAAAAGACGTAAGCCGTGACAACACGATTGTGTATGTGCCTTGTCATCGCAGTCACATTGATTACCTGCTGCTGTCTTACGTACTGTATGGGCGTGGTTTGCAGTTACCGCAAATCGCCGCAGGCATTAACTTAAATATGCCAGTCGTCGGCTCTATTTTGCGTCGTGGCGGTGCTTTCTTTATGCGTCGCACCTTCCGGGATAACAAACTTTATGGGGCGGTATTTGATGAATACCTTCATTCTGTCTTCACCCATGGCTACTCCAGCGAATACTTTGTAGAGGGCGGACGTAGCCGTACAGGAAGAACACTCAGCCCGAAAGCTGGGATGTTAGCAATGACGGTTCGTTCTTATCTGCGTGATTCAAAAAAGCCTATTATTTTTGTGCCTGTATATACCGGCTATGAAAAAGTTTTCGAAGAAAAAAGCTACCTGGGTGAATTACGCGGTAAGGAAAAAAAGAAAGAAAGCTTACTCGATGTTGTCGGTACCTTACGCTCACTGAAAAAGTCGTTTGGTAAAGTACACGTTACTTTTGGTGATCCGATACACCTAACGCCGTATTTAGATGAACGCCAACCCGGCTGGAACAAACAAGATTACAGCGACTGCAATTATCGCCCTGAGTGGGCCCCTAAATTGGTCGATGACTTAGCTCAAACGGTTGTAACAGAGATCAATCGCGCCGCCTCTGTGAATCCAATTAATTTGGTCGCCATGACAATTTTATCCGCACCGCGCCAAGCAATGGATGAGACGCAATTAAAACGTCAGATGGAAGCCTACCGTGACTTATTAGCCATGGCCCCTTATTCCAGCATGACGGTTCTACCAAACGGACATGCCTCTGATTGGCTCGCTCACGCGGAAAAGCTTGGCTCGGTGTCACGCAGCACTCACCCTATGGGAGATCTGATTCAAACGAATGAGCGCCAAGCGGTTACTCTGACTTATTATCGCAATAACATACTGCATATTTTTGCACTCCCCTCGCTGATCTCCTGCCTGCTTATTAATAATCGTCGCTATACGTTTGCGGAAGTGGTCACTAGCTGTCGGACGTTATACCCCTTCTTAAAAGCCGAACTATTCTTATACTGGAAAGAAGAAGAGCTTGAAGGCGTTGTGCAATCTTGGCTCGATGTATTAGAAAAGCGCGGTTACATTTGTCGTAATGACGACCACTATCACTGCGCCACCGATGACACCGATGCCTATCCACACATGCAGGGCATGGCGGATGCCATGATGCAGACTTTGCAACGCTACTTTTTGGCAGTATCGCGTTTAAAAAATCAGGGCAGTGGTAATTTAGGGGCTAAACAACTGGAAGAGCAGTCTGCACAGTTGGCTCAACGTTTGAGTTTATTGTTTGGTATTAATGCACCTGAATTTTTTGACAAAGCGTTATTTCGCTCGTTAATTCAGCAGTTAATTAAAGAAGAAATGGTCACCGTGAACGACGATGATTTACTGTCGTTTGATATTGGCCTAAATCCGCTGATCGCCGTACTTGAAAATGTACTCGATGGGCGTTTACGCCAAACCATCCTGAACAGTATTTAAGGTGCAGTAACTTTCGCGCGGGCATACACATCGAAGCGATTCGATTTGCCCGTTAGTGAATATGAAGGAGCCTTCCCCGCTAAAGGTTCTGCCGTTCGTGCGCGCTTAACCACTACACGACAACGGGCACACGCAATGGCTCGATTTAAAAGTTCGTGAGCATCTAAATCCTGTCCGACCACATCCCGGAACGCCTGCATGTCTTTCTTTACCGCCGCTGTCTGTTTAGCATCGTGATCAAACATTGGGTCAAGATAAACAATATCGGCAAGCCAGCCAGATTCTTGGGGATTGAGCAGCTCATGACTACTGCCATGAGTTAATGTAATGTTCGCAGTAATACTCGCAACTTCTGGGTCAAATTCAGCACGCTTTAAACCGTCTTCCAATAACGCAGCAACCACAGGTTGACGCTCAAACGCCTGCACCTGACAGCCCAAGGTGGCTAATACAAATGCATCACGGCCTAAGCCCGCTGTCGCATCAATAACCGTAGGTTGATAGGCTCCCGAAACGCCAACCGCTTTGGCAATATCCTGCCCCTTGCCACCACCAAAACGACGTCGATGCGCAGTCGCACCAGCACAGAAGTCGACCATCACGCGGGTTTTAGGCTTATCTCCTTGAACCAAAGATAAGCCCTCACGCGACCAGACTAAAAAATATTCAGGCAATAACGGAAGTACATCCGTACGCAAGCCAAAACCATAACGTTCAGCAATAAGTGCCGCAGAATCTTGCAGTGTGTCATCGTCACAAAACAAGTCAGTCATGATGCTCTCAGTAGCACGTCAATGGATGAAAGGCGCGTCATTAAATGAAAAACAGGACGAGCATGCCGCCGAGCAGTAATCGATAAATCACAAAAGGCATCATGCCAATACGATTAATAAAAGCGAGAAAATAGTAGATACACACCCATGCGCTAACGGCTGAAATCGCAATTCCCAATATCAACGCATTCCAATCAACCGCCGTGGTGGCTTGCACTAACTCAAGTGACTTAAGCCCCCCCGCCGCAAGAATCAGTGGAATCGACAATAAAAAAGAGAAACGTGCTGCTTCTACTCGCTGCAGCCCCAAAAACAAGGCCGCAGTAATAGTAATACCCGAGCGTGAAGTCCCTGGAATTAAAGCCACCATTTGCGCAAAGCCGATCACCAGCGCCATCATCAAGGTCATACTGACTAAATTCACTTGCCCATGACGGATTTTGTCGGAAACACCCAGCAAAATACCAAACATAATTGTGGTCGCTGCAATGACCGCTGTAGAGCGTAAATGCTCTTCAATCCAATCACCTAAAAGCAGCCCTGCTAATCCAGCAGGAATCGTCGCCAGAGCAACATACCAGGCTAATCGACCATCATCATTCGGATGGCGAGTAAAACCTGTTGTTACCCAGCCCGTAATTAAACGATAGATATCTTGGCGAAAATAAATCATAACGGCCGCTAGCGTCCCTACATGAACAGCAACGTCAAAAGCCAACCCCTGATCTTCCCAACCAAATAAGCGCGACGGTAATATTAAGTGAGCAGAACTAGAAATTGGTAAGAATTCAGTCAACCCTTGCAGCACAGCAAGTACGATAATTTCAATTAAATCCACGCTATATCCTTATCGCTTTAATAAGCTAGGTTGTTCAGAGAGCTTTTTCCACGCCACAGACTGTCGTAGGTAAACAGGTGAGTGATCTATAGGATCACCAAACGATTGTTGATTCCAATACTCTAGCGCAATGGCCGACATCGCCTTTGCTTCAGGACGCACCATGGCAAAATCTTGTGAGCATTCAATAAATGGCATAAGTTTCAGGCCATCGCCAGCCAATACACCATCAAAGGTTTCAATATCTTTCAAACACTCTTCAGGTGATCCGACACGCTCTTCTGTCAGTACCCGACATACATTCCCGTCGCGAGTAAAGCATCCCCAGAAGACTTCTCCCATATGAGCATCCATAACTGCCAGAACTCGTTCTGAACCGGTTTCCTTCATAACGGCAAGTGCAACAGACTCTAATGAAGAAATCCCCGCCACCGGGCGATCAAGGCCCAAAGACAACCCTTGAGCAACTGCAGTAGCAATACGAATACCAGTAAAAGAACCTGGGCCACGGCCAAAAGCAATACCATCAATCTGGCTACGTTGCACACCGGCATCGACTAGCAGCTCATCAATCATGGGCAACAAACGCTGGGCGTGACGTCGAGGTTGATCTTCTGTTAGCCACACAGTCTCCCCCCCTTGATTAATCGCTACAGAACAAAGAGAAGATGACGCATCAATTATCAGTAAACAGGGCATAAGGTAGGAGCTTTGAGAAAGTTATCAAGAGTATATCAAGTTTATCGTCGAACGCTGAAGCACTCAGCCTGAGTTTACGACATAAATACTGGAACACTTTAGGCACCGCTGATTAATACCGTCATGCGACGAAAGCCCCACGACAATTTCGGTCGAGGTATTAATCGATGTTAATGGACATTTCTAGCAAGGTCATGGGGCAATAGCTTTACACATCTGCACTTCACCCGCGTGTAATGTTTAAACCAACAATAGAGACACCAAGACTTGTAGACATAAAAAAACCCAGCCAAAGCTGGGTTTTTAATCGTTAAGCTATAAAGCAAATAAGCATTAAGACTTATCGGCTTCAGGAGCTGCTGGTGCCGCTGCCGGAGCTGATGTCGCTGCCGCTTTAGCTGGACGACCGCGCTTTTTAGGCGCTGTTGCTGGCTTCGCTGCTGCATTTGCTGTAGCTGCCTTCGCCGGACGCCCACGCTTTTTAGGCGCTGCCGCTGTTTTGGCTGCTGGCTTCGCTGCCTTCGCTGGACGACCGCGCTTTTTAGGCGCTGCTGTAGTTGCTGCTGGCTTAGCCGCTGCTTTAGTCGTAGCTGCTTTCGCTGGACGACCGCGCTTTTTAGGCGCTGCTGTTGTTTTGGCTGCTGGCTTCGCTGCTACTTTTGCTGTAGCTGCCTTCGCCGGACGACCGCGTTTTTTCGGTGCGGCTTTCGTTGTCGCTGCTTTGGCAGGACGACCACGCGATGCTGCAGGTTTGGCTTCTAATGCTTTCACTGCAGACTCAAGTTTTTTAGCAGCAGTTGCCGCCGACTTTACTTGAACTTTTGCTTTGGCTTTTACTTTCTTAGCATCAAGTTTCTTACGCTTGGCGCTCCACTGGCTAGAAAATTTAGCCAATGCTTTATCTAAATCAGCTTGTGCTTTATCAGCCAGAGTCGTTTCAAACTCAGCCAGTGCTTCTGTTGCTTTCTCTTTCGTTGCGGCGATACGAGCTTTTAACTCAGCAACTTTTTGATCTTTTTTCGCAGAGGCTACAGTTTGACGAAGCGTAGCCAGTGTATCTTTAAGTGCTTTAAGAGATGCTGCTGCTGTGGCTACTGCACGCTTGCTAGCAGCGGTCGCTTTTGGCGAAGACGCTTTTGCTTTTGCTTGCTTGAGCTTGTCTGCTGCTTTACCAACGCGTTCTTGATGTTTGCTTAATGCAGCTACTGCTTTATCAACAGCTTTAGCTTCCGGAGAAACAACAGCAGGTTTCGCAGATGCCACCGGCTTTTTCGCCGCTGGTTTACGACCGCGTTTTGCAGGTGCTTTAGGTTTAGCCATAGGTATTTCCTCTTTTACTTACGTGTTCATTAAAAGCGTTATAAAGGAGGGGTTTGGCTGAGCGCTGACCACCTCTCCAGAAACAATCAATTGATATTTCGATTTTGATTATTGATCGTAACTGTCATTACTGCATATCAGTATATAAAGTAACCGATGGAATAATAGTATTTTTGTTAAAAAAAACAAAAAAATAACGATTTTTTTCTTTAATTATGACTTAAACGGGCTTTTTCCACTTAATTCTGACTAATTGAGTAATCGATATTGATTACTCAATTCTAATAATGGGCCTCATTTGAAACATTCGTTAGACCAAAGCAGTGCTATTTTTTAAACGTATTATGGCTAAGACTGGAGTTATTTATCAGTACTGTTATTAAGATGAGAGGCGCGTGCGACAGTTTTATAACGCGACTAGCAATCGACAATATTATTTTAGGATGCCGAACATCATGCCGCTAAAATGATCCTTCGATCATTCTTCTGATTTCATAACAGGGTACCTCTGATTAATGCAGTCGTACTCGGCCTTGGCTTCCTGCGTCGCACTACCTCCTGCATACATGTCGTCGTGCGCATGAATTCTGTAACGCTTTAGACGTTGAAGCTTTTGACAAGGCGTTGATGAAATTAATAGCGGATTCTAGAAATCAAACGTCTCTTTGAGTGAACTTGTTCGCAGTTAGCTAATTCATCACATTAGACTTCCTATATCCTCCCTCAGCATAAAGTAAATGTTAACCACATGAATTCGGAGCACAAAAAAAGGAAGCCGAAGCCTCCTCTTTTGATACCGCTTTTACTTAATGATTAATCAATCAAGAAAGCGCAGACATTACCTTAGCGGTAATCTCTGAAAGTGATCCAACACCTGGGATATGTGCGTGCTGAGGGGCGGCATCACCTTTCTCTTCACGAAGCTTCTTATAGAAGCTAACCAGAGGTGCGGTTTGATCATGATAAATCGCAAGACGTTTACGTACGGTCTCTTCTTCATCATCGGCACGTTGAATCAGGTCTTCACCGGTTTCGTCATCTTTACCTTCAACCTTGGGCTGATTGAAAAGAATGTGATAAATACGACCAGAACCTGGGTGTACACGACGACCACTCAAGCGCTTAACGATTTCATCATCAGCAACATCGATTTCGATAACGTAATCAATATCAACACCGGCTTCAAGCATCGCTTCAGCCTGTGGAATGGTGCGTGGGAATCCATCAAATAGGAAACCATTAGCGCAATCATCTTGCTGAATACGCTCCTTCACCAGATCAATAATAATCTCATCTGAAACAAGGCCACCAGTTTCCATAATTTCTTTTACTTTAAGGCCAAGTTCACTGCCTGCTTTTACAGCAGCGCGAAGCATGTCTCCGGTAGAAATTTGTGGAATGGCGAACTTTTCACAGATGAACTGGGCCTGGGTACCTTTACCTGCACCCGGCGCCCCTAAAAGAATGACGCGCATGCACTGCTCCTCAATATTGACAATAACTGGCTTCGCTGATCACATTGTACAAAATACAACCAACCGTAAAAAAAATAGGCCTAACCTTACCCCTTAGGCAACTTTTGCTCAAGTGATTCTAGTCAATTTTAAGCAGACAACCAGTCCTACCTTGGTAGGACTGGTTGTCTCACGATTCATAGAGCGATATTCACTTCAGCCTGTATTGCGCATACCTGCTGCAATACCCGCCATAGTAACCATCAGGGCTTTCTCTACATCACTGTTGACTGCATCTTCAGTTTGACGCTCCCGCCACAGTAATTCTGCCTGAAGATAATGAAGAGGATCAGTATAAGGATTACGAACTTGCATGGAATGTTGCAATGCAATGCTGTTTTCAAGTAGTTCTTTCTGCCCTTTGATTTCTAATACCAATTCCCGAACGTGTGCTAAGCGCTCACGCAGTGTTTCGCCGAGTGATTGCATTGAAGCTTCCACCAAGCGTGCTTCGTAGTATTCAGCGATGGAGCCATCAGCCTTCGACAGTACCATTTCAAGCATGTCTATATAGGTCCGGAAAAAGGGCCATTCGGCATACATCTCTCGTAATTTTTCGAGCTTGCCTCGACTCAGTTGATCATTTAATGCGGTATCCGCCCCAAGCCAAGCCGGTAACATTAAGCGTATTTGTGTCCATGCAAAAATCCAAGGAATAGCCCGCAGTGTTTCAATACCACCACCACTTCTTCGCCTGGCAGGACGACTGCCTAATGATAATTTCCCTAGCTCTTGCTCCGGCGTCGCTGCGCGAAAATAACTTACAAAGTCAGGGTTATCGCGCACCATAGCTCGATAAGAAGCGACCCCCTGCTCTGCCAATTCATTCATCGTTGCACGCCAAGATTCTTCTGGACGCTCCGGTGGTAGGAAGTTCGCTTCCATGACCGCTGCGATATAAATTTTCAGGTTTCGTTCAGCCACCTCAGGTAAGCCAAATTTAAACCGGATCATTTCGCCTTGCTCTGTGACTCGAAGGCCGCCACGAACGGACCCCGGCGGTTGTGCCAAAATGGCTCGGTGAGCAGGACCGCCCCCACGACCAACAGTACCGCCGCGACCATGAAATAATCGCAAACTGATGCCTTGTTCTTCGGCGACTCTCGATAAGGTTTCTTGCGACTGATATTGTGACCACACCGCAGCAAGCTGCCCAGCATCTTTGGATGAATCCGAATAACCAATCATTACCTGCTGACGACAATCACTGTATTCACGATACCAAGGCACCTGCCAAAGTTTTTCCATGCGCGGCCCAGATTGTTCAAGATCGGATAAGGTCTCGAATAAAGGGACAACAGGTAGTCGATTTCGTACGCCACTTGCTCGTAATAAGAGGGCTACCGCTAAAATATCCGAGGGTTCACTGGCCATGGATATTATGTAGCAAGACACCCCTCGACCAATGGGTCTCGCTAACACCTTCATGGTGTCGAGTACTTCTTTGACTTCCGCAGAAGGCTGCCAGTCGTTTGGAATAAGCGGCCTTTTCGACTCAAGTTCTTTTAATAAAAACGTCTGTTTTTCATCTTCCGACCATGCAAGGTAGTCTCCCCATTCGTAATAATGACAGAGTTCCTCCAATACTGCAGAATGACGACTCGATTCTTGGCGCACATCGAGGCGTACTAAACTCAACCCAAAACACGCGCTACGTCGTAATGTATCTAATAAATGTCCGCTCGCTATCGTGGTTAATCCGCTTTCCATTAAACTGTTATAGCAAGCCATTAATGGTTGAGTAAGTTCTTCGTCGTTCAGCAGTGGTTTGCTGTCGCTGTCTTCTCCTGCAGCACGGAGTTGCGCCCATTCACGAGTCTCTTCTAAGCGACTTCGCAAGTCATGTAAGCACGAACGATACGGTTCATGGCCTGAGTATTTTGCTTTAAATTCAGGGGTCGCTGATGACATGGATAACTGGCTTCCCAGTACATCGATATCACGCAAAAATAAATCGGCGGCCATCCAGCGTGCTAGATATAACACTTCCTTAGTGACGACAGAGGTAACGTTCGGATTTCCATCCCGATCTCCCCCCATCCACGATGAAAAACGCACTGGTACGGCATTCAGAGGAATGGGGGGCGCATCACGTTGTTTTAGCTCTTTATCAACATCGCGTAGCAATGCAGGGACGGCATACCAAAGTGAGTTTTCAATAACGGCAAAGCCCCACTTTGCTTCATCCACGGCGGTGGGTCTTATTTGACGAATTTCGTCGGTATGCCAAATCTCATCGACCAAGCGGGCAATTTTATCTTCAATTGAAGAGAGCAGAGGATGTTCATCACTGAGGTTATCGCGCTCTTGTAGTAGGCGAGATATTTCGTCGTATTTCTGAATCAGTGTGCGACGTGTAATTTCTGTTGGATGAGCGGTAAGCACCAGTTCGATATTGACGTCGGCAATTTTCTGACTCAGTTCTGCGCCATGAATTCCAGCATCATCGAGACGTGCTAATAAGGTACCGAACATGCCATCAACGTTGTCTTGCAAGATATCACTTCTACGCCAACTGATGCCATGTTGTTGCTCGGCTATGTTTGCCAAATTTAAGAATTGATTAAAACCACGTACCACCGGAACCAGTGATTCATCAGACAAGCCCCGGAGCATTTTCAGTAGTTTATCACGCTCACTTTCGTTGCCAGTTCGCGCGCGCTTAGCTTGCTTTCGTATGCTCTCAATCTGATTGAGCGTGTCACCACCCAGATCTTGCTCAATGGTTTCACCCAAGGCATTTCCAAGCATGCGTACTTTGTCACGCAATAGGACATCTAGCTCTTCCATCAGATACTCCTCATTCTTTCGATGTATTCAGTGTGCTCCAAAATGGCGGAAACTCAAGTCATTGCCAAACTTAGCTAATCGTTTGCTCTCTTCCTTAGTTGATTGATCTGCCAATGTTTCCAGAAATGAGTGACGTTTGATGAAACTTTTGCCATAACTAAGAGACCAAACACCAAAGTGATTATCTGGGTTAAGGGAATTCAGCGATGAAAGTTCAAAAACTTATGAAACATTGGCAGGAAGAGTTTGGTGCAGAACTGACTGACCAAAAATACAGTTTACCGTTATCGGTCGGGGATGCGGCACGGATTGAAGCTTTATCTGAAATGTTTCCCTCAATGACCAAAGAGCAATTACTACGCGATGTGATTAGCGCTGCACTGGATGACCTGGCCTCTGGTTTTCCTTACGTCGCCGGGGAAAAAGTCATTGCCAAAGACGAGGATGGCTTCCCTATGTACGAAGACGTTGGGCTAACACCTAAGTTTTTGCGGTTATCCCGTAAGCATCTTCAAGAGTTATCTGAAGGTCATCATTAGTATTTAACGTTGAAATTTTCGTTACAACTGCACTGAGCAGCGCCATAATTTCAGTCGTTTTCTTGTAGCGCACGCTTGGCCTGCTGCCAAGCGTTTTCCATCGTATCTGCCGACAGCTCGCCCCAGCCACCGGCATCTTTTGCTGTGTCTTCGACATAAGAAAAACGATGATAGAAACGCTGGTTCGTACCACGCAGTGCCGTGTCCGGATTAATGCCATTGTGACGAGCTAGGTTAATAACGGCAAAGATTAAATCGCCGATTTCTTTTTCCAGCAAGGGCTTATTACCTGCCTCTAACTCAACCACCACTTCGTCTAACTCTTCACGAATTTTAGCCAATACCCCCTCATCCCCTTTCGGCCAATCAAAACCGACGGATGAGGCTTTTTTTTGCAGTTTGTACGCGCGGGTAATCGACGGCAGTGTCGCGGGTACTTGGTCTAATACTCGAACATCAGCGTCTTCGGAAGATTTTTCTTCTCGCTTTATATCTTCCCAGCGCTGATTGATTTGATCGTCATCAACCACTTCACTAGTCTGGCGCTCACTCGCCAGTGTCCCTTTTGGAAATACATGTGGATGACGACGAACCAGTTTGCTAACTAAACGGTCAACAATGCTGTGTAGATTAAACCAGCCTTTCTCATCGGCCATTTGTCCGTAGAAAATAACCTGGAATAATAAATCGCCTAATTCTTCTTCTAAATGCGGCCAGTCTTGACGCTCAATGGCATCAGCAACTTCATACGCCTCTTCAAGGGTATGCGGTAATATGCTGGCAAAGTCTTGTTTTAAATCCCATGGGCAGCCTGTTTCTGGATTGCGTAACCGTCCCATCAAATACAAAAGATCGTCTATTGTGTGCATTATTTAACCACCCGCTCGAATACGACGTGTACTCAGCACGTTGGGAAGTTGCTCAATTTTACTCATCACACGAGCCAGCCGTTCAAGACTGTCGACTTCTACGGTTAAATTCATGGCCGCTGTATTTTCGCCTTGGTCAGAGCGTGTGGTTACAGCAACAACGTTGACCTTTTCGTTAGCGAGTAACGAACTTACATCACTTAATAAACCGGCACGGTCATAAGCATGAATGGCCATTTCCACCGGGTACATTTTACCCGGACGATGACCCCAGCTAACTTGCAACACTTTCCGTGATTCGATGGAGGCTAAGTGCAATAAGTTTTCACAATCACTTCGATGCACCGTAACCCCACGCCCTAACGTTACGTAACCGCGAATATCGTCCCCAGGCACCGGGTGACAACATGAAGCAATTTGTGTCATTAAATTACCAACGCCTTCGATAACAACGTCACCGCCGTCATTCGGCTGACTTGAGGTATCGTGACGACGTAGTAGAGGCAATTCCTGCTGCTGATGACTGCTGGTATCGGCTTGTTTTAATAACTGATGAACAATTTGCCCAAGTCGTAAATCACCTGCCCCTACCGCCGCATACATGTCTTCAACATTACGCATATTTAAACGCTGCGCAATGTCATGTAATGGCTCATCAACAAGATCAAGTCGATCTATTTCTCGGAGCACCATGTGACGGCCTTCTTCGATATTTTTATCTCGATCTTGCAATTTAAACCAATGTGCTACTTTGGCTCGTGCACGTGTGGTATGAATATACCCAGCATCTGGGTACAACCAGTCACGACTAGGATGGGCATTTGGATGCGTTAAAATTTCAATTTGTTCGCCGGTATTTAATAGACGTGTGAGCGGAACAATACGCCCGTTCACTTTAGCGCCACGGCATTTATTACCTACCTCGGTATGCACTCGATAAGCAAAATCTAGCGGCGTTGCTTTGGGTGGTAAATCCACCACATGCCCGTCTGGCGTGAAGACATAAATACGATCAGGATCGATGTCTGAACGTAACTCTCCAATAAAGCGCGGTAAATCATCAAGGTCTTCTTGCCATTCAAGTACCTGACGTAGCCAGGCTATTTTTTGTTCATAACCTTGGTCTTTGGCATTGAGGTCGGTGCCTTTATAAAGCCAATGAGCGCAGACACCCAGCTCTGCATCTTCATGCATTTGGTGTGTACGAATTTGCACCTCTAGGACTTTGCCTTCCGGCCCAACCACCGCAGTATGTAATGAGCGATATCCGTTTTCTTTCGGGTTGGCGATGTAGTCGTCAAACTCATTCGGGATATGCCGCCACAATGAGTGAACAATACCTAATGTCGCGTAACAATCGCGAATTTCTGGGACTAATATGCGTACGGCTCGAATATCATAAATCTGCGTAAAATCGAGATTCTTGCGACTCATTTTTCGCCAGATGCTGTAAATGTGTTTGGCTCGGCCATACACATCGCAGCGAATACCTGCACTGCCGATTTCGTCACGCATGGTTTGCACAACCGTCTCGACGTACCCCTGCCGGGCAAGGCGTTTCTCATCGAGTAACGAGGCAATTTTTTTGTATGCATCCGGTTTTAAATAGCGGAATGATAAATCTTCTAGCTCCCACTTTAAGTGACCAATACCTAATCTATGAGCGAGTGGAGCATAAATATTAAATACTTCATCGGCGACTTTACGGCGTTTATCTTCAGGCGCATCTTTAACGGCACGAATCGCAGACGTTCTTTCTGCCAGCTTGATTAAGGCAACCCGCACGTCATCAATCATGGTAACTAGCATTTTGCGCAAGTTATCAACCTGCGCTTCACGCTGCCCGAGTACGACTTCGTCGCTGGAATTTTGGATCGCGCTAATGGCTGCCATGCGCAACACGCCTTCAATTAATTTAGCGACTTCTTCACCAAATTGACGCTCAACTTTTTTCAGTGATAAGCGCCCTTCTCGCACGGCACGATACAGAATGGCAGAAATAATAGAGGCGTTGTCTAATCGCAAATCTATTAAAATCTGGGCCATTTCGATACCCATTTGCACACTATCAATTGACCAATAGGTACGGTTAGCTATTGCCTCATCTGACAGTTGTTTGGCCAGCATCAAAGCATTACGTAATTCTTCTGGCTTCCTGATATCGGATGTCTGACGAATAGTTTCGAGCCAGCGATCAATATCTAATGAGCCGTCATGAAGCAGCGGGTGATCTTCGCGAACCTTAACCATTATTTACCCCGGTACTCCAGCATCACCATGGTTTCAACATGGTGCGTCTGTGGGAACATATCCATAATTCCTGCGTTGGTCACTTTATAATATGTTGCCAGCATACTGAGGTCTCGCGCTAAGGTGGCAGCGTCGCACGATACATAGAGGATGCGGCCAACCTTACGGCGAATTAACTCGGGCATCACAGCCGCGGCTCCCGCTCGTGGCGGATCAAGTAATACGGCATCGGGTGCTGGCAATATCGACAATGCACCTTCAACAGATAAATCTGCCCGTTTTGCCTGCAAGCTAAGGGCCAACTTTTCCGCCTGCTGCGTTAAGCTAGCTACCATACCCTCTTGCCCTTCTACTGCAACGACTTGTCGACAATGAGTTGCCAGCGGCATCGAAAAGTTGCCATGACCTGCAAATAAATCCCAAATCACTTCATTTTCTTGTGGTGCCAGCCAAGCTAATGCTTGAGCTACCATTTTTTTATTGATGGCTGCATTTACTTGAATAAAGTCGTCGGCTTGAATTTTAAGTTTCAGCCCTTCGACCTCATGCCAAATGGTTTCCGGCGTTTGCGGCCATACGCAGCTAGGATCGGCATTTTTTTCGGTACGTACCCAAAGTTGCAATGAACGTTCAGGTACTTGGCTTTGCCAGTCATCAAAGGCAGCACTGAGCTTGCGTTGATCTCCTTCTGACAGTGGCTTAAGCACGCGCAGTACAAACACTAGGGCATTATCAGCCCACAAAGGTTCTATCTGAGTAATCAAGCTAGCCGCGTCTAGCGTACCAATAAGGTCTCGCCACGCATCCCAGTTAAGTGCGGGGTGTTGAGGCAACACCAAGCATTCACTGATATTGGTTAAGTGCGCAGAGCCTTCCTCACGAAAGCCAACGTAATTTTGTTTTTGCTCTTTACTGGAGCGCACACCCAGACGTGCTTTACGGCGATAATGCCAAGGATTATCGAGCAATGGTGCCTGCCACTGCGGAATATCTACTTTTTGTCGAGACAACTCACGTGCGACACGCTGCTGTTTAAACTCAACCTGCGCGTCGTAATTAAGATGCTGTAAGTGACAGCCGCCACAACGCTGAAAGTGCGGACAGAGCGGCTCTGTTCTGTTGGGCGAAGCCGTAAGAACCTCCACTAATCGGGTATGCCAGATTTTTTTGCTGCGTTTATCCATCCGCGCCGTCACTGTTTCGCCCGGCAACGCACCCGGTACGAAATACACATCACGCCCAAGACGCCCGACGCCCTGACCTTCAGACGTTAAATTATCAATAGTAAGGGTGACCACACGGCCATTGGCTTTTTGATTCACGACGAACTCTGCGTTGTAGTGTACTGCCCCATATTGGGGCAAAAGGGTCTAAATTCAAGATGGAGCGAACACACCAGACGATAGGTAGCGATCTCCGCGATCACACACAATGGCCACGATCGTTGCGTTTTCTAATTCTTGAGCGAGAGCCAACGCCGCCGCAACAGAGCCACCGGAAGAAACGCCACAAAAAATACCTTCACGACGGGCAAGCGCTCTCATGGTGTCTTCTGCTTCTTGTTGACCGATGTCTAGCACTCGATCAACACGGCTTTTATCAAAGATGGTCGGTAAATATTCTTGTGGCCAACGACGGATTCCCGGTATGGCAGCACCATCTGAAGGCTGCAAACCAACGATGCATATTTCTGGGTTCTGTTCCTTCAGGTAACGAGATGTCCCCATAATCGTTCCCGTTGTACCCATTGAGCTGACAAAATGGGTGATCTGGCCTTGCGTCTGCTGCCAGATTTCGGGCCCCGTTCCCACGTAATGCGCTTCGGGATTGTCTAAATTTCCGAATTGGTTAAGAACAATGCCTTTGCCCGCTTTTTCCATGTTAGCTGCAAGGTCACGCGCCCCTTCCATGCCTTCTTCTTTGGAAACCAATATCAATTCAGCGCCGTAAGCTTCCATCGCCCAACGGCGTTCCATGGTCGCGTTATCCGGCATGATTAATATCATGCGGTAGCCCATAATCGCCGCCGCCATGGCTAACGCAATACCTGTATTACCACTCGTAGCTTCGATTAATATGTCACCGGGATTAATATCACCACGTTCTTCGGCTCGCTGAATCATGGATAACGCCGGACGATCTTTCACCGAACCCGCGGGGTTGTTGCCTTCAAGCTTAAGCAAGACGGTGTTGCTTGATCCTTCTGGCAACATACGCTGTAACCTGACAAGCGGAGTATTCCCAACACAATCGGCAATGGTTGGATAACGAACATTGGTCATTGGGAGCACCTGAATCATTGAAAGGCGACATTCTACCCAGTTGAAAGACCGATGACACCTCGAACACTTCTCATACGGTAGCGGTTTCGTTTGCACTCACTATGCCACAACTATATTCTGCATCTTTGACTATCAACGCGTCCGGAATATGACAAACTGGAGTATTCGCAACCGCATCCTATTTACAGCTCTCTTACCGGGCATTTTGGTGTCACTGGTATTGGGGCTGTTTTTCGTGGCTGGACGATCTAGCGACCTCACTGACCTTCTAGAGCAACGCGCTTTAGCGATGGCAAAACAGCTTGCACCTACCTGCGAATACGGCGTTATGACGGGCAGTATCGGTATTTTGCAAAACATCGCTAACAACATGCTAGAAGAGCCGGATGTGCGCTCAGTCAATCTCTTTGATCAGGAAATGAACCTGCTATCCCATGCAGGCCCTCGCATGATAACTGAGCGTGTTGGCTCAACTATGTTAAAAGAAAGCCAACTTCAACTGATAGAAACCCCTGGATCAATTCGCGTTAAAGCACCTATTTATGCACAAAACTTAGTGATTGCAGATCAGTTGTCCGATCAGTTTTATGCACAAACTCAACCCGAGTCTGAAATGAAGCTATTAGGTTGGGCTGAAATCGAATTATCAAACGCCAATACTCGTCTTGCTCGCTATCAGCATTTTGCGACTTCTCTTTCGATCATTATTATTGCGCTATTAATTGGGTCAATCATTGCGATGCGAGTCTCGCGCCGTATCTCTGACCCAATTAAAGGCATCAGTGAAGCATTGAATGATATTCGCGCTGGAAAAATGGAAACCCGAGTACACGTTAAAGAACACGGCGAACTTCAAGATCTTGCTTCCGGTGTCAACTCGATGGCTTCCGCAATTCAACGTGCCGATATTGAATATCAACAAAACATTGAGCAATCAAACCGTGAAAGCCAAGAAACCATTGATGAACTTGAAATTCGCAATCACGAACTGACCCTAGGACATAAACAAGCACTGGAAGCAAATCGTTCGAAATCTGAATTTTTAGCGAACGTATCCCATGAAATCCGAACACCTTTGAATGGTATTTTGGGTTTCTCTGATTTACTCGCTCGCACTCAGACAAGTGGACGTCAGCATGATTATTTACAAACTATTCGTAAATCCTCCAAAGATCTTCTCAATATTATTAACGACATTTTAGACCTCTCTAAAATTGATGCGGGTAAGTTAATTCTGGAGAATGTTAGCTTTAATCTCCGAGACTTAGTCGAGGAGGTAATGCAAGTAATGGCACCGGAATCTGTAAGCTCTGGTATTGCAATGCGCCAGTATATTTCCCCAGATATTCCTGACTTTATCTGTGGTGATCGCCTACGGTTAAAACAAATTCTTACCAACCTGATAAACAACGCCGTTAAGTTCACGCCTGAAGGCTCTGTGACTGTAAACGTGTATCCGATTCGTAATGAAGCGTCTGATATCAGTATTCAGTTTGACGTTCGTGATACCGGCATTGGTATGAGCGAAATTCAGCAGGAGCGATTATTTCAGGCGTTTTCTCAGGCAGATCCAAGTATCGCCCGACAATATGGTGGCACAGGCCTTGGATTAATCATTTCGAAAGCCTTGGTTGAAGCGATGAATGGCGACATTCGGGTAGACAGTGTTGAGAGTATCGGGACTACTTTTTCTTTCACGATTGAAGCGGGCCTTGATCACGATACACCGCCATTGCCAACCGTGTTGAGCGATTTTAAAATTTGCATGATTGATGACAGCGAAGAATCCCCTGTCGACACCATCGAATTATTAAAACGCCGTGGGGCCGACGTTAAGCATTGCGCCCAAAGCATAGAGTTTTTTGAACAGTGCGAAAACTTCACACCCGACGCCGCGATTATTAGTATCGATAATGCATTAGATCAACAATCTAACGTGCACACTTGGCTGGCGCGCTGTACTGAAAATAACGTCCCTTTCTTAGCGCTTCTTCGTGATGGCGATATACAACAAGCGCACCTTATCCCCAAGGGAACGCCAATCATTACAGCCCCCTTTACTCAGCAGCGACTGATCAGTGTTCTGAGAGAGATAACAGGCCGAGTAGAAGAAGTCGTCGATAAAGACATACAACCAGCCCTGCAAACACGGCCAACGATACTTGCCGTGGATGATAACGAAGCCAACCTGAAATTAGTAGTAACGCTACTAGGCGAATTAGGCGTAAAGGTACTCCAAGCCGCTTCAGGATTTGAAGCCGTTGCCACCGTTGAGCGTGAAAGTGTGAGTATGATTTTAATGGACATTCAAATGCCGGGAATGTCTGGAACAGAAGCCACGAGTCGTATTCGTGAACTGCCGGGAGGTGGCAACATACCGGTGATTGCATTAACGGCGCATGCTATGTCTGACGAGCGCCAAGCATTAATCGCCGCAGGCTTAAATGATTATCAAACCAAGCCGGTATCGCAGGAACAGCTTGCTCGTATTATTGAACGCTGGACAGGGTATGTCCCGGATACGGAGACTGATAACCGTAGCTATGGCCGTGACGCCACCTCATCAAACGTACAAACGATTTTCAGTAGCAAGATTGCCTTACAACACGCAAATGGTACGGTCTCGCTTGCGGTCGAGATGTTTGAAATGCTCATCGCCAGCCTCAAAACTGAAAAGCAAAACATCATTACTTTTTGGGAAATTGAATCGCTTGATGACTTACTCGAAACGATTCACAAGCTGCATGGAGCCGCACGTTACTGTGGCATCCCCGCCCTACGTGCTGCGCTCGAACAGTTTGAAACCTCATTAAAGGCGAATCGTAGCGGTGAGTTTCCTTCGGCTATGCGTAAAGTCACCACCGAAATAACACGTTTAGAAAATTGGACGAGTGATAACGACTGGCGCTCCATGCTTCAAGAAGAAAGCACCGCAAACGCTTGAACCCAATCGCCCTCATCACTGAGGCTAATAAGTAATTTGGCATGAGCACTGCGCTCATCCATTAACCCCTTAGCTCTTCCCCGAACCACAACCTCTGGCGCACCGTTCGCGTTTCGCAAAATCGAGAAATCGTGAAAAGTGACCCCCAGCGCAATGCCTGTACCTAACGCTTTTGCTAACGCTTCTTTTGCCGCAAAAGCTTTGGTCAGATAATTAATCGGTGAGGAGTGTGTCTGATATATTGCTAACTCGTCGCTGGCCAAAATACGTTGAGGGAAACGTTCACCATGACGTTGAATCACAGCGCCGATACGATCTTGTGAAATAAGATCGGTACCGACACCTAATATGGCCGCTGAATTAAACATCGAAACAGTCAACGGAGTAACTCAGGCACGTGCTTTTTCAAGTAAATCACGCATATCACGCACGGCTTTTTCTAGCCCACTAAACAGAGCTTGAGCAATAATCGCATGGCCAATATTCAATTCATTCATTTCTGGAATGGCCGCGATGGCTTCAACGTTATGATAATGCAACCCATGGCCCGCATTCACAATTAAGCCTTGGCTTGCAGCATAAGAGGCCGCTGCGCGAATACGTTGCAGCTCCTCTTCCATCAATTCAGGGGTTTCAGCTTCAGCGTATGCCCCGGTATGTAATTCAATCACTGGTGCTCCCGTACGAACGGTCGCATCAATCTGGGCGTTATCGGGATCTATAAATAAAGAGACTTCAGCCCCAACGGCTTGCAAGCGTTTTACTGCAGCAGTGACCTGAGCTTCTTGGGATACAACGTCCAAACCACCTTCCGTGGTCAATTCTTCGCGCTTTTCTGGCACTAAACAGGACGCTGCGGGTTTAATTTCTTCCGCCAGCGTAAGCATATTTTCAGTAACGGCCATTTCGAGATTCATACGTGTTTGTAAAGTGCCTGCAAGCACTCGAACGTCACGCACTTGAATATGACGTGCATCTTCACGGGGGTGAATTGTAATGCCATCAGCCCCTGCCTGCTCAGCAATAAAGGCAGCCTGAACTGGATCAGGGTAACGAGTGCCGCGAGCTTGACGTAAGGTCGCCACGTGATCGATGTTTACCCCTAATAACACTCGTGCAGTACTCATACAAAATTCCTGTTCGGTAAATTCATTAAACTATAGAAGTTCGCGGCTAACTAAAGGCCTACGGATGGCGGCGTCAATCGCTTGCCTCAGCACCTGACGCGCAACTTTAAGTGCTCCCGGATATGAAAAAGTAGCATCACCGATTGCGTGCAAGATGTCACCTGCAATTCCATTATCGCTACGAATAAAACCGGAGCTTGGAACAAAAGTATAATTACAATCAGTCTGTACCGGCCCTACGTCGCTATCCAGCCAATTGATACCTAACCCCATATACTGGAGTAATTGATATTCGAACACTCTCAACCAGACATCGGCCCTTGGGCTACTCTGAAGGCCTTGCAAGGTGTTTAGATAAAGCTGATAAACCTCTGGAACAGGCTCGCCCGAGGGCAGAAAATTAAGTAGGAGTTCATCAAGGTATAGCGCACAGACCAAGGTTTCATCAGTGAGGAGAAATGTTTCTAAGACCTCTGCGCCTTTAAGACGCGGCCAATTTTTATCTGGACGCCAGTCGCCTTGGCAACGTTGATGTAAATCGATAAGGCGAGTGGGCGGGGATAACCTAACCTGCGTTACCCCCTGATCTTTACTGAAAACATCCAGCAACCAATCGCGCTCGGCAACGGGCTGGCGTCTCAGTACAAACCACTCCCTCATTGTGTTCTGTCGTCGTACCCTAAACTGCGTAGCGCACGTTCGTCATCTGACCAGTTCGACTTCACTTTAACCCAGGTTTTAAGCATGACTTGGCTTTCAAATAAAGACTCCATGTCTTTTCTCGCTTCGATACCAATTTGCTTAATACGGTAGCCTTTATCACCAATCACAATGCGTTTTTGTGATGGTCTTTCTACCAAAATTAGCGCACTGATTTCAATCAAGCCACCATCATGGGAAAACTCTTCTATCTCTACTGTCATTTCGTAGGGCAGTTCATCGCCTAACTGACGCATGATTTTCTCACGCACTAATTCAGCGGCCAAAAAACGTGACGTTCGATCAGTGATTTGATCTTCTGGGTAGAAGTAAGGATTTTCAGGTAAATAACTGCGAATTAAGTGCTCAATACGATCAACATTGTGGCCTGTTTTTGCGCTCAGAGGAATTATCTGATCAAAGGTATGTTTACCACTAAGAACTTCTAGGTACGGCAGCATCTCTTCTTTATCTTGAATAAAGTCGATTTTATTCATCACTAAGATACACGGCGCGCGTTGCTGCTTGATGGTTTGCAGCACGAGATCATCTTCGTCCGTCCAGCGGGTTCTATCCACGACCATGACAATCAAATCAACGTCTTTTACCGCCGTTGTCGCTGCACGGTTCATATAGCGGTTAATCGCTTTATCTTGTCCTTTATGAATACCCGGCGTATCGACAAAGATAATTTGGGTGTCGTCTTCCGTCACAATACCTAAAATCTGATGTCGTGTGGTCTGTGGCTTACGTGAAGTGATGGATAACTTCTGCCCCAAAATACGATTCATCAAGGTGGACTTACCCACGTTAGGGCGACCTACGATAGCAACAATACCAGTACGAGTGGTCATTGTGAGTTATCCTCTTCGAGACCTAATTTGCCGAGCAGAACAAGGGCTGCAGCCTGCTCTGCATTACGGCGACTGCTGCCGCTTGCTTTAATGTCTTGGTTTAACTGAGGGATGCTACAGGTCACGGTAAATACCTGCTCATTACCTGGCCCATGAACGTCGGTCACATCGTACTTAGGTAGACCTAAGTGTTCACCCTGCTGATGCTCTTGCAAACGCGTTTTTGGGTCTTTGATTGGGTCTTCTAACGACAAAGCATCAAGACGAGTTTGATACCAGGAAAGAATTCTTTCACGTGCGACTTCTAAGCCCGCGTCTAAATAAATCGCACCAATAATAGCTTCAACCACATCGGCAAGTATTGATTCACGTCGATGTCCGCCACTTTTCAGCTCACCAGACCCGAGTAATAAAAATTCACCTAAATCAAAATCTTTAGCAATGGTCGCTAAGGTAACGCCTTTTACCATGCGCGCACGCAAGCGGCTTAACTTACCTTCTTTGGCATTGCTGAATTTTTCAAACAACGCATCTGCAATCACAAAATTTAAAATAGAATCACCCAAAAATTCAAGACGCTCGTTATTCACACCAGATTTACTTCGATGGGTAAGCGCGAGGGTAATTAAGCTTTCATCACGAAAGGTATAACCAATACGTTGAGATAGTTTTAGCAAGGGATTATTCACTGGGAGAGTTCTTTTTGTCTCTGAAATGTCAGTACCATATCGATATTAGCGAGAAAGTGTTTACGGCTTTCATAATTCCAATTAATGACGGCACCAGCACTACTTCTCTGCACTTCTAAAGTATCGACGCTGAATGCAACGTTATTATCACGCAGACGCCGAGCGACTTCTTCACGCATTACTTTCGTGCTGGTTTTTGCATTGATTCGATTATTTTCATCAAGGCTATCTAAAATAACGCCGACTTCTGCATGATCAAAATAACTCGGTATGATCACCATAAAGGCCCGTAATATTACGATTGCTCCCAATACAAGCAGCAGGATCGATACCATAGTTAGACCTTTTTGGTGCTTCATAATTTAGTCATCCATTCTAAGTACAGCGAGGAAAGCCGACTGTGGAATTTCCACATTGCCGATTTGCTTCATGCGTTTTTTACCGTCTTTCTGCTTTTGAAGCAGTTTTTTCTTACGGCTAATATCACCGCCATAACACTTGGCGGTTACGTTTTTACGTAATGCTTTTACTGTGGTTCGCGCAACAACTTGTGTGCCTACGGCTGCCTGAATTGCCACATCAAACATCTGACGCGGAATCAACTCTTTCATTTTTTCGGTGAGTAAGCCGCCACGGCGGCGCACGCTTTCTTTGTGCATAATAACGGCAAGGGCATCAACACGATCACCGTTTACTAGTACGTCCAGACGCACCAGCGGTGCTTCTTGGAATCGCACAAACGAATAGTCCAATGATGCAAAACCACGGCTAGCTGATTTTAGGCGATCGAAGAAGTCCATAACGACCTCCCCCATTGGGATTTCGTAACGTAGCGCTACTTGAGAACCGGTGTACTGCATATCAACCTGCACACCACGCTTATCAATACATAAGGAAATTACGTTACCTAAATATTCTTGCGGCACCAAAATATTACATTCAGCAATAGGCTCACGCATTTCTTCAATAGAGCCAAGATCTGGTAATTTAGACGGATTATCAACGTGAAGAACTTCACCTTTGCGGTTCACGATTTCATAAATTACTGTCGGTGCCGTGGTGATCAAATCAAGATCGTATTCTCGCTCTAAGCGTTCCTGAATAATTTCCATGTGCAACATGCCAAGGAAACCACATCGGAAACCAAAACCTAGCGCATCGGAGTTTTCAGGTTCGAAAAATAAAGAGGCATCGTTGAGAGACAACTTATCCAACGCCACACGGAAGCTTTCATAATCGTCAGAAGATACCGGGAATAAACCAGCGTATACCTGAGGTTTTACTTTTAAGAAACCTGGCAAAGAATCAACGTCTGGAAATTTGGTTGAAACTATTGTGTCACCAACAGGCGCACCATGAATGTCTTTGATGCTGCCGCAGATGTAACCTACTTCGCCGGTGCCAAGTTCTGGACGCTTGGTCATCTTTGGGGTGAAGTAACCCACTTCATCAACGAGGTGGTCTTTACCGGTTGATTTCATGCGAATTTTATCGCCCTTGCGAATCACACCATTGGTTACACGGATAAGGGATACAACACCAAGGTATGAATCAAACCATGAGTCAATAATCAGCGCTTGTAGTGGTGCGTCAGGATCACCAACCGGTGGTGGGATATGAGCAACAAGGTCTTCCAGAACATCTTCAACGTTCAAGCCGCTTTTTGCACTGCAACGTACTGCTTCAGTGGCATCAAGGCCGATAATATCTTCGATCTCTTGGGCCACTTTATCCGGATCAGCCTGCGGCAAATCCATTTTGTTCAATACCGGGCGAACTTCTAGACCTTGTTCAATCGCGGTGTAACAGTTAGCCACCGATTGAGCTTCTACGCCCTGCGCCGCATCGACCACCAGCAAGGCACCTTCACAGGCCGATAAAGAACGGCTGACTTCATAGCTGAAATCAACGTGCCCTGGGGTATCAATAAAGTTTAGCTGGTAGGTCTCGCCGTCACGCGCTTTATAATACAAAGTAACGCTTTGCGCCTTGATCGTGATCCCGCGCTCTCGCTCAATATCCATTGAATCAAGAACCTGCGCTTGCATTTCACGATCACTAAGCCCCCCACAGACCTGAATAAAACGGTCTGACAGCGTAGATTTGCCGTGGTCAATATGGGCAATAATAGAAAAGTTACGAATGTGGTCCAGTCGGCTCACAGAATAATCATCCGGTAGTTACATCAATCTGCGGATTTTACCTGAAGGGCCGAGCTAAGGCTATGAAAGCCAACATGCACAAGGCACTGCACGTATCTTTCGTGCAATACCTTGATACTTAGGAGTGAATATTAGCTTATTCAATACGCAACGGAATGAAGGATGCTTGGCCACGACGCACAATACGCATAGGTACGCTGCGGTTTTCAGGCAGGTCTTTCACGACGCGGGCGAAGTCTTCCACACTGCGTATCATCTCGCCGTTGATCATGCTAATCACATCACCTCGGGTGACACCTGCCATCGCTGCTGGGCCTCGACGTACTTCTTTAACGAGTACACCATTGCCTTCTTCGTTGCGCTGACGATCGTTTAGTTCACTAACCACAAGGCCAATACGATTGCTTTGCCGTTCCGCAGGGCCTGTGTTGCTAGATAACTGAGGGTCATCCGCGGAAGGCAGATCACCAATCTCAACGGTGATTTGTTTACGCTTTCCACTTCGCACGATATCCAGTTTGGCTTTGTCACCAGCACTCAAACGGCCAATTTGATGAGGTAGATCCGAGGACATATAGACCTCTTTGCCATTCACTTTGGTGATGATGTCACCACTCATCAGCCCAGATGTTTCAGCAGGGCTGCCACCCAGCACCTGAACTACTAAAGCCCCAGCGGCGCGGTCTAAACCAAACGACTCCGCAAGATCTTTACTGACCTCTTGGATCACCACCCCAAGCCAACCTCGACTGACCTTACCGTTTGTTTTTAATTGCTCGGCGACGTTTAAGGCAACGTTAATAGGTATGGCAAAAGATACCCCCATAAATCCGCCTGAACGTGTATATATCTGTGAATTAATCCCTACGACTTCGCCCTCAAGGTTAAACAATGGACCACCTGAGTTACCCGGATTAATTGCTACATCGGTTTGAATAAAGGGCACGTAATTTTCGCTGGGTAAACTGCGCCCTTTGGCACTGACAATGCCAGCGGTCACTGAATAATCGAAGCCAAAAGGTGAGCCAATGGCAACAACCCACTCACCCACTTCTAACGCCTCTGAATCACCAAGCTCAACGGTAGGTAGATTATCGGCATCCACTTTAAGCACCGCTAAGTCTGAGCTTTCATCCGCGCCAATCAACGTAGCTTCTAGCTCTCGGCGATCGTTCAGGCGGACAATGATTTCGTCTGCCCCCTGAACAACATGGTTATTTGTCAGTATGTAGCCATCTTTTGACACAATAAAACCGGACCCCAGAGAACTTCGATCTTGTTGACCACGAGGAAATCCTGGATTATTGGGGGATGGGAACTGACGACCAAAAAAATGCCTAAAAATCTCAGGCATATCATCGGGCATCCCATATTGTTGAGCAGAATGGCTCGCTTGTTTGGAGTGTTTAATCGTACTGATATTGACTACTGCCGGAGAAGTTTCTTTTACCAAATCGGTAAAGTCAGGCAGGCTCGCCCAAACAGAAGACGCTAGAAATACAGAAGTTAGTAGTAGGAAACGTGCGAAGGATCTCATTAATAATGTCCTCAACTTTCATCCAAAATGTTAATCCAAAGTGTTTATTTCAATCGCTTGTGAATGACCTGAGCACTCTTTAACAATAGTAGGCTGCCAATCGTCTTTATTACGACGAGCAAACAATCGCGCCGCGCCCAAACCAATCACCAAACCTAACATGCCTGCCATCATAGATTGAGCTTCTGATCCACCTTGATTGCCAAGTACAGCACCAATAACCAACCCAATTAAAGGCAACCCATAAAGGCTCAGAGCACTGAACGCTAGCGACCCTTCAGGCAACGCCAGTACGACTTGATTACCCAAGCTATATGCATCGTGTGTCTCTACCCACAAACGCACAGGTCGACCGAGTTTACTTAACGTGTGCTGACCACAGCCGGCACGAGCACTACAGCTTCCGCATGCGCTGCGCTGTATTCCCTCGACCCAAACACCACCTTCGCCTATTTCAACGACTTCGACAATTTCTTGATTCAAGTTTCTGACTATCCTTTACACGTTTCTACGCAAACTAATAGATATAGTAACAAGTATAAACAGGATGGGAGGGCGAGTATCTATCGACTTGCCAGTTGATCCACTAAGGTGACGGATTCTGCGATTTTCGATACAGTCACGGCCGGAAGTTCGCCCACGACACTGATACGAAAGTCACCCGTATTGCTGCGAGTATGACGCACTGTTGCCGATGTCGCATGCCAGCGTCGTGTTAAATCTGGGCCGAGGTCATTTTCAACATGATCGACAAAGACCGTAAATGAAGATAAACCATCACTAAAAGTCAGTCGCTCCCCCTGCCGCCCCTCTGAACCAGAAACTTTATTATAGCCTTGAAGTGCAAAACCTGACGGCAACCATGCCGGCCACCAGCTGGCCTCGCTGCTGGAAACACGATCAGGCGTTGGTTTTAGGCGTAACGCATGGCCACTCTCACTGCTGCTGAACATAGATATGGGGGTGGTCACATTCAACTCAAGTTCGGCAAATTGAAAGCGTTGTAGCACATCACCTTTAATATCAAGCAGGTCGGCTTTCAGGGGGAGTCCTGTCGTGCGTTCAAGCCACAATTGATACGCGTAGCGATCATCACTTTTTGGGGTAAGGGTGATAAAGACCGCATCATTCGCGGCAATGCGCTCAATATTGCTAAAAACGCCCACCTCGTAACTGGCTAAAATGGTGGTTAGTTTACTGGCTAAATCTCGATTGAGAGGTTTAAACACATCCGGAGTTAAACCCGCAATGTGGTCACCTGAGTGGATACAAAACAACTCGTTACCACTACGAACTTGAGTTCGAGGAATGCCAGATAGGTATTGGGTGCGACTGAAGTGCGTGCCTTTGTGCTGAGTTTGTCGATACTCCAAACTCTCCCAGTGATCACCATCACCGTAGACCACCAGACCGCGAAAATTCAACTCACTGAACGCCGTTGACATTTTCGTTAGCCAAAGCTCCGCTTTGCCTGATTCCTCAGGCAGAGCGTGCAGAGTATTTGGGGTGAAAATAAGTCCAACAGAGAGCAGTAAGCACAATGACAGTGCCCACTTCATATTAGTCTTTCCTGACCGCTGTTTTGTTATCTGCACCAAAGTTGGCAACACGTACAAAAGTTGGCAGTCCCTGCTCATTCGCATTAATCGCTTCGTTTTCATGCTCAAGCACATACTGGCTCAGTACTTCTTGGGCTTTACGAAGTTCTTCTGCTGATACATCAGCATTCGCTACCGTCAATGGCTCTACGACTGGCTCATTTGCCGCGACGGTTATTGCTGAAATCGCTTCAGATTCCATCGCACTTTGAGAATCGTTCATCACCAGTGCAGCGCCAGACATAGATCCATCCAATGCTGAAGGGTCGTATGCAAAGCGCGCCCCGACCAATACGGCCAAGGTGACCGATGCCGCAACCGCGCTAGACATCAACCACTGAGAACGACTGCGCTTATTATCCGCTGCCGTGTGAGCTACTGAGGTCTCGACGGGCGTCTGAGAGCGGGCCGGAACCTCATCCATTGGCTCACCATCCAGCGCTTGCATGATCCCTTCAGAAAGATCAATACTGCTGACTGGTTCTTCTCGCATGATAGAACCAAGCAAGTGATACCTACGCCATTGTTCACGCAAATCAGGGTCTGATGAAAATTGATTCAATACCCTGCGTACTTCCAGCTCATCACATTCTCCATCACAGAGAGCGGATAAAGATTCATTTTTTCGATCTGTCATACACTACACCCATCAAGCAGTCAGGCCGTCGCACTCAAAAGAGGCCGCATTTTCTTTTCAATTGCTTCCCGCGCACGGAATATTCGAGATCTTACCGTCCCGATTGGACAATCCATGGTTTCCGCGATTTCTTCGTAACTCATTCCTTCCAACTCTCGCAGCGTTACGGCTCGGCGTAACTCTTCTGGAAGTTCTTCGATTGCCGCAAACACCACTGATTTCAGTTGATCACGCTGTAACAGCGCATCGGGAGTGTTTACGTCTTTCATATTCGATTCATCGGCAAAGTACGCAGCATCGTCTAGGTCAATATCCTGAGTCGGTGTCTTGCGACCTCTGCTAATAAGGTGGTTCTTCGCAGTGTTTACTGCGATTCGGTACATCCACGTGTAAAACTGACTATCCCCTCTGAATGAGGGTAGCGCACGATACGCTTTGATAAATGCTTCTTGCGTCACATCCTGAGCTTCCGCGTGGTCAGAGATGAAACGTCCAACCAAAGCTAGGATTCTATGTTGATACTTCAGAACTAGCAGATCGAATGCACGGCGGTCCCCTTTCTGGACCCGCGCGACCAGCTGCTGGTCTGATGCTGTCTGATCTGTCATTTTGTTACCCGTATCTATCTGCTGCTTCTCTGCAGCGTTCGCTGAATGAGTCACACCAAGGTCCTCCAGTTATGGCAGTAGGGGTTAGGTGCAGCGATAGCGAGATAGTTCCCCAGCAGTTCCATGAGCTTACATATCATGACACTCTGCTAAGAATAGACCACCCGCGCAGATCGCAGTTCCCCATTGATGCACATTTTTTGTAAACCTTGCCGTCGCAGATTATAGTGCGGCTGTACTCGCACGGATAGCGTCTTCTTAGAGCACCTATTTAACGCCCTTTTTGGAGCAAGCAATACCATGAGCCAAAGCCTAACCTACGATGTCCTTATTATTGGCAGCGGTGCTGCAGGGCTTACTCTGGGGCTATCTTTACCGGATCATATTCAAGCGGCGGTGATCAGCAAAGATACGCTTGATGCTGGCTCAACACGCTGGGCCCAAGGTGGCGTCGCCGCCGTACTTGATGACGAAGACAGTGTTGAGGCGCATATCAACGATACCATGACCGCTGGCGCGGGCCTCTGCCATGATGCCGCTGTACGCTTCACCGTCGAAAACTCAACAGCCGCGATCCAATGGTTGATTGATCTAGGGGTGCCGTTTACTCGTGACGCTGAAGATCATTTTCATCTGACACGCGAAGGCGGACATAGTGCCCGACGAATTATTCATGCCGCCGATGCCACCGGCCATGCCATTTCAGAAACATTATTAGAAAAAGCCAAACAGCGTAAAAACCTCACCCTGCTGCAAGATTACATTGCCATTGATCTCATCACCCGCGAGAAACTGGGCTTATCTGAACAAGGCTGTATCGGCGGTTACTTTTTAAACAATCGCACCGGTGAAGTCGATTCCATTACCGCCCGTGCGACGGTGCTGGCCACTGGTGGCGCAAGTAAAGTGTATTTGTACACAAGTAACCCTGATGGTGCATCCGGTGATGGCATTGGTATGGCGTGGCGCGCCGGTTGCCGTGTCGCCAATATGGAATTCAATCAATTTCACCCAACCTGCTTATATCACCCACAAGCGAAGTCTTTTTTAATTACTGAGGCCGTTCGAGGTGAAGGCGGTAAATTACTGCTGCCGAATGGCCGTCGCTTTATGGATCGCTTTGACAAACGTGCAGAACTAGCACCCCGTGACATCGTCGCTCGTGCCATTGACCATGAAATGAAACGCCTAGGCGCAGATTGCTTATTTTTAGATATTTCGCATAAGCCAGCCGAGTTCATTAAAGAGCACTTTCCAACGATTTATGAGCGCTGCTTGGAACTGGGAATTGACATTACCAAAGACCCTATCCCTGTCGTACCAGCCGCCCACTACACCTGTGGTGGCGTAGTCACTGATAACGCTGGCCGCACGGATATTAGCCGTCTATATGCGATAGGTGAGACCGCCAGTACTGGGCTACACGGCGCAAATCGCCTTGCCAGCAATTCATTGTTAGAGTGTTTGGTATTTGCCCGAGCAGCGGCTGAAGATATTACTGCCACTATTGATATGACCCGTGAGTTAGAGACCATTCCTGAGTGGGACTCCAGCCAAGTCACAGACTCAGATGAAGACGTTGTTATTGCCCACAACTGGGATGAGTTACGCCGCTTTATGTGGGATTACGTGGGTATTGTACGCACCACGAAGCGCCTTTTGCGCGCCAAGCATAGAGTGACGTTGCTCCGGGAAGAGATCCAAGAGTTCTACGGTAATCACAAGGTAACGAACGACTTGTTGGAGTTACGGAACTTAGTGGATGTGGCCGAAGTCATTATTCGCTCAGCACTGCTGCGTAAAGAAAGTCGTGGATTACATTACAGTCGTGATTACCCGCACGCACTTCCTCGCGCTTTTGATACTGTAGTGACGGCGAAGTACTTAAAAGAACTAGGGCACCTCTGAATAATTCAGAGGTGCATTAGGAATGCTTGTAGCTTCTGGAACACACCTTAAACACTGCCAAATAAGGCAAATTTTAGTCGCCGGAACGATTCTGTATCCGGCAGGCTATCGGGTCGAATACGAATAAGCTGCCACGGCCAAAACCCCCACACCAAACACACGAACTCACGGCGACGAATACTCCCAACACGCCATTGAGTAATCTGCTTGGTGGTATCACGCCTTAGCCACCAGCCTTGCTGACCAACGCCAATCACGACATCGGGCTGAGGCCATCGCCAAAGTATAAAAATACCAGACAAGGGAAGTAAGACGAACCATACGAACACATGGCTGAGTGTTAAAAATAAAATACAAGAGACGACGAGCAAAGCGGCAACATCAAGCTGCCGTTGTCGTCGTGAGGGAAGGATGTGCCACTCAGCGGGGTTTTCGTGCATGTTCCAGCACCAGTTCGACGATACGTTCCATGTCTTTAGTGCCCGGTGGTGTGTGCTCTAAAAACCAGGTGAATAAATCAGGGTCTTCACACTCTAACAAATCTTGATAACGCTTTTTATCAGCCTCATCCAACAGTGGGTAGGCTTTTTCTGCAAACGGTACGAGTAAAACATCCAGTTCAAGCATGCCTCGACGGCTGTGCCAAATAGCGCGCTTCGCTTCTATATCTTCACTCACTTACTGCTCTCCATTATGGGTTTTACACTTAACAAGATGCCAGTATAACGAAAAATCATGGTGCCAGTTGATCGTAACGTTAAGGGAAAATCACTCACTTTCAAATACCCTTACATATTACCCCGTGATAGCTGGGCAAGAATTCCTTAGAATCGCTCAACGCATTGATGACACGCATTGATGAAGAGTGCATCCCATTAGCAGCACACATGTTCTACCAAGGAAAGTCTATGTTTGATGAATTGTTTGATGAATTCGGCTCAGTCTCCACTCAAGGATTTATCCCTACCCACCCAAGCGAGAACCGCCCTGCTGCCACTCTACTTAGCCAGTTTAGTTTAATTAAAGTAACAGGCCCCGATAGCGAACGCTTTTTACAAGGGCAACTTACCTGTGATGCCAGCGCCTTAACCAGCAATAACTGGTTAGCCGGAGCATGCTGTACAGCGAAAGGGCGCATGGTGGCCAACTTTATTTTGGTCAAAACGCCTGACGGTTTTTTATTACGCTTACCACGCGTGCAAGCCGATGTTCTGATGACGCATTTGAAAAAATACATCGTATTCTTCAAATCAACACTGAGCCTTGCGACTGATCTGTATTTGGTTGGCATCATTAATCCCGAGGACACAGCAGCCACGGACGCATCCTTCCACGTTCTGGAAGATGGCTATCAATTAACATGGGCGGATGGTCGTCAAGAATTCTGGGGATCAAAAAACAGTTCGGAGAAACGCCTAAATGGAGATTTATGCGCGGAGTCTGTCTGGCTATTAGCAGACATTACACATGGCTGGATGTGGGTACAAGCGGAAGCCACCGAAGCGTGGGTGCCCCAATACATAGGCTGGCAACATCAGCATGGTATTAGTTTTTCTAAAGGCTGCTACACAGGCCAAGAGATCATTGCACGTTTGCAGTACCTCGGGAAAAGTAAAAAGAATTTATACAGAATATACACCGAGACTGATTTGCCTGCGGTGATGAGCGAGATTCAGAACAACGGCAAAACCATTGGCGAGCTTGCCAGCCGCTGTGGAAAACACGGCTTAGCGGTTGTTAATAGTCACGATGAATCTTTTAACGCAGAAATGTCTGGTCAGGCCGTAGTTTTGGATAAGGTCTTCTATACTGAAGAATAACACCCGGTTCTACTCCGGGGCACTCATCAGTTGGTGAAACAATCCAGACCGGAGCTGAACCATGACTCAGGACCTCGTATCAAAAGTCAGGGAAGATATTCTTACGCAACTCAAAAACGATGAGTTAGTACTTCCGACCCTGCCAGAAATCGCATTAAGCGTGCGTGAAGTTGCCGAAGACGAAAACGCAACGATCAATGACTTATCCCATGTGCTCCTGCGAGATCCAGCAATGAGCGCACGCTTACTCCGAGTGGCTAATAGCCCGATGGTCCGCACCGTTGTTCCTATCACTGACATTACCACCGCCGTTTCACGATTAGGCATCGACTTCACCACCAACTTAGTGATTGGTATTGCGATGGAACAAATGTTTCAAGCCACCAATGAACTAATCGATAAGCGTATGCGCGCTTGCTGGAGTCGTGCGATTGAAGTGGCGGCTTCCGCTCAGGTCCTGGCCCGTCACTTTACCCAGCTACCGGCAGACCAAGCCCTTCTTGCTGGTTTAGTTCACCAAATCGGTATGCTTCCTATTTTGGCTTACGCCGAAAACAGCGATACCCTACTTAAAGACAGCTTATCCCTCGATCATGTTATTGCCGAATTGCACCAAGAACTGGGGGCCTTAGTATTAAAGTCTTGGGACCTTCCTGAAGCCTTAATAAAAGTCGCATCAGAGTATTTAACCTTTGAGCGCCAACCGGATGACGTCGACTTCACCGACCTAGTCCAAGTCGCAGTACTGCAAAGCTACACCGATACAGATCACCCATTAGGACAAATAGATTCGGCGTCTGTCGGCGCATTTGCCCGCTTAGGCTTAGAAGCTGATGAAGAGGATCACCAGTTAAGCGCCATTGCTGAAGAAGTCGATGCCACACAATATGCCCTGACCCCACGATAAATCCGTTATCATTAGTTCATGCATACCATTATTGCGGCTGTTGTCGTTCTCACGCTTTTTGTCTCTTTGCTGTTGTGGCTACTGCGCTTTACCGCCAATGGCCGGGCCGCTCAGCTAGCCTCCGCTGGAGACCAGCTTAAACTCAGTTACGAGCCGTGGCGTGCACTGAGTCATCATATTAAACAGGCTGGCTTTCAAGTAATGAGCACCGGCGAAGCACGCTATGTACAGCACTGGTTAGAGAACGACACCCTTGCCATGTTTGATTTCATCAGCATGAATGCTCACGGCCCTAGCCCACAAACGGTGATTATAGTGCCTTGTCCTCTCACGCTAGCTGTTCGCTTTACGGCCAGCCAAAAACCCTGGATTCAGGCTGATTGTTTTACCGAGCAACCAAAACAGTCTTTAGTAAAAATACCAGCCGTTGACTTACCTGAGGCTCTACATGCGTGGCATATTGCCGGTACACCAGCGCACAAAATTCGCGTTTTGTTTAATAAAACGGTAATACACTGGCTTTTGACACATCCGCACCTTCACATTGAGTGGTCGACTGGCATGCTGCTGGTTTGTCAACCCGGCTACCTAATTGAGGCCTCCGAAATAGAGGTCGTGATTGCCGATATTGAACAATTGAAGCAAGCCCTGATAGGCCAGTGCGCTTCTTAGCCCCCTTATCCTTGTTAGCTTATACCCTTGTTAACTTACTGGATTAGCCAATCGGCCTTAGCTTAATGATGTGTAAAAAATAAAGAGAATCTCATGAAGATATTAAAAAGAAGCATAGTGATTGCCGCCATTACCACCTCGGCATTGACGACACCGCTATTAACTGGTTGCACTGCTCATCAACAAGATGCCCTGTTTGCCAAAGTCACAGAGATAGGTCGTGATAAAGCAGGTTTAGAAAAACACCAAACCCAAACCATCGATATTGAGATGACCTACTTAGAGCGTAAAGGTAGCGGGCCGGTGGTTATGCTGGTGCATGGTTTTTCTGCCAACAAAGATACTTGGTTACGCTTTGCCGATCATCTACCTGACGACTACCACATCATTGCGCCTGATCTTGCTGGGCATGGTGACTCGCCCACCGCCGAGAGTTACGACCTTGAACTCCAAACCGAGCGTCTCCATGCCTTAGCCGCGACGTTAGGCATCGATAGTTTTCATATTGTAGGCAATTCAATGGGCGGGGCGATCAGCACCATCTACGCGACAAAATACTCGCAACAACTGGCCAGCTTAACGTTAATTGACGCAGCGGGTATGGACGGGGCAAATAAAAGTGAATACTTCACTATGCTCGAACAAGGCACGAACCCCCTCATCGCTACCGACAAAGACAGCTTTGAATTCCGCATGGATATGGTGATGGCCAAACCACCAATGCTGCCTTGGCCATTACGTCCGGCTTTGGTTCGCGACACAGTAGCCCGCGCTGAATTAAATTATGAAATATTCGATGACATGATCGCTACTCGCGAACGCATGAGCGGTGACGATTACAAACAATTGGTCGACACCACAGTAGATATGCCAACTCTGATCATGTGGGGTGAGAAAGATCGCGTGTTAGATGTATCGGCCGTGGAAACATTTAAGAATTATATCCCGCAAGCCAAGGTCGAAATTTTTGAAGGCGTCGGCCATGTCCCAATGCTAGAAATACCCAAAGAAAGTGCGCACACCCTTACGGCTTTCATCAGTAGCCTTGAACTTAAGCAGCAGCCTTGACTGACATCTTTAAAGCCAGCGTCACTGAAGCCAATGCGCTATACAAGGCCGCTGACTACAGTGGCAGAGCTGGCCCCACGGATACCCTACTAGGTATTTATCAAGATACATTGATCAGTGTGGCTCGTATGATCGACTATGATGATTGTTATCTCATTCGCCATGTATGCACCTTGCCCGAACATCGTGGCAAAGGGCTCGGCAGCGAATTATGCAGAGCACTCATGTTGTCTGTAGATAAACCACTGTATTTGTTTCCGCTTCCTAAGCTCATCAGGTTTTATCAACGTATTGGTTTTAGTTTTTGTAGTGACAGCGAATTACCGCCGTCATTGAGGCCAGTATGGAAGCAATCGAAGAAAAAAAATCCTCAGTCTCAGCCAATGCGAGCACATAACGATGGCTAAAAATTGGAGTAAACAATGAACCGTTTAAATAAAGTAATGAACAACCTAGCCAAACTTCCTAAAGGTTGGCAGCCATTTGTACGCTCTAAACTAATTGGCAGAATAATTCCCTTTGCAGGCACTGCGGGCTGCCGTGTAGAAACTCTGACCAACCACGAATGTGTAGTAGTCCTGAAAAACCGCAAAAAAGTCGGCAATCACATCGGCACAGTTCACGCAGCGGCAATGGCTCTAGTGGCTGAATCAGCCACCGGATTTGTCACGGCGATGAACGTGCCAGACTCGCGGGTTGTGGTGATACGCTCCATGGAACTCACCTACCTTAAACGCACTAAGGGCGATTTAACCGCCACAGCAACGCTCAGTGATGATGACATTCAGCGTATTGTGACGGAAGAAAAAGGCGACATCGCTGTGCCGGTAAAAATGACCGACGAAGAAGGTAACGAAACCGTCACCGCGAATATGATTTGGGCTTGGGTTCCGAAACGCTAAAACCAAAACCCTAGGGCACCTCTGATTAATGCAGTGACGGCTGCGGCTTTCAGGAAAGTGACAGTTCAAGGCGCTACTTTGAAGGCATGGCAGGTCACGTCAAAAAGTAGCAACACTGAAATGTTATTTTCCTGAAAGCCCCTGTTTATAGGTAGTGAGGGGCGTGGCTTGTAGACACTTTATATCTTTGTTGTTGATCTTATTAAGGACCCGCCATTAACCTCGATCAACGCCTCGATCTAAAGCGTTACAAGACTCACGCGCACGACTGCATGGATGCAGGAGGTAGGGCGACGCAGGATGCCAAAGCCGAGCACTACTGTATTTTTCAGAGGTGCCCTAGACAAAAAATGCCCCGATCAACGGGGCATTTGAATCAAACCTCAGACGCTGCGATATATTCGCGACGTTGTTGTTCACTTTCGATATATTCTTGCCATTGATGCGCTGTTTTTTCAGCCGCTGGGTAACGTGCTGCTTGAAAAAACGTGGTCGCTGCTTCTTCAAGATGGTTCAAATTATATTGCGCTAACCCTTTAATAATCAGTGCCTGATGCGGTGCTTTTAAATCGCCAACTTGCAGAGATTTTTGGCTAAAATCAAACGCCTTATTCCACTCTTGACGTTCAGTATAAATTTGCGCCAATTTAAAGTAATCGGACCCTTTTCCAGACTCTGAGGCTGCTGCTGTCATACTCACAATCGCATGATCGTATTCACGCGCCATCATCCACGCATCGCCTAACAACGACAGGTTACGAGCACTTTTTTCGACAATGTCAGCCTGCATACCGTCTTCAAGAACGTGCGCCGCTTTATAAGGAATTTCACGCGCTAATAACGCTTGAGCAAAATTCAAATACTCACCTTCTTTTGTCATGAGCTTCATATCATAAGCAGTTTCTAACGTAGCTAGCTCTTGCTCAGAACGACCTAACTCATTGTAAACGGCCGCAAGCTGCATCCAGTATTCAGCTTTTGAATAATCCGCGACTAAAGACTCTAGGTTATCTGCTAACCCCGAATAATCTTTGAGTTGAAATAACGCGGCTCGTTGTAATAACAACCAGCTTTCAGGGGCTCTTGAACCGGATTCTTTACGCATTGATACCGCAGTCGTGACATCGTCTTTCGCTAAACCAAATGCTTCACGCTGATACTGCACTTGAGCGCGAAGGAGGTAAGCGTCCGCCCCGACCTTATCTGAACTTTCCATCCAGGAATTAAGCGTATTCAATGACTCATCGTATCGCTCTTGCATCATGTACAATTTTGCTAGCGTGAATAAAGTCGTTTGCTTTAATGAATCTGGCGCGTTATCAATATCGAGCACTTGTGAGTAAGCAGTAATTGCTTCATCGTACTTTTCTTGCGCCGTATAAACGTAAGCGACCATGTTATGAGTCATCGCCCGCTCGTAAGAATTACGTTTGCGTTTTTCTAAACGAGCCAGTACGTCTAAAGCGCCTGAGTACTCTTCTTCGTCTGCTAGATTACGAGCATCCTCTAATTTTTCGTAGACGACTTCACGTAACGTTTGCGTTCGACGAACACGAGGTGAAGCGCTAGCTTCTTCCTGCTGCGCTGCACTGTTCGAATCTGCTGCCGCATCTTCTGCAGAAACATGCGATACGGCTACTGGTAAAACTCCACTCAGTACACCAGCAACTAAAATGGCGGATAACTTGTTCATAACTATTACTCCCGTTATTTATCCAACTCGAAGCGGATAATATTACGTACTCCCGGAACTTCGACTGCCTGCCCTTCTACAACCTGAGGCTTGTATTTGAATTTTTTAACAGCATCAAGTGCCGCTTTATCAAATACGCCCGGTGGCTCTGCTTCCAGCACGACAGGATTAATCACTGTTCCCAGTGAAGTAACGGTAAATTCAACCACGACATAACCTTCTAAACCGCGTTGAGCAGCCCGACGAGGATAGGCTGGGGCAACTTTCACGATGGGCATAAACTCACCGTCGCTGCCTGCGCCAGATAAGCCTGCATCCAGGTTGAGATCTGTGGATATATCGAGCGCCCCTAACGCTAAGGCCGAAGCACCGTCAGCGGCAAAATCAGGCTTTGCCATGTCAGGCTTTGGCGGTTCTTTGGCTGTCACTGGTGGCTTCTTAGGCTGACGCTCTTTGGTCTGAACGTCCTCATCGGGTTCGTTCATTACAAAATTTTGAATGCGGCCATAATCAATAGGCTCAAGCACTGAACCACCAGAGCTAATTAAGGTTTGCATCATCCAAAACACAGCCATTGTTGCCACGAAGGCCACCAAAAGCGCACCTGAAAAACGCGCTGCTGTTTGCATAGCCACTGACATCTTACCTAGCCTCTGTCGCGAGCGAGACGTCATACACACCCGCTTGGCGGGCTGCATCCATGACCGCCACTAATTTTTTAGTACGCGCTTCTTCATCTGCCTGAATCACAACGGTACCTTGTGGGTTTTCCGCATGCATTCGCTCGATATTGGCACGTACTTGGCTCTCTTCAACTTGGCGTTTATTGATCCAAATTTCGTCATTGGCATTAATCGCAATTAAGATATTCGCACGCGGTTTTGATTGCGCAGTACTAGCATCCGGGCGATTAACTTCAATACCCGATTCCTTCACAAATGAAGCCGTTACAATAAAGAAAATAAGCATGATAAAAACAACATCGAGCATCGGCGTGATATCAATTTCGCCATCCGCTTCTGCGTCATTAAGATTTGAAAAACTGCGTCTCATAACAATAATCTCTTGCAAGAGTTCGTGTAATTAATGATCGAAGGTCAGACGATCTTCGATACGAATTTTTTCGCGTTTGATGTGGCGTTCAAGCAGTGACTGAGCGAACACACCCGTCAGCGCCCCCACCATGCCGGCCATGGTTGGAATCGTGGCTTTCGATATCCCGGAAGCCATCGCTTTCGGGCTACCGTTTCCAAAAAAGGCCATCACATCAAATACTTCGATCATGCCGGTCACGGTCCCTAACAAACCAAATAATGGCGCCATACCGATCAGCATTTTTATTGTCGTCATATTCGCTTGTAAATTAGAGCGAAGACCGGCAACTAAATCCTGACGAATTTGATGCGCCGCCCAAGAACTGCGCTCTGCTCGACCTTCCCATTCGCTCACTGCGTCGGCCATGGCACGACGATGAGAAAATATAAAGTAAGCACCGCGTTCTAGAACAAATAACCAAAGCAGAAAGATGAGTCCAAAGATGGCGTAGAGGACATCGCCTCCACGCTCCATGAACAAATAAACCGGCTCGTAAAGTTCACCAAAAAACATGATTAGGCTGCTTTCGACTGTTGCTGTTCAGACTGACGAGCAAGTATGCCCGTCGCGCGTTCTTCTAAAATCATAATCAGTCCACGGCTACGATTGTTGGTTAAGGTATGCAGGAACACACAAGGAATTGCTGCCACCAAACCGAGTACCGTTGTCACCAATGCCTGAGAAATACCACCGGCCATTAATTTAGGGTCACCAGTGCCGAACAAAGACATAGTTTCGAATACATCAATCATGCCGGTAACCGTACCTAACAGACCAAGCAGAGGTGCAACTACTGAGATGATTTTAATCCAACCAATGCCGCGCGTTAGACGTGGAATTTCTGCGGAAATCGCTTCACCTAAGTGCAATTCAAGCGTTTCGGTATCGCTTTTACTATTGGCATTAAATACCGCCATAACACGACCCAAGGCATTGTTTTCGTTCGCGCTCTCAGATTTCATTTGTTTGTTAATACGGCTCGCTTCACCGTTAAGGACAACCATTCGCCATAACGCTAACAAAATACCAATCGCACCCAGTACCAGAATGATGTAACCAACCACACCACCTTGATCAACGCGATCACCTAGCTCTGGCGACTGGCCCATAATTTTCAATAACTGGCCGCGAGAAGGGTCAATCCAAAAACCGGTTAACGTGTCACCTGATGCCGATGTTAAGTCATTAATAGAAGACGTGTAGCGGCTGCCTGGTTGCTTATCTAGCTCAACCAAACGTGCCGATTCAATGTCCCAGCTTAAGTAAGCTGAGTCAGCGACAGCATTAAACCCACCGATACGAACCACTGAGCGTTCTGATGTTTCGCCACTCGGTGCCACTACGTCTGCGGTGTAAGACGATATGCGACCACTTAACGTTGCTTCACGCTGCATTTCGAACCATAAACGTTCTAGCTGCTCAATCGACGGAAGTTCTGAGGTGGCACCAGCAACACGAATTAGATCAGTAAGGAACTCATCACGACCCGGAAGTTCTGAACTAATAACAGACCCTTCAAACACAGCTTTCGTATCGCCAGCAACCTGCTGCAATACACCGAAGAGTTCTTTTAGGCTACCTAAGCGGTCGTTTAGCTGTGCTTGTGAATCAGCAATGCTTAGTTCGTTTTCACGGAATAGAGATTCTTTTTCAGCACTAAGAATTTCAAGACGTTCCCTATCAGCACGAGCGTCTGCTAGAAGCTGCTCTTGACGTGATTTAGAACTATTAAATTCAGCCAAACGCTTTTCAAACTCAGTGTTATCACGCGCTTGACCTTCTTGAACTAAATTTAGAAGCTGGTCTAAATCAACAGGTTCAGCTTGTGCCGTAAACGGTAAAGCAACAGCGAATAAGCCACCTAGTAATAATTGACGAAGTTTCATTATTTGGTCTCCTGTTGTGCCGAAGCAAGGGACATTGAAACCGGTGCAGCAACAGGCACCTTAATTAAATCCGGAGCCGACTGTTCACGGGCAATACGAATACCCGCCATCACTTTGCTCTTGTACTCAGGATCAAGAGGCTGCCAAGTGTTTGATGCTGTATTCCATACACCTAGCTCTTGACCATCCAGTGATTGATACATCAGAGCAATACGACCAATACGTAAGAAGTCCACTTCACGTGGCTTTTCTTGAGAAGTCGCCCCTGCCAGTTCGCCACGGTACGATTCAATCGTACGGCCATAGTCAATTTCCGCTTGGTACGCTTCCATCACTTTGCGGTATTTTTCTGCCGCTGTTACATCAGAACGTCCCATCAGATCATTTAAACGTGTTACACGCTTCATACGCTCGTCATGTAAAAACGGAACATCCGCAGCAACAAACTGATTGATAGAATCAATCATGCGCAACATTAATGGAGTAATCTGACGCTCAACAAGCGACGCTTGCTCCATGCTCTTCTCAATATTCGCCTGTTCTTTCGCTTGTGCATCTAACTGACGATCCAGCTGAGCGATGTAGACATTCAATCCTTCAACTTCTTTCACTAAAGCGCGGTAATCACGCTCAGTTGAACGAATATCTTTGTCGATGGTGTCGATGGTCTGCTGTGATTTCTGCGCTCTCTCAACACGCTCCACTCCCTGCTCAACAGCATCATCAAGAGACGCTGCACTTACTGAACCGGTGAAGCTCATACCAGCGAAAGCAATCGCGCTTAGCAGTCGCGATACCTGGCGTTTATTTGTTGCCATGATAAAACCCTGATTTTGAATGGCCGGAAACCGGCGTTTCTGAATTCGGTAAAAAGACGATGGGAAGAATACGGGGGTTTGATGACAGTTCTGTTACACAGTATTGCTGGATGACAAAAAAGCTACAAAAAAATGACAGCAATCGTTCGCTTTATCGTTTTACTCAGTTTCAAGCAGACATAAAAAACGGCACCCGAGGGTGCCGTTTAGAAACTACTGATTAATAATCAGAGAATATTATTCAGGAGTTAAATCGCTGTTCAATGGTGCAGAGTAAGGCTTAACCCAAGCAGCCCAAGTCGCTGCATCACCAGCACCGATGTAGTCAGTTTCTACCATGAAGCTGTTGTTGTTGTTGTCAGCATTCTGAGTAGTAGAAGCAGCAACCGTTGTTACAGGAGTCACTGTTTTTGGATCGCTATCTTTATCGAATTCCGTACCATTCACAGTCACAGTAGCAAGAGTATTTACTACGTCATCTGAAGAATCATCAGGAGTATCATTGTCATCCTTCTCAAATTCAATAGCACCACAATCCGCTAGGTTTGAGTTAGTGATCGTAACGTCTGTTGCATCACCATCAAGCTTTGCACATCCATCAGCGTCATAGCCCGTCGCTGCAATCTTATCAAGTAAGCCCTGAGTATCTTTTTTCAGATTGAATAGCTCATCTTTAGCAGCGTTCACTGATTTGAAAGTTACGTTAGAAACAGCTGGGTTAGCAACCACTGAGCCTTCTTTGCCTAAGCTGTCAGCTTCAATACCGTGATCACTGTCATGCTCAGCATTCTGTAATACGTAGCTAAACTGAATGTTGCCGCGGTAACCATCATCCCAATCGATTGACTCATCACCATTATCAACCAGAACTAGGTTTTTAATGTTGGCTGCGCCACCGAAAAACTCAACACCATCATCAGCGTTGTTTAAAACTGCAAGATTTTCAAGAGTAGTACCGTAGCCTACTGAGTGCAGAGTAATACCGTTCACTTCAGAATCTGGAGCAACTTCGAAGCCACCTTCAGCAACAATCAAGTACTTGATAGTACCGCTATTGTCAGCATCATCTTCGCCACCGTGGAAACCAGTACCTGCTTCATCATCTGTGTTACAAATCTCGTCAGCAGCGTATTCCGCAACACACTGATTGTTCTGAGCGAAACCTTGAAGTACTAAACCACCCCATTCTCCCTGACCTTCATAGCCGGCATCTTCTGAAGACATAACGATTGGAGCAGCGGCGGTACCCATTGCCATCATTTTCGAACCGCGAGAAATAATCAAAGAGCCACGATTTGAAGAACGGAACTGAACACCTTCATTAACAGTTAAGGTAACTTCAGATGCATCATCGTATGAAGCTAGCTCTACTGCGCCATCACCCACTGTTACATAACCAGCTAGACGATAAACATAATCAGTTGTCAGCGTAGCGTCTGCAGAAATAGTACCTGATAGTTCACACACTGCTGTGCCATCAATAGTTTCCTGAGTGCCATCGGTGTTTGTTGCTTCAATACCTGTACCAACAGTACAAGGAGTATCGGCGTTAGCGTCATCATCATCTGAAGAAGAGGAAGAAGACGAACCACCACATGCTGCCAAAGTCATCGCAGACACTGCAGTCATCGCCATAAATAATTTTTTGAGTTCCATAATTTTTCCTAAATCTATATGTATTTTTTGGCGCTTGCCACTTTTCAACAACAGCATCATAAAGTTGATTTATTACAGTTTCGTTAAGACTTCAAAAAATAAAATTTACACCTAGATTAAAGGCACGTCCTTTTTTATAAGAGCGAAAATTAGCACCCGCTTGAGTTAAGGAAACCTCTTCATCTGTCAGATTATTGAGCGCTGCCTTTAATGTCAGATCCGGAAAAATCTCAGCAGAATAATTAAGATTCAACTCACCTCTAGGCTGCTGGATAATATCAGGGCTTTGGCTGCCCACTTGAGTGGCAGAATAAAGTGACTCACCCTGATAGTTATAAACCATTGTATATTTAGCTGTTGAATCAACATCATCAAATCCAATCTGAACGTTAGCAAGCATGTCTGGCTGGCCTTGCATAATTCGTTCACGGAACGCAATTTCAACCTCAGAATCGATCAAAGAAATATTTCCAGATAAGAACACTAGATGGCTAGGCAGTTCTACTTCTTTACGGAAATCGAATTCAATTCCACTAACACTCCCCGAGTCACCATTTTGATAAGAAAAAATAGTTCCACTACTCGTTGTCAAAACCTTCTCAATGGGATTAATAAAATCTTTATTAAAGTAAGCTAGGCTAATACTCTCTCCCTCTGAGAAATACCACTCTGCTCTTAAGTCGTAATTCGTTACTTCCGAACTAAGTAGGTTAGAATCGCCGCGAATAAAATCTCCTGAATCTGGGTCTACATAAAGTGAATTAGCTAATTCACGAAAATCTGGACGGTTCAATGTTTGATACCAAGCAGCACGAAGCTGAACATCCGTTCCCAAAAATAAAGTACCAGACACTGATGGGTAGGAGTTGTTATCCATTAACTCGGCAGGTACTGGTGTCCCTGAAATAAGATCGAAGGTATTCACCATGATTTCAGATGATTCGTTACGTACTCCGACATTCAGATTAAATAAATTTAGATTTTCAAATTCAAGGCCGAAATAATATGCTGTCAAATTCCAGTCAGCATCATAATCACTAGAAGGGGTGGTGTTGTTTTGTAGCTTAAGGGCGCCGTTTTCTATACTCTCAGCAACTATCAAGTTTGCATCGTAAGTATTAGGGTAATCTCTTGCTGTAGTAGACCCAGCGTTATAACCCAGCTGAGTTCCATCAGACGTTCTTGTTCGACCAAAAGTAGACACACCATAAAGTGCTCGTGCCATGTAATTCGACTTACTAAATAGCTCAGATTTCCAATTCGTTCCGAAATCTACAACGGAGTCTGATAACTCGTTGTACGTTCGATCCAATGAGCTCCAAAATAGAACATATGGTCCATCGTCCGTTTCTCTTTCAAAACTATAGGTACGACGATCAGGATTCATTAAAGACGCTTCTGAAATTGACACCTGCCAATCGATTTCTGTTCGCGCAAAGTCTTCTAGGTAGTGATTACCTACAAATTGCTGCATAACAAGCTGTCGCTCTTGCCAATCCATGGAATAAATAACACCTTGACGATCTTGGTCACCACCTTGCCCTGACTTTATTCGTGTGTCAGAAAAAGTTTGGCGAAGAAGCATTGTGTTACTGGTGTACTCAGAATCACCACGAAGTAATCCGAATGTAAGACTGGCCCCAAGGTCAACGTCATGAGTTGTGACATCTTCTTGGTAAGAATCATCGACACTCAAACGACCCTCCGAACTGACATCATTGGTATTAGTTTGACGAGTATGCCCTGCCCACTTATTCGAATACTTCAACGAAGCCATATACCCAATAGCGGTTTCGCCGTTATCCATTAGCGCGTCACCAAAACTCAAACTAACAGAGGTATTCGGAGTCATCAGCGTATCTTCTGGATTCAAACTTAGCGGCAACAACTCGGCGGCTTCACGCGCTTCTTGAAGGCTTGCTCTATCAGAATCAAGGGATTTAGCATCTGCGGGCAGTGCACGATCCCCGCCGGCCCCAAAACCGAGAAAATCCGCCCCTTCCGCGGCCTGAAATTCACGATTTTCTAAGGTGACACCATCGATATACCCTAAAGTTACCGATGCACTTCCTTCGAACTCCAGAGGAAATTTTTTGGTGTGAAGCATGACGGTACTGCCAGTTGAGTCTGCGTAAACATTGGGGGTTAATGTTTTTTGAACGTCGATGTTTTTAATGACACCAGAAGGGAATATATCCAGTGGAACTACCCGGCGAGAAGGATCAGGGCTTGGCAATGTCGCGCCATTTAACATGATTGATGTATGTCGTTCATTCAGACCGCGAGCAACAACGTACTTACCATCAGTAATCGTCACACCAGCGACTCGCTTTAGTGCTGACGCGGCATTTGAGTCACCAAAGCGAGACATTTGCTCACCACCAATTGAATCAAGTACCGCACTGGAATCACGCTCTTGGCTGGTCGCAGAATCAGGAATGTACGTTCCTACGGCGACCACTTCTTCAATAACGCCTGAGCCAGACATACCGACCTCAGGAGAGATTGAGACAGGTACACCAGGTATAGCGTAAACGCCAGATAGGGTTTTACGTTCGTAACTTGGATGGGCGATGGTGATTTCATACTCACCACGTGGCAGTTCAAAGCTGAAGCTGCCATCGTCATTGGTCATCGCACCGATGTCTGTTCCAACCACAGAGACACGCGCGCCAGATACACTGCCACCGGTTTCGCGTGAGCTCAACTGTCCACTGATTACACCGTTCGCGGTATCACTGCTAACTTCTTCTGCAATAGCTTCACCACCTAGAATTTCAACAAAAACATCCGAGGTATCTGATTGACTATCGATGGAGAATTCAGCCTCACCTATAAAGGTGCCGTATTGTGATAGTTCTGCGCTGTATGAGCCGGCATCAAGTTCAAAGCGAGTAAAACCCTGAGCGTCCACTAACTGACGCTTGCCGTTAACGTCTACAGAAACACCTTCAGCGACACTTCCATCTTCAGTGATATAAAACACGGCACTGCCCGCCTGAGCAGCCCAATGTACGCAAGATAATGAGATGGCCGCAACACTGAGCAGCAGGCTCTTTGACTTCATGATTCCCCCAATAGACAAACAGGGGCAAAGCCCCGAGATACGTAAACGGGGGCGAAGTTACTACAATTAAATGACAGTCTTGTTACAGATAGATACTACGAGGCGAAAGATCAATGAAGATAGGAAGGATGCTCAATCACCATAAACTGGTTAACGTCTATGTCCGTGAATAGAGTAACTTGACCGTCTGGCCATTCGACACGTATTTCATCAATGACAGATTCAGCAGCTAAACCAAAGTGAAGTTCTGGTGCATTGTTAGACATATAGTTATTTTCAAAACGCATTTCACGGTATTGAGTTAAGTCGCCTGCACTCACAGTGACTTTTGCACCAAAGGCATTTTGATTACCGCCAACTCCGTGTAATCGAATATTCAGGAAGTTATCACTGAAATCCGACAGTCTGCGGAAATGGTTCTCGTAGAACACAGGCACATCGCTGTGATTCATAATCGTAATATCAATATCTCCATCACGATCAAAATCGTTACAAACAATACCTCGGCCTTCACCTCTGTCATCAATACCAAGCATAAATGCTTGTTCCGTAAAGGTGCCGTCTTGGTTGTTCATAAATAATTTAGCGGGCGTTCCGTAAAAGTGTTCAATAAGTCCAGAGCCTGGGCCTAACCTATAATCTAATATTTCTGCAGATGACTTCAGAGCATTCAATTCACTTTCCAATGCATCTAAGGACTCATATCCCCAGCCAAAATAATTATTTAAGCTTGCATAGTTTGTGATTCCAAGAAAGTTCATGAGAGCCTCTATAATTTCAGCTGCTTCATTATTATCACTTTCGATCAAATCATAAATGCTATTTATACCAATTAATGAAAGGCTATTTAAAATAGGCTGGTTTATTCCCTCACCTGTAAACCCAAAACCGTTTACATGAAAAATATCCAACCAGCCATCATTGTTAAAGTCCTTCATACAAGCCCCCCACCCCCAAAGTCCATAACGAACACCAGCCTCTAATGCTACATCTTCAAAAACGATATCTCCGAGCCTGGTACTATTATTTCTGTACAATCTATTCCCTCTGCTAGGGTAATTTCCATATGGAACGTCTATATCGGTAACAAACCAATCCAAATCACCATCATTATCGATATCACCAAGAGCACTCCCCATTGCATTAAACCCTGTGATATTGGAAATATCAGAGATGGGGGTAAAAGTTCCATTGCTATTGCCTTCATATACCTGAGCTGTTTGAAAATCAGATGCAACTAATAGATCAGGAATATTATCAGCGTTTATATCTGCAAAGTTAGCGGTAAAGGAATAATCTCTGCTGCCAAAATTCCCCATCAAACCGGATTCTTCTATAGGACTGAAAAAACCTTTTCCATCATTTTCCCACAAATGTATTTCTTCACTGGTTTTCAAAAAATCCCAATGCGTGGTAAACATATCGAGATCACCATCTTGATCAACATCAGAGAAGGATGGAGAGTGAGTCGCCCTCACAGTATCTACACCGAAATTAGAGATTAAAACGAAGCCACTCCCACCGTTATTTATCCATAACTTTGAATCTGGCTCATAAAGGTGGCCTATTAATAAATCAGCCCAGCCATCGCCATTAATATCAGTCACGGAAAATGATGCAATATCTCCTAGTGTATTCAAGCCGAAGTTACCGGGAGCTTCATCAAAACCATTTGTATTGTTTAAATAAATTTTAACACCGTATTCACTACCCAAGCCGACAACCAAATCAATCTCACAGTCGCCATTTAAGTCAGCGGCTCCTATAGAACCAATTGTCATTGCACTTTCACCAACAGTACTCACCCTAGCTAAAATTTGCTCTCCGACCGAGTGCTCTAATGTGAAATCATCTCCATAGACTTTTCTAAACCCGGAAAAAGTTAGCTCGGTTGGAGAAGCAACATCAGCTTGAGCACAAGCACTTACGTCGTATGGTTCTACATTATCCAAATTAGGAAAACTACCCGGTATTACTTCACCCGGCTCAGGCGGTGTAATAGTGAATAGTTCTGAATTATCAAAGTAACTCAACACGGGGTCTAAGCGCATATTATCGGGAGATAGTTCAGTGAAGTCTGGCATCCACTGACTAACGCAAACCATATCGATTAAACAATCACTCGTTAGCGTTTTAATAAAAGCCACGTACGCTGGAATATTGTCCTCGTTAACATCACCGTTAAATGCATAATTTTTAGCTGAATTATTTGTATTCCAGGTAGTCAAAGACTCTAAAATTTCTGGAATACGTTCTTGATGTTCAGTTGTATCAATATCTAAACCCAAGAACTGATCTAACGATTGAAGCGTATAATCATAGTTAATAATTTCTTCCACAGGGTTGAAGTGCCAACGAACTGCCTCCTCAAGCGTACTGATACTCCCCGCATGCATGTAGGGCTCTGTTAATTCAGCATTTAACAAGCTTGGCGTTCTAAATTGATGTTTATCGTTCGGATTCACGGACACATTGTATCGCCCTAAATCTTGACTAAATACATTTTTACCGCGACCAATTTGTGGCGTGGCCAATGGATAATATTCTTCATCTGAGAAGTGAGAACTGGAATGACAACTAGCACAAGACAATGAGCTTTGATTGAAGAATAGAAGTGCCCCTTGCTTTGCCGTTTCTGTGATTGCTGTGTAGTCACCTGCTACAAACCTGAAGAAAGGATTGTCTAGCGCTACTTGCGAGCGCTGATATTCACCTAACGCTAATGTAATATTATTAAAACTAACCAGCTCTGCACTATCACTCACGTAATCATTAAACGCTTCTCGAAAATAAGCTTCCCAACCACGATCTATCAACTTGTTGGCTATACGAGCGCGAATATCTCGACCTGTCGCACCCGCATCAGGGCTGAAGCCGCGCATTTCATCCACAGAGGTAACAGGAAAGCGAGCCTGCGCTACTGTCAAGTTCGGGCCTGCTAGAGGGTCAGGACCACCAAAGTGACTATCTGGTGTACGTATTTGAGCACCTGAGCCATTTTCAAATTCTGTTAATACAGGCTCGTAGTAACCGCGACTTGTGCTGTATTCCACCGTTTCAACTCGCCCATCCCAGAACATCGCTTTATCGTAAAAAGCGATATTGAATGTCGTTGGACTATTGCGCGGAACGTTAGGCCCAAAATCTGCTTCGGGGTCTAAATAGAAATTACCATCATGGCGACGCCCAGGACCCACAATCATAGGATCATGCGCCCCCACTCCCACCGACAAACTTAAATTATCAGTACCCGCTAAACGTGGGTCATGACAGCTAGCGCAAGCAACATCATCGCCAAAACTTAACGAGCGAGAAAAGAAAAGTTCTTTGCCTAATTCAACCAACGGATCACCCGGCACTGGCAATTCGCGACCGGTTAATTCAGCAGGATTAAAACCAATATTCGAGAGTAGTGTCAGTAATTCTTGGTCAAGCTCTGAAGGCTCCCCTGCATTATCATCCACTGGCAAACTGGCGTCATAAGGGTGTGAGTCTTCAGCATTTAAGTAACCGTCACCATCTATATCCGTGTCTAATACATCCGGAGTACCGTCGTTATCTAAATCGTCTGGTAGACTTAATGCATCCAGTGGATCAGAGCCAGCGGTATCTTCGTCGCTGTCAGAGTAGCCATCGCCATCATCGTCGGTATCTGTCGAGTTACCTACTCCGTCACTGTCCGTATCGATGCTGTCTGTTGGATCTAATGGCAGATCATCGTTGATATTCAGGACCCCATCACCATCAATATCATCATCCTGAGAATCAGGAGTGCCATCATTATCGAGATCATGAGGAAAGCTAGTGTCATTCAGAGGGTCTGTACCTACTGATATTTCTACTAAATCAGAGTAGCCATCATTATCATCATCAAGGTCAGAGTTATTACCTAAGCCATCAAGGTCTGAATCAATCTGCTCTGTTGAATCAAACGGAAAGACGTCGTCATCGTTCAGAACACCGTCGCCGTCAATATCGCCGTCTAGCGCATCAGGAATACCGTCTAAGTCTCGATCGGAAGGTTTTGATTGTGCGTCTAACGGATCACTGCCAATAGTGATCTCAATGTCATCGGTGAAGCCATCGCTATCATCATCAAGATCAGCGTTATTACCAATACCATCATTATCGGTATCTAGACTCTCGGTCGCATCCAACGCAAAAGCGTCAAGACTATTTAGAACGCCATCGCCGTCGATATCGTTATCTTCGATATCTGGAATACCATCAGAATCTGTGTCAACTAGCTCTTCAGGGGATGTTGGGTCTGGCGTTTCAGGAACAGATGGTTCAGGTACAGAAGGGCCAGAAGCAACAATAGGAGTATCGTCAGCCGGAGTATCGTCAGCCGGAGTTTCGCCCTCTTCACCGCCGCAGGATGCTAGAAGTAAGGCCGATGTCATTATTGTTATTATGGTTTTCATACACAGTCCGAACACGAAGCATTAAGATGATGCTTTACGCCAAAAGTATTAACATTTTGCACAATATGACGGACAAAACTAGACAAATAGGCCAGTTAAAGTCTAAAGCGTATGTAAAGTGTGGACTCGGTCGTATTTTTGCCGAAGAGGCAGAGGGCATAGCTAGGAAGGAGTTGTAACAGCATAGAAGCCACAGAATGTGGCCTCTATCTGTAAGCGCACATTTAACCTTGCGAAAGTAACTCGCGGAGGTCAAGAATCGCCGCATTCGCACGAGAGATGTACGATGCCATCACCAGAGAGTGGTTAGGAAACATGCCAAAGCCACTGCCGTTTAAGATGACTGGCGACCAAAGCGGCTCCTGCGTACCTTCCAGCTCGCGAATAATCTGACGTAAACCAACCAATGCATTCTTTTTCTCAAGTACTTCACGGAAATCCACTTCGATAGCACGCATCAGCTGTAACAAGGCCCAAGAGGTACCACGCGCTTCATAAAAAACATCGTCAATTTCAGTCCATGGGGTTTTAACAACCTCTTCATTAGCCGTTGGCGTCGCATGAGGCACGTCTTGATCTGTATTTAAGCGACGTTGGCCAACAGAAGCACTTAAACGTTGAGATAAACTGCCTAAGCGTGTTTCAACGTCAAACAACCACTGGCGTAGGTTATCGGCACGAGCATAAAACTGAGCCGTTGGTTCGGTAGGATCAGACAAACGAACTAAGTAGCTTTGCAACGCATCAACACCACGCTTGTATTCAGACTCAGAAGATGGGATCGCCCAACTTTCGCTATCGAAGTGCAGCTGTGGTTCAGCAATCGCTAGATCTTTATCTTCCGTCGATTGACTCTGCGAACGACTAAAATCTTTACGCAAGGCACGGGAGAAGTCACGCACTTGCACGAGCACACCAAATTCCCAGTTTGGAATGTTATCCAACCACACACCTGGAGGTGCGACATCATTGCTCAAATAACCGCCCGGTTTAGTCCACAAGGTCTCAGTAACTTGCATCAAGGCAGCGGTGGTTGTAAAACCGCGAACCACCTCAACCCCCATGGCTTCGGCTTTTTGTTCAGCGACTTGCTGTGGATTAAAGCTATCCGGTTCTTGAGACCAGTACATGCCAACCAAAGCATCTATGATTAGATAAATGACCACCAACCATACGATAAATTTTTTCGAGCCTTTCGTCGCCTGACGATCAGACCACCAATCCTGCAATCGTTCTTTTGTATCCTGAATACGATCCTGAGTACCACTCATAGGTTACGATCCTTAAATCTCTATCAACTTGAACATGAGATACAAGCCTTCACGGCCTTGCATATATGGCTACATCATAGCGCAAAACAAGATACAAAAGGGTATCCGCAAAAGCCAGCTAAAGGGCCAGTAACGTCATTGCAGTCAAACGGATATAATGCTTGCCATAAACCGTCAACATTAGAGTCCCAATGACCCCGACATTCAGCACGATTGCACTAGCAAGATCTCCATACAAAGAGAAATTTGCGATCCCGCGACAGCCAGGGTTAGCAACATCAGTGAAAACGTGCATTGAGCTGCAGCCGCCGTTTGATGGCCCTGCGGCCCTTGAGGGCTTGGAACATATTTCTCATATTTGGCTAATATTTTTCTTTCATGGCATTGGTAGCCGGAATGACGCGTTACGAGTTCGTCCGCCTCGCCTTGGTGGCAATGAACGCATCGGAGTATTTGCCACACGCAGCACACATCGGCCTAATGGCATAGGACAGTCGTTAGTTAAAATCGAACACATTGAAACAGGCTGCATCACAGTATCCGGGGCTGATCTGCTTGATGGCACACCCATCATCGACATCAAACCCTATGTTCCCTACGCAGACACCCCTGTTGACGCGATTAATCACATCGCTCCGCACGCTCCCACTCTCCTTGAAGTAAGCTGGCAGCCACAGGCAACAGCGCAAGCCCTGACTTTCGCTGCAGAACTAAATGAAGACGTGATCAAAGTGATTACCGAATGCCTAGAGCAAGATCCTCGCCCAGCCTATCAAAAGCACGAGCCAGAGCGGGTTTACGGAGTGAAACTTTGGCACATCAATGTGCGTTGGCGGTATCCCACCAACGACACCATCGAAGTGATTGACTTGGGGCATCTATGATTAATGCAGTAATACCCTTAATTTCGAATTTAAGACTTAGGAATTAAACGATACACCGTCTCATTCAAAGAAGTTAAGCCGCGATCGCGGAATCGAGGTTCTTTATTAATACGCTCTTCTGAATGCAACACATCAATAGTCATGGAGTCTGCGTAATAACCCTCGATCTGATCAGCCGGCACAGAAAACGGCGGCCCCGCCATATCAGCCTGATGATAATCAATTGTTACTAGAAGTTGTGGCACAGCACCCGCAACGTTCATCAACTGCTCGCAGTAGCTTTCGCGCATTTCTTCTGGCATCGCAATTAAAGCGGCACGATCATACACTGCATGCACAGGCCCAATATCGCGCGCTGTGAGCTTGAACCAATCACCACAAATTAAAAGAATACCTGCCGCACGATATAAGATCAGACCATCAATTTCTTGTTTATCAACAGCCAGACTAAACATCTCTTCGATGGATTCCGCCAACGCATCCAGCGCGATTTCACTAAGCTCCACCCCAACGATTTGGTAGCCTTGTTTCAATAACCAAAGCACATCCACGGATTTACCACACAATGGCAGAAGTACTCGATTACCCAATTCAATAGGCAAGGTTGGCCAGTTATTCACCATTGCTGGGTTAGGCTCGTCTAGGTGAAAGCCCGTTTCATCATTTGACCAACGCTCGTGCCAAAACTCAGATTTCATTACCACACTCCAATTACGTTAGTTGCCGCTCGTTTCCGTTAAGCTTTTTTGCAGTATGCTTCCATTAAGCCTTTTTGCAGTATGCTTCCATTAAGCCTTTTTGCAGTATGCTGCAATGATCACAATACGGCTGCCATTCACTTTACCTTCAATATGCAAAGGATTGTTTGACAGTGAAATGCCGCGTACAACGGTGCCACGCTTAGCCGTAAAATTAGCGCCTTTGACTTCAAGATCTTTGATCAAAGTGACGTTATCGCCCGCCGCTAATTCAGCGCCATTGGAGTCCAAAGTGACATCACGCTGCTCAGAAGCCACGCTCTTCTCTGCCCACTTTCGAGTTTCGTCATCCATATAAATCATGTCCAACGCATCTTGCGCCCACGATTCACTGTTTAAACGAACCAGAAGACGGTAAGCCAACACTTGCACAGGCGGCTCTTGGCTCCACATACTGTCACTCAAACAGCGCATATGATTGACGTCTAACTCACCGCCCTGCGCTTGGGGTAAGCAAGTACCACACAAAATGACGCTATTATCGGCGCTCTCAAGGTCACTTTCTGGCGGAATCTGATACAAGGCCAGATCGCTCTCTGCACCGCATAACTCGCACTTACCGCCGCTGCGGTGCTTCAAAATATGCTCAACCGACATGATGATACCCCTATTAAAAAGGCGGCTATTATGCCCGAATCTCAAGCTTTGGTCATTATCCACGGCGGGGGACAAAAAACGTTCATTAAATCAATATTCGTCACTGGCCACCCCGTCATAGCCGGACTTATAAACAAGCCCTCCCCCCAGATACAACAACGCCCGGCGAACCGGGCGTTAATCTATAAAAAATGTAGGGTTGAAAATATTACTGCACTTGTAACTTAGCAATATCCGGGTACTTCTCTTCCCAGTTTTCAATCAGATAGTTTTGATCAATATCCCAAGGATGGAAACCTGTTTTGAAGAACTTAGCTAAGCCCTTCATGTTGTCGCGCAGTACTCCCTTTTTACCCCAGAAAAAGACCGTGGCTTCTTTCCACTCTCTCCAGCTCGGAAAATGACGCTGCGAACGCAACAACCACACTTGATACATCGCCAATCGCGCAAATAAACTGATCATAGAGATTACCATGACACGCTTGCGTAAAAACTCATCCCCTACGTGCTCACGATAAACATCAAAGGCAACCGCTTTATGCTCGATTTCTTCTACTGAATGCCACAACAACATATGGCGAACAGTCGGATCTGCATCATCTAAAATCTCAGGGTTTTTGAGCAAAAACTCGGCTAAAGACGCTGTAAAGTGCTCCATAGCAACGGTCAGTGCCAACTGACGAGCAGGGCTAAATTTTTTCAAAAACTCAACACGTTGATGAAGTTTTCCAACAATACGATCTAATGGAAAGCCCATATTGGTAATCGCATTATTTAACGCTTCGTGCGAAATTCCGTGATGCGCTTCTTGGCCGATAAAACCGCGTATCTGCTCTTTTAACGTCTCGTCTTTAATTTGATCGCGATAATTACGAACGGAATGAATAAAAAAGCGCTCGCCATCAGGGAACAAAGCCGACAACGCATAAAAAAACGTACTGATCAGCGAGTTGTTTTTAAAGGCGTATTTATTCATCGGCGACTGTGTATCAAACGCCATCCGACGCGGTTTAATCTCAACCGATTTACTCTTATTAATTGCCTCAGTCATAACGTCTTGCCTCAACTGGTTTAATATTACGCCCGCATTCACTCTAGTTCAAAACAGAGTTCATAACATGGCTAGAATTCACATACCTGACTTGTAATCACTATGACATACTGCCCTGCTCTTAAGGGGGTGCTATGCTTTCACCCTAAGGTTCAAAACTGGCAATCGGACGCATGACAACAAAAAATGTAGGAATAGGTGAATATCGGCTGTCGTCCGACTACCTCATTCTGCTCGCAGAATTAGCATTTGAACGAGGCATATCCACTGCCGTATTAATGGAAGGCACCAACCTGCCTGAAAACCTCATGTTTCAAGCAAATGTCCCGGTTGGTCACGAGTCTGCTTTACGCATGGTCGATAACTTCTGTGAGGTTGCCGAACCCAGTGCCGCATTAGAATTTGGCAAACGCATGACGCTCTCTAAACATGGCGCACTAGGCTTTGCCGCACAATACAGTGCCACCATTGAAGACGCCGCCGACAAAGTAGAACGCTATATCGCTACGCGCGCACAGCTGTTCGAATTAGAGCGCGACCATGATGCCAGCAGTCGTCATCTGTACATCAAACCCAAATTAGAACAAACCCGCGCCGTCAACTTCATGGTTCTGGCGTTTTTATCCAGCGTCGAAACCATTTGCCGCAACATTGTTCCTGAGAACTTTCGTTCAACGCCCAGCATGATTCAAATCATTGGCAAAGATGACCTTACGGATCAAACCCGGTTACCCAACTGTGCGGTCTACGCCAGCGCCCCCATAAACTGCCTAACCTGGCCACGCCAAGCGCTCGAAGGAGCGTTACCCTTCTTCAATCCAAAGCTTGAGGATCTTGCTGATCAAGAACTCAAACAAGCGCTGAATACCGTGGCCGAAACCAACACCATGGCTGGCAAAGTGCGAGAGATACTCAACGATCATCTGGCAGAAATGCCCACCGTTGAAGACGTCGCCAATATGCTCTTTATGTCAGCGGCCACCCTTAACCGCAAACTCAAAGCCGAGCAGCGCAGCTTCCAGCAAATCAAAGACGACCTACGCTACAACAAAGCCCAGCGTCTACTGCGTGATACCACCCTCTCCGTTGACCAAATAGCCGATCAACTAGGCTACAGTGACGCCAGTAACTTCGCCAAAGCCTTCAAGGGGTGGTCGGGTTCTAGCCCAAGTCAGTACCGGCAGCAGTAAACCCACCTATAAAGCACACGCTGGGATCATTAAGCGCTGCATTCCTGTATACTCCGGCGCAGTCGAAAATTGCCCGCCGGAGCCACACATGGCCGATAAACCCCTTCTTATAAACTACACCCAACTCAACAATCTGTGGATGAAATGGCTCACCGAGCCTGACTACACAAAATTTGACCGTTGGTTAAAACGAGAAGCAGCCGATTGGCGTAAGCGCCTGAAAGAAACCATGCCACTAGAGCTGAGCCAAGCGATGCAACACGCCATGCGCTTCGGGCAACTGGCCTGTGCGCTCGAACTCATACAAGCCAGCGGCCTCGATCAAGACTGGGAAACATGGGCCGACAACTGGCTGCCACGTGATGCCGAAGACATAGGCCGCAACAACTTCTGGTATTGGGTACAGCGCCGTAGCCATGCGCGCTGGTACATTCCCAACGATTGGCAAGCGGGCAGCCGCCAAACCACCGTCGACACCACTGAAGAATACGTGCGCAACAACCCAGACTCGCCATTAGCGCTTATCTGGTTTGGTATCAGCCCTGAGCTACTGCCATTGATTAATGAACGAGCAGAACTTAGCCAATGGGGCGCAAACGCTAAACAAACCTTTATTCGCTTACAGCAATCACGCCCACCTTTGTGGCTACGTCTGCGTAGCGATCAAGACATCAAATCTATGGTCGGTGAACTCGGTGGTGCTGGTGTTCAAGTCGCCAAAAATGAACACGGACTATGCGCCACAGGCGGCTTTGGAATCAGCCAAACTGCTGCTTACAAAGAAGGCCGTATTGAAATTCAAGACTACGCCAGCCAGCAAATAGCCGCGACGGTAAACGCGAAAGCCGGTGAAAAGATTTGGGATGCTTGTGCAGGCGGTGGCGGTAAAGCACTGGCCATGTCGAATGTGATGAACAGCAAAGGGGTGGTCGTTGCGACAGACCTGCACGACTACAAACTGGTTGAACTGAAAAAACGCGCCAAACGGGCAGGCCACCTCAACATTCGCACGTTTACATGGGACGGCGAAGCTCCGCTACGTTTACCACAAGAAATAGCACGCCAAAAAGGCTTCGACAAAGTGTTGGTCGACGCCCCTTGCTCTGCCACCGGCACATGGCGTCGTAATCCGGATGCACGCTTGCGCTTAAACGAAGAGCACCTCAGCGAGCTACTCACTATCCAGCAGCAACTGCTTAAACATGCCTCTGAAGGTGTGCGTACTGGCGGCCAGCTAATTTATGCGACTTGTAGCTGGTTAGCGGCTGAAAACGAACACGCGGTAGAAAAGTTCTTAGCCGAACATCCAGAGTTCGTGCTCGACAGCGCTAAAATGCTTGGTGCGCCTGACGTAGATTCCGACACCATGTTTGTGGCCGTCATGGTGAAAAAAGCTTAATTTAAGAAGAACGATAAAATCACCACAGGGATCGTGGTGATTTCAATCAATGCAAAAGGCTACTTCAGCCCACTCTGTTCAGGATTCAGAATCTTAACTTCACGCTGAGGAAATGGCATTTCAATACCATTCTCTCGTAACGTTTCAAGGATAAGTAATAAGAGATCACCACCCACCCTGTTCTTGCCATCATCAATTCCGTACATCCAAAACTCAACAAACATATTGATGCCGGAGTCTCCGAAGCTATCGATTTCACAATCCGGGCGCTCCTCAAAAGGAACGTCTTCCCCACTGATCACTTGCTCATGCCCAGCGACGACTTCCTTGATTAACTCCACCATGCTGCGAATATCCGTTGCGTAAGGCACAGAAAAATCAACACGGTATCTTTGCTTTGGATCTTTGTGCGTCCAATTGACTAACAAAGAAGATATGAACTTCTCATTAGGCACCAAAATATCTTTGCCGTCATACGTTTCTAATACGGCGTAACGCATTTTAAACTCACGAACAAAGCCTTTCTGGCCGTCGTCTAATTCTACAAAATCGCCTACCGTTAACGAGCGATCCAGCAGAATAATAATCCCTGAAATAAAATTTGAAGCAATCGACTGCAAGCCTAAACCTAAACCGACACCCACAGCACCACCAAATACCGCCAGCGTTGTCAGGTTCACACCCATAACATTCAGCAACAGCAGCATCACGATACAGAAAAGCGCCACCTCAAACAGCTTACTGAACACCTCTTTAGTCGGGACATCCAAAGAGTCTTGTTTACGTATCACCGCCTTACCAAAGGTATTCGAAGCACGGCCTAACCAAAACAAGAAACTACCAAAAATCAGCACTCTCGTTACGCCATACGCAGAAATACTAATATTTCCGACATCCAAAGAGATTTCCTCTAGCGCATTAATCACCGTTGGTAGTAATCCCAACAGATGCAAAAACAAAATTGGCAATCCAATCCACTTAAACAACGATGCCGCCAGCTGATGCTGCACGAAAATACGTATGACCGAGTAAAAAAATAACAACACCGCAATCGTAATAGCGGTTTGGATTAACCAAGGCTGGAACTCCAGCATTTCGCCAGAGACGGTCGATACTTGCAGAAGAATAATGGCCAACAGTGGAAATAAAATTCCGCCAATATTGAAGGCCAATTTCCTGACTGGGTGAGCACTCTGTTCAGGCTCATTATGAATCAGGCCTACGCTGTGCCTAATTTTATAAGCCAACGCAAACGATATTCCATAAATAGCGATGATCACAAACAGTTGAATATAAGTATCCGTCGCACCCAATGCGAGTTGCGCCTTTTGTAAAAAACCATCAACAACCACTGAGGCAGAAGCAATATTCATAAAAAAACCCTCTGTTCAATACCGTAAAAATAACTCGTGCCAAGAGTTTCCACTATTTACGAACTCATTGACAGTGAACCACTCTCTTCTGAAGTGTGTTATGAATTTTTTTCACACGCTATATTTTCATTAATGAAAAAAATGGGCCTCATATTGGGCCCATTTTTTTACTCTAAACGCCGTTTTGACGCCAATTTTTCACCGTATCAAATGCAGACCGTTTTCAACGGAGGAAAGCCGTTGAATTCAATCGCGCTGTAGGTGGTGGTGTAGGCTCCGGTTGAGAACCAGTACATGCGATCACCCGCCGCTAAGTTCAGTGGTAGCTCGTATTTGTACTGTTCGTACAAGATGTCTGCCGAGTCACAGGTTGGGCCTGCGATTATCACTTCTTCAAATTCGTCGCTTTCTTTCTCGATATACAACGGGTATTTGATGGCTTCGTCTAAGGTTTCAATAAAGCCACCGAATTTACCGATGTCGGTGTATACCCAACGCTCGATGCCTGTGCGGTTTTTTCGACTCACTAAGATGACTTCACTCACCAAAATACCGGCATTGGCTGCCAACGATCGACCTGGTTCCAGAATGATGTCGGGTAAGTCGTCACCAAAATCTTCTTTCAAGAAGCGAGTAATTTCTTCAGCGTACGTTTCTAGTGGGTTAGTACGGCTGACGTAGTTGGCCGGAAATCCACCACCCACATTGAGCATTTTCAGTTCAATGTTTTCTTCGTCTTTTAATCGATCAAATATGCCTTTCGCTTTTGCAATAGCGGAATCCCAAGCACCAATGTCACGCTGCTGAGAGCCAACATGGAACGAGATTCCGTAAGGTACTAAGCCTAATTCCCGCGCCATAATGCATAGGTCGAGTGCCATATCTACATGGCAACCAAACTTGCGTGACAATGGCCAGTCAGCGGTTTGTGAACCTTCCGTTAGGATGCGCACAAACACTTTTGCCCCCGGTGCCGCTTCTGCAATGTTACGAAGGTCGGCTTCGGAGTCTGTTGCAAATAAGCGCACGCCTTTTTCGTAGAAGTAACTGATGTCTTTCAGTTTTTTGATGGTGTTACCAAAACTGAAACGATCACCCGTCACACCCAACGCCATGACCTTGTCCAATTCGTAACGCGAGGCAACGTCAAAGTTGCAGCCACGATCACGTAGGATAGTCAGTACTTCCGGTTCAGGGTTAGCCTTTACCGCGTAGTATGTTTTGGCATAAGGGAAGCATCCCATAAGATGATCCAGCTGTTCGCTGAACGTCTTGGTATCCACGATCAACACTGGCGTGTCGTGCTGGTCTGCCGCCGCTTTCATGCGGGCGAACGTGTCAGCGTCGTAGTATGCTTCTGGTTGGGTCAACATTAGGCTCATTACCTCCTAGGTATTCGCTTATTTAGATTTGTTTATCGGTTTAAAATTGTGTTTGTCAAAGTTGGCGCAAAGATAGGCTGTTTTGAGTTTCAGTACAGTGATAAATATTTCTCCTGACGATGAGAAAAAACGATTTATCCGCTATCAGCAACAGTGCCTTCTATCACAAGAGGATAACTACACTCTTATGCACCTTACATTAGGTCTCTAAGTCAGATAAGGTTCCTGATTCATGGTACCCGATAAGCCCTTTTGCCTCATGTTAAAATTCTTTGAACGTCTGATTCACCCCTTCCCTCCTGAGCACCCGGAGCAGCCACCCAAAGGGCTGTATGCCTTTTGTCGTCACTATACGCGTGGATTAGAAGGCTCTCTGATTGTTATGTCTACCTTGACAGCACTTTTGGCTGTGCTTGAAGTGTGGATGTTCAGTTTTATGGGGAGCCTCGTCGATTGGTTATCCACCAGCAGCCCAGAGGTTTTATTTCAAGAACGCGGTTCCCAGCTCATTATGATGTCGGTGGTGGTGTTGGTCGGGCTGCCCCTTGTGGTGTTTTTACACGCCGGGATTGTGCATCAATCGTTACTAGGCAATTACCCCATGCGTATTCGCTGGCAATCACATCGTTATTTATTGAGGCAGAGCCTATCATTCTACGAGAATGACTTTGCCGGGCGTCTAGCGACTAAGGTTATGCAAACCGCGCTCTCAGTACGCGAAACCGTCATGAAGCTTCTTGATGTCATGATCTACATTTTGGTGTATTTCGTGTCTGCATTGGTGATGGTCGGCTCTTCCGACTGGCGTTTAATGTTGCCTATGCTGCTGTGGCTCGCACTTTATATTGGCATTCAGGTGTATTTTGTTCCGCGCTTAAAAAGAGTCGCCACGGAACAGGCTGATGCGCGTAGTAATATGACTGGCCGTATTGTCGATAGTTACACCAATATTCAGACGGTGAAGTTGTTTTCTCATACGTCACGAGAAACCGATTACGCACGCGATAGCATGGACGGCTTTTTGAATACCGTGTATCGCCAAATGCGCTTAGCCACCGGCTTAAATGTCTCGGTCAATATGATCAACTATATTCTCGCGTTTACCATTGCGGCGGTGTCTATTTGGTTGTGGGCGGATAGTGCGATTACCGTTGGGGCCATCGCGATTGCGATCAGTTTGGCTTTGCGTATTAACGGCATGGCGCAGTGGATTATGTGGGAAGTCGGGGCGTTATTTGAGAACCTCGGCACTGTGGCCGACGGCATGAATACCTTATCCAAGCCGCAGTCGATTCTTGATAAGCCCAACGCACCAGAACTCACGGCTGATCAAGGGCGCATTACTTTAGACGATGTGACCTTCTCTTATGAGGGCGCCGATGCCAAACGCCACCCTGTGTTTGAGTCATTAAACATTGATATTAAGCCCGGCGAAAAGATTGGTTTAGTTGGGCGTTCTGGTGCCGGTAAATCGACATTGGTTAACCTATTGCTGCGCTTTTATGATATTGATTCCGGCACCATTCGTATTGATGGCCAAGACATCAAATCTGTCGCCCAAGAAAGTCTACGTTCAAATATTGGCATGGTGACCCAAGATACTTCTCTACTGCATCGCAGTGTGCGCGAGAACATTCTGTACGGTCGCCCGGATGCAACAGAGGAAGACTTAATCAGCGCAACATCGCGAGCTGAGGCGCATGAGTTTATCCAATCCCTGCATGACCCTGAAGGCAATGTAGGCTACGACGCTCAAGTGGGTGAGCGCGGCGTGAAACTATCCGGAGGCCAACGCCAACGTATCGCCATTGCCCGCGTGCTGTTAAAAGATGCGCCAATTTTAATTTTGGATGAGGCTACTTCCGCGCTGGATTCCGAAGTAGAAGCGGCCATTCAGGCAAGCTTGTATCGTTTGATGGAGAACAAAACCGTGATCGCGATTGCACATAGGCTTTCAACCATCGCCGCAATGGATCGTTTGATCGTATTAGATAAGGGCAAAATCGCCGAGCAAGGTACACACCAAGAACTATTAGATCACGGTGGTATTTACGCGCAGTTATGGGCGCACCAAACCGGTGGCTTTATCGGTGACGACTGAATTATTAACACGTAATGGTTCTGTCATAGTAAACAGGTTAGATAGCGGCCGTCCCGGAGTGCAACGGCCTAATGATGAGGTGTTCAGGGCGTAAGCTCTGTTCCACTCCGGGAACCAAGCCTACCCTACTCAGACGAGTTAGAAATTAACGAAAACTGGTACGATCAATAAACGGCTTGGGCTCTTTGTCTTTACCCGCTAGCCCGTTTTCTATGGCGATGCGGTTGTTCTTGCGCACTAACAAGCGCCCCTGCACCCAACGCTCCCAGCGCAGCGCCTTCCAGGTATCGGCTTTCCAGGTTTTCTTAAATAAGTACTTCGTCGCGGCAATCGCATCCGGTGATTTACTGGCGATGGTTTTTGCTAAGGCTTCGGCTTCAGCAAGTGGGTTATCAGATAGTTTACTGATCAAGCCATATTCATGCCCCTCAACGGCACTAAACTGGCGAGCAGTCATCGTAAGTTCCTGAGCAATGTCTACACGAGTTAAACGCGATAGCGTAACCATACCGCTCATATCAGGAATTAAGCCCCACTTCATTTCCATGATGCATAGATTCGCGTCAGGTGTGGCAATACGGTAATCCGCCGCTAGCGCAATTTGCATCCCGCCACCAAAACAATTGCCATGAATCGCACAAATCACAGGCACTGGAAGATCGCGCCAGCAATGTGCAATCGCTTGCGCTTTATTGAGTTTAGTCCACGGCAGTTTGAAAAATAACAACGGCAGCATTTTTGGGTTTTTACTGACCGCTTTAAAATCCAATCCAGCACAAAAAGAATCGCCATTCCCCGATAAAATCACAGCACGGACACTGCGATTTTTACGCAGTTTTTTCGCCGTTGCGACCATTTCGTTGAACATTCCCATATCAAGGCCGTTCAATTTATCAGGGCGATTGAGAGCGACCCAAGCAATGCCATCGCGTATCTCGCACGTTATACGTTGGCTAGCGGTTTGTTGATCTGTCATATCAGCGCCCTAATAGGTTGTTTGTCGTTATCAAGTGTTGCCACCGTGTTTAGCCATCTTTCCACAGCCAAGATGGTTTCACTATGACCAAACATAACGATTGAGAGGCTGTATCGGTCAATCAATAAAATCGGTTTAGCTACACGTCCCAGCCACAGGCGTTTTCTTGTACTAACTGCACCATCATCTGAATGTGATCGGGGCGGTCATTCAGGCATGAAATATAGTGATAATCTTGGCCGCCTGCTTCAAGGAAGGTTTCACGGTTTTCAATATTCAGTTCTTCGAGTGTCTCCAGACAATCCACCGCAAACGCCGGACTAATAATATCCACGCGGCCTACTCCGGCTTTGCCCCAGTCTTCCAGAGTGTGATCAGTGTAGGGCTTCACCCACTCTTCACGACCAAAGCGTGACTGGAATGTACACAACCACTGGTCGTCGTTAAGCTTCAATTCAGTAGCTAACGCCTGTGCGGTAGCTCGACACTGAGATGGGTAAGGGTCTCCTTTATTCTCATAACGCTCGGGAATACCGTGGAACGACATCATTAACTTATCCCCCTGCCCATGTTCAGCCCAGTATTCACGTACTGAGTTGGCAAGTGCCGAGATGTACGCCGGGTGCACGTGGTAATCCGTAATCCAGCGGCTGGCGGGCACATGCGGACATGGCGCTAATGCTTTGGCATAGCGGTCGTGTACCGCCGCCGTTGTGGATGATGAATTTTGTGGATACAAAGGCAATATGACTAAACGCTCAGCCCCGGCTTGGCGTAGTTCTTTACCAGCATCTTCCATGCTTGGTTTACCGTAAGTCATGGCCAGTGCAACCGGAATGTCTGTCCCATATTGCGCTTTGAGCGCTTCTTTCAAACCACGTTGCTGTGCTTTAGAAAAACACATTAACGGCGAGCCCTCATCAGTCCAGACGCTGGCGTAGGCTTTCGCCACACGTGGTGGCCGAATGCGTAAAATCACACCATTAAGCGCAAACCACCAAATAAGACGCGGTGCATCGACCACACGTTTATCGCTAAGAAACTCTTTCAAATAGGCACGAACGGCCTTAGGCGTTGGGGCTTCAGGGGTTCCGAGGTTAACCAGTAGTACACCAAAAGGGGGCTTATTCACGAGATCTCCAGAGTTTTCCACGCTTATGCATTGGCTTTGTATCAGTTTTGTCTAAGTTTACCGTAACCATTTACCGCAACCAAGTGCGGTGACCTCAACAAGCCCATTAAAACAACTCATCAGAGACCAACAAAGCCTTAAGGCGCTCAACCAGCAGCTCTCCGGCCTCTCGGTTATCTAGCCCCTCAGCAATGCGTACCTTCCTTGAAGCTCCCGAGGCATCTTTTAAATCAATATTAAAAAACTCAGTCGTTTTTGTACCACTAGTCATCGAGCCTGATTTTTTGAGAATGATTTGATCAGCGCTATTAAAGCTTACTTTCCGACGCCACAAGGCTCGGCCAAACCACGCGCGTTTAGTATGCACAATGCCATCCGAGATGGTCGTTTCTAAAGAACGGCCCAGCATAAATATTCCACCCATCACCATAGGCACACCAAACAACGAGAACACGACACCCATAAAGTAAAGCATCGCCCCTTCTTTGGCTGCTTGATGAAACAAGAAGATACCCACCCCCGAAAATACAAAGCCCATAAATGCCATACCTAAAGACATCGACAAGTTGCGCCCAGCGTCGCTGGCAATATACATCTCGCCATTTTTCTCTTGTATATCAAGCTGACTGTTCATCGACTCACGGGCATCGACTAACTCTTCCTTTGTTACTTGCTGAACATGCGCTTCCGATAGCGCCAAGGTACTTTGGGTTGTGCCTTCTTCCACTGGCAATACAAAATGACGTTCTAGTTTTACAGGTGCTTGAGGGCCAACAAGCGTGAGCCGCCAAAATACAGAGGTACGGCCTTTTCGATAGCTGGCCGGTAAATTTTCATCTGGCTCAAATACAAAGCGCGCTAAGGTTTTATTACCCACTTCACGGATTTCTGGTGTGGTTTTACGCTGCCACAATACACTCTCACGACTGCTACTGTTTTTACCTGAGCCTTGAACCTTACGAATACATTGCAACGTCACCGACCAATTCGCACGAAGACTGGAATGTGCAATGGTAATTTCGCCGCCTACCTGTCCATTATTTTTTCCTGGACACGGATTCATAAGTAATGGCGTAGGGCCATAATAACGCCAATTTTTGAGCGATTTATACGCACCAAAGCCTAAACCAGCGCCTATTAGAGGAAAGACAATCACAACTAAAATCGCAGGATTACCAGATGCCATTTCAGAAGGTATTGCCAATACAGCAGGCAAGCTAATTGCTGTAAAAATGAAGGCCATAAAGCCCAACACCCAGTGCTTATAATTCTGCCCTGAGTACACAATGCCATTATCGTGTGTTGCTTTTTTAGAGGAGTGTAAACCAAACAACATGACACCTACGCCAACGCCACCAAATACAAGCACGAATATCAATGTGAAAAACATTTTATACAGGCGTACATCGCGAACCAAATAACTCTCACTCGGGTTATCACCATTAACCCACACGGTCAGTTGACCGGAACTTGCCGCTCGCCGAATATCACTGGCCGTCTCTGAATGCCAATCACCAATATTGTCATTACTTGTATCGTAACCGACACGAGAGCCTTTGTAAGATGTACCAAAGTATTGATAAGTGTATGAGGATGACAGTGAATACGTAGTTGAGTCATCACCATAATGAGACTCAACTTGTATATCATTTAATTGCGCTGGTACTTGATCCCACGTAGACGTCATAAAATGTATGCGTAACGTGTCTAGCGGCCCCATGACTAGCAGGACGATCGCAGGAAGAAGAAAGAATAAACCGAAGATAGTCGTTCCCCAATGGGAAGATACTTTTTTATTTGTACTGTCCTTATTTTTACTGCCCTTGTGAGTACTGTTATTGTTTTTACTATTCTTAGTTACCCGATTCTTGTCAAAACGACTTTTATTGGCCGACATTGAGCCTTCCTTGCTACTTTTATTCAATGGTTTGAGAATTGAGTGTCTACTTTTTATGGGGAACACCACTCACGAACTGTACAATGGCAGTATTAAGAGTAGCCCCAGACCACTCATTTAAGAATTACATGAAATGACAGTTCAGGGAATATCTAATGCTCAAATGAACGAGCCGTACGCGAGAAGTTGAGTTTAATAATAGCCTTAGCTATATCCACACCTTTGTACTCCTCAACAAAGTGACCAATATCAGGATATCGACTCGTTGCTTGTTTCATTTTAGGTAAGGCCTCATGCCACTGGTCAATCACTTCATCTTTGCCGCATGGGTCCCACTGGCCAAAAAAGCCAACCGCTGGGCAGCTACGCCATAGCTTAGGCATTTTTTCCTGCATTTTTTTATAGTACTTAGTGTTGTCTTGCCGACCATAGGTTTCATCAGTGTACTGATAGCCATAACCCCAACGTGGCGTCTGCTTAACGTTACGCATCGAACTGTTTGCATTCGCGAGGCTTCGAAATGACTGAGACCAAACATACTCTGGTGTATTTTTCGGAATACAATTAAAGATATGCTTTACCGTAAAACCAGTGGCTCGTGCCGCTAAACTCATTGCCCCTTGAGGTTCGCCATTGGATACCGCCGTCGCCGCAATCCCCCCCCAAGCGAAGGCAGGATAAATTCGAGGAAAAAGACTCCAACGCAACAAACGATGTGGGTAGTTTTTATAGGTATAACCTGTTTTTGGCATCGGAAAAATACTGGTGTTCATTACGACCAAGTTTTTAACTCGATATGGATCTTCTATTAATGCCCCAACACCGATAGGGCCACCCCAATCATGAATTGCCAATGTAACGCCTGTTAGATCCAAATGACGTACCAATTGAAGTAAGTTATCCGAATGATGCATATCGATCATTTCAAAATCCGCCTGATCCGAAAGACCAAAACCAATATGATCCATCGCAATAATTCGAATAGGCCTGCCACTACTGATTAGCTCATCGCGAATGTGCCGGTAGGTATATGAAGTCTCGGGGTTTCCATGCACAAGTACGACCGTCGCCTCAGGCTCTTGGTCGCCCACATTCACGTCATAATAAAACATGACCTTACCAGCATCCTTTCCGCCAGGAATGGTAAACCAACGCCCTGCACCTTCTGGCAAATAATCCAAAGGTGGTTGTTTGAGGGGCGTATTACTTATTACCTTGAATCGCATACTACCCCGTCTTATTGACATATTTATCAAATGTTCTTTTATCGTAGGGATAGTGACGGATTTCTGACAGGTTGTAAATGGCCACCTTTGGCACAATAAGCTACCAACAGTGGCTGAAACCCACCCTTAAAGAGTCATTAAAACTCAAAGTACGCAAAAAACGTACGATTTTCAAACAACAACAGACCGATATGGCAGTTTCAACCCTCTAAGAAGGCTAAGCCGAATTGCTCCAATATTCGAAATGCGCCGGATTAAGGCGAGAAATGCCAAGGAATTGCGCTAACGTTCAATCTTACTGTCAAATAACCATCATTTAATTAAACCAAACGCACTCTCAAGTCGCTCATGATCTTTCGGCAAAGGTAAACCTAACCGCAATAGGTTTTGCTGTGGAAAACAACGCGTCCAGATTTGTTGCTCAGCTAAGCCTTGTTGCATTAAACCGGCATTACGAGGCTGAAGCGTTATAAAGAGTGATGCTATACCCACTATATTTTCGTGGGCCAATAAAGACGCAACACTTTGACTTAATTGATACAGCCTCGCTCTCTGTTGTTTATGCCAATTTTGGTCTTGTAGTGCGTGCTCCGCAACCCAGAGGCTAGGAGAGGAAACAGCCCAATGCCCGAGGTGAGCACTTAGAAGCTGTCGTATTTCTAGCGTCGCAAATACAACCCCGAAGCGAACGCCTGCTAATCCAAAAAATTTACCTAAAGAGCGAAAGACAACGATATTACTTGGCATTTTAAAGGAAACGAGACTCATCTCAGGAGAAGTATCAATAAAGGCTTCGTCGCACACTAAAAGCCCCTCTCGGGCCTTTAATACATGCGCCCACTGAATTAACTCATCAGGCGAAAATACTCCGCCACTTGGGTTGTCAGGGTTTACCACAACAAGCACATCTGGCAGCGCAGTCTCGCACTCAAAAGCTGTACGAATGTCTTGCGATGACAGCTCAATAACTCGATGCCCAGCCGCCAACCACGAAGCAGCGTGCTCACCATAACTACCTTTTGTTATCCATACTGCCGCACTATTCACACACCGAGGTAACACTTTAATAGCCGCTTGGCTTCCTGAAACCACCAGTCCAGAGCAACCATAATAGGATTCTACCGCTGCTTTTAAGCTGTCTGAAACATAAGGTAAATCATGAAAATTAGACGTCGAAAAAGGTGCTTTTTGCGAATTTTCTGACCACCAACTGTAAGGACTCACGGCGCTGGATAAATCCAACCAATCACTAGCATTACCACCGTAATATTTGATGGCAGTATTCAGATTTGAGCCATGAGCAACCACGGTAGGAAGAGGAGTTAATTGCATAACATCATTTAAAGCACGGCACCTATGTAGTAAATAAATACAATTAACACAGTCGTCACCGCCATAAATAACACCAGCGCATGACGAACTAACGTAATCGCCTGCGGAATGTCTTTAGTGGTTGCAAACGCTCCCGCTCCCATTCGAGGCTTCTGCTTTAACACCCCATCATAGCTAGCTTTCGCGCTGAGCTTTACATTAATAGCGCCAGCCCCAGTCGTCATGACTACACCGCCGTTTGGGCTATCACAATGCTTTGCCTGAGTTTGCCAGCATTCTAGCGCTCGATCACGATGTTCCCCCGCCACCCAAACAAAACAAAAAGCGGTTAAGCGCGCAGGCACCCAAGCCAGCACATCATCTAATCGCGCAGCGGCCCATCCAAAATAATAAAAACGACTATTTTTATAGCCCCACATAGCATCTAACGTGTTCACCCAACGGTGAAACAATGCGAAGGTAGCGCCTCCGATTAAGAACCAAAATAAAGTCGCAAAAAGTGCATCCGATGAATTTTCTAACACACTTTCAATATCCGCTTGAGCTACCTCGTCTGCAGATAATAGCTTGGTATCTCGACTAACAATCAAACCTAGTTTGTCTTGTGCCATCCCCAAATCATCGATGACCAAAGACTGCCAAACATCAGAAACATGCTCTTGTAAGCTTTGCCAGCCAAGGCACAAATACAAAATAAGCACTTGTAAAATACAAGCACTGACAATTGATGTCCCGGAAACCCAATAAAAACACATAACAATTAATATTATTGGTGATAAGGTTAATAAAACCGCAAACAGTCCGCCGAGATAACCCGCCTTGCCTGGTATATTATTCATTCGCTTCTCGATGAACTTAGCCCAGAGACCAAACCCCACCAGCGGATGAAACTTCTTAGGTTCACCTAAATACGCATCTAAAAGCAGCGCAACAAACATCATCACCAGCAACGCCAATACGCCCCAGTGGAATGAAATAGAGTCTTGGTACAGCCAGAGAATAAACATAAAAAACAACCAACGATAAAGCGCTGAGTGTAACAAGAAATAATCAATGAGGAAGACGTTTAGAAGCTACGAATAACAGCGATTATGGATTCAACACGAGACTATCACTATTAATGGATACCCGCCTACTTGCGTAAGCGGGGTTCTGGTAAAAATGGAGTCAGCCGGTAAGCCTTTGTTTTTATCAAGAGTCGTCGTGAACAGTTAACTGTCTACGCATGTCCGGCTTAAATCTAAAACAATAAAAAACCCCGCCTACTTGCGTAAGCGGGGTTCTGGTAAAAATGGAGTCAGCCGGTAAGCCT